>Ga0208958_1000336_pt1 | contig 56874 bp, 62 predicted proteins | sample RifOxyB1_FD_184032 | JGI IMG/M metagenome (GOLD analysis project Ga0208958, IMG submission 184032) | Soil microbial communities from Rifle, Colorado - Rifle Oxygen_injection B1 (SPAdes) | ecosystem: Environmental > Terrestrial > Deep subsurface > Rock core/Sediment | place: Rifle, Colorado...
CCCGCCGATCATCGCGCCGCCGGCTGCCGTTGCGGCCGCGATGGCAGGCTTCCGGGTGATCAAGCCACCCACAAAACCAACCGCGCCGCCAATCACCGAACCCCAGCCGCTCTTGCGCTGGGCACACGGAACCGGCTCCGAAGAAACGGGAACTGGCACAGGAACGGCAGTGAATTGCTGCTGGCCCACAACCTGCGGCGCAACGGGTTGCTGCGCCACGGATTGCGCCCGCACCGCCGGATCGGAAATCCAGATCGGTGCCACGCCATGAAGCCGATTCAAGATCGGGTTGCCGCAGCGTTTGATCGCAATGGCCTCCCAATATCTCTGGTCGCTCGCCGGCACGGCGAACACCTGCTCACCCGCCTTAAGCCATCCTTCCGCGACCCGGCCTTTACGATCTTTCGTAACGACATACGCATCGTCCGCAAGGGAGAATACGCGTTCATGCGGTCGGGTTGGCCGCTTTGTGTCCGTCGGGTTTGTTCCGATGGCGAGGTATTTTCTTGCCTCGACAGAATTGGCCGCCGTCACTATTTGCGGCAACGGAAGCGGGGGTGCGGCATGCTGATCCGCATGCATCGCCTCCTGCACATGCTGCACGCGCCGCACTTCCTGCCGTCCGCGGCTCCTTGTCCCGGTTGCACAACCGGAAACCAAAAGCGCCATCACCGCAACCGCCACTGCAATTCCTGTCCTTTTCATGGGACTACCTCCAGTAAAATGTTGAGTTAAGTTCTGATATAGAGTTAACATATTTGACAAAAAATGTCAAATCAATCTGCGGCGTCGGCAACGGACCAAAAAAGCGCACAAGGCGCTTTTTCACTTCCTTATTAAGGCATGATCAGTGGCGAAAAATTGAATCCAAAGTGTTCTTTTTTGACGTATTTCATTTTTGACACCTTGTCGATAACCACGATACTGCTGCCAACCGGCGCCACGATTCTGCCACCGATCTTCAATTGTCGTTTCCATGCCACAGGAACATCGCCTTCGGAACTTGCCGATGCGATGATCTTGTCATAGGGCGCTCCTTTTTTAAATCCTTTTGTTCCGTCTCCAACGACGACCGATGCAATGCCATGCCCGATAAATCCATACCGCTCAAGATTTGCATCGGCAATGACCTTTAGCTCGGGAATACGCTCGATGGCAACCACAACCCCGCGCGTCGATTCGCCATCCGCATCACTGCCATCGGCCGTTTTTCTACTCACGATATCCGCAAGAATGGCTGTTTGCCATCCGCTCCCACCACCGACATCGAGCACGCGCTCTCCCGCCTTCGGTTGCAGCAATTCAAGCATGAATGCCACGGACAACGGCTGGGAAATGGTCTGGTTAAATCCGATGGACAGCGGCGTATTGCAATGGGCATATTCCCGCTGATCATCGGGAACAAAATCGGCACGGTCGATCCGCTCAAACGAGTCGATAATCTCCTGCGTCTTCAAGTAACCATCCTGTATCAATGCATCGGTCAATTCGTAATAATGAGATTCCATGATTTGAATATAAAGTATAAAATACGCCTATCAAGCGGGCAAACCCGTCAGCGATGCCTAAAAAGGCGAAACGCCATAAGCCCGTGATACAGCGCGTAGGTCAATACCATATTATATCCCAATTCCAGCGCAAACATAAGGGAAGAAATGGCCACACGATCGACAAATGCATATAGTGCCGTCGTAGCGCATGCCGTCAAAAACATGCCGTTCACAAGCGTATGCCACGGCAATTTCCGCTCACCGATGATAAGCGCCGCTCCGATAAGAAAAAATGTGACAATCTCCAGCTCCGCGCTCGGTGAAAACTTCAGAAAAAAAGCGGCGACGGAAAGCAGAAAAAGTAGGTACCAAAGATCGCGCAACAAAAGGGCCGCCACAACGATGACGACCAGAACAAAATTAGGCACCACGCCAAAGATCGCAATATCGGAAAACTGCAGCAACCCCGCAACAAAAAGTGCGGCGCCGAGCATAAAGAATCGCAGGGTTTCTTTGTTCATGGGCTGTTTGTCTTATCGCATTTCCTTGCGCAAATCTTCCAAAAGGCGCTTTGCGTCCTTGTTCATCTTGTGCGGTTGCGCGATCTTAAAATGCACGAACAGATCGCCCTTTCCTGCACGGTTGAAATGTGGCATGCCCTCGCCGCCGACCTTAAGCGGCTTGTTGAAGGCAAAATCGGATGGAATGTCTATGGTAAGTTTCCTACCCGCGATCGTGGTGATCGCAATGGGGTGTACATCGCGGTCGGAAAAATAGGCTAACAGATTGATGAGCGCTATTTCCTTTTCCACGATCAAATGATCGTCCTGCCGGGCAAAGGTCGCATGCGGCCGAACGCGCACATGCAAGAACAAATCGCCTTCTTGCGCGCCGCGCTCTCCCGCCTCACCGCCACCAACCATTTTGATGATCTGTCCATCGGCAATGCCGGGCAATATTTTGACGGCGATCTTTTTTTCGCCACGAACAACGCCCGAGCCGGAACAACCGGCACAACGCTTGTCGGGAACTTGCCCTATACCATGGCACTCGGCACATGTTTTTACCTGCGCAAAATTGCCGAAGAATGTACTGCGTGTTTCGCGAACTTCCCCGCGCCCATCGCATTTTTTGCACTGTGAAAATGTCGCCTTCACATCATGCCCCAATCCATTGCAAGAAGCGCACCGCACATTGACCTTATAGGAAATCGTCTTTTCGACGCCCGCATATGCTTCTTCCAGTGTGATATCTTGGGTCATCTCCATGTCGGAACCATGCGCGTAAGTGCGGCGCTTTTGGCCTCCCATGCCATCAAAGAACGCCTCAAAAATATCCCCAAGGTCGCCAAAATCGCCACCCTGAAAATCAAAGCCGAATCCGCCTTGTGAAAAGCCGCCAAATCCGCCGGGACCTCCCGCGCCACCATGCGCAGCGTTGCCGAATCGATCATATTGGGCACGCTTTTCCCTATTGGAAAGCGTTTGATATGCCTCGTTGATCTCCTTGAACTTTTTTTCATCGCCTCCCTTTTTGTCGGGATGGTGCTGATGGGCAAGCTTCCGGTAGGCTTTTTTTATGTCGTCATCGGAAGCATTCTTCTCGACGCCGAGTATTTTGTAATAATCGTTGCTCATGTGTTTTTATCATTTCATTTTCTTAGTCCAATAGCAACACTTCTTTCGACCGGCTTTCTATGGAAACACGCGCGAAACCAAGAGCGATCAATGTCTCATACACGACCCATGCAAGCAGTGCCACAAGAATGCGAATGGGCATCATGATGCTTGCAATGGAAACAAATACGATGCTTCCGAAAATAACGTAGATCCACAGCTTTGCATTGTCTCCCATTCCGGTGAACTTCTCCTGCAATACGCCATATGCCGCGTCGGATAGGGGGCTTTTCGGATCGATCTTCACGCCGGTATATCCGAACAACTGATCGTAAAAATCCTGCATGGCCTTTCCGATCAACAGTTCACGTTCGCGCGGACTTAAGTTCTTTGCCTGCGGAATGGATGCAAGCTGGCGTTCGGTGGCGGCACGCGCCATTTGCTCGACACTCTGCGAAGAATCAAAATCCTGATAAAAGCGGCGAATGAACACATTACTCGATGCGAGCACCTTGTCGAACGTTGCCAGCGAAAGCGGGAGTTCATCGCGATGCTCCTGCAGATGCAGCGGAATGAACACGCTGACCAACAGCGTAACGGCGATAATGCCTTTTGGAGCCACCAGCTTGCTGATGTTCCAAAAATCGATCTTGAGCGTATTGTCAAGAATCTTGCGTCCGCCATAGCTCGCGGTCAACAGAAGCAGGTATACGATGACGAACAATGTCATGACCGGCGCGGTAAACGAGAAAAAGAATGCCGTAAGCGCAAGGCTTTGCAGAAAAAATGCGATCGCAAAATGCATGTTCGAACGCATGAAAAAAGTTTGCAGCGTGAACACGACCAAAAAACCGATCGCCAAACCCGTACTTACGATAAGGCTGCGCCATTCGCCGACCAACAAAAAGGAGCGCAGGAACCAGCTGAACCCCAGCGCAAAAAATATTCCCGCAAGGGCCAACAGTCCTGTTTTTACCAATCCGGGAATGCCGATCATGCCGGCATTCCCCTGTTGATTATTGATCAGATCCATGAGTGGTATCGCCCTCGTTAGGTGTTTCGCCCGGTTCTTGCGGAGCGGATGCATCCTTTTGAGTATACATCGCGGAACCTATTTTTTGAAGCTCGGTCGAAAGCGTTTCCGTCTTCGCAATGATGGCTTCGCCATCTTCTCCATCCTTTGCGGCCTTCAACGCATCAATGGCGACTTGCACGCCCTGTTTAATATCATCGGAAACCTTATCACCCGCGTCTTTGAGTGACTTCTCGGCGGTATACAGCAACTGTTCGGCATGGTTGCGCGCCTCGATCAAGATCCTCTTCTTTGCGTCCTCTTCGGCATGCACTGCAGCCTCCTGCTTTAATTTCTCGATCTCTTCTTTTGACAGCTGAGTCGATGCTTCAATGCGCACCGACTGTGCCTTTCCGGTCGCCTTGTCCTTTGCAGACACGTTCAAGATGCCGTTTGCATCGATATCGAGCGAAACTTCAACCTGCGGAATGCCGCGCGGTGCCGGCGGAATGCCATCAAGCATGAACCGACCCAATGTTTTATTGTCGGTAGCCATCGGCCGCTCGCCCTGCAAAATGTGGATCTCGACGGAAGTCTGATTGTCTGCCGCGGTCGAAAACACCTGCGACTTTTGGGTCGGGATGGTCGTGTTCTTTTCGATCAATGGAGTGAATACGCCGCCCATCGTTTCAATGCCAAAAGACAACGGGGTAACGTCAAGCAGCAGTACATCCTTTACGTCTCCCTGAAAAATGCCGGCCTGCACTGCCGCGCCGATCGCGACCACCTCATCGGGATTGATGCCTTTGTGCGGTTCCTTGCCGAATAGGTTCTTCACCGCCTCATGGATCTTCGGCATGCGGATCTGTCCGCCGACAAGCACGACTTCATTGATGTCTGAAATCTGCAGCCCCGCATCCTTTACAATGCGCTTGGCTATCTCGATAGACTTGTCGATATGCGGCCCAACGAGTTCTTCAAGTTTCGCGCGGGTCATCTTCATCAAAAAGTGCTTCGGACCCGATGCGTCGGAAGTAATATACGGAATGTTGATCTCCGTCTCGAACGCGGTCGACAATTCATGCTTTGCACGTTCGGCGACTTCCTTCAATCGCTGTAACGCAAGCGAATCGCCCGAAAGATCGATGCCGTCCTGTTTTTTATATTCGCTTACCAAATATTCAATAATGGTCTTGTCGAAATCGTCGCCACCAAGGTGCGTATCGCCGCCGGTCGCCAACACCTTGACCAGTCCGTCTTCGCCGCCCTCGATTTCCAAAACCGAAACATCGAATGTTCCTCCGCCAAAATCGTATACCGCTATCTTTTCATTTTTCTGCTTGTTCAATCCGTATGCGAGCGCAGCAGCAGTCGGCTCGTTGATGATGCGTTTCACGGTAAAACCTGCGATCTCGCCGGCGTTCTTCGTCGCCTGACGCTGGGAATCATCAAAATACGCGGGCACCGTAATGACCACTTCGCTGATGGTTTCCCCGACCTTCGCTTCCGCATCAGCCTTCAATTTCGAGAGTATCATCGCGGATATTTCTTCCGGCTTGTACCAACGGTCGCCCATTTGCACTTCCACCCCGCCGGTAGATGACTCGCGCATTTCGAACGGAAGCCATGCGTTATCATGCTGCACTTCCGGATCGCTGAATTTGCGCCCGATGAAACGCTTTACCGAAAAAATGGTGTTTTTCGGATTGACCACGCCCTGCCGCTTTGCAAGTAACCCGGCGAGACGCTCGCCTGCCTTGCTGACAGCCACGATGGACGGAGTCGTTCTGTTTCCTTCATGATTTTCCAACACACGCGGCTCACCGCCGTCGATGATCGCCATTGCGGAGTTGGTCGTTCCTAAATCAATACCAAGAATCTTTGCCATAATGTTTAATTAAATATTTTTAAAAAGTTATAAGTTATCGGTTGTTGGTTATTGGTTATTAGTTATTGCGAAACCTTCACGCGGGAGGGCCGCAGGAGTTTGCCGTGCAGATAATATCCCCGCTCAACCGCTTCCGTAATGGTCCCGGAAGGCAGTTCCGACGATACCGATGCGATAGCATCGTGAAGCGAAGGATCGAATGCCTGTCCGATCTCGACGATCACCTTTTCAAGCCCATATTGTTTGAGAATATCTTCCAGCTGCGCCTTGATAAGGTAGATCCCTTTTTCTACCGCGCCTTGCCGCTCCATTGCCGCAATGGCAAGTTCGAAATTATCGACGACCGCGATCAATTCCCGTATGAGCGCCCCGTTGGCGAATTTCATCAGATCATCCGATCGTTTTGATTCGTCGCGCTTATAGTTCACCAGCTCCGCCCGCGCGCGCTGCCACCCGTCAAGGTACTCATCGCGCTCCTTGGTGATCTGCCCGATGTCCGTAGGCTCCAAAGCGACAGCCTGCTCTTCCGGCCCATTGGCCTGTTGGGTAGTATCTTCCATTTGATGGTTAAAATTTCTAGAGTGTTTTGATTATAAAAATATGAAATCGATTGTCAATGCTATTATCCCTGATTAACTTACCCTCTTTTGTCATTCCCGCCTCCGCGGGAATGACAGATATTCGGAATCAGTCAATCAAATCTGGGATTATCTCTGCAGATAGACGGTCGATATATCGCCAATGGCATACGGCGTCCGTATGGTCGCCTCCTTGAAGATGCCTCCGGCTTCTTCTTTTATTTCCTTGATCTCGCCTATCTTGATACCCATTGGGAACTCCTTTGCGGCGGAGAATACGCCATCACCCACTTTGATTGGCTGTTCGACAAGAATGACCTTCGGATCGTTGCCTCCTTCGAACAATCCGTTGATATGATCGGGGCCGATCTTTACCGGTAACTGCCAGTGGGAATCGAAAATGGTACGGATGACCGCGGAATGTTCTTCCACGCCCACGACCTGCCCGAGCAAAATGGAATCCGAAACGGTCGCGATCATCGTCGCCGCGATGCCGTCGCCGGTTCCCCGATCGACGGTGATCGTATCCTTCATATTGAATGGATAGGTGGAAAAGATCCGCGCTTCTATTGATGAACGACCATCGGGCGCGCCGATAGGCGCGACGACGCTGTCTTTCGCCCGCTGCAGCTGGGCCTTCAAGTTTTCATTCTGCAATTTCAACAGGACATTTTCCTGATAAAAATCGATCTTAAAATATTGCCGCGCAAAATTCGAAGAAGCAACCAACGCCTGCTTCGGGATAAAAATACCCGAAAAGAATGTTACGACAAGAATGATGATGGTAATGCTTATAAGAGCGAATCTTTGCATGGCGTTATTACATAAAACGTATCTTTTTAGAGTCAAAATTCATTCCTTTAAGCGAAGTACGCGGCGCGGGGAAATTGTCGAGGAAGGTGTACAGCAGTACTCCGACCGAGGCAATGGGGACCCGCAACAAAGTAATTCGCCAAAGGAATGGATTTTGTTAGATGTTGATATCCAGCGGCTTTAACGAAGTAACAAACAACTGCGTATAAGCCTCGATATTTTCGGCAATCACACCGGTTCCCCGCACGACCGCCGTAAGCGGGTCGTCGATGACGGTGACCGGCACGGTAACTTCCTTTGCGATCAATTGATCGATACCGCGCAGCAAGCTGCCGCCGCCACACAGATAGATACCCCGGTCATAGATATCGCCCACCAACTCAGGCGGGGTCTTTTCTATGGTCTCCTTGATGCACTCCACGATTTGCCGCAATGAACGTCCTATGGCGGCGCGGATCTGGGTATTCTTGATGATCACTTCGCGCGGCAACCCGGTGCCCATATCACGTCCCCGTACGGCGAGTTCCATACGCTCTTCCGTCGGGATGGCGGAACCGATCGTCTTCTTCAATTCTTCCGCGGTCGGTTCGCCGATCATGAGCTTGAACTCTTCCCGGACGAATTTGATGATGTCATCGTTCAATTTATCGCCCGCAACCTTCAAGCTGCGGCTAATGACGCTGCTCCCCATGGAAATGATCGCGATGTCCGTAGTGCCGCCACCAATGTCGACTACCATGGTCGCCATGGCTTCCTGTATGGGAAGGCGCGCGCCCAATGCCGCCGCCACAGGCTCTTCAACAAGAAAGGCCTTTGCCGCACCGGCGTTGATCGCCGCGTCCTCAACGGACTTGCGCTCCACTTCGGTCAAGTTCGGCGGAATGCCGATGACCGCGCGGTAATAACTGAACATGCGGTCGTTGTTTACGCGCTTCAAAAAATAGCGCAGCATTTCCTGTGCCATTTCAAAATCGGAAATAACACCGTTGACCAACGGTTTGATGACGGTGATGTGCGCCGGCGTACGTCCAAGCATTTTCTTCGCTTCATCGCCGATGGCGAGAATCTGCCCCGTCTTGTTGTTCGTCGCCGCAATGGACGGTTCATTGATGACAATGCCCCGCTCCTTGATATACACCAATGAGTTTGCGGTTCCCAGATCGATTCCGATGTCCTTTACAAAATAGTTAAACAAGCCCATAAAAATGTTTTCTGTTATTTCGATACCAATGATAGCAACTGCTCTTTCGACACCAAATGCGCATCCTTTTCCTTGCGCTTTTTCAGCTCTATTTGCGCGCCATTCTTTTCGCTGATGATGGCCCGAAGCGGAATGCCGACAAGGTCGCTATCCTTTAATTTCTCTCCAATGCCCGCTTCTCTACGGTCATCATATAATACCGCAACGCCCGCACCCTGTAAAGCAGTGTAGATTTCATCCGCAAACGCGGAAACTTCGTCATTTTGCGCATGCAAATTGACCAAATGCACGCGATAGGGTGCTACGCTTTCCGGCCACATGATGCCGTTGTCATCATGATTCAACTCCACGATGGCGCCCATAAGACGGGATGGACTCATGCCGTACGAACCCATATAGACAAGTTCGTCCTCACCCTGTTCATTCTTATAGGTAAGACCAAATGCTTCGGAAAACTTGTGTCCCAACGAATAGATATCCCCGACCTCAATGGACCGCTCCTGCCGCAGATCATCCTTGGCAACGGTCACGTTGAAATCGGCGAGCACCTCGTCGGTAAAGTCATCCTTGTTGATGGCTATTTTCTTCTCTTCGTCAACGATGTAAATGGTATCTTCACCGGCATCCGAAATGGTCTGGAATTCGTAGGAATATTTGGAAAACGAACCACCCGAAGAAATGGTCAGGTAGGTCTTGTCGCCCATGCCTAAACGGGTGAATACGCGCATGTACACGTCCTTCATTTTTTCATAGAACGTTTCGTGCTCCTCTTTGTTCTTGGAAAACGAATATAGGTCCTTCATGGAAAACTCACGGCCGCGCATCAGCCCCGCCTTTGCGCGCGCTTCGTTTCTGAATTTCGTCTGTATCTGATAGGCATACAACGGTAGGTCTTTATAGGAAGCGATATGATTTGTCATGATCTTCGCAATCGCTTCTTCATGGGTAAAGCCAAGCCCGAGTTCCGTGCCGTTTTTAAGCGATGTCTTAAACCAGCTATCAACGACCTTGTCGTCCCACCGGCCCGTTCGCTCCCAGGTATCCTTATCTTGCAACACGGTCATGAACAGTTCCTGCCCGCCCGCGGCATCCATTTCCTCCCGGATGATGTTTGAAATATTGTTCAATACCCGCAAGCCAAGCGGCAAGTAGGCATAGACCCCTGCCATTTCCTTGTTGATAAAACCGCCCCGAATGAGTAGCTTTGCATTGGTTGACTCTTCATCCCGCGGTGCCTCCTTTCTCGTTTTGGTGAACAGATGTGATTGACGCATATAAGTAACTTTTTTATACCACATGCCGGACAAAAAATAAACACGCCGGACATTCCCGTCCGCCGGCTCTGCCTGCCGACAGGCAGAGCCGGCGGAGGAATCCGCTTCGATACAAGAACACAATTTGACAAAATTAGCACTTTATTGCTACATTGCTTCCAGTAACCTTATCAATTCCATTTATCAGAGAGGTGGCCCGTGAAAAACTTTACCAAAGAAGAGCTCGAGAAACTCAAACGAATTGCAAAAATGCTACACCTGTCGGGTATTCCGACGAGCTGGATTGCAAAGGTTCTGGGGATCAACCCCAGAACCATTAAACGCGTGGCCGATAAGAGCGTGCGCGGAAGACGCCCCGTAAGAGGAAAGGCATTTCAGAAAGTGATCAGGATTTACGCACACCATAACTACTTCTATTTCCAAAACAAAAAAGATCGGGAATCCCAATGTGCAAAAAAATTGATCGAAGAATGGTTGGGGGTCGAAGCGGTCACGACGACATTCAGATCGCTGGATATGTTGATCGCCGCGCTGCGCATGCCGGCTCACGCACCCGAGCAACGCGAATACGTAGAACTCTTAGGGGAAATATTCAATTGCAGGATAAAAGAAGCGCACTTATCCGCAAATAACCTTTGGAGCAACTATCTATCGGATATAAGCGCCGAAAACATTTTGCCGCCCAGGAACACCGTAGAACTGGAAAAAAGTTTTGCCGCATACGCCGCGGATGCGATACGCATCCACGTTGCACCACGATGGTCGGCGACCGCCCATCAATGCATCGACCACGCGCTGGAAACGCTTCCGCCGCGCAAAGCACGAATCATACGGATGCGGTTCAGTATTGGCACGGGCAAGCCGGCCCAAACACTTCAACAGACCGCAGATGAATTTAATGTGTCCAAAGAAAGCATTTGGCAGGTCGAACGGAGGGTATTACAGGACTTGCGCCATCCAAAAAACGGCCTGGAGCATCTGATGAGGAAGAAATAAATTGTTTGAATGGATCTCGACGGCAAGAGCCGTGCGTCCGCCAACTGGCGGACGCACGGCTTTTTTTATTTGTCTGCCAAATTTTTCAATGTGACCACGACCGCTTCCGGCCTGTTGAACAACCGCTGAAACGCGATTCCGCTGTTGCCGATTCCCCTACTGATCACGATGCGCGTATTGTCTCGCTTATGGACACCCGAAACTAATTTCGGAAACAGACCTTGCCCGGGAGCAAAGATCGGGCCGATCACGGGAAGATTCCACTGCCCGCCATGCGCATGCCCGGAAAAGATGAGGTTAAAATGGTAGCCCGCATACTCCCGCAACAACTCGGGCCGATGAGCCAGCAATACATTGAACGCGCGATCGTTGATGGAATGCCGCACCCGATCAAGTTCCCGATGAAGCGCCTGTCGCGGTTCTTTTTCCCCTGCATACCGCGCACGATCATCAATTCCCGCAATGGCAAATTCCTTGTCGCCTCGCGTGATGATTTCCGCGCGGTTATCAAGCACGTTCACGCCAAGTTCGGCAAACTGCCGCAAAAGCTCGCCGAGCTCGGGCCGGGACCACTCATGATTCCCCGTTACATAATAGATAGGGGCTACCTCGCGCAAACCACGCATAAGTTCGACGATAGGCTCGGAATGATAAAATGTAGAATCCACCATATCGCCCGTCATCACGATAATGTCAGGCCTTGCCTTGCGGACCATGTCTATGAGCCGCCACTGCCCTTTACCGAATTGCTTGTTGTGCAGGTCGGACAAATGCACGATGGTAAACCCGTCAAATTCTTTCGGCAAAAATTCAAACCCGATCGCATGCCTGCTCAATACGAGTCCCTTGTTCTGAAAATACAACAACCCGACAATAGCGACCATGCCAAGCACTACTGCGAATAAAAATACGATTTCCATATTCTTTTTATGATACCACAAAACACAAACACCGTCCGCCAAATTGGCGGACGGTGTTTGTTATGGTACTGGTGGCTGGAGAGAGACTCGAACTCTCGACCTTAGCGTTATGAGTGCTACGCTCTAACCAGCTGAGCTACCCAGCCATAATGTGTTCAACTGACGTTTTGTTGCGGGTCCGGGAGTCGAACCCGGTTCTCAAGGTTATGAGCCTTACGAGGTAACCGTTCCTCTAACCCGCGATGCACTGGTAACACAGTTTTGTTAGTATAGCAAATACGCTTTCCTTTTGTAAAGAGCGCTTTATAATGAATAGATGACGATCAAACGATACGGCGTACCCGAATATTCACAATACCTCGACATCCGATCGAAGCAATGGAATTGGCGCTCGTGTGGCATCGTTTCGCTGTTCATGGTCCTGTCCTATTGGGACCCCACCCTAAAGCGATCCGACCTGCCACGCCTCATTGCTTACGGCCTCGATCGCGGCGCATATCGAGAGGGTGTTGGCTGGATACATCAAGGGTTGCTCGACATGGCAACCGGCCTCGGATTCACCGGCAAACGATTCGACCTCTTTAAAAAACCGAACGAGATTGCATTCAAATCCCTACTCACTCAACTTAAGAAAGGTCCGGTTATTATTTCGATTTACAAAGATTTTAACAGCAAAAAAGGAGGTGGACATCTGATCGTCGCAACGGGATACGCGGAAAAAAACAATACGATAAAGATAGTCATTGCCGATCCAGAGGCACGCGACCGATCAAAGATCAGCTACATCGTCTCACAGAAAAAATTACTCAATGGCTGGAAACGCAGATTCATCGTAATCGCTTTATAAAAAACACGACAATGGCACAACAAAACGATTCCAAGCAGCTCGTCGCATTCGCCCGCTCGCTAAAAGGTCTACCCTATAAATACGGCGCATATGCAGAACAGGCAAGCGATGCGCAGTCCGCATTTGACTGTTCATCATTTATCCAATTTGTCTTTCACAATTTCGGCATGGAACTCCCCCGCTCGACCATACTGCAAGCGGCGGCAAACGGCACGGAAGTCGCATCGCTTGCCGACGCAGAACTCGGCGATGTCCTATTTTTTGAGGGCGAACGTGGCCACTACCGACACGACTTGTTCCCGGGTCGCAAAATATATATCGGCCATGTCGGCATCTATATCGGCGATGGTGTAATAATCCACGCAACCAGCAGTAACGGATTCTCTGGCATCGTAGAGCACGACCTCGAACCGGCGACAAACCCCGCATACAATAAAAACACAATCGTACTGATAAAACGGTACCGGTAACGCGTGCCGACTAACGGAAACCTAATCAGGAATTCCTTGCGTTTTAGGCCTTTTTTTGGTATGGTATGGAAACATGGGTGCAAAAAACAAGCATTTGCGCCATCTGCTCGCATTTCAGTCGAAAAAGAGCACCATCCGCTACCCTAATTTTTAATTTCCACCGCCATGCCACACACAAAGAACAAACTGCTCCCCCGTCCCCCAATCGTCGTCGTCATGGGCCATGTAGACCATGGCAAGACCACACTGCTCGACACCATCAAAAAGACCCAGGTCGCGGCACGCGAAGCAGGCGGCATTACGCAAGCCATCGGTGCATATGAAATAGTGCACGCGGGGAAAAAGATGACCTTCATCGACACCCCGGGCCACGAAGCATTTACCCACATGCGCACCCGCGGCGCACACGTGGCGGATCTTGCGATTCTTATTGTTGCCGCAGACGACGGCGTCCAACCGCAGACCAAGGAATCGATCGAGACGCTCATCGGCTCAAACACCCCGTTCGTAGTGGCGGTCAATAAGATCGACAAGGCAAATGCCGACATTGAAAAGACCAAGGCAAGCCTTATGCAGCATGGCGTTTATTTGGAAGGAGCCGGTGGAAACATCAGCTGGCAAAAGATCTCGGCAAAGCAAGGCACAGGCGTCGACGAACTGCTTGATCTGCTTTTACTTGCCGCGGAACTCGAAAACTTTACCTATGACCCGAACGCAAATGCAGAAGGCATCATTCTTGAATCCAAGCTCGACAAACAGCGCGGCATCATGGCGACCGGCATCATCAAAAACGGCACACTCAAGACCGGCAAAAACATCGAAACCGATAGCGCTTGCGGCAAAATAAAACTGCTCGAAGATTTTCTCGGCAAGCGCGCGACCAAACTGGAGCCATCGGCCCCGGTAGTTATCATGGGCTTTGATAGCCTACCAAAGGTAGGCGAAAAATTCGTCAGCGGAGACATCGAGCTTGCGGTGTTCGACAAATACGCAGCGGCAATCATAGTTCCCCCGACGATGCAAAAATCGCTCATCAAGGAAACCGGCAATCCGGAACTGCGCCTTATTCTAAAGGCCGATGTCAGCGGTTCGCTTGAAGCGTTCGCCGCCATCGTAAAGAGCCTTAACCAAACCACGGTCAACATTCGCATCATGGGTGAATCGGTCGGCGAAATATCCGACAGCGATGTAAAGGCAGCAGCGTCAGGCGATGCGATCATCATCGGATTCAACGCAAAGGTATCCAAGTCAGCCGAGCAAATGGCGCAGATCAAAAAGATCCGCATCATAACCGGAAACATCATCTATAAACTGGTAGAAACGATCGAAGAAGAAATCAAGGCGATCGAAGAACCGGCTCCGCTCGGTATTGCAGAGATCATGGCGACCTACAGCCAAAAAGGAAAGAAGCAGGTCATCGGCGGGAAAATAACCAACGGCACCATCAAGAACAACACGACCCTGGCCGTAACACGCGCAGGCGAAGTGCTCGGCACGGGCAAATTGACCAATCTCCAATCATCAAAACGCGACGTGACCCAAGTGGAGTTCCCCATGGAATTCGGCATGGTGTTCGAATCAGGTGTAGACATACAAATAGGAGATCTATTATCACATGAAGTACAGAAAAGAACGGCTCAGTAATCTCATAGCGGAAGAACTCTCGAAACTCATTGTTCGGGAGCTTGAGTTCGATGGCGCACTGGTAACCATCACCGATGTAGGCATCTCGCACGATGCGGATTTCGCGGATGTAAAGTTCAGTGTCATCCCATCGACCAAGGCAAAGGAAGTGTCCAAGATCTTCGATCAAAATGCCGGACACCTACAACGTCTGCTCATCAGAAAGCTGTCCATGCGGAGCATCCCCTATATCCGGTTCGAATACGACCCGGGATTGGAAAAGGCACAGAAGGTGGAGAAGATTTTATTGGAAGAAGGCGTAACAGAAGAACCAAAGGAGGAATGAATCAGAAGATGGTTTGCCGCAAGGCAAACCGATCGGCTCGGTGGCCAAGTGGTAAGGCGTGAGTCTGCAAAACTCTTATACGTGGGTTCGATTCCCACCCGAGCCTCAAACAGCGATAAAAATAAAATATTGGGCGAGTGGTGGAATGGTATACACGAGACACTTAAAATGTCTTGCCGCAAGGTATATGGGTTCGACTCCCATCTCGCCCACAGCTTGCCGGCATACCCCCACACCAATCGTACTCGATTGGTGTGGGGGAAAAAGTCCAGCTCTGGGCACTAGAATTAAAACTCACAGAGTTTCTTTTTTTATAATTGACAGACGCGCCATATCCATGTTATAAAAAGACCAGCAGATTAACTTTTTCTCAGGAGGTGCATCTATGTCCCAGCAAGCAGTGATGGCGGAAGTAGAAACCGGACCGGCAAGCATTCAGGAAATCGCCGAAGTAATGTACCGCATATTGACAGAGGTGGTCGACATCAAAAACGTCGCGAACATCGGCAAACAGCCGCCTCGACACATGCTGTACATCACGAAACAGATCGATATCCCCGGTGAATACCGGATCGATATCGACTTCCCCACCGAGCGCGACGCGGTAAAGAATAAATATGTCGCCCGGATCGTGATCATGCTCGACGGCAGCGGCATTGACCTGATCGTGGGACCCTGCGGCCTCAAGCCCACACGATTCCCGCAAACCTCATGGCATACGGTCAAAAACCTCGCGCGCCAGGCTGTCCGAGATTTCCAAAAATAGGCGAGGAATCGCCTACACAAAACGCCCCCATATCGGGGGCGCTTTTTTATGTTACCGGACCTCGGCGGAAAACTTTTTATGCAAAACCTTCGCAATGCGTTCCATATCCTCGTTTACCTCCGCATCGGTCAATGTACGATCGGCAGATTGAAAAATAATACGAAATGTAAGACTGCGCTTGCGATCCAATTTCTCATTTTCGTATTCGTCGATCAGATCGACATCTTCAATAAGATTCATGTCCACATGTTGGATATCTTGCATGATATCGCCAACCCGCGCATCGACGCTCACTAAAATAGAAAGGTCTCGCACGATGGACGGATATTTGGACAGCGGCAGGTATTCATGCTCGGCAACGATCAACTTGGTCAAGGCCGCCATGTCGAGCTCTGCAATACTGCCATGCCATTTCGCAGGTGCGTTCTTCATCTTCGCCATATACCCCACATGCTCGCCGGCGGATTCGATGCAAAGCATTTCACGCTCATTGACATACGGGCCGGCGAATCGCGGTTCCCGTTCTTTGTCTTCCACGAACGCAACATCGTGCAAACCGATACGCTCGAACAATTCCCGTAGCAACCCCTTCAGTTCAAAAAATTGCTCCTTGCCCTTGCCGGCCAATACGACGCCGAACATGTTGTTCTCTTTGACATCCTTATTGTATTTCGCAAATACCCGCCCGATCTCAAACGCGGCGACCGCGTCGAAATAACGGCTGTTCGACGCAACATTTTCGTGCAACCCCGCGGCAAGCGTCGGCCGCATAAATACATATTCTTTACTGATCGGATTTTCCAGTTCCACCAATTCCTTGCGAATATCCGCATCGTGCGCGCCGAAGTGTTCGCCTACAAACGAATGATTATATACTTCGTCCACGCCAAGCGAGACAAGCTCCTTGCGGATCTTGTCTTTCAATATGATCTCGTCTTCGAAGCCAGACGGAACAAGATGGATGTGCGGCGCGGAAGAACGCAGATTCCCAAAACCGTGCAACCGGACCACTTCTTCATAGAGGTCATGCGGATGTTCAATATCGGTACGCAACGGCGGAACGGTCACCAAAAACATGCCCATCGAAACCGGCATTTTTTTATCGATAGGCGCAATCACAAAACCAAGCAATTCAAAATACGTCCGCACGGTCTTTGCGTCGAACTGCGTACCCAAAAATGCATTACATTTTGCAAGTTCAAACTTCACCATGCGCTTTGCCTGCTTTTTCGGATAAATATCCACAGCACCTTTTTGCGTCATGCCCATGATTTCTTGCAAAAGCATTTTCGCGCGGATGGCGCCGAGCGTCGCAAGCTCGGGACTCAACGTACGCGAAAAACGGGCCGATGCATCAGTCAAAATGTTTACGGCGCGGGATGTCTTATAAATGCTTACCGCATCAAAGTTCGCCGCCTCGATAACGATGCGCTTGGTGTGCTTGTCTACCTCGGCCAATTTGCCACCCTTGATGCCGGCAATGGCAAGCGGATGTTTTGCATCGGCTATTACCAGCATATCGGGCGTCAAGGAAACATGTTGATCATCAAGTGTCGTGATCTTCTCTCCGTCTTTTGCGCATCGGACCACAAGCGATCCTCCCTGTAATTTATCGTAGTCAAACGCATGCAACGGCTGCCCCGTTTCGAGCATGACGTAATTCATGATGTCGACAACGTTGTTAATGGGGCGCATGCCGCACTCGCCCAGCACGTCTTTGATCCACTTCGGAGATTCCCCTACCTTAACATTCTCACAATAAGCGCCGATGTAACGCGGACATAGCTCTTTATCTTCCACGGTAACTTTAAGCGGTTGCTTGCCCGTGGTTGCCACCTGTTTTCCGAGGAGTGTTGCGATTGCGCGCTGTTCGCCAAACTTCACCCCCATGGTAGCGGCGATTTCTTGGGCAACGCCCCAATGCGACGCAGCGTCACCGTACCGGTTTGCCGGCAGCTTGATGTCGAATGTCTTGCCTTCCACGCCGTCTACTTCAAACGCATACAGCGAAAGATGCCGCTCAAGCGCCTTGGCATTTTTTATTTCAGGAACCAATTTTTTTAATAATGTATAGGAAAATTTCATATGTTTCTACCATCCCTAATCTTTTTCCATCGCCTCTAATCTTTTTCTGTAATCCCTAATCTTTTTCTATCGCCTCTAATCTTTTTCTGTCATTCATCCCACTCTTCTGTCATCCTCAATATTCTTCTGTCATCCCCGCGGAGGCGGGGATCCATGCTTTGAAGTGGATTCCCGCCTCCGCGGGAATGACAAACGATTTACTTCTTGAATTGTTTTATAAACCGCAGATCCCCATTATAGAAGAATCGTATATCCGGTATTTTATACTTCAGCATAGCAAGCCGATCGGTGCCCATGCCAAATGCAAACCCCTGCACTTCGTCAGGATTATACCCGGTCGCTTTGAGCACATTGCGGTGCACCATGCCGGCACCCATGACCTCAAGCCATTTCGAATCCCCCTTGCGCTTGATGTCCACCTCCACGCCCGGCTCCACGAACGGAAAGTAGCTCGGCCGAAAACGGAACTGCATGTCGGGGTCGTTAAAGAACTTTTTGAAAAATTCTTCGATGACATATTTGAAATTCGCCAAAGAAACATTCGTGCCGACCATCAACCCCTCCATTTGGTAAAAGTTTATCTCATGCGAAGCATCGGTCGCTTCATAGCGAAACACGCGCCCCGGTACGATGATCTGAAACGGCGGCCGGTGGTTTTCCATGTAGCGGATCTGCATCGGGCTGGTATGCGTGCGCAACAAATACCGATTCTGCATTTTGTTTTTTGTTGTCGGTTGTCGGTTATCGGTTATCGGTTTTATCCAAAACGTATCCCACATCTCGCGCGCCGGATGACTTGCCGGAATGTTCAATGCGTCAAAGTTATAATGCTCGGTTTCGATTTCAGGTCCTTCCACGACCGAAAAGTTCATGGCCAAAAATATCTGCTTGATCTCTTCTTCGACGCGCGTCAGCGGATGCAAATGCCCCGCGTGTCGCTTGACGCCCGGTCGAGTCACATCGATCAAATTTGCATGTGTTCCCTTTGCTTCAAGCTCGATGCGCTTTTGCGCCAGCGCCGTTTCCAAAAAGGCCCGAACCTCGTTCGCTTTTTTGCCAAACGTACGCTTCTGTTCCGCGGAAAGGTCCTTCATGACGGCCATAACTTCGCTCAGCGCGCTCTTGCGGCCGAGATAGGCCACCCGCAACGCCTCCCACTGGTCGAGGTCTACGACCGTTCGAATATCGGTCTCAAAAGCCGATTTGATGCCGGAAAGTTTGTCTGACATAGTGCGGTTATTATAGCAATTTACAGGCTTGAATTCAACTTTGAATCGCAACAGTATGTCATTCCCGCGCAGGCGGGAATCCATTTCAATCTTTGTGCGAAACACACAATAAAATGATTATACATGCGCGTGCCACGCAGAGATGGAAGTGAGCCCCGGCTTCCTCCGGTTGGCGGACAGGCTGACAATGCAACTATACATGCCGTGCGTGTTGCGATTCAAGCCATAATTCAAGAGGGTATATCGCAATAAACCGACCGGGCAATTTATAGGCGATTCAACTGCTTTCTGATATCCCGATGATCGGGAATGGTGCGTGCCACCAAGGTCCAAAACGCCTTGGAATGGTTAAATTCCTTGCAATGGCACAGCTCGTGCACAATAACGTAATCGGCAACATGTTCGGGCACCACGGCCAGCTTGTAATTGAAGTTCAGATTGCCCGAGCGGGAACAACTCCCCCAGCGCGTCTTTTGATCGCGAATACTGATGGCACCATAATCAAAATCATAAAATTGATTAAAGTGTGCGAGCCGGGCATGCACCAATGCCCGCGCGGCTTCCTTGTGTTCAAAATAATGCGCACGGCCATAGCGCGCAAGCAGCCCACCCCGTTGGCGCATGCGGTCCATCTGCCGCAGGATCCATTCCGCCTTTTCGCATAAAAACCGCTCCACGAACATGTCGGGGAACCGATATGGCACGGTAACGGAAAGCACCCCGCCCGCAGAAACGGAAATCCGCATCCGCTTTGCGCGACTGCTCTTTTTTAGATCATATGCAATCGATTGATCACATAAAAGGATTGTTTTTTTCTGCCTCGGCATGATTTGTATAAAAAGTATACCCCATCCGTTCCGACAAACAAAAAAGCCCGTCCGCTAACTGGCGGACGGGCTTTATAATAAACAAAGGAAAAGATCAATGCGGCTTTTTGACGGTCATATAATCGGCAAGCGGCCCAAACATAACGACAAGGTCCGGAATATTACCCGCACAAACGCTGGAATCCGAAGGTTTTTCACGGACATTCGTCACGATCTTGAATCCTTGGCGTAAGGCTATGCCTCCCCTGGCACAAGGGAATCGCTCGCTGACCGATTCGCCCATAAACGAATGAAACCGCTCACTGACATAATCACCCAGTTTGAACATATCGGCGCAGGGGGCAGTTTCCGCATCGGCAGTGCCGCACACTTTGCATGTGACACAGGTCGATTTCTGCATCTCTTTGCCCCACGCCACGATCTCGCCCGCTCTTTGATCAAACCAACGGTTAAGCCGCTTCTCAAACGGCGTCATCTCGCCAAGGACGACCTCGCCCTCTTTGATCGGGACCAACTGGTCCACGAGCTCTTCGTCCTTGATCGCCGCCAACTCCTGAAAAAATGTCAGCAATGTCATACCCGCCAACAACTCCTCGATGCCTACCCCTGTCTTTATCGTGCTATCCATCGCTATTTCCCTCCCAAAGTAAAGGTTCTATATCGCCATGTCGTATGGCAACTAAGATAAAATGTACCACACGGTATTTTTTTGTCAAAAACCACAGCAGGTTGCGCGACCTGTACTGCACCCCCCTGTCGGGTGTATCATTATAGGGAAAACTCGCTAACGCATATACCCGCATGAAACACTATTTCAAATGGTCGGCGCACATAATTATTGGATTAATCGTGATCGTCATCGTTCTACTCCTATGGAAAATTGAAGAGCGCCCACCGGAAGACCTGCGCACCATCCCGCCCATGGCAACATCATCAAACAAATAGCCGAAATAAAAATCCCGCGGATAAATTGTCATCCTGATCCGCCAGCTGGCGGATTCAGGATCTGAGTTCCTGTATTGTCATTCCCGTCCGCCGTCTGGCGGAGGAATCCACTTCCCCTACTATTTCAAATACGTATTCAGCGTATACACCCAATCTTCATCCGGAATGGCCTCGGCCATTTTTTGCGCCAAGAACCACTGTAAATATCCCTTGTCTATTTTTGCCACTTCAGCAATATCTTTGCCGATATGTTTCCCGAAGGTAAACTTCTTGAACAGCATCGGCGCGGTCGAAATGTGTAACATCTTTTCGATGGCTTCATCGTCGCTCAACCCTTCCTGCTTCATTTTTGCGAGTTGCCGATCAAACACCGCCACTAAAACCTTCACATCGCCCTCCGCATCGTGCGCATGCGCATCGACATCAAGGTCGAGATAGTACCGCAAAAACTGCAGTTTGTACTGCGGCAAAACCCCTTCCGGATCAAGCGCGCGCGCAACACGCAATGTGCAAATGTATTTTGGTACGGCGAGCCCCTCCGCTTCGAGTATTGCCTTGTCAAACACCGCATTATGCGCCACCAAAATGCCTTCGCTCAACAACACCCCCAACTCGCCCGACATCGCGCTTCCCGCAAACGACGCCTTGTCTGCAACCATTTTATTGGTGATGTGCGTAATGCTCATCGACTCCACGGAAATCGGAATCGGCGGCTTGAAAAACTCAGTATGCATACCATCAGTCGTTTTGTAGCACACCTGACACAACCGATCTTTGGTCACATCATTCCCCGTCGTCTCCGTATCAAGAAAAATAAGCTTGTTCATAAAATAAATTTTGTATTTCTTTAGTATATCAAAAATCCCATAAAAATGGGATTTTTGCGCTTACCCAAACAATTGCGAATGGCTGCCGATATCGATCAAAACCAACACAAGCTCGCCCTTTTCTATTATATATGTCTTTAGCATAGTCTATACGCTGTTATTACCGTTTGTTCGTCAACTAACAGATGAAGGCAAATTGCCACTATCCCGCCTCCTCCCCGCATTGTCATACCGGCGGAGGCCGGTATCCAGTACCCGCTGCATTGTACTCTGGATTCCATATTCCACCAGCAGGCGAAAAAGATTTTTCAAAACCTTTAGTTCGCTTGATGCTATACATATAAAATTATTTTATATCATCGAGTAATTCCTTTGCGGTCTTATATCGCTTGCCATGCTTTAGCGCGTAAGCGACTTCCTTATCCAACTTATCCCAACGGGCCTTAATAACGGCATCGTTATTGGTAGGCGTAAACGGAAAACCATCTTCCTTAATAACCTGATTGAGGAAGATCTTTATCGCGCCAGACATATCAAGCCCAAGCTTTTCAAACGCCTTATTCGCCTTTGCCTTTATTTTTTCATCGATCCGCACGGTTAAAGTAGTCATATCAGTAGTATATACAATGTATATACAATGTCAATACACCAATACCCCCGCAGTATTGTCATTCCCGCTTCCCATTCTGTCATTCCCGCGAAGCATGCCACGTGGAAAGTAGCAACTTTCTTTACGTGGGCGGGAATCCAGCATTCTGCCCCACGCGCATTGTCATTCCCGCGCAGGCGGGAATCCAGCATTTTAATTAGAGATTAGAAATTAATAATTAGAAATTCCCCTCCTATACCCCATACCCTATACTGTATACTTTATACTGTATACTTTATATCCCCCTCCGCACATTGCTTCGCCCGCCCGTAGCTTTAGTGAAGGAGGGTCATTCCCGCGAGTAAGGACTCGGCCTCGACTATCTGCCATTCCGAACTTGTTTCGGAATCTTATTGTTTTATCACAAGATCCTGAATCAAGTTCAGGATGACAGCTCTCCCCTCCTCTTATCTCTTTTCTCTTTTCCCCCTCCCCATACCCTATACTGTATACCCGTATACCTTATACCTCTTCTCCCCTCCTATACCCCATACCTTATACTTCACACCATCCATTAGTTCTCAAGTGGACGAACAACCTCCTGCACGATCCCCTGTATCTGCACTCCCTCGGTAAGATAGCGCGGCTGATGCTCCGGATTTGTCGAGCGCGGTTTAAGCACAATTTTATTTCCCTCCCGATGGAACTCTTTGACCGTCGCTTCGTCATCGATCAGCGCGACGACCAGATCGTTCTCCCGCGCCGTCAGCTTTTGCTTGCACAAAATAAGATCACCATCGTTGATCCCCGCCGCATTCATGGAATCCCCGGTTGCGCGCAATATGAAATACTGCAAACCTCCCTGCAACTTCTCCTTTGCCACGGGTATCATTTTCTCAACATTCTCTTCCGCAAAAAGCGGCGCCCCGCACGGAGCGGAACCAACTAAAGGAACATTGATCATTTCTTGCCCAAATAACACCATAACGAATCTGTTATTTTAAAATTCCCAAACCATAACCCCTACCCCATCTGCCAACCAGCATCCCACGGCCAACTGCATCAAGTATATCACATACACCACACAAATCGCACCGCAACTTTAATCAAAATAACAGCCAGAATGTTCGCAACGATATACACGGCAATTCAACCACCTATATTCCATACATTCCTGCACGGGCAAGCAGACTACAAAGACAACTCCATCCCTCGGTCTCACGCCCCCTCAGCGAGGCATGTGAGAAGTTCTAAAAACGCTTAATAATATTGCTATAGCAATATTATTAAGCGTTTTTAATTCCTTCCTTTCATACGCTATAAATATTATGCAACATCAAAAAATTTCCGAAGGTTGTCATCCTCCTCAATCTTCGCCTCCGCGATGATCGTCATTTCTTTCACAGCAAGCCCAAAAAACTCCCGCAGAAGCACGGCCTCTCGCTCGAAATCATACGGATACACCCACACGCTTTTCTGCAACTGATAAAATCCCAACTCTCTTAATTTGCCCCGCAACGCCTCCCGCTTGATCTTATGCTTTTCGGCGATATCAAAGATCAATATGCGCCACTTTTTATCCCACTTCTTATCTTTCCTGATCTTCAGGTCGTTGATCTGATACTTACCGGCCATCCGCTTACCCTCCCCGGTCAATGCAATGAACACCTGCCCGTTCCTATCCTCAAATTCAATAAACCCCTTACTTTGCAGATAATAAAATGTATTGCGCAGCTGAGCCTTCTTCTCAGGATCGCTAAGCGAATCATCCCCGGACAACAACTTCCCAAGCGCAGGGTAGACGACTTTGGTAACAAAATACGGCGAGGTCATCGCGATAGCGATGCCTCCACTAATCAGCAAAAAACGAAGAATCTTCCCCGTCAGATCCTTGGCCTTATCTCTTCTCGAAGCCCCACTGATTCGCCTTTGTTTGCCATCAACCCTTTTTTTCATATTTCATACTTCATGCGCATGTGTATTATATTCATTATAGAAAACGCTTAATAATATTGCTATAGCAATATTATTAAGCGTTTTTGTGGGGTAAGGTTGAATGGGTTGGTTGGGTGGGTTGGATGAATTAGATTAGATGGGTTAGGTGAGAAAAATGGGAAAAAAATTTAAGGGCATTGGAACTCGCAGTTTGGGCCGGTGCGGGCTACGAATGTTCCGTCTGGGCATTGCATGGCGTCGGCAGTGCAAAATACCATTCGCTCGCCGATCTTGTTCAGGTCCCAGATGGTGTAGTTCAAATACCCCGCAAAGCTGACCCATAAAATGTAAGGGACCAACAGCAACGCCGCAGGCTTCGAGATACGCCAAAACACGCCGATCGTACCAACGATGGCGGCCCACAACAAAACGATCTCTACAAAAGCCCATCCCGGGCTGTGCAAGCCAAAGAAGATGATTGACCACAAGGCATTCAAAACCAACTGTATCCCAAACATCGCCAACGCCAATCGCCATGTCATTCCGGCCTTTGAGCCGGAATCTCGTCGCCTCCACACCAACCAAACCGCAACCCCCATCATCGCATACAGTGTCACCCACACCGGCCCAAACAACCAAGAGGGCGGGTTCCACGCAGGTTTAACGATCCCCGTATACCAAGTATCTATAGCACCCACAGTAAAAAACGACCCAATGATCCCCGCGAGTTCGGCTATTGCAATTGCAATAATCAATTGTATGAGGGGTTTGAGGAGCATGGGGTGATTATAGGATGGAATTAAAGGTATCGAACCATTTAATTCTATTTATTTACATATTTACCATACAATTCAAACAAGAAATTCATTCGCTCAGCAGAAGAACCAAGAGCACGTTTGCCATAGGCTAAGTCCACTGCCTTATCTAAATTTTTATGCGCCTTTACTAAATCGGCAGGCATTGTGAGGGAATCGTATAAATCAGCCAACGAATTATTTAGGTATTTTGCACGCACATCCAAAACATCTTGTGCTGATTTTTCAACAGCTTTTATTTTCTCACTACTTGGGCTTTCTGGCCAAGGGAAATTATTGTATACAATATCCTTAGAATACCGATAATCGCTCTTCAAGCGTCCGCAAACATAGCCAACCCATGTCATATGCATTTCACTCTCAAGCACCCCAAAATGATAAAGGGTTGCATTTGGTATACTCATACATGTATCGCCAACAATACTTTCTTTACCAAAAAATCCCATCGGAATATACTTACGATTTTCTGAAGAAACACGTGGGATTAAAACATAATTTGAGCTCGGCTGATGATTCTCGCCAAATAATGCGGGCTTGTCAGCTAATTTAATCGTGGCTGGCCTTTTGCTTTTTAAACGAAAATCTCTCACGGCTTGAATACGCCGCATCACTTCTGGCATGCTTTTTAATTCCTTGGGATCAGAACCAGCAAGCCAAAGGCAATACCGTTTTCCTCCATTCAAAAATCCTTGAGCACCAATCAATGGCCTAATGAATTTCTTTACCAAAGATTCTTGCCTAATTAAATCATCCCGCTCTTCTTCATTTAGAATCAGATTGCCACCATCATTTGGCATGCTACCAAAACTCATTTCAGGAACTTTATTAAGTGGCTTTTGCCGCGATCCTATTACAACATCGTCGCCTGGAACTAAATACGGATTAATATTTTTTACGCTAATCTCATGCGCCTCCCCTTTCACGCTCTCATACTCGTAAAGCTTTTTCTTTTCTATATTAAAATCACCAAAACCGATGATTACACAGTAGACAGCAGCCTTGCCCCGCGCCTCGTTACTCCATCTAAAGGTTTTATGTGCGAAATGAATTTTAATCCCGCGTTTCAATAACTCTCCCCATAAAATTCCAACTTGCTCGCCTTGAGTAATAGAATTAGTGGAAACAAAAGCGCACCTTATTTTTGAGCCGCTAATGTATGCGGCCGCTTTAGCATACCAAGCAGTTACATAATCTAAGACGCCAATTCCCTTTACTTTGCCAAAGGCTAATTCTAAATCATGGCGTTGATCTACGCTCATCATTTTTGAGCCAACAAAAGGAGGATTTCCAAGAATATATGCCAACTCATTTTTCGAAACAACCTCTTCCCAATTCTTTTCCAAAGCATTACCCGTATAAATATGAGCGCCTTTAACCAGAGGTAAATCAGGGATATTTACACCGAACTTCTGTCCGACTAATTCATTCATCTGATGGTCCATCAACCACATGGCCGTTTGCGCTATGCGGGCAGGAAAATCATCAATTTCAATCCCATAAAATTGCTCGGGCTTTACTTTTATATATGACTTCAGATCTAAAGACATCTGATTTGCGGATTTAAGACGCCGCTTTAATACCTCAAGCTCCAAAAGCCTCAACTCACGATAAGCAATAATCAAAAAGTTCCCGCAACCACAAGCAGGATCAAGAAATTTAAGCTTTGATAATTTCTCCTGAAATAAAGCCAGATTTTTATCGTTTTTACCGCATGCATCCAGCTCATCCTGTAATTCATCGAGGAAAAGTGGCTTTATTAGTTTTAAAATATTCTTCTCGGAGGTATAGTGCGCACCAAGATGTCGACGCGCTTCTTTGTCTATAACAGCCTGAAATAAGGACCCGAAAATTGCCGGGGAAATTGCGGACCAATTAAAAGCACATGCCTCGAGCAATCTATTACGCATGCTGGAATTAAACGAAGGAATAGTAATATTTTCTTCAAACAATCCTCCATTTACATATTCAAATTGTGCCAACTCTTCATCTAATGTTGTGGAGCGTTTTTCTCTTGGCGTATTAAAGACCTGAAACAACATTCCTAAATGCATTCCTAAATCACTCCCATCGGTACCGGTTCTTGTTTCAATATATCTACGAAATTGATGCCCGTTAAAAATAGCGGCGTCTTCTGCAAATAAACAAAACAATATCCTCACAAGCAGAACATTAAGCTCATGCCCAACATAACCCGCTTCTGCGATCGCATCATATAGGCGACCCATTAACTCCGCGGCTTTGATATTCACCTCATCTCCCTCTTTATATTCTTGCTTCTTATATCCGGCTAAAAATCCGAGTAGGCCAACTTTTTTAGAAAGCTCTTTTAGAGAAAACTCCGTTTCTGTACCCTCCTCAATATCGTATAGTTTAAATTTTTCAAAATCAGAAACGAGGATATATTTTGGCAGATCCCTTTCAGAAATACCCGGGAAATAATCCATTGCTTGCGCGTAAGCCTTTTCTAAGCTACGACCACGCGACTTATGCTCAACTATCAACATACCCGGCCAAAAAAGATCAATAAATCCGCTATTTCCACCATATTTCTTTACTTCAAACTCAAAATTAGCCAAACGCCTCCGCGTTAGACCAAACACATTAAAAAAGCCGTCCCAAAAAGACTTAGCTTCTGCGTCTTCCGATTTTTCATTTTCCCATTCTTTAGAAAACTCGACCGCTCGCGATTTTATTTCATTCCAGGATAAGGGCATATTTTGCAAAAAATAAAAGCTTACTATAGCTTACCAAATTCCACCTTATTTATAAACCAACCAAAAATCCCATATTTTATAGATATTTAATTTAATACATTCACTTCCTGAATATAATGGTTATCTACACTAACTTTGTGCGATACATTCCAATTGAATACTTCGGAAAATGAAAGGTAAAAGTATTTTTCGCATATTTGATTCCATCTGCTTCAGAATTTTGCGAAAGATCAGGGAAAACCTGAGCTGAAATCCCACTCCTATCTAATGCTTTTTTTAACTGATACATACCTATACCACTCCCGCGCAAATCTTCAGGGACGCAGCGGCCAGAAAACCCCCTATCAAAAATTTTATTAACTTCGTCCTTTTCAATACGTATGCTTTCCATTTCAAAAATCAATTCACCGGTTTCATTTCTCGTATATACCGCAACCTTAGAATATGGTTTTGAATACTTAACTATATTCTCGAGAAAGCTATGCATCGCGATATTAAATGTTTCATACTCAAAAGAACATTGGAAATTTTCACCCACATTATATAAGCTAAATGTTACGCCTTTTTTCTTTAGTAAATCAAAAAACAAATGAGAGAGACCAAGTAAAAAATTCCTGAGATTATGATTATCTGTAATAGCAAGTATTGAGGTAGTATCGCGAAGTAAATTATATCCACCGATATGATAATCTACTAAACGAATCTCTTTTGAAAGTGCGCAAATATCTTCCGCAAAATCATCAGGGTTCTCTTGTATATTTTTCTTTACCGACTGAATAAATTCACCGTAATTCTCGCGTCCTTCAGCTCCTAAAATACATCTTTCTACGATGCTTTTTTGATTTCCATGAATCTTAATTATATTATGCAAGTAATCATCCGTCATTTCTTTAACTTTATGCGATGTTTGCGCTACAAAATCCTTCAATACTATTTCGATGACAGAAATGAAAGTATTAAAAACTTTATTACTGTTTGTAATCCTCTCCTCATCCGCTATCAAAACTTCTAAAGTTCCAAATTCAACATTTCTACGATTGTAACGAGTCTTATTTCTATTTTCATTTTCCTGATCAGGGGTAATAAAATCAGCAGGGAATGTATTTACTAAAATATCATTATTTTTATTTGTAATCCTTAGATAAATCACAATTTAGCAACTTCCTTAGAAATCAATGAGATAAATTCATCATATGACCCATTTTTTCTATATAAGGAAACCCGACTAATCCATCGAAATCCTGCACAGATGAGTAAATAATATAGCGTTTTTTATTTTTATAAACGCGCTTTAACTCATTAATAAGGCCAAGCCCCTCCTTTTTGCCAAAAAGCTTTTTACCAATATCTTTATAGTCAACAAAAATTATATTAGCCCACTGCACATCATCATTCTTTTGAAGAGATAATACATCATCGATTTTTCGAACTTCAAAATTATTCCGACGCAAATTTGTTACAATCTGACAATCTTTATCATCGATAAAAAGGATTTTAGCAATTTTTTGCACATCATGAAAATCTTTTGGCATTTTATTCTCATACTGAGAAAGAACCCATGCTATAAGCAAGGTCAATCCAATAATAATAATTGCTAATATTTTCGAATCCGAGAAAAAATAAGAAACAATTGCCACAACCAGTCCCATTAGAGAAATTAAACCTTCATTTTTATTAATTTTTCCTATCATGAAATTTGTTAATTAACCCCGCATTCTCAACTTAAGTTTTATAATCTTACCAAATTCCACCCCATTAAGAAACCAACCAAAAATCCCGCAGGGATGCGGGGGGGTCTGGTTGGTTTCCATTAATTAGCACTTTGAGTACTCTAACAATTACTTACTATTTAGAAAACAAATTTGAGTAGCCTGATACATATTTATTCAGGAAAATTTACCCCAATCGCGTGGAATAAACCAATCATAAGGAGGGTCCCATGTAATATAATCAGCAGGTTCAAATTTTTGCTCAAGAACTTCAAGGGAAATTATCTGATCTGGTAAAATAGATAAATTATGAGTTCCCTCGGGGCTATCAAGGTCATAGAAATGATATCTGTCAGGATTTATTGATAGGTTTCTTCTTGATGGCCCAAAATCAAAAGGAATACATTCTCTTTCAATAATCCCCTTTTCTTGTGAATTGAACCGTAGCTTCACAAATTTTAATTCCGCAATTGCTTTTAAAAAATTATTGTGAATATCCATACATAAAAATATTTTATTAATTATTACCCCTCTCTAATTGCAACATCTTTCTTAAGCTTACCAAATCCCACCCCATTTTGAAACAAACAAAAAATCCCACAGAAATGCGGGGGTTTATAACTGAACCTTTGTCGGCTCAAGAATATTTGGAACCTTTAACCCCCTACTAAAAAATAATACCTCCTTCCCTATTTTTGCCTCGCGAGCTGTATGAAAAAATGAATATTCAATTTTCTTACAACCGCTGTATAAATTATTTATTTCTGAAACATTATCATAGGAAACTATCCAATTAATATTTTTTATTTTCTTAATCGCATTACTAACAGCCTCATGGTCACCATACTCATAAGCATTCATATACAAAGATTCCCCTTTTAAGTAATATGGGGGATCAAAATAAAAAATAGTTGAAGAATTTTTAGATACTTTCTGAATTTCTTTGATTAACTCAAGCGCATCGAGATGGCGGAGATTTATTTTCTCCTTATGTGCTGCGATCTTTCGAATTCGCTCAATAAGGCTTGTCTTATTAAATCGACAATCCATTTTATAATATCCTTTTTGATATAGACCTCCAATTATCCCCCCATCAAGAATGCCAGATCGATTTGTCCGATTAAGAAAAAAGGTTGAGAATCCAAGATCCAAAAGCGAAGCATCTTTTTTATTCCTTTGAACCTGCTTGAGCTTCTTCCAATTTTTAACACTAACTTCAGTTTTCTCAATCAGATCGCAAAATTCATCCGTATGCTCTAATATTGCATACCAAAACGCGTAAATAGAGAGATCAAAATCATTAATCGTAATTTTTGAAACATGCCCCTCTAATAACAAAAACAAAGCCACACCCGCCCCTCCCGCATATGGTTCAACATAATGCCCACTAATATTGTTGGTTTCACAAACTAAAGTAACAAATTTTGCCAATTTGTTTTTACCACCAGGATATCTTAAAGGGGAATAGAAGGCCATGATTATTTTTTAAAATAATGATCTAAAATATCCGCAACTATTTTAGATGTGGCCAAAATACCCTCCCTTGTATATTCAATATTTCCATGAGCATATTTTTGCAAAATAGCATTTAAATTCATCCTGTCTGAAAGCCAATCATTTGTTAGTGATAAGCTATTTTTATCGGTCTGATTTAAATTATTTTTAGCTTCTTTTAAAAATTTTGACGCAACCTGATCATCCTCCACCGCGCCTTGATAATACATCCTTGCAGCAACTTCAATCAATAAGCGAAGTGCCATCCCGATAAACGGAAGAACGGCGTCATCCTCTTTGGTTCTCGTATCAATATCCACCAATGCGCGGTATAAATCATTAACCTTACCTGGTTTCAGCATAAGCGCCCGACCAAATAACTCATTGGACATTTTTGTTACTGGCGTTTTCCGAATCCTTTTCTCTTGAAGATCGCCTTGAATATCCAAAACCATATTCTTTCTTGCCGCATCAAATTGAACCACCCTCCCTTCTAATTCAGGATATTTCTCTAAAAGAATTTTCTTCAATTCTCCGCGGTTATCACGCGTTGTTACGGCTTTATCTTTTATAAGTGCTGGGACTTTCCCAAGAATTTCTTTTGCGTCTTGCTCAGAGTAGTTAGAAACGATACCCTTTTCTTGATCCACATCGAAACCTATCTGATTAAGATTTCTTTTCGTTAAAACTTCATCCTTTACAAATCTTTTATTAAGTAAAGGATTGTCTGTGATAAGCCTGGTCTGCTCGTCGATCCTTAAGAATACACTTTTCGCATATCCCCTGTGAACATTGAGAAAATACTCTCTTTCCAAAACTCCCCAAGAGCCGTTACTACTATGCTTTCGTTCGATATTAGTCAGGGCCGTATTTACATCACAAATATTACAAGGAATTTTAGTTAGTACCCTTAACTCGTTTGGTTCAAGTTTAAAAAATAACCCCCCTCCAAGAGATGCATACAAATCTTCACTCTGTAGGTACTTTAGTACTGCAATTCTACGATTCCCATCGTAAACAACAAATCTTCCGTCTACATTTACTACAGTTGGAAGTTCACTAAAATCATAATAACTACCCATCTCAGATATAAGATTTTGCAAATTCCACTTTGTAGGATTCCCTGCTATTGCCCTCTTAATAATCTCATGATCTGTGCTATCTACATTAATTGGATCCCGTGGATTCTCTGACCAAAGATGCAGATCATCAAGTTTAATTTCTTGTATTTTTTGCTTAGCCATAGAATAGAACTTCCCTCAATTCGCCTCTCAATTTATATATCTTAATATCTTACCAAATCCCACCCCATTTATAAACCAACAAAAAATCACGCGGGGATAATGGATTTTCCCGGCACATTTAATCTATATATCACCGATAACGCCCAAATCATAAATATCCAGCTTCCCGTCATTATTTAAATCGGTACTATCAAGCGTTCCTCGTTTCTCATGCAATCCATATATCAATTTTAAATATTTACCCAAAACTATACGCGGAACCTCGTATTGTTTCTCTTTCTTATACCATTCAAAAGGATCCCTCCCTGACTTTTCCAAATTACATTTCTTGCAAGCCTTTACCATATTATCGATAGTATCTAAATCTATCTTCTTTTTAGGAATAATATGCTCCCATTCAAGATTTTCTAAACTATCGCAATATGCGCATACATTATCAGATTCCACAAACATCTTATTTTCACGCAAAATTTGGGATGGCTTAATATGCTCATCCTTTAATTTCTTATAAGTATGCATCACAAACCCATAATTTTTCCGATCCCCAACCGCACTCCCTGCGATTAATTTCGCATACTCCCAATAGATCAAATCTCGTATTGTTTTTACTGAAGCGTGTGGCATATATTTCTTTTTATTCCGCCTCCTGATATAATACATTAAAAGGCGTATGTTTTCCAACAAATCATTCACTTCAATATCTGCAAAAATATTCCTGTTTATACAACTGACAGGCATTTTTACGATCTTGACAAACTCTTCAAGTGCTGGTATGTTGCCTATAGGCAACATACCAGCACTTGAAGAGCCTTCTCTTGACATTATTTACGCTTAAGCTCTATACTTAAATTGATCGAAAGGTCAAGAACTCTGTAGCTTGGGGGCTCCGCAAGGAGTCCCCTTGGCTTAAAAGACCACGTCTGTTAGATGTGGTCTTTTAATAAAGGCTTATTTAATTTTATCCTGAATGCCTTGGGGGATCTCTCTTGGCCAACAGATAAATTCTCGAATCTTTTTAATATCAAAAATAGGGACTCCCGAATTGGCGAGCTCAACCGAAACCCTCCGAGCAGTTGCAAATAAAAATACTTTTTTACCGTCATTAAGTAGCTGGATGACTGGATCGGCAAAATCACTATCACCGCTCCATAAAATAAAGCTCTTCGTATGGTTATTACCAAAATCAAAAAGCATATCCCTGCCTATCTCAACATCGAAATTACACTTTTTATCCTCAATATAAAAAATCCCTTGTTTATTAAGATCTAATAATTTTCGATTAAGGAATTCTATAGTCTCGACAGAAAGCTTTAATAATAAAGCCTTCTTAATGAAATGTTCTAATAGCGCTGGCGAATTTGATTGGATACTCGTAGCATCGATGGAAATGTTCATTATCTTTACCGGCTTCGTTTTTAAACCATAACGCAATTCGCTTGCAGCTCGTATCCACTCCTCGGATCTTTGATCTCCATTTAATGTTCCGTAATATATTTTTGTTTCTTTTACCTGGTCGAATGAATCGAGAAATTGTTTTAATCTTTTTAAATCAATATGCCAACCAAGACGATCCTGCCAATGAATGACATTAGCATAGTCAATATAAATATTAGAGTTACCATCAAAAATTTCCTCCAGCTCAATAATAGTCTGTGGGAATATTTTTCCTAATTTTATAAGCTTATCCGTTCGTGGGTTAAACATACTCAATCCTACCAAATTCCACCACATTTATAAACCGGGCCTAAAGGGGTCAGGTACCTTTGATTTGCCTTCCCCGCTTGCGTACAGGTCAAGGAAGCTCTGGATTCCCGTTTTCACGGGAATGACAGCTCGATAAGATCCTGAAACAAGTTCAGGATGACAATCTATCGTTCAAAAACAACCTTGCCACCCGTAGCTCCTCAAACGTAAAGCCGGGCCCAAGGAGGGACTGGGCGGGGGTTAATAGCATACTCCCCTTCTTTTTATACACTTCCTCCAGCTCGGCCGTAAATGGGGCCATGTACCAGCTCCATAAGTTGACAGTTGCACGGGACATTGCAACAATACCACCAGAACATGTAGCAACGACCAACATAGGAGGTGACGACTAATGAGCTACACGGAAAAAGATGCCGCAAAAGATACCGGTTCTTCGAACAAAGAAGTTTCTCGGGCATGGCATAGCGCCAGAGACGACGCAGCTTCGGGTGGCGAACTGGAAGAGCGCAACGAGCGAAAGGTGAGCGATTCGGAGGGTGGGTCGCTCCTCTACTCCATATTCAAATCCGTTTTTGGGAGCAAAGATTAACATGCTCCCGTCAGTCCCAAGAGCCGCGCAATGCGGCTCTTATTTTTTCCCATACGCTATGCTTTTTTAGCTCAGCATTAATACGCTGACCAATATACCAAGTAAAATAGGTCGAAAAGCTTATATTTTTATCGACTGGATTTTTATTCGAAAGAAACTTTTCCACAGCAACAGGAATATCGCCTATTATTTCCGCATAAAGACGATCTCTGGTTATATCATCAAACCCAAACTTCTTTTTTTGAAGCGCATTCTTAATGAGTGGCTCAAGATACTGCTGAATTATCGGGAAATCACCCCTGCCAGAAAGAATCAGCTCAAGCTCTTCGCGTGGAGTTTTAGATTGAAATTGCAAATAATCCATATATTAAAGTATACCACGCATTAATATGGTCAGGTACCTTTAATACGCTCCTTGCCGATGAGCGATGCGGATAACAAGTACGACGAGCTCGCCTTTGTTTATTCTGTAGATGACCCGATATGGCCAAGCGCGTACCGACCACTGGCCTGCGTGTTCTCCTTGCAACTTTTTTCCGGCAAAAGGATCTTTGCTTAATTCCTGCAAGGTTATGATCACCCGCATTCTGATCTTCTTATCAAGCTTTTCGAGGTCCTTTTGTACGCTTTTTGGCAGAATGATCCGATACTGCATAGTTTTTAGATGTCTTATCCGCTAACACATACCCCTCTTTTTCCAAGAGATCTTCAAGGGTTATATAATTACCACTCTTATATTCCCGCTCGGCACGGGCAATATCTTTCTTAATGTCAGGAAACTCACGCATGATTTCCATGGTTTCCATCCACGACTCGAATTCTTCTACAGACATAATAACCACCTTAGGTCGGCCGTTTTCAGTCAATGTATAGTGCTTACCGGGAGCCTGCACTTCGGTAGCAATATCGAATATTTTCTTCCGTGCTTCGGAAATTGAAATTGTTGTCTTGCTGTCCATGTGATTAAAATTGGTAATGGATTCCCGTCCCCGATCAGGTCGAGGACAGGCCCTCACCCGCGGGAATGACAATACGAAACTTTTTTATATGTACATAATAACGTACACATAGATAAACTGTCAAGGGATTAGAATCACAGGGTTATTAATATTGTTTTGGAGCGGTTCCCCGCTGGTCAACAATTTTAGGAAAAGTTGATATTTTATCCTCTCCATTTCGGTCTCTTATTCCTTGATATTTAATTTTAAATTCATGCCCATCCCCAAAATCGAATATGAAGTCAATCGTCGGATACTTTTTATAATCAATCTGGTGGATCATTATTTGATTAGATTTGTAAGTCGGGAATGGATCGTCTTCCCAGTGTGATTCAAAAAATTCAATCCTTGTTGCGCCTTCGAACCTCATGCCTTCGGCTGGTTCTTTTACTACGCCCGGAATTGTAAATCCGTGCATATGATCATAATCCCACCCCATTGCAGAAACGATAGCCATAGCAAGTTCTTCGAATGTTTGCTTGCCACGCATCTCAATCTCGCGCCATACGCCTTTCTTCAGATTATAGACCGCACGAAGTCGATAAATGGCATCAGGGTCGCCATCTGCAAACACCCTTGCAAATTCGCTTTTATACCATGCGTAATTTTCCAAAACACGCCGAAGATAGTCGACATAATCACCTCGCTCAATCGCGCTATTTACGCTTTCGATAAAATCATCCTCATCAATTATTGGAAATGGATTATGCATTGATATTATTTCTTCATTTTTTTTGCCGTCTTCGACAATTTTTTACCCTCGGATGCAACGCGTCGCCCAACCTTCTTGATATCTTCTTCCGCCGGCAAAGATTCCGGACGAATACCGCTCTTTGCTAATAGCTCACGAACATCTTTATTATTCTTCGCATGCTCTCGGGTAATGGAATGCTCTCCTTGTATTGCGCGGTCTTTTTTGATATTAAAATTGGTAATCTCATTTGCAAGATCTTTTGCTTTAATGGTCACGCCTGGCAAGAAATCAGCCAGCGGACGGCTGGCGGGTATACCAAGCTTACCCTTCATTTCATTTGTCGTATAACCACCAAAAAGCGCAGCGTCTCCCTTGCTACGAATTTGCGCAAACCCTTTGCCGTCTACACCACGCTCAAATATCACACCAGAAAGTTCCTTTTCTGAAAGCGTCAACTTTTCACGGGCATGCAATCGGTCCAGATCCTGCAACCGTTGCTCGACAATCTCCTGCTTGCGGGTTTGCACCGCAAAATAGGTCATCGCAAATGCAATCTCATCTTTCCGCGGATCACCATTTTGAGCGATCAAATAACAGGCATAGCGGGTTAGCATCACATCGTCGATTTCTTTCTTTGCACCCTTCGGCATAGGTATCGTTTTGTTGACGTCAACAAAATGATTGTTCACCAATTGTCCCGCATTTTCACAGGCTATTTTCGCCTTCTCAATAACTTTTTCAAAATTTCTCCACTCCTCATATCCAAGCAACTCCTGCAATTCCCGTGCATACCAAAAATCAACCCCTTCTTTTTCATGAGCAACTTCCTCAAAGTTTTTATGCAGCTTTGTGACAATTTCTTTTTCCATATGATTATTTAATTATACGAAATTATAAATGAAAAATCTTTCTTATTTGAAATGGATTCCCGTTTTCACGGGAATGACACAGGGGCTGGATCCCGTGTCGGAGCACGGGATGACAATACGGGGATACTGGATTCCCGTTTTCACGGGAATGACACAAATACTGGATTCCGGCTCGGAGGCCGGAATGACAATGCGAAGGTGGGATTCTTACTCAACGAGATTCCGGATCAAGTTCAGGATGACAATGCGACGAGATCCTGAAACAAGTTCAGGATGACGGTGCGTCTAGATTGCTCAAAAACAACCTCGCCACCCTTAACTCCTCAAACGTAAAGCCGGGGCCGAGGAGGGACTGGGCGGGGGTTAATAACATACTCCCCTTCTTTTTATAGGTCTTTTCCAGTGCGGCCTGCATGGTCACGAACCTGCGGCGTTCGGGCTTTAGGTATTCCATATCCGTCTCGGGGTCGAGCGTCCCACTGGCAACCAATTTTTCTAAATGCGTGATGATCGTGGTTTCGGTTACGCCACGCTTTTCTGCTATGTCGGCAACCGACAATTTCTGCGCGACCAGCTCGGCCGTTGCGTCGTATGTCGAAACTTTCGGCGCAGGCGCCTGCATGCCCATGCCCACGGCTCCGCCGATAGTGTCGATGAATTGCAGTTGCAGATCGGCAATCTGCTCTTCGCCCAGTGCGGCGAAGTCATACCGGGCCTTTTCGGACGCGGCGCGGAACTGGATATCCTTCGCAAACACATCGGGATGCACTTCGAGTGCCCGTTCGTTGTAGCCCAACAAATACAACCCCGCGAGCGTACGCACGCGTGATAACGCGACATACCCCTGTCCGTATTCAAACGCTTGTGAAAGATCCATGATCGCGGTATCGAGCGACATGCCTTGGCTCTTGTGGACCGTGATCGCCCACGCAAGGCGAAGCGGAATCTGCTTGATCATCCCCAGGCACTTCATGCCGTCAAAAATACTCCACTCGCCCAGCTCGGGCTCGATGGTCTTGCCGTTGTGCATCGTTATATGGGGATTGCCCGTTGCTTTCGAAAACCCAACCACCTCGCCGATGGTGCCATTAACATATTTGCCTTCTATATGATTTTTGGTGAACATGACCTTCGCGCCCACTTTCAGTGAAAGCGTTTCGGGCGACAAGCACCCACGCTTCAACCCCTCCACGATCGTCGGAGCGCCTTCGCTCTTCATGGCAAAGTCGTGCCGCTCGCCCGGCAGTTTTGCGAGCCGCGCATCATTGAGCTTATCGACCGCGAAGTTGTGCGTATACAATTTGGTATGGTCATCCGCAACGGCGGGCTCCACACGCCGGCCCGCAAAACATTCCCTCACCTCGTCGGTAACCTCCCCGCGACGGATGGCCGAAAGCGCCTTTAAAAACTCTGCGTCTTCCTGCCGATGTTGCTCGGTCAGATAGCAGATGGTCGGGTCCGCTTTTGCCCACGCCGTACCCATGAATGCAAAGGGTGACCACTGATCTTCCCCATCGAGAGAAATCGTTTTTACACGCTCTTGGTCGGCTTTTGGCATAATGGGCGGCAGTTGAAAAAAGTCGCCCACCAGGACCACCTGAAGCCCGCCAAAGGGCTCTACGGAGTCCCGCAAGACGCGACAAACCTGCTCCACCACCGCCAGTGTGTCGCCCGAGAGCATGGAAACTTCGTCGATGATCAACACCCGTGCGGCCCGAAGGCGCTTGACCAGCCGGTCCTTGTCGAGCATCAATTCAAGGTCGTGGTCGGTCAACCGGGTCCGCACCCCGATGCCGCTCCACGAGTGGATCGTCATGCCGCCGATGTGCGTGGCCGCGATGCCTGTCGACGCCGTAATGGACGGTTCCACCCCGCAGGACCGCAAATATGCCACATAGCGATTGACCATGTGCGACTTGCCACTCCCCGGCTCCCCCGTCAAAAATACATTTCGTCCGGTCTTTAAAATTGCAAATGCTTCGTCTTGGGTCATGGGTTAAGTGTACTGGATTCCCGCCTGCGCGGGAATGACAATACTATAGATTCCGGCCTCCGCCGGAATGACACAGGCTCTGGATTCCCGCTCGAAGTTTTATCCCGAGCTTGTCGAAGGACGGGAATTACAATCCGAAAGGCGGGTTTTGATTTATGCCATTGACAATAGCGGCACAAGATCTATAATACTTATATTAGGGCTTAGGCCTCCGAGGACCCCGCAGCAATGCGGGGTCCGATTTTTTTATAAATATTCTCTAAAGGCTTTTTGTACTATATCAAAGTCTGCCACAGGGACGACATCAACTTTTCTCAATAATCGCTTATTGCTAATCGCGCGCGCCTGCGTCAATTTTACCCAAACTGGCTTATTATACAACTCCCCCGTTTCAATGTTCTTTGCCTTTACTATTATCTTACAATGAAACTTATCTTCTTTCCCCTTGCTCGTAATTGGAAGTACAAGCATCGAGTGCGGGTTATATACTCGAATAATCAAAACAGGGCGTTCAAAATTTTCATTTTTCCCATCAATCTCCACTCCAAGATTAACGCCTAAAGAACACCACCACACTTCACGCGGATATGCATACGCTTCCCCACCTTGTTTACATTCAATAGATTTTTTAAGCCCGTTCCATGTGTCAAAGTCTTTTTTATAATTCATATAATTATATTTTTAAATACGCCTTGATGCGAGTTTCATCTTCCATTTCTTGGTCGCCTTTAAAATACAACTCAATAAAATTGATGTGTTCTGCTTCTTCGTTATAGGCATAAATAACGCGCAGTGAAGATCCTTTTAAATATCGGCAAAACAAACGAGCTTTGACGATCTTGACCATATCCGTTTCAACAAGGGTCGCGAAATGCTTTCCGTTTCCAATCGGAAATAACGCGAGCACTTTCTTTAATTCGCCAATGTCTTCCTCGAGTGAACGGTACCGCTTGGCCAATCGTTTACAATCGCGCTCGAAGTCATGCGCTGTATCAAAGTTCATCGTCGTAACTTCTCACCGAATAGTTTTTATCCCGATAGAACACGCTCTCGTAACTGATCACTTTTTTATCTTCTGCAATGGCCCAAGGGACATCTCCGTGCGAGTAATCGCTTAATTCCTTTGCGCTCTTGTCTGACAATCGATTCAAGACATCATCGATATGGGATGTCTCGAGTGCCGATAATACGGCAAGATCGGACGAACGCCGGGGAAGATACTTCTTCTGTTCGTAATCGAAGTACTTACTCTTGATGCGCTCCAATTCGCCCCGCTTCTCCATATCTTCAACGATCTTGGCGAATTCAACGGGCGTAGGACCGTAATTGTTTTTGATATATGTTGCCCCGATCAACTGCTCCTCATATTTCTCATAAAAATCAAAATCGATAAAATAGAGCAGTTTATAAATTGCCGTTTCCCCAATGTTGGGCTTTGCACCGACCTTCTCGAGCACATACAAAAGCACCTCCTTGAATTTCTTCAGGTTCTTTTGTGGGACGTTGATGCGAATATCCAGCTCATCACCTTTCTTTTTTGCCGCCGCTTTTGATAGGACAACGATGGGTTCCGATACCTCCTTCTTCGCCAAAAACTCTTCTATTCGCATATCGAACAAATCGGCGAGTCCTTGCGCCTCTGCAAGCGTTAATTCGCGCTCATCCTTTTCTATTTGCGTGATAGTCGGACGGGAAACACCAATCTTCTTCGCAACGAAATCTTGCGAAAGGTCCACCCGCTCGCGCATTTTTTTAATATATGCTCCGTAATGTATGGCCATAGGTTTATATTTCCAGTATATGTAATGTAATATTTTCTGTCAATGCGCAGGAAAGAAAATATTACATTATACCGCTTGCGCCTATAACGCCCGCTGTTTCAAAAACTTCTCGATCATTTCCGCCTTTTCGGTCCTCCCCATATTCTTATATGCGCTCAGCTCATCTTCGAGCGATATGCAGGGCAACCCCATGTCCTTAAATGGAATGATCCGCTTATACAGCAACCCGTCAACGGCCCGATATAGATTGTTTACATTTCCAAGCACTTCCACTTCCACGCCATCGATCATATAAAAACTTCGGAACGAATTTCTTCCCTCTGTTTCATCAAAATAAATATCTTTTGTCCGGTAGCCCGCTAACAGCCGATCGATCTCTTTGATCCCCTCGGGGGTCGTTAATATATCGATATCTCGCGGAGCAATGGCGAACCCTTGAATATACAAATTGACCGAGCCGATGAATGCATACTCAACCCCAGTCAATGATTCCGATATGTTCTTCAAAATGGTATCTATGGTGGTCATAAAGATAGAATAAATGATTATGTCTGCAGTATAGCAAAAAGTAATACGTTTTTCTTCGTAAAACTTGACAAACAAAAAAGAATGGTTCACTATAATAGTAGATAGCAGTTCACCTTTTACAAAAAAATACAGAAAGAGGGGCACCATGATACACACAACGGAAGCACGGAAGATTAAAACGACAGAAATGTGTATGAGCACGGGCCCGATGCGGTGTCTGTGGAAGCAGTTCGAAATGGCGAACAAATCGCTCCACAGAAGGCTGCAGCTCAACCCCCGGTACTATCACGGACAGCACAGGGAATTGGGCACGCGGATCATACTCCGCGAGGGCGATGTTGGTCGGGTCACGCTTACGGCGATCAGCGAACATGATACGATGAAAGAAATTCGCATCTATCACAACAACGCAGCGCAGAGGTATGAAATCTGCGCCGTAAAGAAGTGCTACCAGGAAACACCCCGGGTGCCCTTCTCGCCAAGGCGGGAAGTCAAATTCATCTTGAGGGCGGTCGTTCTCGGCTGGACCCTCGAGCGCTTACACAGGGAAATCTGCGATGCATAGCCACATGGCTTTCGTTTCGCCATCTTCCCTGCCCAAAAGGCCTACGCATGCGTAGGCCTTTTTTTATTTATCCTCAAAAATAAACAACTCATCCACGCTCGTGCCAAGCGCGACCGCAACATCGTGGGCCAACTGCAGCGATGGGTTGTATTTCCACTGCTCCAAGAAAACGATCGTCTCCCGCCGCACGCCAGCGCGCTGGGCCAACTCCTCCTGTGTCATGTTCAATTTTACCCGCAATTCCTTGATCCGATTTTTCATATTCACTGTTTACCGCGCGGTCCGACAAGGTAGCGAAACGCCCCCGAATAGATCAGCATCAACGCACAGGTGGAATAGGCCAAGGTCGTCGCAATCGGTTCATATGCAGGATTGTTTGCACGCAAACCGAACAATACCAGCATGATGACGACCGCAATCCACGAATATATCTGTATGCTTAAAAACGCAGCCTTGCCGCCAATGGCATGATCACGCTCATCCGCAACGACTTCAACAACCTTCCGGCGCAAATATATAAGCACTAGCGTACTAATGATGAGCGCGATAAGTGGAACAAGATATTCATTAAGCACGATCGATTGCCCGACGATCATGGCAGTCAGAACCACGAACACCAATTTTATTTGCTGAAATCTTTTTGCAGTCATAGGGTTTGTTGGAATTAATTAACTATTGGTAATATGTTATATTATTCTAACATTTAAATCAAGCGGCGTAGCTACCCGCATAAAACAAACACCCTTTACGGGTGTTTGTTTTATGCGGAGGGTAAGAGATTCGAACTCTTGATACCTTGCGGTATACCCGCTTTCCAAGCGAGCGCAATCGACCACTATGCGAACCCTCCGAATAACTAATAACCTATGACCAATAACCAATAACATAGGCTCAAAATACTTCCGTATTGTAAGGGAAAAAGACGGCTTTGGCAATAAAATAGACGACTATCGTAGACGTAAGGCAAATGTGGTATAATAAAAAAAATAATAAGGAATACCCTAATTTTTCCACCATGAACAACACAGCAAACAATTTGCCGGAAAGGTCCGTGACGGAGCAAGAGCTTGCCCAGTACAAGCAAATAGTAGAGTCGACCCCTGTTTGTATTAAAGTGTTCGATAGCGCCGGCAAGCTTATATTCATAAACAAGGGCGGCAGAGAGGAGCATGGCATAAACGATACAGATGATATCGCAAAATGGAACTGGGTCGCCACCGTCAAGCCGGAATACCGACCGGAAGTATTGGAGGCATTCAAAAAGGGTCTCATGGGCATATCCTCGCGCGTAACGATGGAACACACGGAAGAAGGCTCAGACCACGCATGGTGCGAGGGGATCATATCCCCCATCAAGGACGAAAACGATAAAGTAACACTGCTTCTGTTCTATTCGATCGACGTAACAGACAGGGAAAAAGCCGAGGCGGAGATAATAAAGCGCGAACAGGCCATGCGCCAACGGAACGAAGAGCTCGCCGAAATGAACAAGATATTGATCGGCAAAGATTCGGAAATGGCAGAGATCAAACGAAAACAAGACGAAGCATAGCAAATACAATAAAACCGTCCATGGGGGCGGTTTTATTGTATTTACTTATCGAGAAGCTCCTTCGCCTTATTGGCCTTATTTCCGGGAACACACACGCTGTACGATGCTTTGCTCGCGCATAGGTCGGCCTGCGTGCACGACTCCACTTCTATGCTTGCCTTGATGCCATTGCACAATAATTTCTCCTGCACGATCCACGCGCGGTTGACATCAAATGCCGTATAGACCGGAACATATTTGACGCGAAATAGTGAAAAGGCCATATACGACAAGTTTACTCCATTATTTCCGAAAAAGAAACGATAACCCCCTTCCCTCGCTTGATCTTTGCCTCATACATGGCTTTATCGGCCTTTTCTATAAGGTCAAACAGGTCATAGTTTGCACGCTTGCGTTGCTCATCGTCAACGGCGATAAACCCAAAGCTCGCACTGCAAGTAAAATCTTTTATTTCCTTTCCCAATTTTATTTTATTGATACGCGCTTTCAGTTTTTTCGAAACCGAAAGAGCTTCGCCTTCCCCGGCATTGACGAGCGCTATCGCAAATTCATCACCACCCCAGCGCCCAACCACATCGATCGCCCGTACGGTCTTGGCAAGTACGCGCGCGACGGACTGAATGTATAGATCTCCATTTTTATGGCCGTAGACGTCATTTACCTTTTTCAAATCATCTACATCTATGAAGACGATGCTAACGTTTTTAATGATCTCTGATCGCCGCTTGCCGGGATGCCGGCGCTCCCCTTTCATTTCGTTCAAAAACCGCTCCGTTTCACGTACGAATCCATGCCGATTATACACATCGGTCAAAAAATCACGTTCCGCGACCCGTTGGTAGGATAGTCGCTCCTGCTCCGAAAGTGCCAACTGCTTCTTAAGTAGCCTGATGTCCGTCTTAAGTTTTTTAATCTCCAGTGTAAGTTTTTGCATGAATCCTTTGATTACATAGGCATATTCCGCAATGCCTTGATGCGCTCCTCGGCCGGTGGGTGGGACATGAACATCTTTTGCAACCATGTCGTCTTTTGCGGACCCTTGAACGGATTATCGAGCCATAAATGTGCAGTGGTTCCGCTCGCCACACTCATGGGCGTTGCAGAGCTGGATATCTTTTCCAATGCGCTCGCAAGCCCTTCCGGATAACGGGTCAACAGCGCGCCGGAAGCATCGGCAAGAAACTCGCGCTTGCGCGAAATCGCCAAATGCATCAGCTGTGCAGAGATCGGAGCAAGCACGGCAACAACAATGCCAATAATGAACAAAACAGTTCCCGCCTGCCCGCCTTCTCGATCATCACGACGGGAAAAACTGCCCCATAGTGCGGAGCGCATGAATATGTCGGAAATGATGGAAATAAAGCCTACAAGGACCACGACCACGGTCGAAAGCAACATATCGCGATTGCCGACATGCGACAGCTCGTGCGCTATGACGCCCTCCAATTCTGCACGATCAAGCCGATCAAGCAAGCCTTGTGTAACGGCAACGACCGCATGTTTTGGATCGCGACCGGTGGCAAATGCGTTTGGCTGGGCCTCGTGCACGATATATAACCGAGGCATAGGCAAGCCTGCAGTAATGCACAGATTTTCGACAATGGTATACAATTCAAAATGATCTTTTTTCTCTATCGGCTTCGCGTGGGCCATGGACAGGACTATCTTATCGGAAAACCAATAGGAAAAAACATTCATAAAGATGGCAAATGCGACGACGCCATACAAAATAGCGGAAGATTGGTAGAGGTAAGAAAAGAACCAGCCAATACCAATGACCACGACAAGAAACATCGTAAACAAAAACCACGTTTTTCGGATATTGGAATCTTTATGCGTATATAGTGTCATACTATTTATGCGTCATTCCCGCGGAGGCGGGAATCTATGCCATTTGGACTGGATTCCCGCCTCCGCGGGAATGACAGTACTAATCCTCATTTTATAAAATAGTATACCAAAAAAACCGTCCGAAGACGATTTTTTGTTTCTGTTTACCGTTTTACAAACGGGAGCAAAGCCATGAAACGGGACCGCTTTACGGCGGACGCGATCATGCGCTGGTGTTTGGCGCAGGTTCCGGTGTGGCGCGGATCGATGATCTTGGCCTGGCCCGAAATGAAGCGCTTCAGCAGATCGACTTCTTTATAGTCGATCGTTTTTAAGTTTTGTGAACAGAAGAAACACTGTTTGGTCATCATATTTGATAAATAGTTAGTTGATTGGTTAGTGGGACACGTATCCGATCTTATTATGTAGATACGCGTATCAACACCTGGATTGAACATGTTGCATGTTGCATGTCTCACATCTCACGTCTCACATCTCATGCCACCGGAATGACACCCCGAAATGCATTTCGCATTCCGTTATTAGTTATTGGTTATCGGTTATCGGTTAAAATGGCAAATCTTCCGGTTTGATATCTTCTTCGTCGATATCGATCTGCGGAAGAGCTTCCTCTTCGAGAGAAGATGGACCCGAGCCGAAGTCATCGTGCGCAGGCTGGTCGACATTGCCTCCTCGCGGAGCCATGCCGCCTCCCCCGCTCGCCCGCTGTCCGAACTGGACACGATCGGCGATAATCTCGGTGGTCTTTATGGTCTGGCCTTGCTGGTTCTGCCATGAGCGGGTCTTTAATCGTCCTTCGACGAGTGCGACCGAACCCTTGGTAAGAAACTGCGCAGATGTTTCCGCTTGGCGTCCCCATACCACGATGTTGTGGTATTCAACCTCCTCTTTGCGCGCACCGCTTTTATCGGTCCATGTGCTGTTGGTCGCAATGGAAAACGTTGCGACAGACTGGCCTTGCGGCGTGGTCTTCAACACGGGGTCAGCGGTCAAGCGACCTGCTATGAGTGCTTTGTTGAGATTCATAGAAATATTGTGTCATTCCGGCCTTGAGCCGGAATCCAGTTTTTTCATAATGGATTCCCGCCTCCGCGGGAATGACAAAGATCGACGTTACTTAAGTATGTCTTCTAAGGTCTTCTCAAGCACCGCATTATCGACCGCTCCGAAATCGGCTGATTTCTTTACAGGCTTTTCGACGGTTGATCGCTCTCGAGTCCTTTCGGTCTTGTCGCCCCGTACTCCGGCTACCCGTTCTTCGTTGAGCTCAAGCGGTGCGGCGATAATGATATGTCGCAACACCTTGGTGTTAAGACGCAATTTTGCGTCCATCTCCTTGATGGCCTGAGTATCAGCGTTGAACCAGTAGTAACCAAAATGGGCAACGGTCTCCTTTTTAATAGGATAGGATAAGCGAATCTTCTTCAGTCGACCTTCGGACACGATCTCGGCCTTGGCGGCTGCGAGCGCGTTTTTGATCTCGTCGACTTCGGATTCTTCCCTTACCAAAAACCCGATTTCATATTTTTTTACTTGCTGTTCCATAGGTTCTAATGTACTAAATAAGCCCTCCAATGTCAACCTGCGCGCAGGTTAAAGCCATGCCATATGCTGGATTCCGCAGTCCTTCTCTGTCATTCCAGCCCTTCGTCCGCCGGCCCTGCCTGCCGGCAGGCAGGCAGGTGGCGGATCAGGATAAAACTCCGGCGGAAATCCATTTGCAAAAGTAGTGGATCCCCGCTTCCGCGGGGGATGACAACCCAAACGCAGATTCCTGTTTTCACAGGAATGACACAAGCCGCATCGTCATTCCGGCCCACGAGCCGGAATCTTATCACTTACTCATAAGATCCTGAATCCGCCGGCTGGCGGATCAGGATGACAGAATACTGAATACCGGCCGGAGTTTACCCCGTACTTGATACGGGGCCCGCGTTGGGTATGACAATACAGAAGCGGGGATGACAATTCAGTCGCAGATTCCTCGACTACGCGGAGTACCGCTCCGCTCGGAATGACAGAGTACACAAAAGCCGTGCGCCCAAGGCGCACGGCTTTTGTGTACTCCGTTATTCGTTAACGGTTATAGGTTATTAGTTATTCAAGCACTTCCTCATCGAGGAACTCTTCGGTTCCCGTCAAATGGTAGCCGGTTCCCGCGGGAATGAGCTTACCGATGATGACATTTTCCTTCAAGCCACGCAAACGGTCTTCCTTGCCCTCCGTAGCGGCGGCAACGAGTACACGGTTGGTTTCCTGGAAGGATGCGCTCGACAGGAAGCTTTCGGTGGAAAGCGATACCCGCGTGATGCCCAACAAGAGCTGTTTGGCCTTCGCCGGCGCCTTGCCGGCCTTGCGGGTCTCGCGATTGATCTCGAGGAAGCGTGATTTTTCGATCACCTCTCCCGGAACAAAATCGGTTTCCCCTGATTCCTTGATCATGACGCGCGAGAACATCTGCTTCACGATCATTTCAATATGCTTGTTATTGATCGTGTTACCTTCCGGCACATAGATGCGTTGGATCTCGTTCACTGCATAGCGTTCTACCGCTTCGATGCCGCGGTATTCGAACAACTCCTTCAGGTCGAGGCTTCCTTCGCACAACTGGAATCCGCGTTCTACAACATCGCCAACCTTCACGAACAATCGGATACTGCGGGGTACGAGGTATTCGACAACCTTCTCCTTCTTGCCCTTCATGATCTTCAATCGGATCGCTTTCAAGGCTTCTTTGTCTTCGATCTCTTCTACGACGCCGTCGCCTTCCGCAAGAATCGCCTTACCTTTCGGCAAACGACACTCGAAGATTTCCTGCACGCGCGGCAGACCGTGGGTGATGTCGACTCCCGCGATACCTCCCTTGTGGAAGGTGCGGAGCGTAAGCTGCGTTCCCGGTTCACCGATGGACTGTGCGGCGATGATACCGACGGCTTCGCCGGTCTTGATCATTTCACCGCGTCCCAAGTCATAGCCATAGCACTTCGAGCAAACGCCATAGAGCGTTTTGCAGCGCAGCGGCGAACGGACCTTGATGACCTCGATCTTCGGCTCGTTGTTGATGATCTCGGAGGCTTCGCGTGTAACGCTTTCGCCTGCCCGAACGATGATCTTGTTGCCGATCTTTACATCCTCAAGCACGGTTCGGCTGAAGCACCGGGTACCAAAGGCATAGCCGTATTCATCTCCATCGGAACGGTACATTTCAATCCCCTCACTGGTCTTGCAATCATCCTCGCGAATGATGAGGTTCTGCGATGCATCGACGAGTTTGCGGGTTAGGTACCCTGCTTCCGCGGTCTTCAATGCGGTGTCGGTCAAACCTTTGCGCGCACCATGCGAGTTGATAAAGAACTCCAACACGGACAGACCTTCCTTAAAGGAAGACTTGACCGGAAGTTCGATGATGTCGCCCTGCGGGTTCTGCACCAAACCTTTCATACCGATCATCTGCATGGCTGATGCCCATGATCCACGCGCGCCGGAATCGATGATGGAGTAGGCCGAGTTTCCCGGACCTGAATCCTTCAAGGCAAGCGGAGTGACCTTGGCAACCTTATCCATGGTAGCCGTCCATGTCTCGACGACGCGCTCGCGGCGCTCATCGTCGGTCAAAAATCCTTCTTCATATTGCTGTTCAATGACATCAACCTCCTTTTCAGCCTGGGCGATGATCGCCTTCTTTTCTTTCGGAATGATCAAGTCTGCCATGGACCATGTGATCGCGGACAGCGTTGCATACTTAAATCCAAGATCCTTAATGGCATCGAGGATCATCCATGTGTTGTCGATACCATACTCGCTGGTAACGGTCGCAACAACCTTCTGCAAACCCTTCTTGTTCATAATGCTGTTCACAAAATCAAAGTTCGCCGGCAATGCGCCGTTGAAGATAATGCGGCCAACGCTGGTCTCGACAAGGTTTCCCCTGCCCATCAGCACCTTGACCAACGCATTGATAGCAACATACCCCGCTTCAAAAGCGATCTTTGCCTCATCGGTGGAAGAAAATGTGCGGCCTTCGCCTTTTGCTCCTTCGACGATGCTGGTCAAATAGTAACAACCCAATACGATATCAAGCGACGGGGATGCCACAGGGGCTCCATCTGCCGGCTTCAAAATGTTGCGGCTGGCGAGCATAAGCTCGGTTGCTTCCTTTTGTGCTTCATCGGACAACGGCAAGTGCACAGCCATTTGGTCGCCGTCGAAGTCCGCGTTGAATGCGGAACAAACCATCGGCGGAATCTTAATAGCAAGCTCTTCGTGCAACACCGGCTTAAATGCCTGAATACCCAAGCGATGCAAGGTCGGCGCGCGGTTCAGCAACACCTTCTTGTCCTTGATGACCTCTTCGAGAATGGCCCACACTTCCGCAGGAGCCTGCTCGATCAAACGGGTCGCGTTTTTGATGGTGTGCGCAAGACCGTCGCTGATGATGCGACTGATGACGAACGGCTTAAAGAGTTCCAATGCCATCTTCTTCGGCAAACCGCAACAGTTAAGCGGCAGTTCGGGTCCGACGATAATAACGGAACGGCCGGAATAATCCACGCGCTTTCCAAGCAGGTTCTGGCGGAATCGGCCCTGCTTACCCTTCAGGATATCGGCGAGCGAACGCAACGGCCGCTTTTGGGCGGACAATTGCACGGCGCTGCCTCCACGGCTGGCATTGTCGATCAAAGCGTCAACAGCTTCCTGCAACATGCGCTTTTCATTGACCACAATGATCTCCGGCGCGTGCAGTTCCATGAGCTTCTTCAAGCGGTTGTTGCGGTTGATGACGCGGCGGTACAAATCGTTCAGATCGGATGTCGCATAGCGGCCTCCATCGAGCGCGACCATCGGTCGGATCTCAGGCGGTAATACCGGCAACTGGGTCATGATCATCCACTCCGGACGCATGTGGTGTCGGGTAAATGTATGGATCAGGCGCAAGCGCATGAGCAACTTTCGCTTTTGTCCTTCATCTCCGGTCTCTTCCAATTCCTTTTCGGTCTTGACGAGCAATTTTTTAAAATCGATCTTTTCCAGCAGCTGGCGGATGGCGCCGGCGCCGGAAAGCGCTTCAAGCACATCGCCATACTTGCGGGACAGTTCAAAATATTCCGCTTCGGCAAGAATCTGCCCTTCCTTCAGGGACTTCAGCTGCTTTTTGATCTGCTCGGCGCGCTCTTCCACGAGTGTGCCCTTTGCCTTGTCGTCTTCAAACTCACGCTTCTTCATCTTTACCTCGTCTTCGAGCTCCTTCAACACGCGCTTGCGTGCATCGTCGTTGATATGGGTAATGACATAAGCCGCGTAATACACGACCTTCTCGAGTTTCTGTACCGGAATATCGGCAAACAGGGACAAACGAGACGGGACGACTTTCAAAAACCAAATATGCGCAACCGGCGCGGCAAGCGAAATATGCCCCATGCGTTCACGACGAACGCTTGAGTGGGTCACTTCCACACCGCACTTGTCACAGGTCAGTCCTTTATAGCGAACACGGCGATATTTTCCGCAATAGCACTCGTAATCCTTGGTCGGTCCGAAGATGCGCTCGGAAAACAGACCGTCCTTTTCCGGACGCTGGGTCCGATAGTTGATCGTTTCCGGCTTGGTAACCTCGCCGTGGGACCACTTCAGGATATCTTCCGGCGAAGCAACTTTCAATTTAATAGAGTTGAAATTCATAGGGTGGAAATAATTTAGGAAGTAATACGATTGTCATTCCGAGCGGAGCGGTACTCCGCAGAGCCGAGGAATCTGTTTTAAACTACAGATCCCTCTCCGCCGACTGGCGGATCGGGATGACCAACTCAACATTAGCGATATATTACTCTGCAATCCTGGAAGGAGTTGCATGCAGCTCATCGCCCTCTTCCGGTTCGACCTCCTCCTTTTCTACGGAGATACCAAGCGATTTGATCTCGTTTACCAGCACATTGAATGCAGATGGAATGTTCGGGCTCTTGATCTTTTCGCCGCGGATGATGCTTTCATAGGTAGCGGCTCGGCCAAAGACATCGTCAGATTTGATGGTGAGCATTTCCTGCAAGGTATAGGCTGCGCCATAACCTTCCAAGGCCCACACTTCCATTTCTCCGAAGCGTTGTCCGCCGAACTGCGCCTTGCCGCCGAGCGGCTGTTGCGTGATCAACGAGTACGGACCGGTTGCACGCATGTGGATCTTGTCTTCGACCATGTGGTCAAGTTTGATCATATACATGATGCCGACCGTTACCGGGCTTTCGAATTTCTCGCCCGTGCGTCCGTCGTACAATTCCAATTTTCCGCTTTCCGGATAGCCGGCCTTTTTCAATTCGCCGCGAATATCCTCTTCGGTCGCGCTTGCAAATACCGGCGTTACCGCGCGGTAACCAAGCTTGCGTGCCGCAAGACCAAGATGCGTTTCAAGTACCTGCCCCAAGTTCATGCGGGAGGTAACACCCAACGGGTTCAAAATGACATCCACCGGGGTTCCGTCTTCCAAGTACGGCATGTCTTCCGTCGGACAGATCTGCGAGATGACACCCTTGTTTCCATGGCGCCCCGCGAGCTTGTCGCCCGCGCGCACCTTGCGGAGTTCCGCGAGTTCTATCTGAATGCGCTTGATGACACCCGGTTCCAGCTTGTCGCCGCGATCGCGGGAAAAGATCTTGATGCCGATGACGCGTCCCGATTCGCCGTGCGGTACGGACAATGAAGTATCCTTCACGTCGCGTGCCTTTTCTTCAAAGATGGCGCGGAGTAATTTTTCTTCGGCGGTCAGTTCGGTCTCGCCCTTCGGAGAAACCTTTCCTACCAAAATATCTCCTGCGCGCACTTCCGCACCGATGCGGATAATGCCTTCTTCGTCGAGGTTCCTTAGCTTTTCTTCCGATACATTCGGAATGTCGTTGGTGGTAACTTCAGGCCCAAGCTTTGTGTCGCGAACATCGCACACGAAGTCCTTGATCTGTATGGACGAGAAAATGTCGTTCTTTACCACGCGATCGGACAAAATGACGGCGTCTTCAAAGTTGCGCCCTTCCCATGACATGAATGCCACGAGCATGTTTTGGCCAAGCGCCAAAGTACCATGATCCATGGACGGACCATCGGCAAGCACATCGCCCTTCTTTACCTTATCACCCTTCTTGATGATCGGGTGCTGGGAAATGTTCGTGTATTTGTTCGAGCGCTGGAACTTGGTGAGCTCGTAGGTCTTCAGCTCGGATTTGGTCTTCAACACAATGCGGGTCGAATCAACCTCCATGATCTCACCATCTTCCGGGGCCACAACGGCGCGCGCGGAATCATGAGCGATCTTATCTTCGATGCCGGTTCCAACCCACGGTGCCTGCGGTTTTACCGGCGGCACAGCCTGCCGTTGCATGTTCGCTCCCATGAGCGCGCGGTTCGCCGGGTCATGTTCCAAAAACGGAATGAGTGCGGTTGCCGCGGCAACGGTCTGGTCGTTTGATACATCGATAAAATCAACTTCATCGCGATCGCAGGTGCGCGGTTCGCCCTTGATGCGGGCGTCGACGACCTCGTCGACGATCTTGTTATTTGCATCAAGACGGGTTCCGCCGTGCGCGATCTTATACTTGGTCTCTTCCAATGCATTCATCCATTCGATCTCGCTGGTGACCTTGCCGTTCTTTACCTTCGCGTACGGCGTCTCCAAGAACCCGAATTCATTGATGCGGGAATAATTGGCGAGATGGTTCACCAAACCGATGGACTGACCTTCCGGAGTTTCAATAGGACAAATGCGGCCATAGTGGGACGGGTGTACGTCGCGCACTTCAAAACCGGCGTGTTCACGCGTCAAACCGCCCGGTCCAAGCAGCGACAAGCGTCGCTTGTGCTCTATTTCCGCCAACGGGTTTACCTGGTCCATAAACTGTGACAACTGGGACGAGGTCAAAAATTCCTTCATGACGGCGACCAACGGTCGGCCGTTGATGAGCTGTACCGGGGTCAAGACCACATCCGCCTCGGCGGTCGAGATCTTGTCCTGAATGGCACGGCGCATGCGCGCAAAACCGACATACAATCGGCCTTGCAACAATTCGCCCACGGCGCGGATGCGTCGGTTGCCCAAGTGATCGATATCATCGGGCACGGCATGCTTGTCGTTGTTCAAACGGATCATTTCGCGGACGATGTGCACGATGTCCTCGAGGTCGAGCAATGTGGTGTCTTTTCCTTTCAACTCCAGTCGCTGATTGACCTTGAACCGGCCCACGCGGGACAGGCTGTAACGGTCATCACGATGGAACATGGAATCGATCAAGCTCTGTGCGTTTTCCGGGGTCGCCAAATCGCCCGGGCGCAGCCGCTTGTAGATTTCGACATAGGATTCAGAGGCGGTCTTTGCCGCATCCTTCTTTAATGTCGCTTCGATATGTTTGACCGGACCCTTGTCGATATCCGCAAACATCTCAAGGATCTGTTCGTTGGTCAAAGGAGTTTCCGCATGGTTAGCGAAAACGCGCAGCAGTTCGGTCACCGGCGCTTTCCGATGTCGATCGATCTTTACGCCAATAAAGCCGTCGAGTTCGGTTTCAAATTCCAACCAGCTTCCGCGGTTCGGAATGATCTTTGCGCCAAACAATTTCTTTCCGCGCAGCATGCCCGCGCTGAAGTAGACGCCACTGGAACGAATGAGCTGGGAGACCATAACGCGCTCAACGCCGTTCATGATGAACGTGTGGCGACTGGTCATGATCGGAAAATCGCCCAGGTATACTTCCTGTTCTTTTTCGTCATTCAATACCTTATTGATAAGTTTCACATTGACGCGCAATGGTGCTTCGTAGGTCAGACCCTTCAAGCGGGTCGTCTCTTCATCGTACCGCGGTTCATCAAAATGATAGTCAAGAAAATGCAACTCGATCTCGTTGCCGGTGTAATCTTTGATCGGGGAAATTTCATCGAAGAGTTCCCGCAAGCCCTTTTTCACAAACCAATCCCAGGACTCGGCCTGAAGGGTGGCAAGGTACGGCTGCTCTATGAACGCGCCAGGGTGCTTGGAGAAAACTTTTGTTGGAAGCTGTTTTGCCATAAAAAACAAATAACCGTTGTTGGACGGCCTTATGAGTTATTTAATGTAGGTATTTAATTCGGTTCGCATTATGTTCGTCAAACGTTTTCGAGAATATGGTCCGCTTTGTCAGAGGGTCTGACAGGTAATACAGGTAATTCGAACGAACTGGTGAACGTGCTGCGCTTATCGCGTCGATTCCGGGGTTGGAAATTGGCGTAGGTGGTAACCCCTTATGAAGATACGTGTTATACGGAGACTCAATACGAAAATCAGCGCGGGTCAAGGCGGAGCAGCTGATAAACCGTTTGCATTTCGCATAAATGATCGATGCGTCGACCTGCAATGGCATACCAATTGCCAACCGTTTCTCCAAGATACCGGCGACTGTTTGGGCCTCTTTTTCGTTTGTCACTTCCTTCTCTAATATCGATGCGAGGATAAGCCAATGAATAGTATCATTATTTTCCGGATTACGCAAGAGGGGGCCCACCTTGGCCTCGAAATTGTCCAAAAACTTGCCCACTACCAAAGCGGGGTCTGAATGGGGGTAAAACCGATAGGTGTCCGGGAACAAAAACCCTTCAAGAATCTCCGCATCGCCCAGGAACGGATATTTCGCACGAATCGTGTTCACGGGGAACGCACTCAGGTCGCCTTCCGCAAGTACTCGATTTGCAACAAGAATATCTTCGGCCTCGATCATGGTCATGCCCGGCGTGACCAGCACTTCCACTTCAAGCGGTCCGGCGGTCAACAGACTCACGATAGCGCGGGCAGGCATTTCGGGCCCGACGGTATAGACACCCGGCTGAAACGAACTCGCCTTGCCGGACAACAAACTATAGACGCGGAATGCGTCCTTTGAACGGATGACGCCTTCACGCTCGAGTTCCCGTGCTATTTCTTGCACGCCCATGCCGGCTTGCACGGAAAACTCAACGGTAAACGGAGCCGAAGATCGCTCGGCACGCGGCTTAAGCCCGTCCGCCACCATCGCACCGCCAAGCAGCGCCAACAACACAAGAAAGAACAGCGCACTCGCCGACATAAATCGCCTACCAAATGAAATTAGTATGTTAAACATATATGATTGATTATTTCGTCATCTTTGCCATCCCGACCCTGCCCCATGCCACATGCAACATGCTACATATTTCATGCCTTCCTTAGCTTAATGGATTGCACCATGCCCAGCAATATGAACTCGGCAAGGATATGCGAACCGCCATAGCTCAGAAATGGGAACGGTACGCCGATAACGGGGACCAACCCCACATTCGAGCCGATATTGAATACGAAGTTTGCGATGAAAAAAAGTGCGGTACCAAGGCAAATGAATTGGTTGAAGCTGTTTCGATCTTCAAGCCCTATGGAAACGATGCGCATGATCATTACAAAGAATGCGCCGATCAACAGAAACCCGGCGATCAACCCAAACTCTTCCGTTACGGCGGAAAATATAAAGTCCGTGTGCGCTTCGGGCAGGAATCCGAGCTGTACCTGCGTCCCCTGCTTGAATCCTTTCCCAAAGAGACCGGCCGAACCGATGGCGATCTTCGCCTGGATCACATTGTAGTTCACTCCCAACACATCGCGCTCCGGGAAAAATACCCCCACGATGCGGTCTTTTTGATACGGCTTCAGAAATACCATCCAACCGAACGCACCGATCACCGCAAAGATCAAAAATGCCGCCACCAAATGCCGCCACCGAATGCCCGACACCAATACGAACCCGAACCACACCGAAAACATGAGCAACACGGAACCAAGATCGGGCTGCAAATAGATAAGCGCCGCGGGAATGACGAAATAAATGAACGACTTCGCAAGCGTGGAAAGCCGGGCGATGCTTCGATGGCTTTTTCTGAAAAAGCTCGCCAGCACCACGATGAGCGCAAGGTTCGCAAACACCGATGCCTGAAATTGAAAAGGGCCAATGGGGATCCATGCCTTGTTTCCCCGGATCTCGGGGGCAATGACCAGCGTCAATGCCAATAATCCGATAGCCGCCGCATAAACACCGAAGATAACCCCGCGGTAGTTTGCGAACGAACGCCAATCGAAATAGGTCACAAACAGCATGAGCGCGAACCCCATACCGATAAACAACAGCTGCTTCCAAAACAAATCCAAGCTTATGCTCGCCAACTCAAGCAACCCTGCGAACGAAAGAAGCGCAACCGCGCCATTCAACTTCCAATCAAAATGTCGCAAATAAGATAACATGTCCTTTTAATCACCGACGCCCTCTCTTTGTCATCCTGAACTCGTTTCAGGATCTTATTGTCCATAAACGAGATTCCGGCTCGTAGGCCGGAATGACAGCTCCTAACTCAAATCCCTTATAGAATACCCGTTAAACGTACCTTTGTCATCTTTCTTGCAATGTATCGACGTTCAACGTCGATACAATCAATATTTGCGTCTTGCAATAACGCAAATATTGCCATTATTTAGCCATTACTTGCTTAA
>Ga0208958_1000337_pt1 | contig 56793 bp, 53 predicted proteins | sample RifOxyB1_FD_184032 | JGI IMG/M metagenome (GOLD analysis project Ga0208958, IMG submission 184032) | Soil microbial communities from Rifle, Colorado - Rifle Oxygen_injection B1 (SPAdes) | ecosystem: Environmental > Terrestrial > Deep subsurface > Rock core/Sediment | place: Rifle, Colorado...
GCTATCCCCACGACATCAAGGGCCAGGGCATCTACGCCTATGTCACCCTGAACAAGGGGGTCGAGGCGACCGAGGATCTGCGCAAGGCCCTGGGCGCCCACGTCCGTCGCGAGATCGGCCCCATCGCCGCCCCGGACGTGATCCAGTGGGCGCCCGGCCTGCCCAAGACCCGATCCGGCAAGATCATGCGCCGCATCCTGCGCAAGATCGCCGAGAACGAGATCGGCTCGCTGGGCGATACCTCGACCCTGGCCGATCCGTCCGTGGTGGAGGATCTGGTCAAGAACCGCGCGGGCTGATCAGGCCGGACTTGTGCGCCGCGCCCGGCGTCGTCAAAACCCGATGAAAGGGGCCGGCCCTGGAGCCGAACGCCCCAGTTCTTGGGTGGAGACGACGAGATGACGATCCGGTTTGACGGTCAGGTGGCCATTGTAACGGGCGCGGGCGGCGGTCTGGGGCGGCAGCACGCCCTGGCCCTGGCGGCGCGCGGGGCCAAGGTGGTGGTCAATGATCTGGGCGGCGCCCGCGACGGTTCGGGCGGTTCCGCCACCGCCGCCGAGGCTGTCGTGGCCGAGATCGAGGCCGCCGGCGGCGAGGCCATGCCCAATGCCGCCTCAGTCACCGACTTCGCCGCCGTTCAGGCCATGGTGGAGGCGGCCATGGCGAAATGGGGCCGGGTCGATCTGCTGGTCAACAACGCCGGGGTCCTGCGCGACAAGAGCTTCGCCAAGATGGAGCTGGAGGACTTCCGCTTTGTCGTGGATGTCCACCTGATGGGGGCGGTCAACTGCACCAAGGCGGTGTGGGAGATCATGCGCGGCCAGAACTACGGCCGGATCGTCATGACCACCTCGTCCTCGGGTCTGTACGGCAATTTCGGCCAGTCGAACTATGGGGCGGCCAAGATGGCCCTGGTCGGTCTGATGCAGACCCTGTCGATCGAGGGGGGCAAGAACGACATCCGGGTCAACTGCCTAGCGCCCACGGCCCATACGCGCATGACCGAAGACCTGGGCGCCGCCCTGCCCCTGGACGCCCTAGATCCGGCGCTGGTGACGCCGGGCCTGCTGTATCTGCTGAGCCGGGACGCCCCCAGCCGCTGTATCCTGGCGGCCGGCGCCGGCGGGTTCGAACGCGCCTATGTGACGCTGACCGAGGGTGTCCATGTCGCCGGTCCGGACGCGCCGGAGCAGGTGGCGGCCCGGTTCGACGCCATCTCCGACCGTTCGAAAGAGATTGTGCCGGAGATGGGCGCCGCCCAGGGGATGATCGAGCTGACCAAGGCCCAGAAGGCGCACGCCTCCTGAGCCTTCATATCGGCGCGGTCAGCCGATCGCGCCGACGCAGCCCTCAGCCTCGCCGGGCGTCAGTTCGGCGTCGGTCAGAGCGATGGTCCAGCCGTGGTGGGTGTTCAGGCCCCAGCGACGCGCGCCGCCGCCGTCGCCGGCATCTCCGCCGGCGGTGACGACCACGCGGCGGCCCTTCGGCAGGGCCGGCGGATCGATCTTGCCGACGGCCAGAGACGTCGGCGTCTCGCCGCCGTAACCGTCGAACACGCTCAGCATCGACCATTCGCGACGCAGGCCCATCCACCAGGCGTCCTCGGTATTGATGGCCAGAACGGCCACGCCATGGCCCTCGGCGGCGAAGGCTAGGGCCTTCTGCGGGTCGCGCACCATCTTGATGTCGGCGGCGGCGCCGAAACGCAGGCGGGCGCCGTCATAGGCGCGGGTCGGTTCGATCGGGGCCCAGACCTGGACCTGCAGCCGGCCCTGACGCGCCAGCCCCCAGCCGACGATCTCGCGCCAGAGGTGTTCGACCGCCTCGGCGTTTTCGGGGCGGCACTTGGACAGCATCCGCGACAGGACGGTCTGCTCGCGGTCGGGGCGAAGCTTGGTGTGGGGGCCCGTGGGGGCGTCCTTGGCGCGGCCGACGGTGGCGGCGACGGCGAGACGTTGTTCGAACAGGGCCAGAATTTGATCGTCGATGGCGTCGATCTCGGCGCGCAGGGCGGCCAGGGCCTGTTGTTCCGGGGTCAGTTCGACCACTTCGGGCCACACTTTCTGGACGTTGGAATGGGACATGGATTCGGGCTTTCGGCAAAGGGAGGATTTCGATGTGCAGGGGCGAACAGCCGCTCTGGTCCAGAGCGGTCGCCGGCGAGACAGTCAGGGACGGAGAGCGCCTGACGCCTCAGCCGGCGTATCGAAAGCCGTAAAAGCCGTAGCCGAAATAGAGGCCGGACACCGCGCGCGAACGGTCGAAGGAAACAGAAAGAACGCGCTGGCGGGACATGGGTCCGGGTCCGGTTATGCGGATCGTTCGCGATCCGTGCGGCCTTAAAGCACGCAAAGACCGTGCGCCGTCAAGCCCTCTCGGCGCCCAAGAGGACGAAACGCGTCCGGTTATCGCTGGAATCCTGAAGATCGTTGCGCAGGATCGACAGGCCGTAGACCTCGGCGGCGCCCATCGGGGCGATCGCCGCCTGGGTCGGATCGCCCGCCTCGGCGACGTCGCGGGCGGCGCCGGCGGTGTCGAAATGCTCGACCACGTTCAGCTTCAGGCCCTTCAGCGTCTGTTCGCACTGAGCCAGGGCGATGGGGTGGCTGAGCACCCGCTTCAGATCGGCGATGCGCGCGCCGTCCAGTCCCATCAGGGCGTGGCGGATCGGCCGCCAGGCTTCGGCGACCACGGGAAGGCCGGACTCGCGCACCAAGGTCGCGGCGGGTTCGACCACGCCGATGGAGGAGTTCTCGACCGGGATCAGGGCGCAGTCGCAGTCGCCGCCCTTCAGGGCTGCGATGGCCTCGGCGAAGGTCTCGAACGGCACAGCCTCGTCCCAGGGACGAAGGGCTGTGCAGGCCTCATGACTGAAGGCGCCGGGCGCGCCCTGGTAGGCGACCCGACCGGGCTTGTCGTCTTGCTGTGCAGGCTTGTTCATTTCGTCACTTACGGGTTCTCGCCCGAAAGCCTTTCTCGTCGTTCGCGGTCGATCAGACGGAACGTCCTTGTCCAAGCCGTCGCCGTATCGAGGCGCATCTGCGGCGCCGCATCTGTTTCGACAAGCGCGCGCCGGACCAGCCGGCGGCGCTCCGATCGATCAGGCGGCTTCCGAGCGGCTGATCCGGCCCGACTTCAACCGCTCGGCCACCAGGAAGGCCAGCTCCAGCGCCTGGTCGGCGTTCAGGCGCGGGTCGCAGTGGGTGTGGTAGCGGTTGGACAGGTCGTCCTCGGTCACGGCTTGGGCGCCGCCGATGCACTCGGTTACGTTCTGGCCGGTCATCTCGAGGTGGACGCCGCCGGGGTGCACCCCTTCCGCCTCCGCCACGTCGATGAAGGTCCGCACCTCGCTGAGGATCCGGTCGAAGGGCCGGGTCTTGTAGCCGTTTCCGGCCTTCAGCGTGTTGCCGTGCATCGGGTCGATGGACCAGATGACCTTGCGGCCCGAGGCCTTCACTTCGCGCATGAGCTTGGGCAGGCGCTCGCCGACCTTGTCGTGACCGAAGCGGCCGATCAGCGTCAGTCGGCCCGACACATTGTCCGGGTTCAGGACGTCGATCAGGGGCAGAAGGTCGTCGGCCGTCATGGTGGGGCCGCACTTCACGCCGATGGGGTTCTTGATCCCCTTCATGAACTCGACATGGGCGCCGTCCAGCTGGCGCGTGCGTTCGCCGATCCACAGCATGTGGGCCGAGGTGTCGAACCATTCGCCCGAACCGCCGTCCAGGCGCGTCAGGGCGCTCTCGACGTTCAGCAGCAGGGCCTCGTGGCTGGTGAAGACCTCGACCCGGCTGAGGTCCGGATGGGTCTCGGGCGTGACGCCGACCGCCTCCATGAAGGCCAGGGCCTCGGTGATCTTGTCGGCCAGCTCGCGATACTGGGCGCCGGCGGCGTTGTCGCCTGCGAAGCCCAGGGTCCAGCGGTGGATGTTGTACAGGTCCGCATAGCCGCCGCCGGCGAAGGCGCGCAGCAGGTTCAGGGTCGAGGCCGACTGGTTATAGGCCCGGATCAGACGCTGCGGATCGGGCGCGCGCTCTTCCGGTGTGAACCCCATGCCGTTGATGATGTCGCCGCGATAGCTGGGCAGTTCGACGCCGTCGATCTCTTCAAGCGGAGAAGAGCGCGGCTTGGCGAACTGGCCGGCGATCCGGCCCACCTTCACGACCGGCTTGCGCCCGGCGAAGGTCAGGACGACCGCCATCTGCAGGATCAGGCGGAAGGTGTCGCGGATATTGTCGGTCGAGAATTCCTTGAAGCTCTCGGCGCAGTCGCCGCCCTGGAGCAGGAAGGCCTCGCCCCGCTCGACCTGCGAGAGTTTAGACGTCAGGCGTCGCGCCTCGCCGGCGAAGACGAGCGGCGGCAGGGCGCGCAGTTCGTCCTCGACCAGGGCCAGGGCTTGCGGGTCCGGATAGTCCGCCGGCATGTGCAGGGCGGTCTTGGTTCTCCAGCTTTCGGGGGTCCAGCGTGTCATCTGGCAAGAATAGGGCCTTGGCGTCGCTGGAACAATGAAAAGACGAACAGATATTGCGGCTGAGCCCGGATTTCGGGCGCGAAGCGCCAGGAAGGGCACCGTTTTGGCCCGAGGCGACCGTGAAATTTCCACGACATCGCCGTCCTGCTCTGGCGTCTTGAAGCGGCCGCCCCATGTCGTCGGACGGGGCGAAAACGAGAGCCGGAGACGCGCCATGACGCCTTACGACCTGACCCTGGACGAGATGCTGGCGGATCCGATCGTGCGCCGACTGATGGAGCGCGACGGCGTGGCTGAAGCCGAAGTGCGCGGCCTGTCCGACTATGTAAGGCGGCGGCGAGGGCCGCAGAGCCGCTCCCCCGCGCCTGACCGGATTGACGAGGAGCCGCGCGTCTTCGCGTCATAGGCCGCTCGCAAGCTTCTTGCGTCAGGGCGTCGTGCGGGCGACGGCGTCACAAGTTTTCGGCGGATAAAGCCTGCCTGGCTTCATCTTTCTGTTTCGCGAAGCGCGCATCGGTGGCATCGCTTGCGCCCCCTTCACCTTCCACCCGCAAAAGACCGATGTCCGAAGAATTTTACCGCATGAAGCGCCTGCCTCCGTATGTGATCGCGGAGACCAACGCCATGCGAGCCGCCGCCCGTCAGGCCGGCGAGGACGTCATCGACCTCGGCATGGGCAATCCGGACCTGCCGCCGCCGCCGCACGTCATCGACAAACTGTGCGAAGTGGCGCGCAAGCCGGACGCCCACGGCTATTCCTCCTCCAAGGGCATACCCGGACTGCGCCGCGCCCAGGCGAACTATTACGGCCGGCGTTTCGGCGTCGATCTCGACCCCGAGACCGAGGTGATCGTCACCATGGGCTCCAAGGAGGGTCTGGCCAGTCTGGCCACCGCCATCACCGAACCGGGTGACGTGGTCCTGGCGCCCAACCCCTCCTATCCGATCCACACCTTCGGCTTCATTATCGCCGGCGCCGCAATCCGCAGCGTGCCGACCACGCCGGACGAGCGCTATTTCGAGGCCCTGGAGCGGGCGATGGCCTATACGGTGCCGCGTCCGAAGATCCTGGTGATGAACTATCCCTCCAACCCGACGGCGGAGACGGTGGACCTGGCCTTCTATGAGCGGGTCGTGGCCTTCGCCAAGGCCAACGACCTCTGGATCATCAGCGACCTGGCCTATTCGGAGCTCTATTACGACGGCAAACCGACGGTCTCGATCCTGCAGGTGCCGGGGGCCAAGGACGTGGCGATCGAGTTCACCTCCCTGTCCAAGACCTACAGCATGGCCGGCTGGCGCATCGGCTTCGCGGTCGGCAATCGCAAGCTGATCAGCGCCATGACCCGGGTGAAGTCCTATCTCGACTACGGCGCCTATACGCCGATCCAGGCCGCCGCCGTCGCCGCCCTGAACGGGCCGCAGGACATCGTCGAGCAGAACCGCGCCCTGTATCACCGCCGCCGCGACGTCCTGATCGACAGTTTCGCCCGGTCCGGCTGGGACATTCCCAAGCCCGCCGCCTCGATGTTCGCCTGGGCGCCCCTGCCCCCGGCCCTGGCCCATCTGGGCAGTCTGGAGTTCTCCAAGCAACTATTGACCCACGCCAAGGTCGCGGTGGCGGCCGGCGTCGGCTACGGCGAGAACGGCGAGGGGTTCGTCCGCATCGCCCTGGTCGAAAACGAGCACCGAATTCGTCAGGCCGCCCGCAACATCAAGGCCTATCTGAAATCGATGGGCGTGAACGTTCCGCCGGGGCGTGAGGTGCCGGACGTCTGAAGACCAGGTCGGTTACGGCCGGCTTCTGACTTCCCAGTCCAGGGTCCAGCGGTTCGGTCCGGCGCGCTTCAGTTCGGTCACGGACGCTGGAACCTGCCGGTCCAATCCGTCGAGCAGGGCGACGCCCTGGCTGACCACGGCGACCGTCGCATTGGTCTGCCAGAACGGACCCCCGAGGCCTCTCAGCGAAAACCGGATGTGGACGGTGTCATTGACCTGGGGCACGGGCGTTTCCATCGGCGGCGACGCGGAACCGAGCAGACAGCGGGACCGGAGAAGATGGTGGATGCGACAGGGATTGAACCTGTGACCCCCTCGGTGTGAACGAGGTGCTCTCCCGCTGAGCTACGCATCCATGCCTTGCGGAGGCGGCGACATAGCCCGGTGTATCGCGCCGCGCAAGCGTCCGTTTCAGATTCCTGCGGCCTGAACCGTTTCCGGGGTGTCCGCCTCGGGGTCGCCCGGCAGCCAGGCGACGTGACCGTCGTAGATGCCCTCGTCCAGGAGGCCTTCCTCCTTGGCTACAAGGACCGGAACCAGCATCTGACCGGTGACATTGGTGGCCGTTCGCATCATGTCGATGATCCGGTCGATAGCGACGATATAGCCTATGCCTTCCAGCGGCAGACCGGCGGTGGACAGGGTCAGGGTCAGCATGACGATGGAGGTCCCAGGCACGCCCGCAGTGCCCAGCGAGCCCAACACCGCCGTCAGGCCGATCAGGACATACTGGGTCAGGGTCAGATCGATCTGGAAATACTGGGCGATGAAGATCGAGGCGATGGCCGGGTAGATGGCGCCGCAGCCGTCCATCTTCACATTGGCGCCCAGGGGCACGGCGAAGGCGGCGTAGGCCTGGGGCACGCCCAGCCGTTCGACCGTCTGACGCAGGGTGACGGGCAAGGTACCGAGAGAAGACGAGGTTGCGAAGGCCGTCTGCTGGGCCGCGAAGGCGCCGCGAAAAAAGCTGACGACCTTCAGGCCGTGGATCTTCAGCAGGCCCGAATAGACGACCAGGATGTGGAACAGGCAGGCGGCGTAGATGGCGCCGATAAACTTCAGCAGGGGCAGCAGCGCCTCCCAGCCATAGCCGCCGACGACCGAGCCGATAAGGCCGAAGACGCCGATGGGGGTGAGCTGGATCACCCAGCGGGTGATGCGGAAAATGACGGCCGCCCCCTCATCCACCAGCCGCCGTACGCCCTGAGCCCGGTCGCCCAGAGCCACCAGGGCCACGCCGACCAGGGCGGAGAAGAAGATGATCTGCAGCACCTTGCCCTCGGCCAGGGCGGCGAAGGGATTGGTCGGGACGACGCCGATCAGCACTTCCAGCGGGGTCGGAATCACCCGTTCCTTGACCTCGCCCAGCGGCAGGTTGGAAAGGCCCACCCCCGGATTGATGATGTGGCCGAAGGCGAAGCCGACCAGCACGGCCAGCAGAGAGGTGACGGCGAACCAGACGAGGGTCCGCACTCCCACTCTTACGGCTCCCGCCCCCTCCCCGAGCTTGGCAATCGAGCTGGCGATGGTGAACAGCACCAGGGGCGCCACCACCATGCGGATCAGGTTCAGATAGACGTCGCCGATCGGCTGCAGCCAGACCTCAGCCTGTTCACGCAGGATCAGCCCTGCGACGACGCCTAGGGCGAGCCCGGCGAAGGTGCGCTGCCAAAGGGGAATCTGGAAAAAACGAACGAGCATGAGGACGGCCTTCGAAAGAGTGCGCCAATCTGTCCATCGCCCGATCGATCCGCAACCGCGTCGGCGATTATTGAGGTTCAGATTTCCTATCCGCAGACCTCAGATCTTCAGCGCACGACTCACATAGAAGTCTGCCAGGAGCCCATCTATGGCCTCCTCAATGTCCTCGAAGGCGTCGATCAGGACGTCGCCGCCCAGGCTCTCGACCGGAACCGGGGTGTAGCCGAAGGTGGTCAGGATACAGGGCATGCCAGCGTCCTTCGCCGCCTCGGCGTCGGGTGCAGCGTCTCCGACCATAACGGCCCTGGCAGGATCCCCGCCAGCCTTCAAGACGGCGTCCTTCAGGTGAGCGCCCGAGGGCTTGCGCGCGCTGACCCGATCCGGTCCGACGACGGCGGCGAAATGCCGGGTCAGGTCCAGCTTATCGAGCAGCAGTTCCGAGAGGTCCGAGCGTTTGTTGGTCGCCACCACGAGGATGGCGCCTCGGGTTTTCAGGCGTTCCAGCGTCTCGACCACCCCGTCGAAGGGGCGCGAACCGTCGGCGATGTGGGCGGTGTAATCGATCAGGAAGCGTTCGAACAATTCCTCCGACTTTGCGCGCTCCACCGGCGCGCCGGCCGCCTCAAAGCCGTGGACCAGCAGGGCCCGGGCGCCGGAGCCGATCAGGGTCTGGGCCGAACTCATCGGCACGGGCGGCAAGCCTTCCTCGACCAGCATGCGGTTCAGGGTTCCGACGAGGTCCGGCGCGGAATCGACCAGGGTCCCGTCCAGGTCGAAGGCGATGGTCCAGCCTTCCAGATCGCGATCGGTCATGGGCCTCTATTCACGCTTCTTCGTGGTGCGGATGATGGTTCTAATGCGCGTCTCCGCATTGTAGACGCCACAGACGACTAGACGCCGGAACGATTCATGACCAGCCAGACGCGCCCCCGCGCCGCCATCATTCTCGCCGCGGGCCAGGGCACGCGGATGAAATCTCCCCTGCCTAAGGTCCTGCACCCCGTCGGCGGCCGCGCCATGCTGGACCACGCCATAGATGCGGCCCACGGACTGGGCTGCGAACGGATCGTGGTGGTGGTCGGCGACCATTCGCCCGAGGTGCGCGCCCATGTGGTCAAACGTCTGGGCGAGTCGGCGATCGCGGTTCAGCACCCGCCTTTGGGCACCGGCCACGCCGTGCGGGCTGCGGAACAGGCTCTGGTCGGTTTCGAGGGCGAGGTGGTGGTCACCTACGGCGACGTGCCCCTGTTGAAGGCCGCCGACATCGCGCCGGCGTTTGCGGGCGACGGCGTCACCGTGATCGGCTTCGAGGCGCGTGATCCCGGCGCCTATGGGCGACTGATCCTGGAAGGCGACACGCTGACGGCCATCACTGAGGCCAAGGAGGCCTCACCCGAGGTTCTCGCCGTCACCGCCTGCAATTCCGGCGTCATGGCCGCCCCCGCCGCCCTGCTCTTCTCGCTGCTGGCCGAGGTTCGGAACGACAACGCCAAGGGCGAATACTATCTGACCGACGTGGTGGAGCTGGCCCGCAAAGCCGGACATCCGACCCGCGCCGTCTTCGCCGCCGAGGACTCTGTGATGGGCGTCAACTCCCAGGCGGAGCTGGCCCAGGCGGAAGCCCTGTTCCAGACCATTCAGCGAGAAGCCTTCCTGGCCGCGGGGGTGACGATGAGCGCGCCCGACACGGTCCACTTCGCCTGGGACACCCAGATCGGCGGCGGAGCCGTCATCGAGCCCTTCGTGGTCTTCGGCCCTGGCGCCGTGATCGAAGGCGGAGCCCGCATCCGCAGCTTCAGCCATATCGAGGGCGCCCGCGTCGCCTCGGGGGCCGAGGTCGGTCCCTACGCCCGGCTGCGGCCCGGCGCGGACCTGGCCGAGGGGGTCAAGGTCGGCAATTTCGTCGAGGTCAAGAATGTGAAGATGGCCGCGGGCGCCAAGGCCAATCACCTGGCCTATCTGGGCGACGGCGCGGTGGGCGCGGCCGCCAACATCGGGGCCGGGACCATCTTCTGTAACTACGACGGCTTCAACAAGGCCCGGACCGAGGTCGGCGCGGGCGCCTTCATCGGCTCCAACTCCAGCCTGGTGGCGCCGGTCTCGGTCGGAGCCGGGGCCATTGTCGCCTCGGGTTCGGTGATCACAGAGGACGTACCCAAGGACGCCCTGGCCTTCGGTCGCGCCCGTCAAACCCTGAAGCCGGACGCCGGCGCCGCCTTCCGCGCGAAGTCCGAAGCGAAGAAGGAGGCGGCCAAGGCCGCCAAACAGAAATGAGCGATCTCCAGAAGAAGAACGCCGGCGAAGCCGCCGCCGCCCATGTCGAGGCCGGGATGGTCGTGGGCCTGGGCACCGGTTCGACGGCGGCCTGGTTCGTAAAGGCCCTGGCGGCGCGGAACCTGGCCGGTCTGCGCTGTGTTCCCACCTCCGAAAAGACCGCCGACCTCGCGCGCGAGCTGGGCCTAAGTCTGTCGACGCTGGAGGACACGCCCAGAATCGACCTGACCGTGGACGGCGCCGACGAGGTCGGCCCCGGTCTGGCCCTGATCAAGGGCGGCGGGGCGGCCCTCCTGCGCGAGAAACTGGTCTGGGAGGCCTCCAGCCGCTGTATCGTCATCGCCGACGCGGCCAAGGTGGTGCCGGTCCTGGGCGCCTTCCCCCTGCCGATCGAAGTGATCCCTTTCGGGCACAAGACCACGGCCAATCGCATCGCCGACGTCCTGATCGACCACGAGATCAACTCGCCGGCCCGCGTGCGGCAGGCGGATCGCGGCCTGGTTCGCACCGACGGCGGCAATCTCATCTATGACGCCGGCTGTAAGGCCATACATGATCCGGTTCGACTTGCGGACGATCTGAAGTTGATCACAGGCGTGGTGGAACACGGCCTTTTCCTGGATCTGGCGGATCTGGCGATCATCGGAACCGATCAGGGCGTGGAGATAATCACGCCGTAGGTCGGTTGGCGCGACGGCCACCGGGTTTCTCCCTGTCTTGCCCCGTAAGGTCGCGGCGCCTAAATCGACGTTTCGTCGCCGGCCCTAGCCGGATGAGATTCCAAACGATTCAGCCGTGATTTCACGTCTGAAGGGAGCACGCCATGGCCGAGTACGACTACGACCTTTTCGTCATCGGCGCTGGGTCCGGAGGCGTGCGGGCAGCGCGCCTCACCGCCCTGGACGGCAAGAAGGTGGCGGTCGCCGAGGAGTATCGGGTCGGCGGCACCTGCGTGATCCGCGGCTGCGTGCCCAAGAAGTTCATGGTCATGGCGTCCGAAGTCAGCCATGCTCTGGAGATCGCCGAAGGCTACGGCTGGTCTTTCGATAATGCGAAATTCGACTGGCCGACCTTCCTCGAAGCCAAGGACGTGGAGATCGCCCGGTTGTCGGGCATCTACGCCGCCAACCTCGGCAAGGCGGGCGTCGAGTTGATTCACGGGCGGGCGGTGCTGAAGGACGCCCACACCGTCGAGATCATCGGCAAGAACCAGACCTTCACCGCTGAGAAGATTCTGATCGCCACCGGCGGCCGGCCGTGGAAGCCGGACAGCCTGCCGGGTATCGAACATGCGATCACTTCGGAAGAAGCCTTCCACCTGCGAGAACTGCCGAAGCGGATCCTCATCGCCGGCGGGGGCTACATCGCTGTCGAGTTTGCGGGGATCTTCGCCGGCCTTGGGGTGGAAACAACCCTGATCTATCGCGGACCTAACATTCTGCGCGGTTTCGACGACGACGTGCGGGCCCATCTGGCCGGTGAGATCGAGAAGCGTGGGATCAAGGTGATCCTGGGGTGTCAGCACGAGAAGATCGAGAAGACGGCGACCGGTCTGGTCAATCACCTTGAAAACGGCATGAAGCTGGAAACCGACGTGGTCATGTTCGCTACGGGTCGGATCCCCTACGTCAAGGATTTGGGGCTGGAAGCGGCCGGCGTGGAGCTGAACGACGAAGGCGCGATCAAGGTCGATCCCTACTCCAAGACCACGGCCGACAACATCTGGGCGATCGGCGACGTCACCGACCGGATGAACCTGACGCCTGTCGCGATCCGCGAGGCGGTCGCGTTCCACCAGACCGTCTTCCGCGACAATCGCCAGCATTTCGATTACGAGGCCGTGGCCACCGCCGTCTTCAGCCAGCCGCCGGTCGGGGTGGTCGGCCTTTCCGAAGCGGAGGCGCGTCGGTCCTGTTCGGCGGGGGTCGATGTCTATCTGACCCGGTTCCGTCCGATGAAATACGCCTTCACCGGCTCCGAAGAGCGGGTTCTGATGAAGCTGGTCGTCGACGCCCAGAGCCAGCGCGTGGTCGGCGTCCATATCGTCGGACCCGACAGTCCGGAGATGATCCAGCTGGCCGCCATAGCGGTGAAGGCCGGTCTGACGAAGGCTCAGTGGGATGCGACCTGCGCGGTTCATCCGACCATGGCCGAGGAACTTGTGACCCTGAAGGAGAAACAGTCGGCCGCCACCTCGGCCGGCTAGGCCTCAGGCGCCGGGAACAGGGGCGACGGCCGGCTTGGCGACGGGGTGCGGCCGGGCGCGAAACATTTCGATCAGATCCAGCCGACCGGCGTCCGGAACCGGTGTCGCGATCGGACCGTCGTTCCTGAACTGAAGCAGCCGAATGTCGTCCGTTCGAACGGCGGGCCAGTCCGGCCGCCCGACTCCATTGGGATCGCCCGAGCGGGCGAAGGCGGTCCAATAGCCGACCATCGCCTCCGAGGCGTCCCGATCCGCATCTCGCACCGGATAGGGCAGCCAGGACAGGGTTCCGAACACATAGGGCCGCTCGATGGCGTGGGTCGCCCCGCCGTGCGGTTCCGGATTGTCGGGCGAAGAGATGTCGAACCGGTACAGATAGGATGTATGGCCAGCGGCCGCGTGCAGCCGGGCCAAGCGTCGCGCGGGCTCGGCGAAGACCGCGTCCGTGAGGAACCCCCCGTCGAACCCTGCCTGACCCCCGTAGGCCGCCGTGATCATGGCTCTTTCCAGCCAGGTCATGTCGTCGTCGATCATGCCGTAGCCGTTTCGATCGGTGGGCTTCATCCACCAGAACTCGGCGCTGTTGGTGCCGATGATCATCGGGACGGGCGCCTGACGTCCCGCCTGGAAGGCCGCGTCTACCGTGGAGGTCACGATCTTGCCGTCGATCAGGCTGAGATCGCCGTTGGCGAAGATTGGCGCCGGGGTCAGCAGCTGTTCCACCGGCGCGGCGCGCAGATCGGCGGCCGTGGTCAGATTGTGGGAATGAGCCCAGACTTCGCCCCTTTCCCGCGCTGAAGGCAGGTCGAAGGCCCCCCGTCGGTCCAGCGGCGTCTGCAGCTCGCGCCCTAGGCCGGACTGGACCACGGCCCGATCAAACAAGCCTCGAGCGGCGGGCGAGATCATCATGCGGGTGACGATGGCCCCGCCGGCCGACTCGCCGAAGATGGTCACATTCTCCGGGTCGCCGCCAAAGGCCGAGATATTGGCCCTCACCCATTTCAGGGCGGCGATGACGTCCATAAGTCCATAGTTCCCGGCCGGCTCGTCCGCGGGCCGTTCCGCCGCCAAGGCGGGATGATCAAAAAAGCCCAGCCGGCCCAACCGATAGTTGAGCGTGACGACCACCATGCCTTGGCGCGCCAGATGCGCGCCGTCGTAAAGGGCTGCGGTTCCGGAGCCGTTGACCAGGCCCCCGCCGTGAATCCAGACCATCACCGGGGCCGGATCCGCGACGTCCACAGGCCGCCAGACATTGAGGTTGAGACAATCCTCGCTCATCGGCAGGGGGCCGACGCCGGGGTCGCCTTGCGGCGTCGCCTGAATGCAAAGAGGACCGTAGGCGGTGGCGTCTCTCTGACCCTCCCAGCGCGGTGCCTCGCCCGGCGGTCGCCATCGGCGCTCCGCCACCGGCGGAGCCGCATAGGGAATATTCTTGTACGAGGCGACCACGTCATCCGCCCTTCCGGCGAGAACGCCCTGAGCCAGCTGGACGACGGGCTGTTCGGCGGCGGGCCGGTCGGTCGGTTGGACGATCATGAGGGATAGGGTGGCAAGGGTGCCGACGAGGGTCATGCGTCGTCCTTAGCAAATTATCCCGACGGGCCAATGACGATCAGGTGAAGGGGGAATTCGCGCCTGGTTCGGAACCGCCCCGTGCGGCCCGCGTTTGGGACATGTTGGGCTGGGGTTCACTATTGACGACTTATGTAAGACCGGGCGCGTCACACGCTGATCTGGCGAGCGCCTTCGAGGCCTCGCCCAATCCCTATTTGCTGCTGACGCCCGATCTGCATATCGCCGAGGTCAATCAAGCCTATGTCGATGTCACCGGCGCCCGTCGGGACGACATCATCGGCGCCCCTCTGTTCCAGACGTTTGACGCCGGCCCCAGCGCGGACGCGCCGGAGAATGTGCGACAGGTAAAGGCGTCGCTGGAAAAGGCCCGCGATACGCGTCAGCGCGACCACCTCGCCGTGGTGCGTTTCGCCATCCCGCGTCTCGCCGACGACGGGCGTGAAGTGTTCGACGAGCGGATCTGGAGCGCCACCCATACCCCGCTGATGAATGCGGAGGGCGAAGTCGTCTATCTGCTTCAGCACACCATGGACATCACCGAACTGTCTCCCACCATCCGGGCGGACGAGCCGACGACGGCGCTCGACGCGCTGGTCGGGGGCGCGGTGCTGCGCCGCGCCCAGTCGGTTCAGGAAGACAACCGGCGACTGGAGATCGAGCGCAATCGCCTGGTCGAAATGTTCATGCAGGCGCCGGGGTTCGTCGCCGTGCTGAGCGGCCCGGAGCATCGGTTCCAGATGCACAATCACGCCTACACCCAACTGATCGGGCGTCAGGACATCGCTGGCAAGAGCTTCAGGGAAGCCCTGCCCGATCTGGCCCAGCAAGGCTACTTCGAGATGCTGGACCAAGTCTATCAGACCGGCCAAGCCTATGAGGGCCGCGAAGCGCGCGTGCAACTGCAACGGCGCCCCGGCGCAGAACCGGAAACCGTCTATCTGAACTTCATCTGCCAACCGATCCGGGACGAATCCGGCACGGTGGCCGGCATCTTCGTTCAGGGTTATGATGTTACAGAAACGGTTCGATCTGTTCATATACAAAAACTTATGATCGATGAGCTGAACCACAGAGTGAAGAATACACTGGCTACGGTTCAATCGATCGCAATCCAGACAGCGCGGGCCCACGCCGATCCCGCCACCTTCGCCGCCACCTTCCAGTCCCGTATTCTGGCCCTGTCCCACACTCATGATCTGCTGACCCGCAGCCACTGGGAGGGGGCGGATCTCCAGGCCATGCTGAGCCATGAAACCGAACCCTTCGGTTCGTCCCGCATCAGTCTGAACGGGCCTTCCACGGCTCTGCCGCCTGCCACGGCCCTCTCTTTAGGAATGATCTTCCACGAGCTCGCGACCAACGCCGCCAAATACGGCGCCCTCTCCGAGGCTGACGGGCGAATATTCATCGATTGGACCATCGATAGGGAAGCCGGACGCACCCTGAAGCTCGTCTGGAGAGAGAGCGGCGGACCGAAGGTTTCAGAACCAAGCAAAAAAGGCTTCGGCAATCGATTGATTGAACGAAATATTCGCCACGATCTGGCCGGGACGATAAGCCTCGATTACGCGCCCGATGGATTGATTGCGGAACTGACGGTTCCGCTGGACAGGACCCCCGCCGAATGACCCAACCCCTGAATGGCCGACGTGTTCTGGTAGTGGAGGACGAGTCTCTCGTCGCCATGCTGCTCGAGACCATACTCGAGGACATGGAGTGCGTGCCGATCGGGCCCGCCTCCAACATCGACGAGGGGGAAGCCATGGCGCGCGACACGGAGGAGCTCGACGCCGCCCTGCTCGACGTCAATGTCGCCGGCCGGCAGGTGTTCCCGGTGGCCGAAGTGCTGAAGGCGCGCGGCGTGCCCTTTGTGTTCTCGACCGGCTATGGCGAAGGCGGCCTGCCCGAGGAATGGCGCGGGGCGGTGACGATTCAGAAGCCCTTTACCGAGGCTACAATCCGGGACGCCCTGATGAAGGCTATGGGCGTCGCCGAAGTCTAGGCTTGAGGTCCCTTAGGATCGCCTGCGCCGCGTTGTGCCCAGGGGCGCCGGTCACGCCTCCGCCGGGATGAGCCCCGGACCCACACAGATAGAGGCCCGGGAGCGGCATGCGATAGTCGGCGTGACCGAGGACCGGCCGCGCGCTGAACAGCTGGTCCAGGCTCAGCCGGCCGTGGAAGATGTCTCCGCCCACCAGTCCGAAGCGGCGCTCCAGATCGCGCGGTCCCAGAGCCAACCGTCCCAGCACCGAAGACTTGAAGCCGGGCGCATGGGCGTCGACCGTATCGATCATCAGATCGGCCACGGTGTCGCGATGCCCGTCCGCGAGGTCAGGCGAGACGTGCTGACAGAACAGGCTAGCCACATGGGCGCCCGGCGGCGCGAGACTGTCATCCAGCGTCGAGGGGATCAGCATTTCCACGATCGGCTGTGCAGACCAGCCGTTCAGCCGCGCCTGAGCATGGGCTCTGTCCATATAGGCGAGGCTTGGACCGATGATGATGCCCGCCGTCAAATGGTCGCCCGGCGCCGGCAAAGCGGTGAACCTCGGCAATTCAGAGAGGGCCAGATTTATGCGGAACGTGCCCGATCCCGACGCATACCGACCCATCCGTTCCCTGAAGTCCGCAGGGGCGACGGCGGGATCGAGCAGTTGTCCGAATAGGAGGCTCGGGTGCAGGTTCGACGCCACCCTGCGCGCCCGGACCACGTCGCCGGCTTCGGTGACCACCCCGACCGCCCTTCCCTTTTCGACCAGAACCTCCGCTACGGCGGCTTCCAGCCGAATCTCGACGCCCTGTTCCGCACAGGCTAGGGCCATGGCCTGGGTGATCGCTCCCATGCCGCCCAGAGCATGGCCCCAGACCCCCCGCTTGCCGTTCAACTCGCCAAAGACATGGTGCAGCAATACATAGGCCGAACCGGGGGTGTAGGGACTGGCGTAGTTGCCCACGACACTGTCGAAGCCGAACAGGGCCTTGATAGGGTCGCTTTCGAACCAGCCGTCCAGCCAGTCGCCGGCGGACTTGGCGAACAGGTCGAGCAGGTCCCGGCGTCCGGTCTTATCCAGACCGGCGATGCGGCGCCCCAAGGCCCCGGCTTTGAACAGCTCCGGCAAGGCTTGCGTCCAGCCGCCTTCCGCCATGTTCGGCGGGGCCTGGAGCGTCAGACGTCGCAGCTCGGAGGCGATCCGTTCAAGCCGCGCCTCATAGGCTTCCAGGCGCTTGGCGTCTCTGGTCGAGAACTTGGCGACTTCGGTTTGCGTGCGGCCCGGCCCTGCCGCCAGATAGCGCCCGTCCTCCAGCGGCAGGAAGTTCGACATCCGTCGCTCGACCATCGTCAATCCATGACGCGCGAGCGCCATGTCTGCGATGACGGTAGGACTGAGCAGGCTGACGGTGTAGCTGGCGGTCGAGTTGCGGAAGCCGGGGTGGAAGGTCTCAGTCACCGCCGCCCCGCCGACGACCGCGCGGCGCTCGAGCACGGTAACCTTCAAGCCGCGTCGGGCCAGATAGAAGGCGCAAACCAGTCCATTATGGCCTGCACCCAATATGACGACGTCGGTTTCGGTCTTGGCCATGGCCCCTCCCAGACGAGCCATAGCATCCTTCACCATTGCAGCCACCAGCGGCGTCTGCCGAGCGACGTCGCCTCTGGCTTTAGACGGGCGAGCGCTCGCCGCCGACCCAGCGCGCGTGAAGCATAGGCTTGCCCAGCCAATAGGCCAGCTCGGCGGGGCGCGAGATCGTCCAGGCCGCGATGTCGGCGGGCCTGCCGGCCTGCAGGACGCCGAGCTGATTCTGCAGCCCCAGGGCTCGGGCCGCCTCGCGGGTCGCCCCGGCCAGGGCCTCTTCCGGCGTCAGTCTGAATTGCACGCAAGCCAGATTCAGGGCGTCGGTCATCGAGACAAGCGGCGAGGTTCCCGGGTTGCAGTCGGTGGCGACCGCCATGCGCACGCCATGCGCCCGTAACAGGGCGACAGGCGGCGCCTGGGTCTCGCGCAGCATCAGGAAGGCGCCGGGCAGCAGGACGGCGACCACCCCGGCCGCGCCCATGGCGGCCACCCCGATCTCCGTGGCGTATTCGATATGGTCGGCCGACAGGGCCTGATACCGCGCCGCCAGTTCGGCCCCGCCGCCGTCCGACAGTTGATCGGCGTGCAGCTTGACCGGCAGCCCCAATGCCTGGGCGCGCTCAAACAGGCGGGAGACCTCCTCGCGCGAAAAGGCGATGGGTTCGCAATAGGCGTCGACGGCGTCGACCAGGCCCTCGGCTTGGGCGGCCGGCAGAATGGCGTCGATGGCGAGATCGACATAGGCGGCGCGGTCCGCCCTGTGTTCCGGCGGCACGGCGTGGAGGCCCAGATAGCTGGTGCGGACGCGGACCCCGCCCTCGCGCCCGATACGCCGCGCGACGCGCAGCATCTTCAACTCCGCCTCCCGGTCCAGGCCATAGCCGGACTTGATTTCGACCGTCGTCACCCCGGTGGCCTTCAACCCCTCAAGCCGCGCCATGGCCGTGCGGAACAGGTCATCCTCGGACGCTGCGCGCGTGGCCTGGACCGAGGCGACGATGCCGCCGCCCGCCCGCGCGATCTCTTCATAGGTCGCCCCGCCCAGCCTCTGCTCGAACTCGCCCGAACGATCTCCGCCGAAAACCAGATGGGTGTGGCAGTCGATCAGTCCCGGCGTCAGCCAGCGGCCGTCCAGCCGCTCGGTCGTCCGGGCCTCGACCGACGGGAGGTCCGCCCGCGGGCCGATCCAGGCGATCCGTCCGTCCGCGATCACCACGGCGGCGTCTTCGATCGCGCCGTAGGGCGTCGCGCTCTCCACCATGGTGGCGGCGTGACAGTCGATCAGAAGTCGGTCGGCCTTCATCAAACCTGATCCTTGGCATGAACAGAGGAGAACAGGGCGACGAGATCATAGCGGTCGCCCGGGAAAATCTGGCGCACCCGGGTCACCCCCTGCCCGTCCCGCCAGGTTCGCCGTTCGACGCAGAGGCAGGCGGCGCCGGCCCGGATCTGCAACAGCCGGGCGGACGGGGCATCCGCCTCCAGGGCGCCGATCCGGTTCTCGGCCTGGGTCCAGGGTTCGGAGTCCAAAAGCCAGCTTCCGGGCGGAATGGACTGAAAATCCACGCCTTCAGCTTGCGGCGCAGCCGCCAGGGCGATCAGCCGCCGCTCCAGAGCCAGAGGAACCGAGTCTGCGCTGTGCAGACAGGTCAGCGCAATCAGGCGCCCGCCCGCCGCCAGTTCGGCTTCCTCGGGGTTTTGGGGAAGACGAACCAGACGTTCCAGAAGCTGATAATCATAGACTTGTCCCCGTTCATTGATCTCAGCTCTGAGATCAGGAATGGCGAGGAAGGCGGCATGGGCCTTGGGCTGGGCCACAAAGGTGCCCGCTCGCCGCCGACGGACCACCAGACCCCGCCCCGCCAGTTCCGACAGGGCCTTGGACACGGTTGCTCGCGCGCAGTCGTAGCGATCCGTCAGTTCGTGCTCGTACGGCAGCCGCGCGCCGGGCGACAGGTCTCCCGACAGGATCTGGGCTTCCAGATCGGCGTAGATTCGCCGGTGAAGGGCGTTCGCCGTCATGACAGAACCGTCTTCAAGGCTGAGCGGAAACGCGCTTCCAGGGCGTCCCGGGCGACATGGCGGCCGTGGCGCACGACCTCCCGACCGGCCCGCCAGACCGAGGCGATCGATCCTGTCGGAGCGCCGAAGATCCAGCTGTCCAGCACCCCGTCGCCCGAGCGGCCGGCGAAGGCGAGGCGGCGCGTGTCCAGCGAGACTATGTCTGCGGCCTGTCCCATCGCCAGACCGCAAGACGCCCCGCCGGCCTGAGCCCCGCCCGCCAAAACGCGTTCGAACAGGGCCCGTCCCGTCGACCGGGCTGCATCCGCCGTCAGGGCGCGCCCGCGCAGGCCCAGCCGCTGGCTGTACTCCAGCATCCGCAGCTCCTCGGCCAGGCCGATCTGCACGTTGGAATCCGTCCCCACCCCGAACCGGCCGCCAGCCTGCAGATAGGCTGTCGCCGGAAAGATCCCGTCGCCCAGATTGGCCTCAGTGATCGGGCACAGGCCGACGACGGCGCCGCGCGCGACGACCTCGCGCCATTCGGCCTCGGTCACATGGGTGGCGTGGATCAGGCACCATCGCTCGTCGACCGGGGCGTGGTTCAGCAGCCACTCCACCGGACGCGCGCCGGACCAGGCGAGACAGTCCTCAACCTCCTTGGTCTGCTCCGCCACGTGAATATGGATCGGTCCCCCCTGGGCCAGTCCGGGCAGCACCGCCAGTTCGTCGGCGCTGACGGCGCGCAGGCTGTGCGGGGCCACGCCGACGCGTGCGTCCTCCATGTCCTGCGTCAGACGACGGCAGGCCGCGACCAGGTCGGCGAAGCCCTCCAGATCGGTGATGAACCGCCTCTGGCCCCGAACCGGCGGCAGAGCGCCGAAACCGGAATAGGCGTAGAAGACCGGCAGCAGGGTCAGGGCGATCCCGCTGGCTTCGGCGGCCGCCACGATCCGGCCCGCGATCTCGCTCCGGTCCGCATAGGCCGCACCGGAAGGGTCGTTATGCAGATAGTGGAACTCGGTCACCCGGGTGAAGCCGCCTTCCAGCATCTCCGCGAAGGCCAGGGCGCTGATGGCCTCAATCTCGTCCGGGCCGCCGCGGTCGAGGAAGCGATACATCAGCTCGCGCCAGGTCCAGAAGTCGTCGTCGGAAGGTCCGCGCGCCTCGGTCAGGCCCGCCATGGCGCGCTGAAAGGCGTGGCTGTGGACATTGGTCACGCCCGGCAGGCCGATCCCGCCGCCCCCGTCTGTCGGCGCCCGCATAATCCCCACGTCGATGGAGGCGATCCGGCCCGCTCTGACGCCGATCCGCACGTCCTTGGCCCAGCCGTCGGGCAGGAGAGCGGCTTCGAACCAGAGGGCGAGGTCCACAGGTTCCGGCTCAGGGGTCACTGGACAGGTCCGTCATGTTGCGATCAATATGTCTAGACATAAACCCGGCGGATCGATTTGGCGAGGGAAGCGCGGATGACCGATGACTGGCTGACCGTCGTGGAAGGCTCCGCGCCCCTGGTGATTGGCCTGCCGCATACCGGGACCGAGATTCCCGAGGCCATCTTAGCCCGAATGGCCTCGCCCTGGCTGGCGCGCAAGGACGCCGACTGGTGGGTGGATCGGCTCTACGACTTCGCCGTCGATCTGGGCGCGACCCTCGTGCGCACCGCCGTCTCTCGCAGCGTCATCGACGTAAACCGCGATCCGTCGGGCGTTTCTCTCTATCCCGGGATGACCACGACCGGCCTGTGCCCGACCGAGACCTTCGACGGCGAGCCCCTGTACCGCCCCGGCCAAACGCCGGACGAGGCCGAGATCGCCGAGCGGCGAGCGACCTGGTTCGACCCCTATCATGCGGCGCTTCAGGCCCAGATCGACCGTCTTGGCTCCCGGGGGCCGGTCGTCCTCTACGACGCCCATTCGATCCGTTCGGTCGTGCCGCGGCTGTTCGACGGCGAACTGCCGCAGTTCAACATCGGAGACAACGGCGGCGTCACCTGCGCGCCCGAACTGACCCGGGCGGTGGAGGCGGCCTGCGCCGCCAGCGGCGACAGTCTGGTCGTCAACGGGCGGTTCAAGGGGGGGTGGACGACGCGCCACTACGGTCGACCCGAGACCGGCGTCCACGCCATCCAGATGGAGCTGGCGGACCGGGGATACATGCTTGATCCGGCGGGCGCAGTGTCGCCGGACAACTGGCCCAGCCCCTACGATCCGCAACGCGCCGAACCGATGCGCGCCCATCTGCGCCGCGTACTGGCCGCCTGCATAGTCTTCGCCCAATCCAGCCGGTGATCACCCGATGAACACGCCCAACGCCCGGATCGTTCGCAGCCCGCGCGGCCCGGAAAAGACCGCCAAGACCTGGGTCGCCGAGGCGGCCTTACGGATGCTGATGAACAACCTCGATCCCGAGGTCGCCGAGCGGCCCCAGGACCTCGTCGTCTATGGCGGCATCGGCAAGGCGGCGCGCGACTGGGCCGCCTTCGACCGGATCGTCGAGACGTTGAAGACCCTGGAGGACGACGAGACCCTGCTGGTCCAGTCGGGCAAACCGGTCGGCGTCTTCCGCACCCATGCCGACGCGCCCCGGGTCCTGATCGCCAATTCCAATCTGGTGCCGAAGTGGGCGACCTGGGACCATTTCTCAGAACTCGATCGCAAGGGCTTGATGATGTACGGCCAAATGACGGCCGGCTCCTGGATTTACATCGGCACCCAGGGGATTGTTCAGGGCACCTACGAGACCTTCATGGAGGCGGGTCGTCAGCACTATGGCGGCGACTGGAGCGGCAAATGGATCCTGACCGCCGGCCTGGGCGGCATGGGCGGAGCCCAGCCGCTGGCGGCGACCATGGCGGGGGCCTCCTGTCTGGCGGTGGAATGTCAGCGCAGCCGGATCGAGATGCGGCTGAAGACCCGCTACCTCGACGTCATGGCCGAGTCGCTCGATGAGGCCCTGGCGCTGATCGAGACAGCCAAGCAGACCGGAAAACCCATTTCTATCGGTCTGTTAGGGAACGCAGCGGACGTGCTGCCCGAAATGGTGCGGCGCGGTGTACGGCCCGATCTGGTCACCGACCAGACCAGCGCCCATGATCTGGTCAACGGCTATCTCCCCTCAGGCTGGACCGTAGCCGAATGGGAGGATCGGCGTGTGAGCGATCCAGCCTCGGTCTCGGCCGCCGCCCGAACCTCCATCGCCGCCCATGTTGAGGCCATGCTGGATTTCCAGACCGCAGGCGCGCCGGTCGTCGATTACGGCAACAATATCCGACAGGTCGCCTTCGACCAGGGCTTGACGAACGCCTTCGACTTCCCCGGCTTCGTCCCCGCCTACATCCGCCCGCTGTTCTGCCGCGGGATCGGCCCCTTCCGCTGGGCGGCCCTGACCGGCGATCCGGACGACATCCGCAAGACGGACGCCGCAATGAAGCGGCTCTTCCCGGACAATCCCGGCCTTCATCGCTGGCTCGACATGGCCGGGGAGCGGATTGCGTTTCAAGGGCTTCCAGCGCGGATCTGCTGGATCGGATTGGGTGATCGCCATCGCGCCGGCTTGATGTTCAATGAAATGGTTGCGTCCGGCGAACTGTCCGGCCCCATCGTCATCGGCCGCGATCACCTCGATTCCGGCTCGGTCGCCAGTCCGAACCGCGAAACCGAGGCGATGATGGACGGGTCGGACGCCGTCTCCGACTGGCCTCTGTTGAACGCCCTGCTGAACACCGCCTCGGGCGCCAGCTGGGTGTCCCTGCACCACGGCGGCGGGGTCGGCATGGGCTATTCCCAGCATTCGGGCGTAGTCGTCGTCGCCGACGGCACGCCCGAAGCCGCCCGGCGTCTGGAGCGGGTGCTGTGGAACGACCCCGCCACCGGCGTGATGCGTCACGCCGACGCCGGCTACGACATAGCCCGCGCCGCCGCCCGCGCGCACGGCCTGAACCTGCCCAGCCTGAAGGCCTGACACATGACCTGGATCGCCATCGGCCAATCCCCCCTGACCCTCGCCCAGTTGCGCGCCGTGCTGGACGGCCCGGTGACGGTCACGATCTCCGCCGACGCCTGGGCCGACGTCGACAAGGGGGCGGCCACGATCGCCGCCATCGTGGCCGAGGGGCGTACCGTCTATGGGGTCAACACCGGCTTCGGCCTGTTGGCCAACACCTCCATCGCTTCGGAGCATCTGGAGACGCTGCAGCGCAATCTGGTGCTCAGCCACGCCTGCGGGGTCGGCCCCCTGTTGCCGGACGCCGTGACCCGGTTGCTGATGGTTCTGAAGATCGCGAGCCTTTCGCGCGGCGCCTCGGGGATCCGCCGCCAGACGCTGGAGGCCCTGGTCGCCCTGGTGAACGGCGACGTCCTGCCCTGTATCCCCTCCAAGGGTTCGGTCGGCGCCTCGGGCGATCTGGCGCCCCTCGCCCACATGAGCTGCGTCCTGATCGGCGTCGGTCAGGCCCGGCTGAATGGCCAGGTTCTCGACGCCGAGGCGGCCCTGGCGCGGGTCGGGCTGGCGCCCCTGACCCTGGGGCCGAAGGAGGGCCTGGCCCTTCTGAACGGCACCCAGTGCTCCACCGCCCTCGCCCTGGCCGGACTTTTCGCGACCGAGGCGGTATTCGCCGCCGGTCTTGCGGCCGGAGCCCTGTCGGTCGACGCGCTGAAGGGCTCGGACGCGCCGTTCGATCCGCGCATCCACGCCCTGCGCGGCCAGCCCGGGCAGATCGCCGTAGCGGCGCGGCTGCGCGAACTGATGTCGGCCTCCGCCATCCGCGACAGCCACCGTGACGGCTGCGCCAAGGTGCAGGACCCTTATTCCCTGCGGTGCCAGCCCCAGGTCATGGGCGCGATCCTGGACGTCCTGAACGCCGCCGCCGCGACGCTGGAGCGGGAAGCCAACGCCGTGACCGACAATCCCCTGGTCTTCATCGCGGACGGCGACGTCATATCCGGCGGCAATTTTCATGCGGAGCCCGTCGCCTTCGCCGCCGACCAGATCGCCATGGCCCTGTGCGAGATCGGCAATATCTCCGAACGTCGCACCTCTATCCTGGTCGACCCGAAAATGAGCGAACTGCCGGCCTTCCTGGTCCGGGAGAGCGGTCTGAACTCGGGCTTCATGATCGCCCAGGTGACGGCGGCGGCCCTGGTGGCGGAAAACCGCATGGTCGCCCACCCCTGCAGCGTCGACACCGTCCCGACCAGCGCCAACCAGGAGGATCACGTCTCCATGGCCACGCACGGGGCGCGGCGCTTGCTGGACATGGCCGAGAACACGGCGACAGTCGTGGCCATCGAACTGCTAGCGGCTGCCCAGGGGCTGGAGTTCCACCGCCCCCTGACCAGCTCGCCGGCGCTGGAACAGGTGCTGTCAATCGTGCGCGAGGCCGCCGCGCCCTACGCCAGCGACCATTACTTCGCCCCGGACATCGCGCGGGCGACCGACGGGGTGCGGGCCGGGCGTTACCGCGCGTTCGCGCAGGACCTTCTGCCGTCCGCGTAGAGCGTCGGACCTCAGTCCAGCGGCTGAAGCGGCGCCCTGCGAAGCGCCGCGAGATTGGCCGAGCCGGTGCAGAAGCAGACCGTCCTCAGCTGGCGGATGATCGTCTGAAAATGGGCGACGACGGCTTCGCTGGACGCGGTCGCGGCGGTCAGCACGCCCGCAGCCTGGCCGACGATGTCGGCGCCCAGACGGACCGCGCGCGCCACGTCCACGCCATCCCTCACCCCGCCCGACCCGATCACCACGGCCTCGGGGCAGGCGCGACGCACGTCGACGATGGCCTGGGGCGTCGTCAGGCCCCAGTCGGCGAAGGCGGCGGCGTGGACCCGGTCGTCGGGATCAGCGGCGCGTTCGCCCTCGATCAGGGCCCAGTTGGACCCGCCCGCCCCGGCCACATCCACGGCGGCGGCGCCCATGTCGATCAGGCGTCGCGCCGTCCGGCCGGACAGACCCGCCCCGGTCTCCTTGACCACGACCGGGACCTCGATCTTGCGGATCAGGGCCTCGAGCGCGGCCCCGACGCCCCACCAGTCGCGGTCGCCTTCGGGCTGGCAGGCTTCCTGAAGCGGGTTCAGATGCACGACCAGGGCGTCGGCGCCGATCATGGCCACTGCGCGTCGCGCCTCGTCCGGGCCGAAACCGCGCGTCAGCTGAGCCGCGCCGATATTGGCCAGGATCGGCGTATCCGGCGCGCGCCGTCTCAACTCCAGATCCAACCCGCCGCTGGGACCGCCATCAAGCGCCGCGCGCTGGGAGCCGACCGCCAGGGCGATGCCCAGGTGCTGGGCCGCTTCCGCCAAGTGCGCATTGACGGCTTCGGCCCGCGCCGGACCGCCGGTCATGGCGCTGATCAGAAGGGGCGCTTTCAGCCGTCGCCCCAGGAAATCCGCGCCCAGGTCGATCTTGTCATGATCCAGATCCGGCAGGGCCTCGTGGACGAAGCGGATCCTGTCGAACCCGGCGTCGCGGGCATGGCGGCCCCGGCCGGACAGCACGACGTCGAGGTGCTGGTCCTTGCGGCCGGACGAAACAACATCTGTCATTTGTGTCGCCTAGGACCGGATCGTGGCCCGGATGGGGCGATCAGGGCTGGCGTTCGACGGTCAGGGCGTAGGCGCCCGTCTCGTTGGGGCCCAACGACCGGGCCCGCACCACGTACCAGCCGTCCTCCGGCGCGGTCCATTCCAGCTTGGCGTGGGTGTCCGACAGACCGTCGTCGTCGGACTCGAGGCTGGAGAAGTCCTCCCCGTCCTCGCCCAGGTCGATGAAGGCGTCGAAGGCGTTCGAGACCAGGGTGATCCTCAACTTCTCATCCTTCTTCGCCTGGAACCTGTAGGCGTCATAGTAGGCGCCTTCGTCGGTCAGGGCGTCAGTCGCGGACAGGCTCCCGCGCGCCGTGGCGCCGACCAGAATGCTGCCCGGCTTGGGCTCCGGACCGCGGTTGATCAGCTCCAGCGAATAGAGCCCTTTTTCATCCTCGGACTGGGGCAGAGGCAGGGCGCGAACGACATAGTCGCCGGAAGACGGCAGGGTAAAGTTCAGGCGCGAGTCGGTGCCCTCCGCCAGACCGTCGTCATCGCTGGCCAGGGCTTCGAAATCCCCGTCGGCCGAACCGATCTCGAGATAGGCGTCGAAATCGCCAGAGCGGAGGATCGCCTGGACCCTCTGCCCCTCGACGCCGGTGAACACATAGGCGTCATAGTGTTTGCCCGCGTCGTTCTGCGCATCTTCCGGCGTGATCTCGCCATCGACGATTTGGCCAAAGGTCAGGGCGGCGGGCGACGGCGGGGGCGCCACCTCTTTGACCGACAGGGTGAACCGCCCTTCCCCGTCGCCGGAGAAGGCGCGCGCCTCAATGACATAGTCGCCCGCCGCTTCCAGCGTCCGAGCGATCCGGGAATCGGTGCCCGACCCCGCCCCGTCGTCGTCCTCGGCCAGGACAGAAGCGTCGGCCGCCTGTCGCAGGGTCAGATAGGTGTCGAAATCCTTGGACGAGAGCTCAATGGCGACCCTCTGCCCGGCGCTCGCCGTGAAGCGATAGAACTCGGCCCTCTGGCCGTCGTCGTTGGCGCCGGACTCCTCGGTCAGCCGGCCGTCTATCCTGTCGCCGACGGAGATCGGCTTGGCGGGCGGCGGGGGCGGGGCTTCATCCAGACCCAGGGTGTAGCGGCCTTCGCCGTCCTGAAGGGCGGTGGCGCGGATCACATAGTCGCCGGCGGCCGGGGCGGTGAAGACCAGTCGAGAGTTCAGACCGTCATCCGGCCCGTCGTCATTCTCGGCCAATTCGACGAAATCCGCGCCGTTCATGCGTCCGACCAGAAGCTTGGGATCGAAAGCGTCCGACTCGAGTGTGGCAATCACGCGCTGACCTGCCGCGAGACGCACGAGATAGGCGTCGTAGCGGCCGCCGTCTTCCTGTTCGGGATCACGATCGGTCAGTTCGCCGGTCCGCCTTTCGCCCACGCGGATGCCGGCGGGTCGCGGCGCGCGGGGCGGCGCCGGGCGTTCGCGCAGCGACAGGCTATAGTCGCCGCCGTCCAGCCCCGATAGCGCTCGGGCCCGCAGGACGTAGGCGCCCGAGGTTTCGGGCGTGAACCTCAGCCGGGCGTTCGTATCCTCGTTCAGTCCGTCGTCGTCCTCGGCGAGGGGGGTGTCGGCCCCTTCGGCATAGACGGCCAAATAGGCGTCGAAGGCTTCCGACCGCAGCACGGCCTCCAGCCTTTGCCCGGCCCGCGCGGAGAATCGGTAGTCGTCATAGCGATAGGCGTCCTCTCCGGTCGTCTCGGCGTCCGAATCCGTCAGAGCGCCGTCCACCGTTGCGCCGATTCTCAGCGGCTGCGCCTGCTGAGCCCAGGCGGGCGACGCCGCCCAGGCGAGGACAAGCAGACTGGCGGCGGCGAGCGGCAAACGGATCATGGGGCAGGCTCCGGAGTTTGAAGCCGATCATAGACGCCGAACCACGACGGCTGTAAATCGCCGCCATCCCCCTTTTATCCACCCCTCCTTTACCCTGCCCCGGAGCCTCCATGTCGGCCCAGCCCGCACGCGCGACCCTCATTGACGGAAAAGCCTATGCGGCCGCCCTCGTGGACCGCGTCGCCGCCGCCGCCGCTCGCCTGGAAGCCGGCCAGGGGTTGAAGCCCGGTCTGGCCGTGGTCATCGTCGGTGAAGACCCCGCCAGCCAAATCTATGTCCGCAACAAGGGCGAGACGACCCTGCGCGCCGGCATGCGGTCCGACACCCACCGGCTGGCCGAGACCGCGACCCAGGACGAACTGTTGGCCCTGATCGACAGCCTCAACGCCGACGCCGGCATCCACGGCATTCTGGTTCAGTTGCCGCTGCCCGCACATATTGATTCATCCGTCGTGCTGGACGCCATCGATCCCGACAAGGACGTCGACGGCTTCCATGTCGTCAACGCCGGACGTCTGGCGGTCGGCCTGCCGGGGCTGGTTCCCTGCACCCCCTTGGGCAGTCTGATGCTGCTGAAGGATCAGCTGGGCGATCTGACTGGTCTGAACGCCGTCGTGGTCGGCCGATCCAACATCGTCGGCAAGCCGATGGCGCAGTTGCTGCTCGGCGAAAGCTGCACCGTCACCGTCGCCCATTCCCGCACCCGCGACCTGCCCGCACTCTGCCGCACCGCCGATATTCTGGTCGCCGCCGTAGGTCGGCCGGAGATGATCAAGGGCGATTGGATCAAGCCCGGCGCGACCGTGATCGATGTCGGCATCAACCGTGTTCCCTCGGCCGATCCGGTCAAGGCGGCCGAAGGCAAGACCCGCGTCGTCGGCGATGTGGCTTTCAATGAGGCGGTCGAGATCGCGGGGCGGATTACACCCGTGCCCGGCGGCGTGGGTCCGATGACCATCGCCTGCCTTCTGGCCAATACCTATTCAGCGGCCTGCCGCTCCATCGGGGTCGAGCCGGAGCCATTGGACGCTTGAAGCGTTGCCGTCCTGAGGCGATAGTCGCCGCACCGGCGACACCGTCGACAGGGGAACATCAATGGTTCGTCAAACCGCTCGCGCTCTGGCTCTGACCACAGCGCTCGTCGTCGCGCCCGCTGTGACCGGGTGCGGCTACAACACTATTCCGACCAAGCAGGAGCGCGCCGAGGCGGCCTGGGCCGACGTCCAGGCCCAGTATCAGCGCCGCGCCGACCTGGTGCCCAATCTGGTGGCCACCGTCCAGGGCGCGGCGATCCAGGAACGCACCACCCTGACGGACGTGATCAACGCCCGCGCCCGCGCCACCTCGGTCAACGTCTCGGCCGCCGATCTCAGCAATCCGCAGGCCTTCCAGCAGTATCAGCAGGCCCAGGGCCAGCTGTCCGGCGCCCTTTCGCGCCTGTTGGTCTCAGTCGAGGCCTATCCCCAGCTTCAGGCCAATCAGAACTTCCTGACCCTCCAGTCCCAGCTGGAAGGTACCGAAAACCGGATCACCATCGCGCGGCGCGACTACAACGAGGCGGTGCGCGACTACAACACCACTCTGCGCACCTTCCCGAACGTGATCTGGGCCAAGACGGCTCATGCCGGGTCGCAGCCGATGCAGCTGTTCACCGCCACGGCCGAGGCCCAGTCGGCGCCCCAGGTGAACTTCAATCTGAACGGCGCGCCGGCCGCTGCGCCCGGCGGCGGCGCGGCCCCGGTCGCGCCCGGTTCGACCCCGCCGGCCCGGTGACCGCGCTTCCCGCCTGGACGCGGCGTCCGGCGGGCGTCGCCGCTCTTCTGTTCGGTCTGCTGGTCGTGCTGTTGCTCGTCCTGCCGGCGGACGCCCAGAGCCGTCTGGTCTTTCCGGCCTTAACCGGACGAGTGGTGGATCAGGCCGATCTACTCGACGCCGCGACCGAGCAGGCCCTGACGCAGAAGCTGGCTGCGCTGGAAGCCTCCTCAAGCGACCAGTTGGTCGTCGTCACGGTTCCCAACCTTCAGGATCGCGAGATCGAGGAGTATGGCTATCAGCTGGGCCGCGCCTGGGGGATCGGCCAGAAGGAAGGCGACAACGGCGCCCTGCTGATCGTCGCCCCGAACGAGCGACGGGTGCGGATCGAGGTCGGCTACGGGCTGGAGCCGATCCTGACAGACGCATTCTCCTCCATGGTGATCCGGAACGATATCCTGCCGGCCTTCCGCGACGGCGACTATCAGGCGGGGATCGTCCGGGGCGTGGACGCCCTGATCACGCAGCTGCAACTGGACCCGGCCGAAGCCCAGGCGCGCGCCGCCGCAGTCGCCCAGGAGGAGGACAATGACGCCGCGCCCCTTCTGCCGATCCTGATCATCGGCGCGATCTTCCTCCTGTTTCTGATCGTCGCCGTAGCGTCGGGGGCAAGAGGGCGGCGGCACGGCGGGGACAGCGTCACGCCGATCCTGCTCTGGGCGGCGTCGGAAGCCCTGAGAAACGCGGGACGGGGCGGCGGAAGCGGCTTCGGCGGGGGCGGCTTCGGCGGGGGCGGCGGCAGTTTCGGCGGCGGCGGGGCGTCCGGAGGATGGTGATGCGCTTTACGGAAGAAGACCGGGCGCGGGTGGCCGCCGCCATAGCCTCGGCCGAGCGGGGCACCTCGGGGGAAATCTTCTGCGTCGTCTCGCGGGGCGTCTCCTCTTACCTCGATGTCAGTCTGGCCTGGGCGGCGGGCGCGGCCCTGCTCTTGCCGACCGTGCTGATCCCTTTCGGCTTCGATCTGGCCTGGCCCGTGGGCGGAGGTTGGGAGGCGGCCCATGTCTCGGCCCGGTCCGCCGGCCTCGGCCAAGCTTTGACGGCCTACGCCCTCATCCAGGCGGCGCTCTTCGTCGGGGTTTTCTTGCTGACGCGGTTACCGCCCATCCTGCGCTGGGTTACGCCTCGGGGCCTGCGTCGGGCCAGGGTGCGAAAGGCGGCCCTGCAACAGTTCCTGGCGCACGGCGTCCATGTCACCCGCGAACGCACGGGCGTGCTGATCTTCGCCGCCCTGAAGGAGCATCAGGTCGAGCTGATCGCCGACGAGCTGATCCATCAGAAAGTAGAAGAAGGCGTCTGGGCCGAGGCCGTCGCCGTCCTGACCCGCCAGTTGCGGGCCGGCCGGCCGGTCGCCGGTTTCGAGGCCGCCGTCGCCAAGTGCGGAGAGGTTCTGGCCGCCCACTTCCCCTCGCGCGGCGACAATCCCAACGAACTGCCGGACCGGCTGATCCTGCTCTGAGCGTCGCATCAGGGTCGCAATCCGTCGCCAAAAGGCCTAGCCCTTCGTCCCAGTCTCGACCGTCCTCGGGAAACCATGCCCCGCCTTCTGACCTATAATGTCCATCGCTGCGTCGGCACGGACAAACGCCTGGATGTGGACCGGATCGTCGCCGTCATCGGCGAACATGAACCGGACATCGTCTGTCTTCAGGAACTGGACGTCGGCCGTCTACGCACCGGAAAGGTCGATCAGGCCGAGGCCATCGCCGAGGGCCTGGCCATGACCTCGCGCTTCCACCCGGCCATGCGGGTCGAGGCCGAGCTGTATGGCGACGCCATCTTGACCCCCCACCCCGAACGGCTGATCCGCGCCGACGCCCTGCCGACCGTGCGGGGCATCCCAGGACTGGAGCCCCGCGGAGCCCTCTGGTCCGAGATCGACATCGGGGGTGTCGCGGTCAATGTCCTGAACACCCATCTGGGCCTTGTGCCGCGAGAGCAGAGGCTGCAGGCCGCCGCCCTGGCCGGCGCCGGCTGGCTGGGCGCCTGCTCCGGTCCCACACTGCTCGCCGGAGACTTCAACGCCACCTCCATCACCCGGCCCTACCAGACCCTGGCGCGCAAGCTGGGCGACTGTCAGCGGCTGCTCAATCTCAAGCCTTCGGTGAAGACCTTCCCGTCCGGCTTCCCGGCCATTCGGATCGACCATTGTTTCGTCAGCCCGGAAATCCGCCTCACGGGGGTGCGAGCGGACTTTTCGCCCCTGGCGCGGGTGGCCTCCGATCACCTCCCGCTGATCATCGACTTCGAAATCGTTTAGCCGGCCGCCTGACCGCCATCGGAGCTGGGGCGGGTCCGCTGTGACCGGTTCAACCGTTTCCACGGCCGCCAGGCGTCGCTGGTCGAGGTCGGGTCGCCAAGCTGCCATTCTGCGATAAGCCTCTGGATAGGCGTGGGCGGCTCCGATCCGAGGGGCTTCAGGCGATCGCTGGCGAAGCTGCAGATGGCCGCGCCGGTCGATCCCATCACCGCCTCCACGGCCGCGAAATCCTGGGGCGGCACGCCGATCCAGTGGCCGATGGTGCGGTGGCGATAGTTCAGAATGACGGCCCGCCCGGCCGCATCCGTCGGTTCCGCCGCGACGTCGCACTCGGTGTCCAGGCCCATGGACCGGTTGTTCAGATTGGTCGACCCGATCCGCAGCAGGCGATCGTCGATGATGGACACCTTGGCGTGGACGATGATCCGGTCGCCCTCGGCGGTCAGAGGCGCGAAGGCGAAGAAGCGATTGTACTTGTCCGCCTGCTCCAGACGGTACAGCACCTCGGCGCGGGCCGTATCCATGGTCATGCTGTCGAACCAGCTGGGGCTCTTGCCGGTCGAAAACACCACCACTTCCGGACCGTCCACCTCCGCCAATCGGTCAGCCAAGGCTGCGGCGATCACCGGCGAGGTGAAATACTGGTTCTCGAGATAGATCAGCTTTTTGGCGCGCCGGATGGAGTCCAGGTGCAGGGCCTCGTTTTCGCGTACTTCGTGACGGCCGCCCCATTTCGGTTCGGTGCGGGCGACACCGACGGGAACGCTTGTCATCTGGACGGGAACGCCGTCCGGCCAGGGATCGGTCTCCACCTCGTCGGCCACAGTGCGTTCCCAGGTCGCCTTGAACCAGCGCTCCCGCGCCAGATCTCCCAAAGCCCGCGCCGCTGGGCCGTCCATCACGCACATGACTTCGTGCCGCGCCTTGCAGATGGCTCCGCTCGGAAGCGCCCTGCGGGGATCGCCGTCCAGATGTTCGTCGGAGTCCCATCTGTCGGTGGAGATGTCTCCGCCGCCGGCGAAAGCCACCCGGTCGTCGATGACGATCACCTTCTGATGATGGCAGGCGCCGATCGGCCCCGGCGCATCCATCCGGAACTCGACCATCCGCTTGCGGAACCAGCGCTGCGCTCGATGGGGATAGAAGCCTTGCGACGCCGCGATCAGCAACGGCGACTTCCAGATCAGCAACCGGACGTCCAGTTCCGGCTTGCGCTTCACCAGCATGCGCAGCTGATGACCGATCTCGAACTGTTTCTCGCTGGGCCGGGTCTCGGGATCCAGGTGGGTTCGGGGATCGAACTGCCAGCCGAGGATGACGATGGACCGCTCGGCCTTCTGCAGGGCGGAGGACAGGGCGTCGAAATAGGCCTCGTTCTCCATCAGGATGGAAAACCGGTGCGCGATCTCGCTCCGCCAGACGCCCGCGCCCGGGGTCAACAGACTGCCGTCGTAGCTGTCGCTGTCTTCGGTCATTCAGCCTGCCTGCCCGATTCGCGTGACACGGCGATGGGGACGCCCCTTTCTCCTCCGTTTCATGCACGCAACGCCGGGTCAATCTTTACGCTGCGGGATTGTGACGTTCGCCAAAGAGGCGCATAAGGGCGACGGCCATGGGGGCTGTGGGAGACGCCGCGATGCAGGCGCTGGTGGAACTGATTGCGGGCTTTATCGCCCTGCTGGCCGCCGTCGTCCTGTCGCAGTTCGGCGTCGACATCCATGCCCCGAAGCCTGCCGAGCGCGAGGTTCACCGCGTGCAGGACTGCCGGAGCGATCCGGCGGTGACCCTGGGCGCCGAGGCCGGCCGCGACTGTTGATCACGAACAGTCCACGTCTCTTCGACTTCAACGGCTTGGACCTTGGTTCTTGACCCGCTAGGGTCGAATCGGCGCGTTTCGCGCGCCGCGCGCATGAATCGAGCTCGACGCCTGATGAAATCCCGTAACCGGCCGCCGCTGAAGCTGACTGACGAAGACGCCGTCGCGCCTGCCGAGGCTGCGGAAGACACACCGACCGAAGCCGCGCCTGCGGATACGCAAGCCGATCTCCCGCCGGAGACGCCTCAGGAACTCGACCCCCTGCCCGCGCCGCCGCCAGAACGCCCCATGTCCGAACGTCGTCGACGCCGGCTGGCCGAAGAGGCGCGTCAGGCCCAGCTGCGCGCCGCCGTCGCGCCTCCGCCCTCCGCCCCGGTCGAGCCCGGCCCGCCCTCGCCTGAGCCCCGGTCTGACCCCCTGGTCGAACCCGCCGAGCTGCCGTCTGCGCCGGCGCTCGAGCCCGCCGCCGCCGTGGAAATGGCCGTCGCAGCCGGCCAACCGCCGGCTCCCGTCGGCCTGGACTGGCCGCCCGTCCTGCGCTCCAGCGTCTCCGAACGCGCTGCAACGGGGTCGCGTGGTCAGACCGCCTATCTGATCGCCGCCCTCGCCTCCACCCTTTGGGTCGGCGGGGTCGCCTCCTGGGCTGCGTTCGAGACCGGCTCCAGCGGGGCCGAGCTCGATCCGCTGCGCCTGGCCATCTACGGCCTCATGGCCCTGGCGCCCGTGGGCCTGGCCATCCTGCTGGCCCACGCCCTGCGCCAGGGATCGGGCCTGGCGGCCGAGACGCGGCGCGCCCGCGATCTGGCCGAAGCCCTGGTCGCGCCCACGGCCCTGGCGGCGCAACAGACGGGTCAGGTGCTCAGCACCCTCCGCTCCGACATCGACCAGGCCGCCCTGGCGGCCGAGCGCGCCCGCAACGACATGGCTCTGCTGCGTCAGGCCCTGATGGAGGAGACCCATCGTCTGAACGAGGCGGCCGAACACGCCGGCCGCACCGCCCGTCGCCTGACGGAAAATCTCGGGCGCGAGCGGGATCAGATGCAGACCCTGGGCCTTCATCTCGACAGTCAGGCGGCCGGGGTGATCGACGCCGTCGAACGCCAGTCCCGAATGGTGGCCGACGCCTCGGATCTGGCCCAGGCCCAGTTGCGCGAGGCCGAGGCGGTCCTGGCCGCACGCGCCGCCGACCTGGCCGCCGCGGCCGGCGAGGCCCAGGACGCCGCCCGCGTCGCCGCCGATGATCTGGCGCGCCAGACCATCCGGCTCGAGAACGCCGGCTCCGGCGTGGCCGAACAGATCCAGTCGGTCGAGGAAGGCCTGAGCCAGCAACGCGCAGCCCTGGTCGCGGCCGCCTATGGCCTGAGAACCGACCAGGAAGACTTCTCCGCCCAGATCGAAAGCCAGCGGGCCCAGTTCGTGGAGCACCTGTCGGCCACCCGCACCGCCCATAACGAGATGGGCCGCAGCTCCCAGGCCTCGATCGAAAGCCTGCGCGAGATCGTCGAGGCCGCCGCCGATCAGTTCCGCGCCCTTGTCGACATGTCCCAGCGCGAGGCCGACGGCTTCGACGCCGCCACCAAGGTCTCGCTGGACCGGTTCGAGGCCCTGGCCGCGGAGGCGCGCGACGCCCTGATGGAGGAGACCCGCCGGGCCCTGGAGCAGATGCGCGCCACCGCCGAGGACTCTCGCGCCGCGGCCGCAGACGCCTCGGAACAGGCGCGCCTGCGCGCCGACCGTCTGGGCGAGGCCCTGTTCGAGGCCGCCCAGAAGGCCGACAAGGCCGCCGACGCCCGGATCGAGGACGCCCGACGGATCGTGGGCGAAACCTCGAACCTGTTCGATCAGGCCGGCGAGCGAATGGTCAAGCGGCTGGAAAGCCTGATCGACCGGCTGAACGCCGCCTTGTCGGAGATCGACACCGCCGTGGCCGATGTCGACGAACGGGCGGCCCGGTTGCCGGACCAGGCCCGCGCCCGGGTGGAGGCGGTCCGCGCCAGCGTGGAACAGGGTCTGTCCTCCCTCGCCGCCGCTTCGCGCAAAGCGGCCGAGGAGACGGAGGCTCTGGACCTCGGGTTCCAGGAACGGGTGCGCCGGAACTATGACATGCTGACCGAGGCGGTGCGTCTGATGGGCGTGGTCTCGGGCGATGCGCCCGTCGGCCGACCGCGCGAGACGCCCTCGTCCACGGAACGACTGCGCCCCGCCCGCGCTGCCTCGCCCGAGACGGCGGCTCCGGACCGGTCCGACGAACGTTCCTTCGGCCTGCGCAACCGGCTTCGCCTCTCGCCGGTCGAGCCGGCCCGGCCGTCGGCGACGCCGGAGGCCGGTTTGGACTGGAACGATCTGGTGTCCGACGGAGACGAGGACACGCCCCTGGAGCTGGACCGCGCGCCGATCGACGCAGCGGATTCGGTCGCCCTGTCTGATCGCGTGGCCGCCGCCATCCGCCGAATGGGGGTCGATCCCAACGCCCTCCTGCCGCGCTCCCGCGTCGAAGAGGCGGCGCGCCTGCTCGGCGCCGGCGACCCAGACGGCGCGCGTCGTCTGGTCCGTCGCGTGGCCCCCGCAGCCGTCCGCAGCGTCTCGCGGCGGGTGCTCAGCGACCCCGAGCTCCGCGCCGACGCCGAACGCTATGTCGTGGTCTTCTCTCAGGATATCGCCGCCTATGCCCGCAACGGCGACGCCCAGGCCGTGCAAAATCGTCTGGCCTCGGACGGCGGGCGCGCCTTCATGCTCCTGGACGCGGCCGTCGGCGACCTGGCTTGAGGCTTGACGCGCGCCGAAAGTTGACGGCACCTACCCACGTCACGAAAGCGTCATGATAGGCGCGGGTTAGGGGCTGATGACAATCGATATGGAACGCTCCAGCCTCGCCGACCGGCGCCCGGGCATAGCGATCTGCGCCTATGACGCCGCCCCCGGGTGGGATCTGGTCGAGGATCTGTCCGGCGAGCCCTGGAGCCCGGCCGGCGCCCGCACCGTCAGTTTTTCTGCTGAAGCGCCGTCACGCCTGGCGGAGCGGTTGAGCGATCATCTGAGGCGCGGGGACTGCCGCGCCGTCCTGCTGGTGGGACGGGCGTCCCGAAGCACCAGCTTCCGGATGCAGATGCGGGCCGAAAACCGCGCCCTCGACCAGGAGGAACGCCTGCTGCGCACCGGCCCTGGTCTGGCGCGAACGACCGCGCCGGTGGCCGACATCGTCCGCGCCATCCACGCGGCAGGTCTGCCCGCCGAGGCGACGTCGGATGTCGAGGCGGACGCCGGCTCCTACCTGCTTTACCGGGTCTTGGTTGAACTGGCCGACGGCCCGCATACGCCTGCGGTCGGCCTGTTGCGGACGCCGCCCTCCGCAGACGAGGCCAGTGTGAAGAAGGCGGTCAAGGCCGCCGCCTCCGTGATGGCCGGTCATATGGCCTTATTGCCCCGCCACTGATCTCGCCGCGCCAGCATCGGCTGCAGACCGAGCCCGGCGATCAGACCCAAGGCCGAAAGACCCGCCATGGCCAGATAGCCGCCGGCGCCCCAGGCGTCGTAGAGCGGGCCGCTCGCCAGGGTCGCGACCCCGATCAGCACTCCGGCCGAGAGGGTGGAACTGAGCGTTTGAGCCGCCGTCTGGCTGTCCGGCGGCGCCAATTTCTCGACCAGCTCCACCCCGGCGAGATAATTGGCCGCGAAGCTCAGGGCGTGAAGCGCCTGCAAAGGCCAAAGGCCCCAGAGCGGCGGTGTGGCGGCCATGAGCAGCCATCGCACCGTCGCGGCCGCCGCCGCGATCATCAAGACTGTCCAAGCCCCCACGCCATGTCGTCGTCTCCATGGCTCGACGATCCACATCAGCATGATTTCCGCCATGACGGCGAAGGCCCACAGCAGTCCGGTCAGATGCGGCTCAATACCCTGGGCGCGCCACAGGATGGCGGAGAAGCCGTAGTAGAAGGCGTGCGCCGCCTGCACGGCGCCGATCGCCGCCAGGGCCGCGACGAGAGCCGGATCCCTCAACAGCCGCCCCATGCCGCGAAATCGCTCCCATCCTGGCAGAGGCGGCCCGTCACGAACCGGCTCGGCCGGAAGCGCGCGACAGGCCGCCAGGGCCACGGCGACATAGATCAGGGCGACGGTGACGATCACCGCCTCGCTTCCCGCGGTGCGAAGCAAAAACCCCATGGCGATGTTGGCGCAGACAAAGGCGGCCGACCCCACGCCGCGCGGCGCAGCGAAGGCGAACCCTTCCCGGCGGGACAGTCTCAAGGTCAGGACGTCGGTCAGGGGCAGAAGGGCGGCGGCGCAGGTTGCGCCCACGAACCAGAAGACCGCCCAGGCGAGAAAGCCTCCCGCCAAACCGGCCGCGCCGTAGCCCAGGGCCGACAGGGCGGCGAGAAGGGCGATGGGGGTTCGCCTGTATCGGAACCCGTCGGCCCAGACGGCGATGGCCGGACCGGTCGCCAGCCGGCCCAGCATGGGGGCGGCCAGCAAGACCCCGATCTCCGCCCCGCTCAGGCCCTGGGCCTTCATCCAGAGTCCGGCGTAAGGCAGGCTCACGCCCATCCCGCCGAACATGAGAGCATATTGCGTCGCGACGCGCCGTTTCGGACCGAATCCCATTGGACGGCCATAGCAGAACTTCATCCCTCTGACCGGTTTGCTCAGGAGCGGGCAGAGGCTAGGTTGGCGGCATGACAGCGAGTCGCAATCTGCTGCTTTTCGCAGCCTTCAACGGCGCCGTGGCCGTCGCCCTCGGGGCGTTCGCCGCCCATGGGGCCGGGCCGCAGGTAAAGACCCTGCTGTCCACCGGCGCCCATTACCAACTGGCCCACGCCGTCTTCGCTGTCGCCTGTGCGCTTTGGACCGGGGAAAGCCGTCTGGTGAGACTGGCCGGATGGCTGGGCGCCCTTGGCGGTCTCGTCTTCTGTCTGGCCCTGGCCTTGATCGCCCTCTTCAGCCTTTCGGCCATGGGCGCCGTCGCCCCCGTGGGCGGACTGCTCATGATCGCGGCTTGGCTTTGCCTGGCCTTTGCGGCATTGCGTTCCTAGTCCTCAGTAAGGCCAAGCTTGGGCCGAGTAGAAAGACCGAAGACATGGCCTTTTCAGCGCCGATCAAGCATCGCCGGGAGCTTTATCCGGAAATCGAATCCTTCGCCTCGGGCTGGATGAACACCGACGACGGTCACGAAATTTACTACGAAGAAAGCGGCAATCCCCAGGGCCTGCCCGTGGTGGTTCTGCACGGCGGACCCGGGGGCGCCGTCAATCCGGGGATGCGGCGCTTCTTCGATCCGGCCCGATACCGGATCATCATGTTCGACCAGCGAGGCTGCGGCCAGTCCCGCCCCAACGCCTCGCTGGAGAACAACACCACCTGGACCCTGATCGAAGACATCGAACGGCTGCGGGAACGCTGCGGCGTCGACAAATGGGTGGTCTTCGGGGGCTCCTGGGGATCGACCCTGTCCATGGCCTACGCCGTCACCCATCCTGAACGGGTGCGCGCCCTGGTCCTGCGGGGGATATTCCTGCTGACGAAGAAGGAACTTCACTGGTTCTACCAGGAAGGCGCCTCCATGATCTTCCCCGACGCCTGGGAGCGGTTCGTCGCGCCCATTCCGGAGGCCGAGCGCGGCGACCTGATGGGAGCCTATTACAAGCGGCTGATCGGCGACGATGTCGCCGAGCGTGAACAGTGCGCCGTCGCCTGGTCCAGCTGGGAGGGCGAAACCGTCAGCGTGGAGGGCCCGGACGCCCGGCCGGAAAAATTCGCCGAACCCGCCTTCGCCCTGGCCTTCGCCCGGATCGAGAACTGGTTCTTTACGAACGCCGGCTTCTTCCCCGAAGACGGCTGGCTGCTGAAGAATGTGGACCGGATGCGCCATATTCCCTGCTGGATCGCCCAGGGCCGGTTCGACGTGGTGACCCCCATCGCCAGCGCCTGGGCCCTGCACCGCGCCTGGCCGGAGGCGAAGCTGGACATCGTGGGCGACGCCGGCCACGCCTCGTCCGAGCCCGGGATCGTCGACAGCTTGGTGCGTGCGACGGACTGGGCGCTGAACGCCTAGGTCTCCTCTCCGCAGGCCGGAGAGGAGACGAAGGACTCAGCTGTGTTTACGCAGCCGGGCGTCGACGCTCCACGAGCCTGCGCCTGCGGCGAGCAGATACAGGAAGATGAAACAGAACAGGATGGCCGCGTCCCCGCCGTTCACCGCCGGATAGGGGCTGGAGGGAGCGTGGAACATCCAGTAGGCGACCGCCATTTCTCCGGCCAGGATGAAGGCGACCGGGCGGGTGAAGGCGCCGAGCACCAGTAGAGAGCCGCCGACCAGTTCCAGGATCGCGCCGATCCCGAACAGGGACAAGATCTCGACCTGGCCCGGCTGGGCGCCTTCCGGAAATCCGAACAGTTTCACCACGCCGTGGGCCAAAAACAGCACGCCGGCGACGATCCGGAGCACCGCGCGGAAGTGCGGCGAAGAGGCTTCAAGTTGATTGAACATCTGATGGTCTCCTCCCTTTTGGGGGACTGCCCGCATCAGGCGGGCCGTCCGACCGAACCCTGTTCGGCCGGACAGGTTGATCCTAAAACCGCGGCTCTGTCGATCAGGCCGCGTCCACCAGCACGATCTCCGCGTCCGAGATCGCCTTGACGGTCACGACGTCTTCCTGAGCGATGGCGGCGCCGTCGCGGGCATTCAGGCGAACGCCGTTGACCTCGATCTCGCCCTTGGCGGGTACGAGATAGCCGCGACGGGTCGCGCCCAACGGATAATCGGCGCTGTCGCCCGCGTTCAGGGTCGCCGCGACGATCCGCGCGTCGGTGCGAATGGGCAGGGCGCCGCCGCCGCTCTCGGACGTGTCGCCCTCGAAGCCCGAGGCCAGGACCACGAACTGGCCGGCCCGCTCGCCCTTGGGAAAGGGCTTGGAACCCCAGCTGGGGGCCTCGCCGCGCTTGGTCGGTTCGATCCAGATCTGGAAGATCCGGGTCAGCTCCGGCTCAGCGTTGTATTCCGCGTGACGGATGCCCGTGCCGGCGCTCATCACCTGAACGTCCCCGGCCACGGTGCGGCCCTTGTTGCCGAGGCTGTCCTCGTGGGTGATGGCCCCGTCGCGAACATAGGTGATGATCTCCATGTCCGCGTGCGGATGAGGCGGAAAACCGGTCCCGGCGGCGATCTCGTCGTCGTTCCAGACCCGCAGATTGCCCCAGCTCATCCGCTTTGGATCATAATAGTTGGCGAAGGAAAAGTGATGCTTGGCATTCAGCCAGCCGTGGTTGGCGCCGCCAAGAGATTCGAAAGGTCTGCGCTCGATCATTGCTCTATCCTCAGCCGGGCCGTCCCGGCGTCATTGACTTGACGCCAAGATAGAGATCGGCGACCGAACAGAAATAGAAACCCCGGAAACTCATCGTTTCGTTCCAGAGCGCGCCATGTCCCGCCTGCCCGATCTCGAGGCCCTGGCCATCTTCGCCAAGGTGGCGGAGGCCCAGTCCTTCTCTGGCGCGGCCGACGCCCTCGCCCTGTCCAAGGCGACCGTATCCAAGGCGGTGACGCGGCTGGAGCAGCAGCTGAAGACCACCCTGCTCCACCGCACCTCGCGCCGCTTCGCCCTGACCGACGCCGGCCGCACCCTTGCGGCGCGGGCGGGCCTGATGCTGGCCGAGGCGGAAGGGGCGGTGTCCGAAGCCCTCGACATGTCGGTGACGCCGCGCGGCCTTGTGCGGCTGGCCGCCCCCATGTCCTTCGGCATGGCCTATGTCGCCCCCGCCCTGCCCGAGTTCCTGGCCACCCACCCCGACGTATCCATCGACCTGCATCTGTCGGACGAGGTGATCGATCTGGTGGGGGGCGGGTTCGACTGCGCTCTTCGGATCGCCGCCCTGCCCGATTCGTCGCTGACCGCCCGCCGTCTGCGCCCGGTCGAGCGGTTCCTCGTGGCCTCGCCCGACTATCTGGCCCAGCGCGGCCGACCCACCCACCCGGACGATCTGGAGCGGCATTCCTGCCTCAGCTACGCCTATATGCCGACCCCCGACGCCTGGCGTTTCGTCAATGACGCGGGTGAAGAGGTGGTGGTGCGCCCCCGGGGCCCGCTGCGGGTCAATAATTCCGACGCCCTGACCGCCTCCCTCTGCGCGGGGCTGGGCCTCTTCCCTCAGCCGGACTTCATCTACTGGAAGGACGTCGCCGAGGGGAAACTCGAGACGGTCATGACCGACTGGCGCCTGCCGCCCATCGCCCTGCACCTGGTCGCGCCCAGCAGCGGGCCGCGCCCCGCACGGGTCACGGCCCTGATGGATTATCTCGCGAAGAGGTTCAGCGCCCCGCTCTGGCCGGGCGACACGGTCGGCCGCTGAGCCTCAGCCGCACTTGACCTGCTGGATGACGCCCGACGCCTCGTCATAGACGAAGTTCACGCGGTTCTCGCGATAGTCCATGGTCGCCGCGCAGGAGGAGCACAGCACCCGGAAGGTCTGACCTTCCGGCGCGCTCGGAACGGTCGACCGGTTCCGGCCCACATAGGCCTGGTAATCCTCGACCTTGCAGGCCTTGAAGGCCCCCTCGCCGCCCGGCGTCCGGATCTCGACAGGCGGTTCCACTGGGGCGCAGGCCGAGAGCGCTACGCCCGCAGCCGCCAGGACGCTCAGAATCAGGGTGGTCTTCATCGTCGTCTCTCCTCGCACCGGGCCTTAGCCGCAACGAACCTGTTCGATGATGCCGGTTTCGGCGTTGTAGAAGATGTTCAGCCGGTATGCCGAGAAGTCCTCGGTCACCGGGCAGGTGGTGCAGGTCACGCGGCGGTTGACCACGTCGACCGGAACCGGGATCTCCGTCCGGGGCCTTCCGACCAGATATTGCAGCTCTCCCGCCTTGCAGACGTCGGTCGTCTGGGCCGTCGGCATCCGGCTGCCGACCGGCGGATTCAGCTGCGCGCGTTCGACGGTTTTTGGGGCCGGCTGTTCCGCCACGGGCGTCGAACAGGCGGCGAGGAGACCCAGCGCGATCAGGCCGCCTTTTCCCAGCGCCCTTCGTCCGTCTGCCGCCAATAGGCCAGGTCCGCGCCCTGCGCTTTCAGCGCCTTCCAGCGCCCGCGCGCCTGCTGCAGCGCCGTCTCGTCTCGACCGTCGAAAATGATGAAGCATCGTTCGATCCCCTCCGTCATGCCCAGTTCTGCATCGTCGACGATGAACAGCGCCTGAGCGCCGTTCAGGTTCTCGCCGGATTCGCTCAGAAGCACCGGCTGACGATCCGCATGGGGCTGGTCCGCCCGCCCATGGGGCAGGAAGCTCTCCTCGTGGAAGGTCCACAGCCGTTCGTCCAGCTCATCCAGGCGATGGGCATGGGACGACTTGATCAGAGCGCGCCAACCCCGCTCGAGGGTCTTCTCGAGCAGGGTCGGCAGCACCTGGTCCAGCGTCGACCGCTCCAGGTGATAGAACCAGATTTCGGGCTTGCCGCTCATCCGGCTCTACAGTCCCGAACTCAGGCTTCGTAGGAGTCGGCCACCATCCGGTCCAGGGTGCGCACGGCGAAGCCGACGCCGCCCTCCGGCACGGTGGGGCTGGGGCTCTTGTTGGCCCAGGCGGTCGGAGCGATGTCGAGGTGCGCCCACGGCACGCCGTTGGTGAAGCGCTGCAGGAACAGGGCGGCGGTGATCGAGCCGCCAGCGCGGCCGTTGCCGGTGTTCTTCACATCGGCGATCTTCGAATCGATATGCTGTTCGTAGATGGCCGGGATCGGCATGCGCCAGAAGTTCTCGCCTACCTTCTTGGCGGCGGCCAGGATCGGCTCGGCGACCTCATCAGAATTCGAGAAGACGCCGGCGTAGTCCAGGCCCAGCGCCACGATCATGGCGCCGGTCAGGGTGGCCAGGTCGATCATGAACTTCGGCTTGAACCGCTCCTGCGTGTACCAAAGAGCGTCGGCCAGGACGAGGCGGCCCTCGGCGTCGGTGTTGATCACCTCGACCGTCTGACCCGACATGGACACCACCACGTCGCCGGGACGCTGGGCGTTGCCGTCCGGCATGTTTTCGACCAGGCCCAGCACGCCGACGGCGTTGACCTTGGCCTTGCGGCCGGCCAGGGCGATCATGGTTCCGGTCACGGCGGCGGCGCCGCCCATGTCCCACTTCATGTCCTCCATGCCTTCGGCCGGCTTGATCGAGATGCCGCCGGTGTCGAAGCAGACGCCCTTGCCCACGAAGGCGATCGGCTGACCGCCCGCCTCGCCGCCCTTCCATTGGATCACGGCCAGCTGGCTCTCGCGGCGGCTGCCCTGGCCGACGCCCAGCAGGGTGCGCATGCCCAGCTTTTCCATCTCGGCTTCACCCAGGATCTCGACCTCCAGGCCCAGGCTTTCCAAGGCCTTGACTCGCTTGGCGAACTCGGCCGGGTACAGGACGTTGGCAGGCTCCGACACCAGGTCGCGGGCGAAGATCACGCCGTCGGCCACGGCCGACAGAGGCTCCAGCGCAGCCTCGGCGGCGCGCAGATCCGACGTCACGACGCGCACCGCGGTGATCGAGGGGATTTTGTCGGCCTTTTGCGTGGTCCGGTACTTGTCGAACCGATAGGCCGCCAGGCGGGCGGCGAAGCCGACGCGCGCCGCCTGTTCCGGCGTCAGGTTCGACGCGTCGATGGTCAGGACTTCGGCGCCCGAGAGTTTCACCGCCGCATAGGCGTTGCCGCCGAAGGCCTCGACCGCCAGGTCGTCGATCTTGTCCGCCGCGCCGGCGCCGACCAGCAGGATGGCGTCGGCGTTCACGCCCGTGGGGGCCGCGACGCTCAATGTCTGGCCGGCCTTGCCCACAAAACGCCCCTTGCTCATCGCCCGGGTCAGGGCGCCGCCCGACTTTGCATCCAGGTCCGCCCCGGAACCGGCCAGGGTCCTGTCTTCGTGAACCGGCACGGCCAGGATTTCAGCGACGTCTACGGCGGCGACGAACTCGATCTTCATTCAGCGACTCCAGCCAGGCCCCACCTGGCGTTACGGGAAGAAATAGACAAACGGCGCGCCTGCTTGTCGCGGACGCGCCCTCCTGTGCTACTAGATGCGCCTCATTGCCGCCGCCTGCAACCGGGCGAAGTCCATCCGCCCATGACCTTGATTCAAAGATATCTCTTCCGACAGACCTCCTTACCCGTGGCGGCGGCCTGCGCTTCCCTTGCGGCAATTGGAATCCTGAGCCAGAGCCTGGACCAGTTGGAGGTCATCGTCGAACGCGGTCAGAGCGTCTGGGTCATGGTCAAACTGACCCTGCTGGCCCTGCCCCAGCTGCTGGCCGTCATCCTGCCGATCGGCCTGTTCATCGGCGTCCTGATCGCCCTTGCCCGGATGCAGAGAGAGCAGGAACTGACCGCCGCCTTCGCCGGCGGAATGACCCGCTGGCAGATGATCGCGCCCGTCGCCCGTCTGGCGATGATGGTGCTGATCCTGAACCTGTTCATGACCCTGTTCGCCCAGCCCTGGGCTCAGAGAGAGGCGCGAAACCAGGCCTTCGCGATCCGCACGGACCTCGCGGCTCTGCTGGTCGAGGAAGGCCAGTTCGTCCAGGGGCCGGATGGGCTGACCGTCTATGTCCAGCAGATCGAGCAGAACGGCCTGCTCAAAAACCTGTTCGTCTATCTGGACGACGGCAAGTCCACGCAGAACTGGAGCGCGGCCGAGGCGCGGTTCGGCCGGGACGCTGCCAATGAGCCGATCCTGACCATGATTGACGGCTCCTGGCAGAAATATTCCTCGCGCGGCGTCCTGGAGACCCTGTCCTTCGACCGTTACGACTTTCCCCTGGGCCAGTTCTCTGCAGTCACCGAGCAGATCCGCTACAAGCCGGCAGATCTCTATCTGCGCCAGCTGCTGAACCCGACGCCCCGGGTGCTGGAGACGGCCGGCGCCAGAAACGAACTGCTGGCCGAGGCCCACGCTCGCATCGCCGCGCCCCTCTACGCCCTGGTCGCCGCCGCCTTCGCCCTGGTCGCCATTCTCGGCGGGGCCTTCAGCCGGACCGGCTATTCGCTCCGCATCGCCCAGGCCGCCGGCGCCTTCCTGGTGGTGCGGGTGGTCGGCTACGGTCTGGTCGCGGCCAGCGCCTGGAACCCTTGGATGAACCTCCTTCAGTATCTGGCGCCGCTCGCCGCCGTGGTTGTCGCGACCCGTCTGCTGTTCCGCGCCCTGAAGCCGCGCAGACGCCGGCGATGGCCCCTGATCGACCAGTTGCGGTCGCAGCTCCGGGCAAGGTTCGCATGACACTCGCCCTGCCCGCCCTTCCCCCGCTTCGCGCCCCGCGTCTCGGCCGGATCGAACGCTATGTCCTGATACAGCAGCTGCGCTCGCTCGGCGTCGCCCTCGCCGTCATCGCCGCCCTGGTCATGCTGATCGACTTCGTAGAGGTGTCGCGCGGGGTCGGCTCGGATCAGGATCTGTCGGCCTTCCGCATCCTGGGCCTGGTGGCGCTGAAATCCCCTGCGGTCATCGTCCAGCTCCTGCCCTTCGTCTTTCTGTTCGGGACCCTGGCCGCCTATATCGGGCTGAACCGCCGCAGCGAACTGATCGCCATGCGGGCCGCCGGCGTCTCGGCCTGGCGATTCGTTCTTCCGGCCGCCGGCATGGCCTTCGTCCTCGGGGTTCTGACCGTCATGGTTCTGGGACCGCTCGCCTCGGCCGGCGACGGCCTGTGGCAGAGGGAGCGGGCCCGGATTTCCGGCGCCGCCCCGGACGCCCGCGCTGGAGCCGGCGCCCCCATCTGGCTGCGCGAGGGCGACGACCAGCGTCAGATGATCATCCGCGCGGGCCGACAGGACCGGGCCAACGCCCGGCTGCTGGACGTGACCTTCTTCATCTACACGACCGATGCCTCCGGCAATCGAGATTTTTCCGAACGGATCGACGCCCAGTCCGCCGCCCTCAGCGCCGGGCGGTGGCGGTTGACGAGTGCGGTCGGGGCCAGCATCGGCCAGCGCGCCGTCCGCTATTCCAGCCTCGATCTGATCTCCAGCCTGGCCGACGAAGAGGCCTTCGAGCGGTTCGCCCGCCCGCAGTCCACGCCCTTTTGGTCCCTGCCCAACCAGATCCGACGAATCGAGAACGCAGGATTCGCGTCGACGGCCTATCAACTGCGGTTCCAACAGCTCCTCGCCACGCCCCTGGTCTTCGCCGCCATGTCGATCTTGGCGGCGGCCTTCTCGCTGCGGCTGATGCGGCTGGGCGACCTGGCGAGGATGAGCGTCGCCGCCGTGGTTCTGGGCTTCGCCTTCTTCTTCATGAATCAGTTCTCATCGGCCATGGGCTCGGCAGAGGTGGTGCCGCCCCTCGTGGCGGCCTGGCTGCCGCCCATATTGACGGGCCTCGCCGCCTTCACCTTGCTGTTCTATACCGAAGACGGCTAAGCGAGCGCCTCGCTCAACACAGACGGATGTTTCATGCAGGGTGATCGCGCTCAGCGTTCCAGGACCTTCCGGGCCCGGCTTATGGCCGGCGCGGCGCTGTTCGTCGGCCTGCCGTTCGCTGGAGCCGCTGCAGCCCAAACCGCACCGGCCGCAGATGGGCTCGAAAAGGGCGCTGTCTATGTCGATGCGGCGACGGCCGGTCGGACAGGCGACGTCATCACGGCCCAGAGCGACGGCGGCGACCGCGTCTACTTGCGCGCTGACGGCAATGTGCTTCGCGGCGACGACCTGGCCTATGACCTGTCCACAGGCGCGGCGTCGGTCAATGGTCGGGTGGAGGCGATTTCCGCTGACGGAACCGTCGTCTACGCCAGCCGGCTGGAGACCGATCGCGAGTTGAAGGCGGCGGTCGCCGTTGATTTCGCCACCCGGCTTGAGAACGGGGCCAGCCTGATGGCTGCGACGGCGGTCCGGCGCAGCGAACGTGTCAACGAACTCAACTACGCCATCTTCACCCCCTGCCCGATCTGCGACGCCGAAGGTCCCACGACCCCCAGTATCTCCATCCAGGCGGAAAAGGTCGTCCAGGACGAGGCCCTGCGCGCCGTCATCTACCGCAACGCCATCTTCCGCGTCGGCGGTGTACCGGTGTTCTATACGCCCTACTTCGCCCACCCCGACCCGACGGTGGAACGGGCCTCGGGCCTGCTGGTGCCGATCATCAATTATGACGAAGGCCGCGGCGGCGTCTCGATCGAGCAACCCTATCTGCACGTGGTCTCGCCGTCGGAAGACTGGCTTATCAGCCCCCAGATCAATGCCGGAGTGGCGCCCCTGCTGAATTTGCAATGGCGCCGCCGCTTCGCCGACGGCTCTATCGTGGCCCGCGGCGGCTATACCTATGAGCGCAACTTTGGCGACTTCGACCTGAACGGCGACGGCGACTACGAGAGCAATGTCCGGTTTGGCGACGAGGAGCACCGCTCCTATCTGCTGTCCCATGGCGATTTCGACCCGGCCGGCCCCTGGCGCTTCGGCTTCACGGCCGAACGCACCTCGGACAAGACCCTGTTCGACCGCTACGACATTCGCGATCCCTATCAGGACAACGGCCTCTACTACGGCGACCGCCGTCGGCTGATCAGCCAGATCTACGCCGAGCGTCAGACCGACCGTTCCTATGTCTCGGTCGCCGCCTTCTCGATCCAGAGCCTGCGGCTGGATCCGACTTTCGAGGACAACGACTTCCGAGACGCCGACGGCTTCAAGGTGTTCGAAAACGACGACACCCTGCCGCTAGTCGCACCCCTGGTCGATGCCCGCTGGGAGCCGGCCGGGCCCGTGCTGGGCGGACGCCTGCGGGTCAAGGGCTCGGCGGTCTCTCTTTACCGCGAACGTTTCGTCGGCGCCCCCGTTCTGAACCCCGATATCGTCCCGGCCGACACGACCGGGCTCGCCGGCGTCGACAGTCGTCGCGTCACGGCCCAGGCCGAATGGCGCCGGGTGTTCGTCACCGGCCAGGGCCTGCGGATCGAGCCTTTCGTCGATACGCGGGTGGACCTCTATTCCCTCTCCGACCTGCCGCCGATGATGGGGGTCGAGACCGACGAAAGCCTCAGCCGGACCCGCGCCAGCGGCGGCGTCGATCTCAGCTACCCGCTGATTCGCCGCACGCCGCGCGCCGACATCATCCTGGAGCCGGTCGCCCAGGTCTCGATGTCCAACAAGTCAGACATCGATCCTCGCATCCCGAACGAAGATTCCCAGGTCATCGAGCTGGACGAGTCCTCCCTGTTCCGCATGGACCGCTTCTCCGGATATGATCTGGTGGAGGGCGGCTTCCGCTTCACCGCAGGCGGCCGCGCCACCATCCGCTGGTCAGAGGGCCGCAGCGCCAGCCTGTTCGTCGGCCGCAGCTATCGCGCCGACGATGAGGACGCCTTCCGCACCACCATTCCCGACAGCACGACCGGTCAGCTGTACGACCCCTCCGGCCTGGCCTCTTCGGCCTCGGACTGGGTGGTTCAGGGCAGTTTCTCGCCGTCGGACCGCATCCGCAGCTGGGGCCACGCCACGGTCGACGGCTCTGGGGACGTGCGCCGGGCCGAGGCGGCCGTGGACGGGCGCTGGGGCCGCCGCAACCTGGCGTCGGTCAGCTATATCGTCGACCGCTCCAACCCCCTGTCGGGCGATCAGAACCGCAACTACGAGTTCGTCCAGCTGGCCGGTCAGCAGTTCGTCTACGGAAACTGGGGCGTGGCGGTCGCTGGCATCGCCGACCTGGAGCGCAATGTCATCACCCGCCAGGAAATCGGCCTTCTGTTCGACGACGACTGTTTCCGCGTGGAGTTCGGTTATCGCCGCAACAACACCCGCGTCCGGGCCAGCGGTCCGTCGGACGGGGTCTATGTACGCCTAAACCTCGCCACTTTCGGAGGTTCAGGTTATGGACAGGGCGAGATGCGTTGAGCATGACGCTTTAAGGGGCGCGACCGTCCGCCGGCCTGGCCGATGGAACGCTGTGAGGAATCAGGACGACCAATGGGTTTGATGCGTTATTCGACGGGGGCTGCGCTCGCGGCGGTCCTCCTCGCCGGTTCGGCCCAAGGCCAGACCCAGGGCCAGACCCAAGGCCGGACGGCGCCTGCGCCCCAGGCGCCCGCCGCGGGCGCGCCAAATCCGGCGGCCGGCGACGGCCCCGCCGCCGCGCGGCCCGCCCCCCAGTTCGAACTGGCCGACGGCATCGTGGCCACGGTGAACGACAAGATCATCACCGGCTTCGATCTGCGCCAGCAGATGCTGATGCTGATCGCCTCGTCCCAGGTCCAGCCGACGGAACAGAACCTGCCGGCCATTCAGCAGGCCGCCCTGAACCGCCTGATCGAGGAGCGCCTTAAGGCGCAGGAGATCACCAAGTTCGAGACCCTGAAGATCACCGATCAGGAGATCGACGAGGAAATCGCCCAGATGGCCCGTCAGGCCGGCGTGACCCCCGCCGCCTATATGGAGTTCCTGCAACAGGGCGGCATCCAGCCGAACGCTTTCCGTGAAAGTCTGCGCACCGAGATCGGCTGGAGCCAGCTGGTGCCCGGCCGGTTCAACAGCCGCGCCCGCCCCAGCACGCTCCAGGTCGATCAGGAGGTCCGCCGCCTGAACGAAGCCGCAGCCCAGCCCCAGTATCTGATCGGCGAAATCTATATCGAGGCCGCCCGCGTCGGCGGCCAGGACGCCGCCATGAACGGCGCCCGCCAGCTGGTGCAGCAGATCATCCAGGGCGCGCCCTTCCAGGCCGTGGCCCAGCAGTTCTCGGCCGCCCCCTCGGCCTCGGCCCGCGTCCCTGGCGACGCCGGCTGGGTGGTCAAGGGCACGGTCCAGCCCGCGCTCCAGACCATCTTCGACCAGCTCCAGCCCGGCCAGCTGTCGAACCCGGTTCCGGTCGACGGCGGGGTGTACATCATCTACATGCGCGACAAGCGCGACGGCGCAGCGACCAGCCTGGTTTCGCTGAAGCAGATGATGGTGGAACTGCCGGAGGCCGCCTCGGAAGCCGACCTCGCCGCCGCCACCCGCACTCTGGAAGGTCTGCGTCAGGGCCTGAACTGCGACAACATCCTGTCTCAGTCCCGCGCGACCCAGGGCGTGATCGGCGCCGATCTCGGCGAATCGGACGTCGCCGACCTGGCGCCCCAGTTCCAGCAGTTCGCCCGCACCGGCGAGATCGGCTCGGTCTCCACCCCGATCCGCACGCCGCTGGGCCTACATCTCGTCGCCGTCTGCGGCCGGCGCGTCGGCGGCCCGGAGGCTCCGAACCGGCAGCAGGTCGAGGGTCGTCTGCGGGCCCAGAACCTGGCCGTGCTCGAGCGCCGCTACCTGCGCGATCTGCGCAACGACGCCCTGATCGAGTTCAAATGACCCGGCCTCTGGTCCTAACGCTGGGCGAACCCGCCGGCGTCGGGCCGGAGATCGTGGCTGCGGCCTGGCGGGCGCGTTCGGCCGCCATGCTGCCTTTCGCCGTGATCGGCGACGCCGCCCTGCTGGAGGCGCAAGGGATCGCCGTCGCCGATGTCTTCACGCCCGGCGAGGCCGCCCAGCATTTCGAGCGGGCCCTCCCGGTCATTCACCGGCCCTTGCCCGCGCCAGTGACCATCGGCCTGCCCGAACCCCTCAATGCCCCCTCGGTCGCCGACGGGATCGAAGAGGCCGTCAGCTTCGCCCTGTCGGGCGAAGCCTCGGGTCTGGTCACAGCCCCCATAGCCAAGGCGCCCATGTACGCCTCGGGCTTCCGCTTCCCCGGCCATACCGAATTCATCGCCGAACTGACCGCAGATGCGCCCTATGCGGGGACACGCGGCCCGGTGATGATGCTGACCGCCCGCGACCTGCGCGCCTGTCTGGTCACCATCCACGTCGCCCTGGACCAGGTTCCCGAACTCCTGACCGCCGAGCGGGTCGCCCGTACCGCGCGGGTCGTCCACGAGAGCCTGAAACGCGACTTCGCTATCGCCCGCCCGCGCCTGGCCATGGCCGCCCTGAATCCCCACGCGGGCGAAGGCGGCGCCCTGGGGCTGCAGGAGATCGAGACCCTGATCCCCGTCGCCGAACAGCTGCGCGGCGAAGGGATCGACATCACCGACCCCAGACCCGCCGACACCCTGTTCCACGACGACGCCCGCGCGACCTATGACGCCGCCATCTGCATGTACCACGACCAGGCCCTGATCCCGGTCAAGACTCTGGACTTCTGGAGCGGCGTGAACGTGTCCCTGGGCCTGCCCGTCATCCGCACCTCGCCGGACCACGGCACAGGTTTCGACATCGCCGGCAAGCGGATTGCGCGCCCCGACAGCCTGATCGCCGCCGTTCGTCTGGCATCGGAGATGGCGGCGGCCCGCGCCGCGCGCTAACAGGGCGTGTGACCGACCTTCCTTCCCTCCGCGAAACCCTCGACGCCCACGGCCTGTCGGCGAAAAAGAGCTTCGGCCAGCATTTCCTGCTGGACCTCAATGTCACGCGCAAGATCGTCCGCCTGGCCGGTCCGTTCGACGGGCGCGCCGTGATCGAGGTCGGCCCCGGCCCCGGCGGCCTGACCCGCGCCCTGCTGGAATCCGACGCCGGCCCCGTGGTCCTGGTGGAAAAGGATCCGCGCTTCATTCCCCTGCTGACCGAACTGGACGACGGCTCGGGCCGGCTGACCATCGTCGAGGCCGACGCCCTGAAGGTGAAGGAGGCGGACCTGGTCTCCGGCCCCGCCCACCTGGTCTCCAACCTGCCCTACAATGTCGGCACCGCCCTGCTGATCAAATGGCTGACCGGTCCCTGGTTGCCCCACAGCCTGACCCTGATGTTCCAGAAGGAGGTGGCCGAGCGTGTGGCCGCTGGTCCGGGCGAAGACGCCTACGGCCGTTTGGCGGTCATTTCCCAGGCCGTCTGCACGGCGCGCATCGTCATGCACCTGCCCGCCGCCGCCTTCACCCCGCCGCCCAAGGTGGCCTCGGCCGTGGTCCATCTGATTCCGCTGGACGAGCGTCCTTCGCCCGAACGCCTTAAGAAGCTTGAACGCGTCACCGCCGCCGCCTTCGGCCAGCGCCGCAAGATGCTGCGCTCCAGCCTCAAACAGCTCGGCGGCGCCGCCCTGTGCGAGGCCGCCGGCATCGAACCCGACGCCCGCGCCGAGACCGTCGACGTCGCCGGCTTCCTGCGGCTGGCGGATGCCCTGGCATGACCGTCGAACCCTTCCGCGCCATCACCGTCAGCCGCCTGGCGCACCAACTGAAGTCCGAAGGCCGGTCGATCATCCATATGGAGTTCGGCCAGCCCTCGACCGGCGCCCCCTCCGCCGCCGTCGCCCGCGCGCATCAGGTGCTCGACACTGACGGCATGGGCTATTGGGAGAGCCCCGACCTGCGCGCCCGCATCGCGCGTCTGTACCAGGACCGGTATGGCGTGGCGGTCGATCCCGCCCACATCCTGCTGACCTGCGGCGCCTCGCCCGCCCTGGTTCTGGCCCTCAGCGTCCGCTTCAAGCCGGGCGACCGAATCGCCCTGGCCCGTCCCGGCTATGTCGCCTATCGCAACAGCCTGCGCGCCCTGCATCTGGAGCCGGTCGAGATCGCCTGCGGTCCCGAAACCCGGTTCCAGCTGACCGCCGCCCAGCTGGAGGCGCTCGATCCCGCCCCCGCCGGCGTCATTATCGCCAGCCCCGCCAATCCGACCGGGACCATTATCCCGGCGGCCGAGCTCGCCGCCATCGCCGAGGTCTGCCGCGCGCGAAACATCGCCATCCTCTCGGACGAGATCTATCACGGCCTCTCCTACATCGGCCCGACCCCGTCGATGCTGCAGTTCGCGCCTGACGCCCTGGTGATTAACAGCTTCTCCAAATACTGGAGCATGGCCGGATGGCGGCTGGGCTGGCTGCTGGTCCCACAGACCCTGATCGACGCCGCCCGCGCCTATATCGGCAATCTGTTCCTGACCCCGCCCAGCCTCAGCCAGCATGCGGGCCTGGTCGCCATGGACGCGATCGACGAGCTTGAGGGCCATATTCAGACCTACGCCCGCAATCGCGACCTGATGCTGGCGGCCCTGCCCGCGCTCGGGCTCAGGAAAATCGCCCCGCCCGACGGCGCCTTCTACATCTGGGCCGACATCGGCCATCTGACGGACGACAGCGTGGCCTTCTGCGAGCAACTTTTGCGCGACACGGGCGTGGCGACCGCGCCCGGTGTGGATTTCGATCCCGTGGACGGCGCGCGCTACATCCGCTTCAGTTTCGCGGTCTCCACGCCGGAAATCGAGGAGGCCCTGGCGCGGATCACCCCCTGTTTCGCAGCGCGAATCGCCCCTTGAAGCCAAATTGCCGTCGAGGCGGCCAGGCAATCGTGCTGCGTACCTAAGCAATCGCCCCTAGGCGAAAATTTACCCTCTGGAACCCCTGTTGTGGGATAAGGGGTGCAGTTGCGTAGCGCTGCAGACGACATCGCGTAGGAAGCCCCCGCCTGGCGCGATGTCGTCACCGCTTTGCAGCCGAAGACGACACCGCGGCGGCCTGTCCCCCCTCCGCCAGCCGCGGTGTCGTTGTTTCGGTCAAACCGGCTCCCGCAGCAGGGCAGCCTTGTAATCCTTCACCCACAGGTTGCGAAAACGCCGCGAACGCTCGGCGTGATAGATATGCGCCAGCTCGGCGTAGGACCCGTCGAAGTCCTCGTTGACGATCACATAGTCGAAGGCGTCGCAGTGTTCGATTTCGCCCTTGGCGTTGGCGACACGGCGTTCGATGACGTCGTCCGAATCCTGCGAGCGCGTCACCAGGCGACGCCGCAGCTCCTCCAGGCTCGGCGGAAGGATGAAGACCCGCACGGCGTCTTCGGGGCATTTCTCCGCCACATCCCGCGCCCCCTGCCAGTCGATGTCGAACAACACGTCGCGGCCTTCCGCCAGGGCGCGGTCGATCGGTCCGCGCGGGCTGCCGTACAGATTGCCGTGCACATCGGCCCATTCCAGAAAGGCGTCGGCGTCGATCAGCTTCTGGAACCGCTCGCGATCGACGAAATTATAGTCGCGCCCGTCGACCTCGCCCGGACGGATGCCGCGCGTCGTCATCGACACGGAAAGCTCCAGCCCTCCATGGTCCGCCATCAGCCGGCGGCACAGCGACGTCTTGCCGGCGCCCGACGGGCTGGCGACGATCAGGAGGACGCCCCGGCGGGGCGAGCGTTCATTCGACATTCTGGACCTGTTCACGCAACTGTTCGATGACGGCCTTCAGCTCGAGGCCGATTCCGGTGAGCGGCGTCGTAGCGGATTTCGAGCAGAGGGTGTTGGCCTCCCGCATGAATTCCTGAAGCAGGAAATCCAATTTCCGCCCTGCCGGCGGGGCGCTCATCAGGTGGCGAGCCGCCGCGACATGGGCCGTCAGCCGGTCCAGCTCCTCACGCACGTCGGCCTTGGCCGCCAGGGCCGCCGCTTCAAGGAAAACCCGCTCCTCCAATCCCGGCGCGTCCGGCGCCAGCTCGGCCATGCGGCGGCCGAATCGATCACGGATGGCCTCGATCTGGGCCTGGGCTTCGCCCTCGGCCGAGGTGACCAGGATTTCTATCCGGTCCACGAACCCGCCCAGCAGGGGCGCCAGCTGGGCGCCCTCCGCATGGCGTGCGCCCCTAAGAGCGTCCAGCGCCTCTTCGATCGTCCGGCCTATGGCGGCCTCGAGGGCGGCCCGCGCTTCAGGATCGTCCGTCTCTTCCGGCGCTTCTATCACGCCGCGCAGAGCCAGCAGGCCATCGGCGGACGGCGGCGTCGCCCCGTCCTCCGCCAGCTCATTGGCCAGAGTCAGATAACGCGCCAGCAGGGGGGCATTGATTGTGACAGCCGCATCTGCGCCCTCGACCCGCCGCGCGTGGACGCCGACGCTGATCTGGCCTCTGGCGAACCGCGCCTGGGCGGCGGCCCGGGCCGTGCGTTCCAGGGGGTCGAAACCGTTCGGCCCGCGAAAACGGACCTCCAGATTGCGCCCGTTGACGGACCGCGCCTCGACCGACCAGGTCCAGCCTAGCCCCGCCCCCTCGGCCCGACCGAAGCCGGTCATTCCCGAAATCAGGCTCATCTCAAACCCTGAGACGCGCCCGCGGGCAGGGTGAGGGTCGCCTGGGCGTCCGCTGGCGCGGGCGCGGTCGAAGCGGCCTCGGGCACGACCGTCGCGGGGGCTTCGGGCGGCAACCCGGCCTTCTGCCGCTCAATCTGACGCCAGCGCGCCACATTGCGCAGATGCTCGTCATAGGTCGCCGCGAAGGCGTGGCCGCCCGAGCCGTCGGCGACGAAGAAGAGGGCCGAATCCGCCGGCGGGTTCAACACGGCCTCCAGCGCCTGCTTGCCCGGATTGGCGATCGGCGTCGGCGGCAGGCCGTCGATCTGATAGGTGTTCCACGGCGTCTGGCGCTGCAGCTCGGACCGGCGGATCCCGCGCCCCAGCGGCCGCCCCTGGGTCAGGCCGTAGACGATGGTCGGATCACTCTCCAGCCGCATCCCCTGACGCAGCCGGTTAGAGAAGACCGCCGCCACACGCGGACGCTCGGCCGCCAGCCCGGTCTCCTTCTCGACGATGGAGGCCAGGATCACCGCCTCTTCCGGGTTGCGCACCACGGTTCCCGGCCCGCGCCGGGCCCAGAGCAGCCGCAGGTTTTCCCGGGCCGCCCGCTGCATCCGGTCGATCACCGATTGGCGCGTGTCGCCTCGTGAAACCTCATAGGTGTCGGGCCACAGACTGCCTTCCTCAGGCGTCACCTCGACGGTTCCGGTCAGCACCGGCTCCTTGGCCAAAATGTCGACCGCCTGGGCCGAGGACCAGCCTTCCGGCAGGGTCACGAAATGGCGCACCACCCGCCCCTCGACTAGCAGCCTCAGCACCCCGGACAGCGAGGTTCCCGACGGCACCTCGTATTCGCCGGCGCGCAGCTTGCGATCCGCCCCGGTGAAGGTCGCCGCCGCCTTGAACAGGTCGGTCGAGCGGATCACCCCCGCCGCTTTCAACTGTGCGGCGATGGC
>Ga0208958_1000338_pt1 | contig 56747 bp, 54 predicted proteins | sample RifOxyB1_FD_184032 | JGI IMG/M metagenome (GOLD analysis project Ga0208958, IMG submission 184032) | Soil microbial communities from Rifle, Colorado - Rifle Oxygen_injection B1 (SPAdes) | ecosystem: Environmental > Terrestrial > Deep subsurface > Rock core/Sediment | place: Rifle, Colorado...
CAAGAGATTGGAATAAATCAGTGAACAAGAAGAAAACAATCATTCAGTGGGAATTTAATCGAAAGAAGGCCCGTGAAAAATTCAGCTATGAAATTGTCTCATCTCGATAAACTTAAAAATCAGAGTACTAGTATAAAACCCAGGCCTTTTTATTGAATTTTTCTAAACCATTAGTTGTGTAAGCTCAAGTGATCAATTGCCCAGTGACCACGCTACAGCCTCACGCCACTCACAGAAATATCTTGTCAATCTACCGCGATCATATAATCTATTTAGTTTAGAAATGTCCGAAACAATTTCCGAGTAACTTTGACTCATAAGTTGATCCCCAATAACATCAAGGCCACCTACACTGTCATAAGTATCATCCAGCTTATGATCCCAGGCATTCAACTGTTCCATAATCAAATCAACCAACGCTTCCTTGCTATCTTCGTTGTATTTTTTTACATTTAAATTTACTTTGCGAATTACGTCAGGAAACCAATAAGCGGCCTGTGAATCGTTGCAATAAGGTTTTTTAAAGTAAGGTACGAAAAAACCAAGACCAAAATTGGATTCAAGCGCAAAGCTAGAACCACTAACCGCAAAAAACAAAACCATTAAACTTACCATTAACTTTTTCATAATCATTTCTCCTTTTATTTGTTATTTGAACCATCATATTTATGAACGTGTTCATTTTTATTAAACAGCTTATAACCCGACTTCACGCTAGAGTCAATACTTATTTATATAACACGTTCATTTTTTACACACTTGTTAAAAAATGAGTAATTATATATAGTTAATATTAGATCCATAACCTAAACGGAGATCTGTATGGGACTCAGAGAGCAAAATAAATTAAAAACCAAAAATAAGATATTGGCGGTCAGCACTTCCCTTTTTTTAAAAAACGGTTTTGATAATGTTGGTATCAGAGATATCGTCAGCAAAAGCGGTATCAGTATTGGAACATACTATAATTATTTTACCACCAAGGAAGATATTGTCTTTGCACTGATCGATGAAATCGTCCCTGATCTTTTCAAGAAATGGTCCAGTGAAAATATGGAAAAACAAGCCAGTGACGTAACGGGCATTCTCACCTTGGTGTTTAAGCTTCACTTTGACATCTTTTCCAAAAAAATATTTATTGTTAAGGAATTTTTTAATATTGTGACCAATCCCAATCTAGTCATGAAAAGCTCTATCTACAAGGACAAAATATCAGAATACAAAACCACCTTTTGGAATTTCGTTCTTGAAGTGCTGATTAAACACAACATAAACCCCAACCCCCATAATTATGAAAATTTAAAATCCTTCTTTTGGGCCATCTACATCACGAGCGTTTATTACTGGATCCAAGATACTTCGCCCAAGAAGCAAAATACGTTTAGTTATCTAAAAACGACTCTTAATACCTTCCTCTATGGGGTAACTGATCCAAGCATCTCGTTAAAATAAAAATAAGCTCTTTTTATAACAACGCCACACAACCATTCGGCCTAATATTGGATTTAAGATAGCATCACCAGTTAATTTAGTTGTTACCCTTTAAGGAGATGTTTTATTGATAAAGTCTGTACTGGATGATAAAATTGTATAACAAATTTTTGGAGAAGAAATGAGTTTATTTTCAGAGCTCAAGACTATTTGGAAGAAACTTGGCATAAATGGACAGGTTAGAAACTACTCATCAGTTGAACTATCGGTGCTTGAAAATGATACCAAGGGAATTCCCATTGCTCATATCCTTCCTCCTGGTTATAAAACACCCAAAGATATTGATATTGACGGATTTAAACGTGTTGATGGTAAATCTGTTTCTGGCCATACAAATTGGTGGAAATTTTACGATCTATCAATTGTTAATGTTGAAGAAGGTAAAAAAGGTCTAAAAATATCTATGATTACCAAAACTGCAGTAAAAGAAGATCATTTTGGAAAAGTTACTTACATTCACGAGAACTGGGGATCGCCAATAGTAGCAATAATTGATGTTAAGCGAGATTCAAGTAATAAAATTATTTCATATTATGTTAACGGATATGGGTGGTTGGATTTTGAAACTACTTTTAAAATGACCTGTTATCACGAGATTGATAATGCAAGACCAGTTTTCCCCATCAAAGGAAAACCTTATATAAGAAGGAAGCGTGACAAATATTTCTTGAACAATTTAGATGAAAAGGGAAAAGTTTGAAATATATCGTTATCCTACTTACATTATTTATTTCTGGATTATTAATAGGTATAGGCAACAACATGTATAAATATGGTTATGGTATTAACGATGCATTCTGGAGAGTTGCTTGGGCCATTGATGAAGGCACCATTTGGGCCCCCAATTTTAATGAAGAAAATTTTAGTAAAATTAAGATTGGTATGACTGAAACAGAAGTTCTGCTGTTAATGGGAAAACCTCTAAATGCATTACAGGAGTCGTGCGTGAATAGTTGCTTTTGGTTTTATACAAAACAAGATTCAGGGACTTCTGATTTTGATCAGAGGTGGGTTGTGTTTAATCAAGATAAACGTGTATCGGAGATACGAAAGAGCTTTTTTATAGATTGATGTAACTATGAACCTAAAATATTCTAGCGAAAGGCTATAAGAATAAAATTACATTTGTTAAAAAACCGCCACCAGGATCTGCGTTATGACCACACGGGGCTGGTTTTGATAAATTTGTTAATCCTTAAATTCCATTTTAATGCTTCATTTATGCCAAATTCTGCATCTTTTTATGCGTAATTCTAATTGTCGTCAGTGAGTAGTTATAGTGGTCACTTAACATGGCGCTACCACGGATTTTAATCTTACAAAAAAGATATCACAGGAAAAAGAATATATTACCTCATTTACAATCAGGAAATATATTCTGGTATACATATGCTCATAATTTTGAAATAATGAGCATATGATCATCAGAATTATCACAGAAAACGTCCTAACATCCCGAAAGTCCGTTCTGCTTCTTGGCCCTCGGCAAGTAGGAAAATCCACCCTAATGGAAAGCATCTCCATGGATTTGGTGATTAATTTAGCTGATGAAATAACTTTTTTAGATTATTCAACCCAACCAAATCTTTTAAATGAATTCATTTCTCAAAATAATGCAAAATCTATTTTCATTGATGAGATTCAAAGACTTCCCAAACTTCTCAACACTATTCAGACTATCATCGACCAAGACAAAAATAAAAAAATTAAATTTTATCTGACGGGATCGAGTCCTAGAAAATTAAAACGAGAAAGGGCCAATCTTCTTCCTGGAAGATTAGTTAATTTCTACCTTGGACCATTTATTTCAAGTGAATTTGATTATCAAATGAATACACGAAAAATTTTGGAATTTGGAGCACTTCCCGAAATGTATCTTTCCAATGACGAAATGGAAAAAAAACGTGTACTTAAATCTTATGCCGCAAATTATATAAAAGAAGAAATCAAGGCTGAAGCTTTGGTTAGAAATCTCGACTCTTTTGCCCGTTTTTTTAGCGAATGTATCAAGCATATTGGCCAGTTTATCGATCATACCAAACTTGCAAAACATTCCAAAATTTCTCGCCATGCAATTCCCAGATATTTTGAAATATTAGAAGACACACTCGTGGGTAAAAGAATTTTCCCCTTAAAGGAAGATTATCAATCACTTGATTTAATTAAACACCCCAAGTTCTATTTTTTTGATAATGGCGTTTATAATGGCATCCTCGGAAATTTTACCGCAAGCTCTGACCGCATCGGAGCACTGTCCGAACAACTTGTTTTTACCCAGATCCTTCATAGTGCCTGGGCCCGAGAGTTGGATATCACTATTTCCAGCTTTAGAACAAGGTCAGGAACTGAGGTGGATTTTATTGTCGAAATTGAAAAAACACTCTACGCAATTGAAGTTAAAAATTCAGATAATATTATTGATGATGATCTCTTTGCTCTCTCATATTTTAAAGAAAACATTAAACACCCCCATATCAAACTTTTTATTTTTCACATGGGAACAAAAACCTCCAAACGTGGATCTATAGAAGTTTTGCCATGGCAAGAGGGCCTCAAAAAAATGGGGTTATAGCTCACTCTTATTTTGTCCAAATTTTACATATTAATAAGACTATTGCGGCTTTTAATGTGTAAAAAATACAGGATTTGCAGATCCACCGAAACTCACCTGACACTTTGTTCGGTAAACCATTGACGGCCGAGTCAATATGTAATAAAACCGCTACATGATTTACGAAAGAAACTGCTACAGAAACATTCTTAAAGACGAGTACGAACTGCGGGCCAATCAAAACCCACTCTACTCGCTGCGCGCTTTTGCCCGAGATTTAAATATCTCCGCTGCTAGCTTAAGTGACGTGTTAAAAGGAAAACAAGGACTTTCTATCGAGAAGGCCAAGAAAATTACTCAAACATTAAAATTAAATAAGGATGAAAGTGATTATTTTTGTGACCTGGTGGAAAGCAATCATGCCAGAAGCAACATCAAACGCGATCAGGCCAAAATAAGACTGAATAAATATAAATCCACTCAATTTACCGACCTTCAAATAGACATGATGAAAATTATCACAGAGTGGTACCACATGGCCATTTTGGAACTCACCTACCTAAAAAACTTTAAAGGTGACATTGATTGGATCGCTAAAACATTACGGATCACCAATCTGGAAGTACAAAGTGCAGTTGATCGCCTAATCAAACTTGGACTTTTAGAGATAAAGAATAATAAATGGAAAGACGTCGAGACTAATCTGGCAACCACTGATGGAATTCCATCAAAAAGCATTCAACGAATGCAAAAACAAATTCTCGACAAGGCAAAACAGGCCATAGATGAACAAAGCATAGAGCAACGAGACGTCACTTCCATCATCATGGCCATCGACACGAAGGATATTCCTGAAGTAAAAAAACGTATTAAAGAATTTCGAAGATCAATTTGTGAATATTTAAATAAATCAAAAAATAAAAATGCTGTCTATTGTTTAGGTGCTCAATTTTTCAAGCTAAGCGAACAAGACAACGCTAAGGAGATATAATTTATGAAAACACACTTATTTTTACTATTACTTTTGATTTTATCAGGAAACTTACTGGCCCAACCCTCTGAAGGCGGCAAAGAAATCGGCAACGGTGGCGATGTAGTTGTTTGTAAAAACGATGATGGTTCGATCAAGTCAATAGAGCTTTTAGATTTTTTTGAAGCCAGAACTTTGAAAAAGTTAAATTATAACTTAGGCCCAAACAATTTATCAGTTGAAAATAAAATCATGATCGCTCTTAAAAGATTAGAACATTTCTCATCTGAAAGGGCCAAGTTATATCGAGAACAAGCTGATATATTGCTAAATGATGAAAATGAAACATCCTTTGTGGCAAATACCACATTAACCGACATTCCTGATTCACTCCATTTAGCTCTCCCCAACGGCTGCGATATTGAACAGATTGCAATCCAAAATAATCCAATCTTTAGCGATGATCCAAGATATGTAATCAATCAAGACCTATGGAATCGTTTGGATAACAATAATAAAGCTGGATTGGTATTACATGAAATAATTTATAGAGAGGCCATAAAAAATGGGCATACAAATTCAATCAGAACAAGACGTTTTAATGCCTTATTATCATCCGATAAAATTGAAAATTACAATACAGCACAATTAATTGAATTATTGGCAAACATGGACATGTTTCCTCTTGGGATATTTACCTTCAAAGGCTCAAATTATTATTTTGAAGCTCTTATTCATCAAGAGATATCGTTTTATAGCAACGGACAATTGAAATGTTCTGGTAGGATTGGTGATCAGAGTTCTATAATTTTTAAAAACAAAGAAATAAAAATTTATAGTCCCAAATTTACAAATTTAGGAGAATGTCCTGGTCCATCTTTCTATCAAAGTGGAAACTTGGAAGCGGTCAGAACTAATACTCCCGTAATGGAGGCAATACCCTATAAGAACGAAACCAATCATGTCCTTGTTGCGGGATCTTTGAAATACACTGATTCTAATGATGGTCATCTTGAGTATGGAGATCTGTATCAAAATACAACGTTAAACTTTGAAACATTTAAACTTAACATCTACGCTACCGGTAAACACATCGTATTCTGGCCGAATGGTATGATAAAAACATTAAGTGGTTATTTAAACAGTGATGCTTTAATTCCGTTGGGAAATAATTCCTCAATTTCTTTTCCTGCGAAAAGTGGAAACTTAAATTTTTATTCCAACGGTATTCCTCGGTTAGCATCTTTGAGCGACATAACAAATGTTGTCGTTCAGGATAAAAACATTCCTGTGATATCTCTAATAGAATTTTATGAAAACGGTATTCCTCGTTTTTTAAGATTAGCTAAAAACGCAAAACTTAAAAATGCTAATGGAGACACAATAATATATAAAAAACATACCTATCTAACTTTGAACGAAAATGGTCTGGTTATAAAAGCTGCACCATTATAGATCAAACAGAAATACTAAAAATATTAGATTTCTATAAAGAACACTAACTAACCGTGATTCCACACAATGTGGGACACTAACAAGGAGATATTATGAAATTATTTTTAACAGTCCTAATGAATCTTTCTTTAATTGTTGCAACGGCCATGGCCTCCCAGGTTGAGCAAATCGAGTGCGGAAATGACAATGGCTACAAAGTGGTTATTGCAAAAGATATTACCGCAGCTTTATTTCTTAACGGACAAGAAGTTGCAGTCCTGGAATTTCAAAAAGCCTCTGGTACTTATTATGCTGGCGTTCAAACATACACATCTACCTACGCACAGTATATAATTAACGGATACGTTATTACTGTTGTAGAAAGCTTACTGGTAGAAAGCTTACTTACAGAAACAGATGTAACGATATCTCACGGCGGCGTGGCTGGTTATTCAGTACTGGCTACTTTATCAGATTGTAGATAATCATATCACTAGATAGCTCGATCAGTATTTTTGATCTTGCAAAAACTGTCATAAGTAATTAAAAAGCCGGGTATTAAAACTCGGCTTTTTTCATTTGTTATACAGCACTTTTAACAAACCCAAATAATCTTCAATTTGTTGATCGCACATACAACTTATGAAATTGATAAAATCAAAGCTATTTATCTTGTCTTTGAACTAAGATTATTTAAATTAAAGCACAGTATAATCACTTCTTAGGTTGAGAAATTATTGGAATCTTGTAGTCCAGGCAACACACAACGATTTGAGATTAATTTTCCATTTCCAAAAATTCAATGAAGATTTCGTCCATAACTTTCTAACTTCCGCTTAATCTCAATTATAATATCCAGTTTTCTCTGCAGGAAGCAGGGATTTAGCCAGCGTGGTTTTTCCGGATTGTCTGGGACCTGATAAAAAAGCCATCTTTTTATTTTTAAAAGCTAAATCAGTTATTTGTTTGGACAGGGATCTCTCTATAATAGTCATTTTGACAAAATAAATCATCAAGCACACTTTCTCGCCTTCAACGCAATATCAAGATCCCAGGTTGCTTGCAGATTCATCCAAAGTTTGGGAGAAGTACCTAATGCTTCGGCTAAATCCAAGGCCGTTTCAGCAGTAATGCCACGCTTTTTCTTGATCAATTCGTTCAGCTTGGCCTTGGTCCATTTTAATTTTTGGGCAAATTCAGCTTGAGTTAGTCCCTTTGGAATTAAAAATTCTTCGAGCAGAATTTCCCCGGGATGAAATGGATTAGGAAAATTTTTATTTACTTTTTTCATCTATGACCTCAACAAGTATTTCAGTGGTAATCAATTATCGTTACTTCATAGGCATCACTTGCATGCCATTTAAATAGTAATCGCCACTGATCATTGATTCTAATTGAATAAAACCCCTTCCAATTTCCCGACAAGCTTTCTAGTTTATTACCAGGCGGCGCTTTCAAATCAGCAAACTCACCAGCATCATGCAAATAGGCCAATTTTCTCCTGGCAACTCGTTTTAATTGCGATGGGAATAACCGGACGGTTTTTGTGTCTAAATCGTCGCACAAGTCTGCCGCTAATTTGTTGCCAGAACTCACAATCATTTGCCACCTCTCCTTGACAACATTATCATATTATCATAACTCGATAATTTTGTCAAATTTTAAAAAATAACGATTAATCATATTTAAATCACTCTCCAAATGCTCAAGCGAAACAAACGGAAAAGGTATCTGAAGATGCCTGGACGTATAAAAAAGTGTTGAATAAGGATAATATTCGCATCGCTCTACCAGATTGGCCCTTCGGGGATTTTGATAAATATAGCAAAATACTTTTTTGAAATGTTTTTCATTCGATATCAAACTCCACCGAAACCCATCATCAAGCATATTGTTAAATGTTGTATTGAAAAAATGGATAAACTGGTCAACATCACTTCTAGGAGTTCTAATCAGCATATGGTAATGGTTGGACATCAATACATATTGTGAAACTATGGCAGGACATTTTGCTTGGGCACTAAAAAATGCTTCTATTGAAATTTCCCAAACCTTATTCAGCGGAATTGGAAACCATTCCTGATGCTTTGATCTAGTGGTTACATGATAAAAATATTCTTCGGTACGAATCAGATTGTTTCTTAGCATAAGCCTATAAACAATGGGTTATCAATTTTTTCAAAACTTAATAAAACGAAAGGATAAACTTTTTCGCATTTGAATAACGCCCATCACCTCACAGTTATGGACGGACTTTTATAATTGCTTTATCATAAGAGATCAAATAATTTGAGAGGATTTTTTATGACCGAAGAAAACAAAACGCCTGAAAACGATAAAAACAAATACCTCCCTCCCAAGGGAAAAACCACTGAGCACACGCTGGCGACTAAACACGAAAAAATTAATTATAAGGCCTACGCCGATTGGATTGTGCTTAATAAAAACGACAAACCATTATCGGAAATGTTTCACATCGCCTATATAAAAGATGATAACGACCTAAGTCGCCCTATTACTTTTGTTTTTAACGGAGGGCCTGGAGCAGCTTCGGCGTTTTTACATTTAGGCGCAGTTGGTCCCAAAAAAGTACCCTTTAATGACGACGGATCAATCCCGAAACCTCCTGTTAAATTGACTGATAACGAAGACAGTTGGTTAAAATTTACCGATCTTTGTTTTATTGATCCTATCGGGACGGGGTTTTCCCGTATGATCGACGAAGAAGAGATTAATAAGGGTAAAGAAAAAGAGAGCAAACAAAAAGTTGACACCAAGGAGTATTATAACCTTAATCGTGATCTTGAATCCATGGGGGAATTTATTCAACGATTCCTTTCCAAGCACAATCGTTGGGAATCGCCCGCTTATATAGCCGGAGAATCGTATGGCGGATTCAGGGTGGCGGCCATGGCCAAAAGACTTCAGCTTAATCATGGAGTCAGCTTAAACGGGGTAATTATCATTTCTCCCGCGCTTGAATTTGTTCTACTAAGTCCAAGTGATTACGATATACAAGGCTGGAGTGATGAATTTCCATCTCTAGCGGTCACGGCCATGTGGCATGGGAAATCAAAAATTTTTAAAAAAGAAACACCAATTGAAGATGTTATTCGCTCTGCTGAAAAATTCGCCCACAGTGAGTTGGTCAAAATGTTCTCCATGGGATCGGATATGAATCCGGACGAAAAAGCAGTTATTATAAAAAAGATGAGTGATTATCTAGGGATTGATGAAGCCGTAATCAAAAAGAGTGAGGGAAGAATTCCATTCTGGCGATTTACACGTCTTTTACTCAAATCAGAAAATAAAGTTCTTGGTTACTATGATTCAACCCAGCTAGGAATTGATCCATTCCCAGATAGAGATGTGCTGGAGGGGCCAGATCCAAGCTTGGATACAACCGAAAGAGTTTATACCTCCGGCATCAATGCCCACATCAGAAAAAATTTAGAAATAGAAACGGATCGGGATTATCATCTGCTTAATATGGAAGTAAATCGATCATGGAAGATGGATGAAACCCATGCATTCCAAAGATCGATTGGTGCAACGGATGAACTTCGCTACGGCATGGCCTTAAATCCTCACATGAAAATTTTTCTGTGCCACGGCTATCATGACTTAGTAACTCCTTATTATTCATCCAAGCGACTAGTGAACCAAATGAGACTCATGCCAGAACAGCAAAAAAATATTATCATTAAAAACTATAACGGTGGACATATGTTTTATTCATGGAAAGAATCTAGGGAACAGTTTAAAGCTGATATTGAGCAATTTATGGAGCAATCAAAATGAAAATTGTAAAGCTTAATGACGTTCCAACTTCTGAAATTAATATGGACGGAGTTAAAAATCTGGTCAAACAAATTCCTATCGGCAGCATGGATGGTAGCCCCCACTTTTCCTTTCGAGTGTTTACGATTGGAAAAGATGGTCATACTCCTTATCATAGCCACCCATACGAGCATCTGAACTATATTATCAGTGGGAAAGGGGCTATAAAAAAAAGTGATAACGAGGAGATAGCTATAGAAACCGGGTATTTTTCTCTGATATTAGCGGATGAAATGCACCAATATGTCAATAAATCCAATGAACCATTGGTGGTTATCTGTGCGGTCCCCAAGGAAAAAGAATAATAATCTGCTATTTTATTAGTTTGAAAACTCTGACATAATTATTATTATAAACAAGTGATCTTAATACTTATTGGTGGGGGAATATGAAAAATCTTATAGCAATTGTCTTGATACTTTTGTTTGGCCCCATAACCTCTCTGAAAGCCCAGACTTTTATCAACATCTGTGATCGCGGAATTATAGGTGATGAAATTGCCCAAGCTGCTGGCGCTGTCAGTTGCCAGGAAGTGTCTGTGGAAAATATGGCTGATATCCAGCAACTATCACTTCCCAACCGGGGCATCCAATCCATCAACGAAAATTCCTTTCAAGGTCTTTGGTCCCTGCAGGAACTGGATCTTTCCTTTAATCAAATTATTTCCATCGCACCCTATACCTTTCAAAACCTGAATTCACTGGTGGCACTCAATCTTAATGTCAACCAAATCCAAACCATCGGGGAAAATGCTTTTTATTACCTGCCTGCCTTAAAATGGCTGGGTCTTTCCCATAACCAGCTCAGCACCATCTCCAGAGAAACTTTCCATTGGCTATCCTCCGTGGAAATGCTCGATCTATCCCGAAACGAGATCAGTGCCATTCCCGCCAATGCATTTGAACACCTGAAATCCCTAGAAGAAATAAATCTCTCCTTAAATCAAATCAAAAGTATTTCCGAACATGCTTTTAAGGGTATGGTGTCCTTGAAGGATTTGAATCTATCCAATAACCAATTAAGCACCCTCACGGAAAAAACCTTTGAACACTTACCCAAGATTCACCAACTTTTTCTTTTTAGAAATTCTATTGACAAAATTTCAGAAAAAACCTTTCAAAATTTAAAATCCTTAACCCAGATCCATCTGGCTTACAATCTTATCACTATCTTCCCGGAAAAAATTTTTTATGGTTTAACTTCCTTGGAACATCTGCTGTTATATGGCAACCAAATCACGAATATTCCCGACCATCTCTTTCAAGATTTAAAATCGTTGAGAACCCTTCATCTTTACTTTAACCAGATACAGACTATTTCTAAAAATGTTTTTAGAAATTTAGTCTCACTGGAGGCACTTCATCTTTTCAATAACCAAATCAACACTATTTCAAATAATGCATTTAAGGACTTGACCTCCCTTCGATGGCTATATCTTACTTACAACCCAATTTCAGAGATATCCTTGTCGGATGTAGGGCTGTCACCAATCACAACCATTTTTGGGGTTACTGTTAATCCGTAAGGATCTATGAAAACAAAGTGCTTAAAGGAGTTACTGATGAAAAAATTTTGGACAATGACGATGGTTTTTATGATAGTAAACATAAGTTCAGCTTTTCCAGATACGCTGACTAATATATGCCATCGTGGTCTCATCGGACTAAAAATCAAGCAAATCACCGAGGCAGAAAGTTGCAAACGGGTATCTACGCAAAAAATGGCCCAGATAAAAAAGCTTAGTCTGGAATTCGAGGAAATATCTACAATTTCCCACGATGCATTCCAAGGGTTAACGGCACTGGAACAGATTAACCTTGCGAGTAACTACATCGAGACGATCCCCGCCAACACCTTTCGAGGTTTAGTATCCTTATCACAACTTGATTTATCTTATAATTTTATCTCTGAAATTTCGAGATCTGCGCTTGGTCTCTCTCACAAGGTTCGCATAAAAGGTGTTGTAGTTAACCCATAAATACTTTCTAACTGATCTATAAAAATGGATTACAAATTAAACATCCCTTTGAGTATCGATTCAAATCCACCCAAGATGGGTTTCTTGGCAACATGGGGAAGAATGGTAATGCTGGGGATTACATCAGCATTGAAATACATAACATATTCCTCATTTTCTTCATCTTTCCTAATATGGAAATTACCTGCTGTATATTTAAAACCTTCACCTCCATGAAGCACATCCTCGCCAGGAATTTCAAAAGTACCAGAAGTTTGATTTTCAAATTTAGCACTAACGGTTGCACCTTCAAATGGCTCCACCATCCAATAATATCCAACCGCACGAACCGTAATATAGCCAATAGGGGATTTGATTTTATAATGGGCATAATGTCTTTGGGTCTCAACGCCGCCCACGACAATCGGCCCTAAATTTTGAGAAGAAGTCTGACCTTTAAATTTGATGCGCTCAGATCCTTCTTTCCTGGAATATTCATCCCATGAATTGAAATCAAAAAAACGCGCCAGTAAATCATCAACACTGGCAAAATCAGAAAAACCCGCCACCATAAATACTTTGACATTAATCACTTCCCGTTCCATGCCATCAATAACTTTATTGACTACATCAGCTTCAGTACAAAACACGGCTTCGTCAAAACAACCCGCAGGAATTACCGGCAATGTTTCTGCTGAAATTTTAAGTGAAAGTCCTAATAAAAAGAATGTACTAAAAAAAAGATTAATCCATTTAAACATACCAACTCCTGATCTTTATCACCGGCATTTTATCGATTACTTACAATATAGCAAGTCCCGTTGAAAGATTTATCGTATCAAGCGGTTTTAAAAGAAATACAATCCTTTTAAAATGGCCTTATAACCATCTTCAATAAAAACCGCTAGTGCTTCATGTAAATATTCGATATCTGGAATTATAAATGCTCTAAAATGCAAATAGTAATTCTGTAAATCTTCCGTAACATGATAGTCACCTGCGTGGTACCGGTAGCCAACGCTTCCTGTCAAAACATCTTCTCCGGGAATTTCAAACACACCTTTATTTAAATGCATAAATTCCCCGCTATAAAGGACTTCCTCAGGCGAGGGAATCTGCCAATAATGCCCAACCGCCCTGGCCGGGACGTAAAACAAAGGCGAGGGACCTTTAACTGAATAATTAAGATATTGTCGATAAATAACTGTTCCATCCCCCACCATAATGGATTCAAGTTGAAGCGATTTTTTAATTTTAACCTTATTCGTCCCGGTTTTTAAAATCGCTTTTTCCCAAGCATTAAAATCGTAAAATATTTTGATGATTTGATTATAGTCTGAGTAATCTTCCTTGGATAAAAGGGCAAAGATGTTTATATTAATTACTTTTTCTTTGATTCCCTCGATAACCTTGCTGACCACCTGAGACGACGAACAAATTAAATCCTCTTGAAAACAATTGGTGGGTATGGTCGCCGGTAACGATGCACAGATTTGAGTTGAAAAAACAATAACAAAACATAACCATAATTGACGCAATTTCATAATTCAAACATTCCTCTCACTAACGCAACCAAACCTCGTTCGATAGAGGGAATTGCAAATTCAGGCAAAATATTGATTGAAGGCACCAACCAAAACTCGGTGTAAACAATATAATCAAGACTTTTAGGATCATGTATAATGCTCACAAACCCTTCGTAGTATTTCATGCCCTCGGAACCAATAAGGACTTTTTCACCTTCCACATGGCTAATGCCATCATCACTAATAAATTTATAAGTCAATAAAACATTTAGGGGAGATGGCACCTTCCAGTAGTTAATCACCGTCCGCACCCACTGTCTATAGAGAGGGGCAGGTGCCTTGGTGCCAAAATAAGCATAGTGTCTCAGAATTTCATTTCCATTTTGAGTTAGCGCTTTAAGCTTTTTTGACGATCTAAAGACTAGAATCTCTCCACCTTCTCGCAAAGCATATTTACCCCACGAATCAAAATCAAGGAAAGTAGCAATCAAATCACTCTCATTTTGGACGTCCACTGAATTAATAATTGCCCCCAGCTGGGTATGAATGGTTTTCACCCTCTGACCTTTTATATCCCTAAATACTATGTGACTTTCCGTGCAAATTAATGATTCACGATAATTGGCTGCATCCATGCATTTAGAACCAGTACTCGGCCAAATCGCCAAACTCTGGATCAATATAATAAAAAACAAGATTAACTTATTCACGGCCAAAATTTTTACTCCTTTAACGGTATTTGTCTATACATTATTCCCTTTTCCAGCCAAGTATTAAGTAATTCCTCCTGGGCCTTCCAAATTCCATTATCGTAATCAGTCAGGCGGTTGATACTCTTAATAGCAAGGATGGCATCATCCGAAGTTTCTGACTCCCAATTTATTTTTTCTGTTATAAAATTTAATAATACTTTTGCTCCCCTTAGCAATTGATCCATGACAAGAATTGATGATTTGTAAACTTCGGCATCAACTTTTCCAAGCGAATCAATTAAGTTAAGAAACATGGTTTGATATCGCCTATCCTCGCTTGGAAACAAGATCGGCCTGATAATGGTCTCAAAAGAACCGAATTCATCAATTTTTAACAAATTAAAAAGAGCTACCCCTCTGGCTTGAGCCTCATCACTCTTTCTAAATGGGTATATGAAAGAGTTGATTAAATTTTTTAAATAATTATCATGTAATTTAAGTTTATCCCTTTTCACCACCAGATTCTGATAAGTTTTCATGAGCCTGGGCATTGATTCAAAACCCCATTCACTCAACTGGTTAAAATGTTCAACTAACTGGGTGGGTTCATGATCATAAAAATCAAGATGCTTTTTATTAATCTCTTCGATTAGAGTATTAACGCTCAAGATGGCCTGGTCACTGTTTTTAGTCTTTAATATTTGCGCTACCTGGTGTTGGATAATCTTTCCCACCGATGTTGACTTTTCCTCGACCACCAGTAAGGCGCTAGACTGAAAGCCTAGGTATTTTATCAGCTCTTTAATTAAAATTTTAGTACGGCCTAGCTCACTTGGTTCCTGCAAAATGAGGTCAAGTCCCGCCTTTACAAAAGACTTTAATTCATCTTGCGTGAACTCATTAACCACATCAGTAAGCATCCACCAGATATCTTGCTTTAAAGCTTGTTTGATGACCTTATTACCTTTTTGTTGCCAGGTAAAGTGCAAGAAAGCGGGATCTGCTTCCATGATTTCTCTTATGCGCTTGATAAAAAGACCTAAAAGATTTTTGAACATATTGATGGTTTGACTGTCTGAAGGATTGATCAATAATCTCACCGCCATATCGGTGTATTCATCATTCTTTTTAAGTTCATGAAAAATCTCCACCAACCAATCAGTCACCACTTCATTACGCTGGCATCTCGCGTGGGTATTGATAATCACATCATAGATAAAATGATATAATTTCCCTTTTTCTGGATCTTCATTATAAGCCACTTCGGCACCATACCTGGCCTGGGCATTCTCATACACCCTAGACGAGGCATAATGATTGATCATATTTTCCACATAAAATAAATAGGCATTCATCAACCCATTTTTCACTGAACTAAAGCCTTTGTGATCCCCATTAAACTTATATGAGTATGCCATCATATCCTGGGTCACGCTGGCAGGGGAATTCAACCAAAAATTAAGCAACAATGTGTCTGAATATTTTTGCTGTTTGGCCTTATGGTACCGGATTTGAGAGACCAGATTATCCAGTCCCGGTCGCAAATGATTACTTTTACCCATGGTTAAGACATCCATCATGATCGATTTTTTTAAGCTATGGGGATAGATTTCATCGTTTGAGAAACCACTGTGCGCATCAGTCAGATAGTTATTATTTAAATTATTGCAAAAATCCAGATCTGCTTTCTTATCCAATATAATTCCCAGATCAATGCCCCCTTGGGTGGCATCCAAGTACGGACAAAGTGAAAGCAAATAAATATCAGCGATATAATTTTTCAAATCATTAAAAGCCCGTTGCTCATTTTCTCCATCCTTGAAAAAAGTAATGGGACAATCGCTTGCCGACGAAGCATCTGAATGACAACCGTTTTTGAGGGATAAGACTGGTAAATAATCCTTGTTCTTGTTTTGGGTAAGCAGGTTTAAACTTTGTAATATTTTAAATATTTCTTTTTCATGGTCAAAAAGATTTATAACATCATAAACTTGATTTTTCTCATCAAGAGAAAATTGAAACGGACCGCTACTGGTCATTTTTTTATAACTTTCAAGTGTAATCAATTCAGCTATGGTTTTTCTTATATGGGAAAAAGCAATGGTGCCATCTTCCCCCGGTTTCCAATTGAACATTGCCGGATAATGCCAATTAAATGTGCTCCAATTAAATTCACCGTTAATCATAGGCCCCATAAATTGCTTTTTGATGACCTTGTCCTGGCTGATGTAAAAGCGATTTTCATCACCAGATGGAAGAAAATTCACCACTGACAGGTAATTAATAGCATTGAAATGGGCAATTTTTCTAAATTCATTTACCGTATAAGGTGTTATCGCAAAAAAATCCCGCTCATTGGCAAGCCTTGGCATAAACTGATGGTTTTTAAGTGCTTCCTTCCAATATGCAGTCGCTGATACCTGTTTAAAAAAAACATTTTCAATCCATGAGCTGAATTCATCGGCTTTTTGTTCCGCCACGTCTTTTCCCATCAAATCACCATTGTTAAAAAGACTTTCAAAACGTAAAAAATGGTTGGAAAAAACATCCTTGAGCTGGCGGGGTTTTTGCCTGGTAAATTTGAAAACCCCTTTCTCATCAAAAGTCATACCCCGGTTTTTGTCTCCAATGAGTCTAAAATCCAGTTCGCTATCGTTAAACTCCAATCGGTTATCATGAAACAAATTGGCACTTCCGTGAGCTCGCATCAGTGTCTCTTTAAGTCTATAAACTGAGCCTGGTAAATTTTCTCCAAATATTTTTTTAACTCTTGGATAACTCAACTCATCGTTAATTAAATTTTCCAAAGGCCCACTGGAGTAGAGTCCCGATAAAACCCTATATAACCGATAATCCGAGCCATGAATGGCAACGTTATTAAACTCATACGAGATCATTTTTAATCTTTCAATCTTATGGGCAATGATTTTTTCTAAAAAGTCACTCACTAAAATTTTATTCAGATTTTCGTCATTATTAATCTCCTGATCCAAAAGTGCCAGCGACCCAGGCGACAGATGGTCCATATTGGAAATCTTATCTCGCAGATCGCTCATAACCTTTTCATCCACTAATCCGTAAGCCAGATGGTTAAACCTTAAATAATAAGGTTCTTTTTTAAGCTCACTGGCCACCTCCATCAAGGCATTTTCAACCACTCTCTTTAAAAGATCCGGCTCCACTTCTTGATTATTTAAAAATTGATCAAAGGGAATTTGCGCAAATGATTTTTTGAATTTAGCCAAAGTCTCCGGGGAAATACAGAATTCATCATTAAAATCATTTTCACAATTATTAAAGCGATTGAGTTCATGAACCACCAAACTGATAACTGGTGACAATTCATGCTCACACTGGGGATGCGGATAAAAAAAGGTGGAAATCACACGATAAAAATCGTTTTGCTGAGAAATACCCTGGGTTCCTCTTAACACTAAATTTTTACATCCAGCGACCTGTCCACCCTTGTAAATCAAATCAATAATCTTCTTTTCCAAGCGAGTATTACCCAGTTTTAGATTGGCAAAAAACAAAGCTGGAATATTGGGATCTTCAATCAGGGCCTTGATGGCTGCAATTAAATGATCTAAATCTTGCACTTTGGTACTTGCCAGCAGATTGCCAATCCCTATCGTGTTCAAGAGAGGATTTTTTTGTTCAAGCCAGGCATCACTTGCCCCCTTTTTAAATCTAAGTAATCTGGATAATCGCAGATCCGGTGGCACCTGGGTAATATTTTTAAAAAACTCACCGGTTGACTGATAAAATTGTTTTTTAGTTGGTTGATCGAGTTTTCTCAGTAACTCATCCAACCGGTCACCAGCGTCTTTCAATTCATGGACCGTATCCATCTGACATAAAACTTCAGTGTCAGTTCTACTATAAGTAACCAGAAAATCATCCAGACAATTGGTTTGACTTGCACTACTTAAATCAAATGATGGGGAAAAACTCGTTAAAGAAGTAAGCTCACTCCATAAATCCTCATCATTGACCGTACTATCTATGACCGAAATAACTTTTTGTCTGCTCTCATGGTTTTCTAAAAAACTCCTCCAATAAGAAAGAAATATATTGGGATCAATTTTGTTAAACAAATCCCCAGACAGATTCAAGATGGTTTGCAATTGCTGATCATTTTGACTCTCCAAAAGTAAATTAAACGCAAATGATGGATCAAAATCTTTGAGCAAATCTTGCAAGATCCCAAAGCGCTCACTAAAGTTTTTACTATCAATCTGATCATCACTCACTACCCCTCTTTCCACCCAGGTAACCATGGTCCGCATCAGAGGATATTCAATTTTAGAATTTTTTGTGGTCTTGGAATATTTTAAAAGGCTGGTCAAATTTTCCATTCCGGCCACTTCAAAACTGGTCATGATGTCAAGCAGACTACCCATGGTCTCCTGTCCATCCGGAGTCTTGTCCGAAAAACACCTGAAAAAATGATATAGAAATTTTCCATTAAAATCTATACTAGTGGGGAGTTCAATCGCCTCACAAGACTTTAAGGCCTGAGCCGACTTGTACATCGTACGATCGTTCGATAGTTTTTGAATTTTCTGTTTTGTGCAAGATAAGCAGAAAACCATAATGAAAAGCACAAGAGGAATTATTTTTTTAATACTCAAAACTTACCCCTCCAGCTGCAGAAAATATATTCTTCCCGACCTGCACAACTTGACTATCCGAAATCAATGTTTGCTTTTTTAAAATTGAATAGACCAATCCCAGATTCAAGGTCAGACCACTGTGCAAAAACTTTCCCATCGGGCCAAACAGGAAATCAGTTCCGGTGGAAATATCCACCCGATCGGTATCCACCACCGCCAAACTCTGAGGATGATCGGGCAGCGCTGATTCATGATAAGCAAGTCCCCATTTAAAATTATTTTGAAAACTCGTGGCGAGATTTGTCTTTTTTATTTCATACCCGACACCAACATCATAGCTGTCTTTTAATCTAACCCTATCAAAAATATAATTTCCGCTGGTATAACTTTCCAAATCCTTTCCCGACAATCTTATAATGGGGGGAGTATATGACGACCAAAAACTTTTTCTAACGGAAGTATGCAGAGTATTTTTGGCATTGATACTATAACTAGCCCCCAGACCCAATATCTGTGGATCATAGTAAGCCACCAGACTAGATCCGCCAGTAAAGGGCACGGAACCAACCGGTACCGCAAAGTCAATATCGTATTTAATAGTGGTTTTGGCCTTTTGAGGGGCCCTATAAAACATTCCCAGGGTTAAATGATCAAAATCAAAATTCATGCTTCCAAAAGGTATTAATTCTGGAGTCAACTCAAGCAAGGTTCTGGCATCGGCGTCAGTTGTACTCATGCCAATTTGCACTGTACCATCGGCTTTCACCGAATAAAACAGTCCCGCTCCAATAGAAAAATGTTTACTCAATTTATATCCGAGGGATGAATAGATTTCCGGTCGTTGACTGCGATCATCGTAAAGCAGGTATCTGACTTCATTTTTAGTGGAGGTATACACCGTGGCAAGCGTGGTGGTTGGCAAGAGTCCAGTTAATCCAAAAGCCAAATTATCAAAAAGAGGTATCGCCAAGGAAACAATTGAATTCTTGATACTCGATGCTTTACTGGAATCATACTGATCATCCACAATTCTAGAACTGGCAGGAGAGATCCTCCCCTGGTTAGCATTTGCTAAATTAAAATTGGTATAAAAATATGAAATTGAAAAAGCAGGTCTTGAAAGTTTTGATAGGCCGGCAGGATTATCCTTGGCCGCATAGACGTTTGACTGGGAATAAATATTTGAGCGAGCAAGAGAGAGTGTTTCAGGGTTAATTCCAAATGTATCACTGATCGTTGCATACATTTGAAATGAAAAAAAGTAAAAATTCAATATCACAACTAGCTTCAATCGGTTCACATTTAACTCCGACAAATTATTCACATTAATTTTCTAAACGCTACTCTGGGTAAGTGATTTTGGCATTATAATGATAAGACCATCACCAAACTACGGTTTTGTAATTATTTACCACCAAGATAACTTTTGGATTTTACAAGATTAGATGATTAATTTAAGTGCCAGAGCGTTCTTTTGGTTGGCGTTGACCAAAACCCCTGCAGTGGCTTCGGTCATTATCTTTTCTCTCGCCAGATCTGATGCCTTTTCCGCAAAATCAGCATCCCTGATCCGGGACTTCGCCGCATCAGTGTTAAAAGTATATTCTTCATTTTTTGCCCGGGTTGCTTCTAATCCATTTTGAAAGCCCCCAATCGATGCGCGCTTCTGGTTAAGTTGTAAAATGGCGTTATTAACCAGCTCAATGGACTTTTGCGCATTCTCTTTTGTACTGGTGTTAAAAGTGGTCAGGCCTAAATTTTCCAGGGAACAATTGACCGAACCTAAATCAAACGTTTTTCGTCCAAGTCCTCCGTGATTGATGCCTATCTGAAAATCCAAATCCCCCTTGGTCTGGGATAATAGTTGGGTATCATTAAACTTGGTACTTTGGGTGATTCTCGTTATTTCTTCCAAACTATTTCTGACTTCCTCTTGAATAAAAGATCTCTCCGTATCACCAATGGTGTCGGAGCTGGCCTGCAGGGTAAGTTCCCTTAGTCTGGTCAAGACATCTGAAATTCCAACAAATCCACCATCCATAATCTGCATTAAGCTAATACTGTCATTAGTGTTTCGAAGCGCCTGGTTCGAACTCCTCACTTTACTTTCCAACAATTTACTAATGGCCGCTCCAGAAGGATCATCCCCCGCAGTATTAATTCGATTACCCGAGGCAAGCTGCCTGAGCGTCTTATTATATTTTTCGCTGTTATCAACCAGTTTTCTGGCTGACTCCTGGGCCAAAACATTGCTATTTATAACCAAACTCAAAAGTCACCCCTTTTGATTTTCAAAGACTATTATCTCACAAATAGACTTTCCGAGTCATGAGGAATGAACTGCTAAAAACCGAGTAAATCAGTCATACTCTCACATTGCGATTGCACGAACTTAAGAGTAGGATTTGCTAAATTCGAGAGCAGCTTATGTTAAAACTTGATCATTTTAAAAACCCCGGAATCATATATTCGCTATTAAATGCGCTTCTGCTGGGAGTTATCGGGGCCCTTGCCAAAAAAGTTTCATTCACCATGCCCTCCTCTGAAATCGTTTTTTTTAGAGGCGTTTTTAGTCTGGTCATCATTGCATCCGTCATGATTTACAGACATGATTCTTTCGTGGCGGGCGATAAAAAAATGCTCATCACCCGGGGAATTTTTGGAGGCCTTGGGCTACTTACTTTCTTTTACACCATCTCCAAAATGAAACTGGGTGATGCCAGTATCTTGCTGCAAATGGCACCGGTCTTCGTTATCCTCTTTGCCAGAGTCTTTCTTAAAGAGCCCATACCGAAGAGTTTTTATCTGATTATTCTTTTGGCCTTAACTGGGGCCATTTTTGTCATCAAACCAACCTTTGAAAACTTGATCAGCTTTCCTGCCATAACTGGAATTTCAAGTGCCGTATTTGCAGCGGCAGCTTATATTTCAATTAGAAAATTAGGCATTCACCATAGTCCTTTTCTCATTACCTGTTATTTTATTGGTGGTTCCATATTGTTTTCTATTCCACTGATGATACCCGCCTTTAAAATACCCACCCTCAGTGAAATTCTTTATCTCCTGATGATTGGCGTTTTTTCTGCCTTCGGACAAATTTGTCTAACCCGGGCCTATCAACTGGAAAAAGCTGGAATCGTTTCTATTATCGGTTTCAGTGCGGTTATTCACCATGGTTTGTGGGGCTATTTGGCTTTTGGTGAACTCCTTGATGTCTATTCGATCATTGGTGGCACTTTGATCCTCGCCTGTTGTACTTACATCATGGTACCAAGTACTTTTGCTCATAAAAAAATCGTCCGTCTCTTTACGAACAACTTCCCCATGGATAGTATTAACAAGTGAAAAATTTTAATTTCCATACCTCATGGCTCGAAATAAACGAAGAAAACTTAAAACACAATATAAATGTTTTTAGAAATCTCATTAATCAAAAAACCAAGCTGGGGGTCGTTTTAAAAAGCAATGCCTACGGACACGGACTGTTTGAAGTGCTTGCCTGTATTCATGATCTGGTCGATATTATCCATGTCATCACCCCGGAAGATGCTTTGTATATTAGAAATTATGAGCTGAAAAATAATCTTTCACCGGTCCGCATATTGGTTCTAGGGGCCATTAATAAGGAACATTTATCCGTTTGCATCCAAAATAAAATTGAACTGGTTATTTATGGTAATGATTGGGATGAAATATTAAGTAATCACAAATCAAAGAAAAAAGTTCTGGCCCATATCCATTTAGATACCGGACTCGGGAGGGAAGGCTTTTCAATTGATTCCAAAGAGCTCAAGGCTCTTTTAAAAAAGCACGCAGCAAAAATCAAGTTAATTGGATTCATGAGCCATTTTGCCAATACCGAGGACGTAACCGAACAAGAATATGCTAAGAAACAACTAGCTAATTTCCGCCAATACTTTAAAAAAAACCAACTGAGTGTTGAAAAACATTTTTGCGCCAGTGCCGCCACTTTAATTCTAAATGAATCACACCATGATGCTGTTCGCATTGGAATTGCTCTTTATGGAATGTGGCCATCCAAAGAAACCAAGCTGTCCTACAGTATTATTTCAAAAAATAAAATTGAACTGCGTCCAGCTTTAGAGTGGAAGGTAAAAAGCCAGATTGTAAAGGACGTAAACGCCGGCTCCTACATTGGCTATGGCTGCACTTATAAATGCGAATCAAAAACCAAAATTGCTGTTTTTCCAGTGGGATATTTTGATGGCTTTCCCCGAAGCCTGGCCAATAAAGCCTATGTACTCATCAATGGCCAAAGATGTCCTCTCATCGGACGGGTAATGATGAATCACATCGTAGTGGACATCACCAAAATACAAAGAAGTAACGAAAGGGTCGTTGCCACTATGCTTGGATATGATGGTGCGGAAGAAATAAAAGCCGAAAATATCGCTGCTTGGTCTGATACCATCAACTACGAAGTAACCACTAGAATTGGTGGGCATGTTCCTAGAATAATCGTCTAATCAGCGCCTATTTTCCTGAGTTTTCCAATGTTTTCTATCCATCGAAAAGATACTTCTCAGGTTCGTTAATGCATTTTTTAAAGTCTTCGGTCATCCTTGCCATCTGGGCACCGTCTGCAAAACGATGGTCAAAGGTACAAGCGATCGGAAGAATTTTTCTGATTTTTATTTCACCTGCATGAACCCAGGGTTTGTCGGTAGCACCACAAATAGTAATAACCATCGGTGTTCTGGCATAAGGGACCAAAGGTGCCCAGGCCACATCAATTCCCAAACTACCAATATTAGTGATGATCACCGAGCCAAAAGGATCCTTGGGAACCCCAAATTTTTCCAAATCTAAGTTTAGGCCATAAATTAAAAAGGATGCAAAATTCATATAAGCTTTAACCAGACACCACGGAATAAACTTAAAGGCGTCCATATTCTGTCTAATTTCTTTGTCTCGTCCCTCTCTGGCAGCAGCCGCCTTTTCTTCCATTACTCTGGCAAATTCCGAAATCTTAAGCTCTTCTGCATAGTCTATACCGCAAGCAGAAAGATTATTTTTCTTAACGTCACCATCCGGCGAAGGCATATTAACCAGATAACAAAGTTTGACATGTTTTCTTAAATACACCCTGTTTTTGCGTATAAGACCATTCAACTCGGGACGATTTTGAAAACAAATGGTAACCGCTTTTCCTATCACATGATTAAGATTAATTTTTCGTCCTACCTGTTCAGAGAATTTTTTCATTTTCGGAAGCAAGTCGGTGATATCAACTTCTAAATAACCATAAACCTGGCAATCTTTAGGTTGATTCCAGGTACCCATCGCAATCTTTCTTCTGACTTTGTTTGAATCATCCACTCTGAGATCAATTTTCCCCATTTTTTTCCTCAAAAAAACGGGGCCCGTTTTGCGAGCCCCCTATTAAAAACTATGATTCGATTATATTAAAACTTAAACACACTTGGAAGTGGTAAAACAAAATCCAAGAACAAATTCTCTTTCGCCAGACCTTTATCTACCGGTAAATCAAGCACCGAAACCAGACTAAGCCTGATCGCTTCTTCAACCGAGTTGGACAAGCTGAATTTCGCTGCTTCCAAGGCCCTTACATCGTTAATCATTCCACCTGATTTAACTTTTCCTGCTAAAAATGTTTTTTTATCCACGGTTCCCATTAGAATTTTCCTAATTTCAGCCGGCTTTAACGCAGGGTTGATTTCTTTAATCCCTGCAGCTACCCGGGTGACATAGGGAGCAGCCTGACTGGTGCCTGAGATAACAATATATTCATCACCTGGAATGGTGGAATTAATACCCATGCCTGGTGCCGCAACATCCACCATCTCCACTCCATAATTTGAAAAGGAAGCCAAGACTTGCCTTTGATAGGTAGCCGCCACCGAAATTCGGTTTTCTCCCACTATATTTGCAGGAGAAATGGGAAAATCATCATTATCTGAACCATCATTTCCTGCAGCAAAAACAAATAATGTATCAGGTGCTTCCTGTAGCATCCGTTTTCCTTCCTCCAGTAAAGCGCCCATGAAATGCATAGTGGCTTCGTGAAGTTCCTCTTGCTTCGCTTCTCTCCAAAAAACACCCTTAAACACATAACCAGCAATCATCGCAGCTTGGCTGTATCCGGTTCCAAAAGAGCCATTGACAACATCAGCTTTATGTCCCTTAAGATAAGATGAAATAACCACCATGGTGGTCATCTGCGTCTTGGCCAATTCACTTAAAGCTTTTTTAACCACCGTCATGCCGAAACCTAAAATCTTATTTGCGCTGGCTTCTTCCGATTTTGGAAGATTGACTTCGGTTGGGATTAGTTTTACCGAAATGACTTTTGACTGAGTAAGCCCATTAACCGAAATCCCGGCCACATGAGTGCCGTGAACAAAATTACCAAATACCGAAACCTCTTTGATAAAGGCTTCTTCTTGCACTTTGCTCCTTAACCAGTCCATCTGTTCAGGAGTAGCCGTACCAAGCATAGCTAAAAATTGAAGTTCAAAAAATTTATAAACATCCGCAGAAAAAGTGCCCAGATATTTATAATCAATTAAATTTTTATTATTTTCAGCAAAATTCCAACCATTGATATCATCCTGATAACCATTACGATCTTCATCGCGGTTATTATTATCGATCTCTACGGGGTTTACCCAGATAAACTCAGACAGATCCTTATGCTTGATATCTGTGCCTGAATCAATAACTCCGATTGTTGCGGCGAGCAAGTTCTGTGTCATAAAACAAATACAAAATGCGACTAATCTAAACATATTTCCTCCGAATGAACCCATCCACGATAGAGTTTCAAAACCGTCGCAATACTATACCAAATTTCTTGTCCACTAAAGCAACATTTCAAAACAAAGTCTTACATTTGATCTAGATTGATATATCTCAATCAAGAATCCGGTTACAATTTGTAAGAGAGCAATAAATCTGGGTACTATTTTTCAGGAGGAAAAAGATGAACCTCAAACTATTAATAAGCATTATTTTTATTTATTCCGTGCAAGCCTTTGGCGCCAATCCCTCGTTGGATGGGTTTCATAAAAGGTTCAAATTTATCCGTAACGATCAAGGCACCGTGGTGGCCATTACAGACAAATCACTAAGTTTAAATTTTTCAGTCTGGACTTATGTTGATGCATTGAAAAAAGAACTTTTAAATGAACAAAACGAAATGAAAAACAAAGGAAATTATTTTTCTGATGCCAAGAATATTCTCTTTGAAGATGGCATTTTTAAAAAGTCCAATAATTCTTCCAACGATAATATTTTTAAAACTTATATGATGGATTCCTTATACGGTGTGGAAAAATTAAATATCAACACCATCTTTAATAACTCGGTTTTAAAGGAAGTCATTTCATCCTATGAGACCAAACTTAAATCACTCATGATGAATTTAAGATTGGATGTCGTCGCCCAATTGGATGATCCAAAGTATTTTTATACAAGAAACCTGGGTTACCAGGCTGTGAAATTTGGTCTTGACCTCGCCAGAAAAAAACTAAGCACCATTCCCCTTTTGAACGCCGCAAGCGACATTATCGTTAAAGTTGAAAAATTAGTCAGAGAAAGACGCATTTATCATCAAAATATGCTGCTTTATTACCTGGATAATTTTGCTCCTGAGACACTTGGACTTACCAAGGATGAAGCGGATCGCGCCTTTTCCTCGATTTATGAATCCAGAATTTCGGCCATCTCCTACTGGGAATCAAACCAGGCACAGGCCCAGTGGCTGACCTATGGAACTGATGCTTTCTACAACGGCTGGCGAATGGCTAACCGGACCTTGCTGATTAATCAACAACGCTATGGGGAAATTGGCGAAAGATTAACCCATGCCTTTAATGATGTTACCTTGAATGACAAAAAAGTTATTATCAATTTATTTGATCAGCAATCCATGATCCAGTGGTACCCTTCGGTCGCATATGACTACACCAGACCCAACTTCGTAAAAAGAAGAAGAGAGCTGCATAGACTGGTTCAAGTTGGTATGAGTTTTATCACCATCCCTGCTTTTTTTAAAGATACCATAACCTCATATATTGAATCCACTTATGCTAAACAAAGACTCACCGAAGGATCGCTTTACGCCTTCTTTGAGGCCCATCAAATGGATGAAATGAAAAACCGGATGATTCGTCAGACCATGAATCCGTTTGAAACTATCAAATAAATTAACAGGCAAAAGCCTGTTAATTTTTACTTTTTTCTATTAGACTTTTAGATCCAACCCCGCAGCCGATGACTGACTTCATGGCCGTCTCGACGGTAACGTCAATGATTTCCACAGATTCTTTTGGTAAATGACAAATATTACCCGAGGTCGGATTGGGGCCGGTTGGAATAAAAACCGTATAACTACCATCCACATGTTCATCTGTCACAAAGGCTGTAAACCTGACTTGATCCCCATAAAGTTTGATGAGAGCAACTTTAGAAAAAGGAGTCTCTTTGCTGCCAATGAGTTGCACAATGGTATCCTTTACCAAGGTGTATCCCGGGAGTCTTTTTAGTAGATATTTATCCAGATTATCCTCAACGAATTTGCCCAGTCTGGTGCGCCCGATCAGCCCCACAAAAAAGCAGGCAAAGATTAAAATAATAATAACAATTATATTGGCAACATGATCGTGCAAATTTGAATTGGAAGCCAGAAAAAGTGTAAGCGGAGAGATAAACACCAGAATTTTTCTCATCAGCCACATAGTTACCATGCTAAAAATCGCAATAGGCATAATCACCGTGAGTCCACCAAAAATGGCTGTTAGAAAAAATACTTTTAATTTTTTCATCATCATTTATTCTCTTTTTAAAAAACGACTCAGAAGATTTTTAATTTTTGCCTTGGCCTTTTCATACCTCGGCATCAGGATTGAAGTTTTGAATGATTGGTATTTACTTTTAAAATCTCTCCACAAATTTTTTTGAACAGGTGCAGCTGACACCACGGGAAATTTTATCGGACTTTTTACTGGATTGGTCGCAATTTGGATATTTTTAGCAACCACCGTTCCCTTGCTATCCACCATAAAAACCCTTTTAGTCTCTAAGCCAGTCGAGGCTTCACTAACCGTCTCCGGACTCCCGGATGCAACCCCTGAGACGGCAGTGGTCACACTCTTTGGAGCAACGACAGTAGATTTCATCACCACCCCAGAAGGACTTAGTCTGGTTTGCCCCGAGGCAGGTTGACTCAATCTTCTAACCGTGATTTTTTCCCCTCCCAACAAAAGCACCTCTTTACCACTTTTATCCTCGACAAAATAATCCTGTTCCGGGTTAAATCCCTCTTTGGAAAGTTTTTCATAAATGGCACTATCACCGTATCCAAGCGTTTCCACTTCCTTGGCAATCTCTCCTTTTTTAAAACCAGTACTCGTGTCCAAAACAACCCTATTGTCTTCCTCAGGGGGCTTTTTCTTCACTATTTTAGGAATTTTTTTTGGTGGCGCATAATCAAAAACAGGCGGTTTGCCATCTTCCAAGCAAAATTCAATATTTTTATCAGTACAGGTGTCATATCCCCAACCCTGACAGGACAAGAATAAAATCATCAAACCAAAAGAAAACCAGATATAATAGTTTTTCATCAGTCTCCTCAAACAAGCTTAAATAATAAATATAATAATTGCCCAAACTATTTAATTCAACCTAAACTATATTTTTTTTAACATTTGTATCAAAAAAATTAAGCTAATATACAACTCTAAGCAAGTCATGTAGACTATAGACCTATTTAATTCAGACAGGAAGAATTTATGCGGTTTAACAAACAAAAAATTATCAAAGAAGCGGTGTCCATTTTTTTCATCTTTATCGGGGTTTTTGCCTTCAGATCCACTTTTTATGAACCCTACACTATTCCGTCAGGATCGATGATTCCTACCTTAAAAATAGGTGATTACATCCTGGTTGACAAATGGTCATATGGTTTCAAAATTCCTTTTAGTGAAGGTTTCCCGGGAATAGACCCCACCAAGGAATGGAACCCCATTTATATCACCCCCTTTAAAGCTCCAAGCCGGGGGGATGTGGTTGTTTTCAAATATCCCAAAGACAAAAGCATCAATTATATCAAAAGGGTCGTCGGACTGCCCGGGGATGAACTCGAAATAATTGACAACATCGTCTATATAAATGGCAAAAGTTACGACAATGTCAAAATCCCCGGCGAAAATATCATGAAGGACATGGATTTTAAATTCAAGCATTATGAATTTGATTTTTACCAATCAAAAACCGGAGAACACTCGCACGTCATCCAGCTCTCCAGAAGATCATTTCCTTCCAACCGGGCCAAGATTATCATTCCCCCTGACAAATATTTTATGATGGGAGACAACCGGGATTTTTCGGCGGATTCCAGATATTGGGGATTTGTATCCAAGGAAGAAATACTAGGGAAAGCGCTCTTTATCTGGTTTTCCATGGTTTCACCTTTCAGTGACAGCCCATTCCAGTTTAGATTTAGCCGCATTGGAACTAAAATCGATAATATATAACAAAAAAAAACCGGCTGCATTTATACAAATGCAGCCAATAAAATCTCAAACTAAAGTTTTAAATAACCCACATAAAAAACACCGATGGTTTTTCCTGCTGCATCTTTAATAGGCTCATATCCCGTCGTATACATTTTTCCAAGGATATTAGCTTCTCCATAGTAGGCTTCGCCTTTATTAATATTTACAATGGCTTTACCAACTGGATCCAAAACAGTTCCAATGGCCCTGTCACCGCTTGGGAGTTGTACATTAGTGGTAACCCGGACAAATTCGTTGCCAGATTTCACAAACAAAGTAGCCGTGCCACCCATCTCATCTTTAAGTGCATCAACAACTTTAGTATCTTCATTCATTTTAGTGGTTCCAAAATAAAGTACAGGTACTTTTTTACCGGCAACCGCAGCTTCTCCTTCAAGCTTGGGAGCACCAAGTTTGGTGCATCGGTCCTTTAAAGATGCCATAGATTTTTTAACTTTTTCACCAAAATCAGGGGCAGCCTGCAAAGTCTGGGCACTAACAAGTAAGAAAGCAAAACATAAAACTAATAATTTCATAAAACCTCCAATAGTTGAATGCATCAAGAATGCATTTAAAAAAAATTTTTAATTTTTATTTTTTTCCTAGAATAACCTGCTGCAAATCGACCAGATGAGTATTTATCAGATCAGAAACACTTTCCAATCTACGCGCAGACTCCATTACCGTATCGGCAATACCGACGTTCATCGTGATGGCCTTATCGAGCTCACTCATGGCCTTGCCGGTTTGCTTTATCCCTTCTTGTTGGTTGGATGAAGCTGAAGCTATTTGAGCAATCTTATCCACCACCTGATCAACACCTTCAAAAATTTCCTTAAAGATTCTCAAGGCCTTTTCAGAAGTTGATTGTCCTTGAGATACCGTTTTCTTGGTGGTCTCGACAATTGAAGCAACTTCTTTTTGACTATTTTCCAAAAGCTCCTTGATTTGAGTGGCTGCCTCACCACTCATCTGCGCCAATTTCCCCACTTCCTCGGCTACCACCGCAAATCCTTTACCATGCTGCCCGGCCCTGGCTGCCTCAATAGAAGCATTAAACGAGAGCAGTTGGGTTTTAAAAACAATATCATTGATCACTTTGGTCTTATTATCAATATCCTTGATAATCTCCTGCATCTCGACCAGTTTCACATTAGACTTGCTGATTCCATCCATAGAGTCTGCCAATTCATGCATGGCCTCATCTCCCACCGTGGTTTTCTCCCTGATCGTGGAAACCAACAGTTTTGATTGTTGCGAATAATCAGTAGTGTGATTAATCATAGATTCCATTTCGGTCATGGCCGCCACCGATTCCTGGGTCCCTGCCGCTTGTTGGCTGGATGAACTCGAAAGCTGGGTACTAACACTGGAAAGTGAGTGAGTCTCACTACTGAGTTTATCGGCACTGGCCTTTAACTCTTTTGATAATTTGATTACCGGCCGGGTGACTGCTGCTGGAAAAAAGATTGAAAAGGCCAGGGTCACCCCGACGCTGATCAGACTCATTATAACAATCAGAAATTTAGTTGCTGAGTCATCTTTTTCCTTCTTTATTTGACTTTCCAAGAAATTAATTTCAGCGACAGACATCATCTCACCTGTAACCTGATCCATCTCTCCAATCAACTGTCGACTGCTCATCAAAAGATCGATCATTTGTTTTTCTTTATCTATAAGTTCTTGATCAGTTGCCGAGTAACCAGCCGCCAGAAAATCGTCTCTTTCCTTGCATAATTTTATAAAGGTATCATGATTTTCTTTGGATCTATTCCAAAGTATTTTAAATTTTGCCCAAGCTTCCTTGCCTGCAGCAGAAACAATTTTTTCATCAACATCCTTGATAATCGCAACCACTCCGGTCCATACCGCCACCAAAACCTTATACTGGCTCACCCGTTCATCCCAATCCATTTTAGCATTGGAGAGAGTCCTTTCTGCAACTTTAAGGTTGGTTCTAAAGGTTTGAATTTTACTCAAAGCTAAAAGAAAAGGAAATTCTTCTTTGACAATTTGATTGGAGATAGAGGCACTATCAAATTTTCTATAAAGTATAATGTTTGAAGTAATCGCCAGTATCAATAATAAAACAAATGCCAGCATTAACTTTAAACCAAAGCTCAACCCAGTGAAAACTTCTAAAAATTTCTTCATATCGAATGGACTCCGCAAAATTTATTTCTAATATTATTGATAAATAATTGTACGTTATTTCTGTAACAGATATTAGTTTGATACTTTTCTAAAATAAGTCAAGCTCAGACTTTTGTGTGAATTCATGTTTATTTATCTATGAACCAAGTGGAATTTTGGTCAGCATATTTGATCAAATCACTTATTAATACTTAAATGAAGAACCACCCGTAAACTCCTTAAGAAGCGAAGTCCTGGGAATATCCGCCGACTCGATGGGTAAAAAGAAGGATAAAAATTTCAACAATCTTCTGGCCTCACCATAAAGAGGAGTGTTTCTTTCCACTCTCCGAAGCTCTCTTTCGGCAGGAAGTTTTAAAACTGCCAGTTCATAAAACAAGGCAGAGTTAAAAATAACATCGGCATTTTCCTGGAGCGGAAAAATATTCTTTTTCTCTCCAGAACGTACTGATCTCCATCGGTCCAGGGTTTCCGTGGCACTATAACCTCGAAAATAACTATCCCTTACAATCCGTCTAATCAACCGGGTATCTGAAGTGGGAATGCGGTCATGTCGATGCGTATTCAGCTGGGTGAGCGCCGAAATATATATTTTAAACTTATCCCCATCCTCAACTGCCTTGGTCAGTTCTGGATTGAGTCCATGAATACCCTCCACAATCATGATTTCATCTTCTTTCAATCGTAAATTCACACCTTGTTTTTTCTTGGTTCCGGTTTGAAAATCAAAACGGGGAACCTCGATCTCCTCGCCGGCAATCAATTTCTGTAAATGAACATTGAATAGCTCCACGTCAATCGCATTAAGTGCTTCAAAATCATAATTTCCTTCGGCATCCTTGGGCGTTAAATCCCGGTCCACAAAATAATTATCCAAATTAATGGCCACCGGTCTGAGTCTATTTACCCTGAGTTGAATTCCCAATCTTTTGGAAAAGGTGGTTTTTCCCGAGGAAGAAGGACCTGCGATCAGAATCATCTTGGGAACCTTAGCCTTTCTTGCAATAAAATCGGCAATCTCGGCGATTTTTTTCTCATGCAAGGCTTCCGCCACCTGGATCATCTCTTGAATTTCTCCGTTCATAATATAGCGATTAAGCTGCCCCACCGTTCTTACTTTTAAAATACGACTCCACTGATGATATTCCTTGTACGAATTAAACAACTTGGGTCGGTCCACAAATTCCGGAACAATGCTGTTTTCCTCAAAATCCGGAATAATAATGACCACACCCTGTTGATACTTTTGCAATCGGAAATTTTTCAAGTAACCGGTGGAAGGCAACTGGGGTAGATATAAATTTTCTTCCACCCCATCCAGTTCATAGAATTTATAAATAGTCGGGGTATAATAGCGATACAAATTAATCAGATCCTGGCGGTCAGTTTGTTCCAATATCTGCATGGAAATATCCCAATCCCTGGTCTTTCTTTCAATTGGAAGATTTCTTTTAACCATCTCTTTCATCAGATTTTCTATATCACTTACTTCATTTTCAGTTAATACCTCTCCTTCCACCTCCGCATAAACTCCCATATGCAACGAATGATTGATAAATATTTTACGGGAGGGGTATTTCTTTTCAAAGGCCACCCTAAAAAGAAAAAGAATGCTACTTTCGTAAATTCTTCTCCCTTGCGAAGTGGCCAATTCAATTATTTCCAAGGTTCCATCCACTTTAAATTTTTTATTCAATCTGGTTAAATATCCATTTACCACGGCTGCCACCGGGTCTTTAATTTTTAAATTATGCTGACTAATAAACTCAAGTGTATTGGTCAAGGGAGCGCATTTATAAACTTTATTTTTGTATTCAATATTGACCGGTTCCATTTCTTTCTTTCTTTTTTTAGGTTAATCTATAATCACAATTATAATGAATTAACAAAGTTCAATCAATCTTAAAGGTGGTCCCAGGGTGGATTTCAATTTTGATCTTTTTAAAGAATTAATGCACCATCGGGTGGTCAATATCCTGATTGTCTCCAGTCCCTATGACGCCTATATCATGCAAGAAGATGGTGGAATTCTAGATAATGTTTTTTATAGCTATCGAGGACTGTCCCTGACCACTCCCCCCACTTTTACCAAAGTAAGAACCGCTCAAGAGGCCTTAAAAAAAGTGGAGAAAAACAAATATGATTTAATCGTCATCAATTATCCCAAATACCTGGGAATGGATGCGCTAACCCTAGGAAGCAAGATTAAAGAAATTGTTGAGCAAACACCTGTTGTTTTACTGGCCCACGGGCACCGGGCATTACCTAAAAGATATACCAAAAAATTACCCGACAAAAGTATTGATAAAATATTTGTCTGGTCTGGTAACCGTAATCTGATGTGGGCGATTATTAAGTGGGTTGAAGACCGACTCAATGTGGATCGGGACATTCAAACTGCCAGGGTTCGGGTGCTTATATTAATTGAGGATTCTCCCTACTATTATTCCTCGATCCTGCCAATTCTCTATAAATCCATTGTCAGTCAAACCCAGGATATCATCGACGACTCTTTTAACGAAGAACATCAACTATGGAAGCTTCGGGCGCGCACCAAAGTTTTGCTGGCCAAAGATTATGAAGAAGGCATGGATCTTTATCAAAAGTACCGTCCTCATCTTATTGGAGTTTTCTCCGATGCCAGTTATTTCAAGGAAGATAAGTTGAATCCGGAAGCAGGCATTCATTTTTTAAAACACGTTAGGGAAGAAATGCCCCACTTGCCACTGCTGCTGCTTTCTAGTGAAAGCCAGAATAAAACCAAGGCCGATATCGCCAGTTTGCATTTTTTAGACAAAAACTCACCCTACTTGCATCATGAAATCAGAAACTTCATGAAGAATTATATGGGATTTGGTGATTTTGTTTTTAGAAACCCCAAGGGTGAGGAATTGGACCGGGCCCATAACCTTTATTCTCTTGAAAAAAAATTAGAAACCATTCCCGATATCTCATTACTCTATCATGTAAGTTTAAATCATTTTTCCAACTGGCTGATGGCCCGTACTGAAATTACCTTGGCATCCAAATTTTTAATTGCCAAGCACAGTGATTTTGAAAATTTGGAAAAGGTCAGACAATTTTTAATTTCATCACTCAAAAACCATCGCATTCGCATGCAAAAGACCAACATCGCTTTTTTCCGACCGGATGGCTTTACACCCGATTCCGATTTTTTAAGAATAGGCAACGGTTCCCTTGGTGGCAAGGCCCGTGGTCTCGCCTTTATATCCAAATACCTTTTTGACAATTTAAAATCCTTTGTTGAATTCAAGGATGTCAATATATCCATACCCAAAACCATTGTTATTTCCACTGAGGCTTTTGATGATTTTATCGACGTCAACCACTTGGAAGGCTATGCCTATTCCGATCACTCCGACGAGGATATTGCCCAAATTTTTAAAGATTCCAGTCTGCCAACTTCCCTGATCCATGCCCTCACCCAGTACCTAAAAGAAGTAAAAACTCCCATTGCGGTGAGGTCCTCCAGCCTTTTAGAGGATAGTAAGGATACCCCCTACGCCGGGTTTTATGCCACCTACATGCTTCCTAACAATCAGCCAGCACTAGATGACCGGCTGTACCAACTTTCTGATGCGATCAAATTGATCTACGCCTCCGTTTTTTATTGCGAGCCCAAGGCCTTTGCCAAAACCACCCAGAATAGAATTGAAGAAGAAAAGATGGCGATTATTATCCAGTCAGTGGTTGGCAAACAATATGGAGATTATTTTTATCCGGCAGTATCAGGCACGGCCCAGTCATATAACTTTTATCCCCTCAGTCCGATGCGGGCCTTGAATGGAATCGCTCAAATTTCCATTGGTCTTGGCAAAATTGTCGTTGAAGGCGGAGAAACCTTGCGCTTTTGCCCCGAATATCCCAATAATCTGCCCCAATTTTCTGACGTCAGCAGTATTTTAAAAAATTCCCAAAAAAGTTTTTATGCCCTGTCTATGAGTAACCAAAAATTTGATTTAAACACGGATGAAGCAGCCTACTTGGTAAAACGAAATATTGGTGATGCCGTCAATGAAAGACCTGTTCAATATTTTTCCAGCAGGTACGATCCATCCGATCATATGATCAGGGACGGGCACTATCCCCACCTTCCGCCGGTGATCACATTTGCCCGGGCACTTAAATACAATGAAATACCACTGGCAAAATTAATCAAGAAAATTCTGCAAATCTCCAGGCTGGGATTTGGTTGTGATGTGGAAATTGAATTTTCCTTCAATATTTCCGAAAGCGACGATGCCCCCCACGAATTCACCGTTTTGCAAGTGAGACCTCTGACCATCACCCAGGAAACCGGACCGGTTGATATTCACAAAGAAGATATCAAAAATTGTTTTTGCCATTCCACCAATGCCCTAGGACACGGAATGATCAATAACATTTCAGATATTATTTTTGTTAAACCGGAAACTTTTAACTCCAAATCCAGTATCGAAATGGTAAGCGATATTTCCAAAATTAATTCCCTCCTGGAAAAAGAAAAAAAACCTTACCTGTTAGTTGGCCCCGGCCGCTGGGGTTCCCGTGATCACTCCTTGGGTATCCCTGTTAAATGGAATGATATATCTGGTGCTCATGCCATTGTGGAAGCCAAAATCCCAAACCTCAATGCCGACCCTTCCCAAGGAACCCATTTTTTTCAAAATATCACCTCCCTGGGAGTTATTTATTTCACCATTTATGGCCATGAAGATTTTTTAAACTGGGATTGGTTTTTAAAACAAAATGTGGTGGAAGAAACTGAATACATCAAACATATAAGCTTGAAAAAACCCCTCTCGATCATCATTAACGGCAAGAAAAATCACGGAATCATCAAGGAATATATCGAAACTCCCATCAGCAGTTAATGATCCGATAGCTTAAGGACCAGCAAGCTACTGCCAAATAAACTCATCAGGCATGCCATTTACCAAAAAAAACATGAAGATATATCTCAAGATTTTTCTAAAATTGTCGTAAGTTGTGGAAAAGTGGCTGCCTGACTATGACAAAACTTCTCGATCAATGCAGTTATGAAAAGTATAAACTATTATGGATCAAGATCCATAATAGTTTGTACTTTTGTGGATTATGATCCATAATAGTTTTAAACCTATTTGAGAAAAAAATAATGATAAAACGATATCTTTTTGAATCAATAAAAAACGATTTAGGTAAAAAGCTGGTTTTTATTTCTGGCCCTCGCCAATCGGGAAAGACCACTCTTTCAAAAATGTTTGAAAACAAGTGTAATTATCTTAATTTTGACAATGATGACGATAGAAGAATCATACTTAAAAAAAGATGGGACCGATCAAGTGATCTGCTCATATTAGATGAACTTCATAAGATGAACAAATGGAAAGGTTGGTTAAAAGGAGTATACGATGTAGAGGGTATGCATCCACCAATTATTGTAACTGGTAGTTCTAAGCTTGATACTTATCGCAAAGTTGGTGATTCACTGGCTGGTCGTTTTTTTTCATATCGACTTCACCCACTCGACATAAAAGAAATAATGAAATATTTGCCAGAAATTTCCTCGAAAGATGCCCTTGAACGTTTATTTGCTACAGGCCCGTTTCCAGAACCATTTTTAAATGGAACACAAGAATATTATCGTCGTTGGAGAAAAGGTTATCAGGATATAATCATAAAACAAGATTTGATTACACTGGAAAACGTCCGTAATATTACCGGAATTGAAAACCTGCTACTCCTAATGAGAGAGCGAGTCGGGGCCACCTGTTCATATACCAATATTGCTCGTGATTTAGAGGTTGATCCTAAAACCGTAATGAAGTGGTTAGACATATTAGAGCGTCTATTCATTGTTTTTAAGGTTACTCCATACTCTAAAAAAATAAGAGATTCTCTTTTAAAGGCACCAAAATATTATTTTTACGATACCGCCATGGTGAGTGGGGACTCCGGGACCAAATTGGAAAATTTAGTTGCATGTGCTTTGCTAAAAGAGCTTCATTATCTTGAAGATACCAAGGGATTGGATATCAATTTACACTATATAAGAAACAAACGCGGAGAAGAGATAGATTTTTGCGTGCTCATTGATCGCATGCCTAAACTGTTATGTGAAGTAAAATGGAGCGATGACAATTTCGCTAAAGCATTTAATTCTTATGCAAAATATTTTCCAAACATTAAGAAAGTCCAATTAGTGGCCAATTTACCAAGAGAAATAACTCTTGATCGATTATCTGAAATTCGTAATGCCGCCACATGGTTAGGCGATTTTCAATTGATGTAGGCCCCCCAAAGCACCTATGAGACTTTTTGAATTGTTCAAATATCTAAGAGGTATCAGACAAAGAAACCAACTACCTGCCATTTTATCAATTCGAATTAACAATATCAAAAAATAGCAGGTAAATTGCCAAAGCACAAACCGGCAACAACTTCATGGCCACCATCCACTGCCAAATAAACTCATCCGGCATGCCATTTAACAAATGTGAACTGCCCATTAACCTGAAAAAACCGTAAGCACTAGGTAGTGCTGCCCATATCATCAAAATTAGAGCAAAGGGTTTTTGCATGGAAGAAATATATAATAATCCTGTCACAAAAAAAGGAATTAATACTGAGTAATGATATTCATAAACATAAACATCAAAAAAAATGTTGACCAGGCCAAGCAGGTAAAAAAGAGTGAACATGGATACCCGGCGAAAAAAAGCCAGCATCAACGTTGCTAACATCACCACTACTTTAAAATTAAAAAGCACTCCCTGGGAAACACCCCAACTTTGCAAAAGCGCATTCAAGGACATAATATCCGGCGGCCCAAAAATGGTTCTAGTGTTTAGGCGCATATTGATATTTTCGATATAATAACCAATATAATTGTGCCAAAAAAACGGCACCGTCGCCAAAACCACCAGCAATGCACACATTCCCACAATTTTCAAATGCCGCCGGATAAGTAGTAGCGGCAACCACAAAAGAGCCGTTGGCTTGATAAGCAAAGAAAGAGCATATGTGATATTAAATTTAAAAATATTCCCCTTAAACCATGCCAGTAAAGCAAACAACAGGCATAAATTCAGCAATTCTTGAAATTGGCCAATTCTAATTTCAAGCCCTAGAGCACTGTGGGCCGCAAAAAAAAACAATGCCCAGTGCCCGTAGGGATGATCACGATAATTTCTCCATAAATAAATCCCTCCCAGTAACCAAAGGATAGCCTTGAAAAGCACCCACCATTCAAAGGCCACTTCGGGAGAAAGGAAATGTAGTGGAACTCCTAGCACCATCACCAACAATGGATGGTAAACATTCCTATTACTTCGGATGATCCGGTCTCCCCAATAATCATCAATTTCCGGGGAAAAAGTTTGAGCACGAAACCACGAGGCAGCCGCCTTGGGAACCTGGTAAAAATCCAAACCCTTATAATTGTTATGGTAATAACCAGCTGGATAAATCCAGCTGTCCGTTTTGAAAATATAGGAGACATAAAAGGACAAATGGATCACCAAGGCCAAAGTAATTAATCCATTTTTTTTTAAATATTGGATAATCATCCGTCGTTAACCTTACAAAAATAAGATTATTATATAATAAAATCTCATTTCAAGCAGCTGTTTGCCTCTATAAATACAAACCAGTACTTTTTTGAAAATATTACTAAAAGTATTTGCAGATCGTCTTTAACTTGATATATCACCCCTAATTCACCAGTTTTTAGGAGCTCACCGTATGAAACTTGTACTGATTCTCACCCTTTTGGCCCTCTCCTTACACACCATTGCAAATGAACAACCCTCCGATAAAATAGCAAGTGACCCCTCCACTAAAACCACTCAAACCGAAGAACCATTAAACATAGCCGATGACAGCGAAGACCGCTCCTTAACCTACGAACCCATATCCATAGATGGCAAATACACCGAAAAAACCAGTCAGGCGGATCGTATGAAAAATCTTCGGGCCAAGCTTGAAAAACAAAATGAACTGCTGGTTAAAAGAAAAATTGAGTCCTTAAGACTAAGACAAGAAATGAAAATGACCAAAAAGCTGCAAAAGATTTTCAATCAACAAATGCAGGCTATCGAAAGCATAAATTAAATATATTTATTTTTAACTAATTTTTCTACACAATTTTACCTAGTTGTATGATATTTATACATTTTATTTAATCGAATATATTGATTTTATAGCGCTTTGCCTATATTTTGCATGGCACCATAATTGCACGAATCAAACTTAGACATACGTTTTTTTTATTCGATTGACCACAAGAGGAGGCCTTATGTTTAAGTTTAAGCACTATTTACTCAGTATCGCACTACTAAGTGCCATTGCAGTTCCCATCAAGACTTTTGCTGATGACTCAGTAGCAACAAGTTCTATCCTAGAACAACGACGAGTAGATGCACTAAAAAAACAACTGGCTGAAGCAAACCTAGAAAGAGGAAAAGAAATACGTAAAATGATAACTAATTTGCTTATTGCCGATCAGGAACGAAAAAAAATTGCTTATCTCGATGGAAAGGAACTTCGTGAGCTAGAAAAAAAGAAAGCAGAAAAAATAACTAAAGCTAAATATGAAGAAGAAGAATTACGTGATAGAAAGGAACTTGATTACAAATCCAATAAACCAACACCGACTGATCCAGGAACAACAAAACAATCCAATAAAACCACTTTTACTTCAAGCACAGTAAACCTTACAAATGCTGAAAAAGAATACTTAAAACGAGAACAAGAACATGAAGATTCACTGGCCTGGGCCGATGTTGACTATCAATTGGAAAAAATAGCAATTGAAAGAAAAAAAGATTATGAGGCACAACTGTCTTTCGGTAATCCAGATTATTTAATTGTAAAAAACAAATTAACTAAAGAAGCCATTGATCGGCTAGCTGAATTACATCGCAAAAGAGAAACTATCGAGGAGCAAATTATTAAAACGGCTATGAACAAATACAATAACGAAAATCTTGACGGGAAAGAGTTAGTGGCACAAGCAGAACTTATAGCCAAGGTGTTAGAAGTTGGCCCCAAACTAGCTGGCCAGGACTTTAAGGCAGCCAATTTTCCGAACGCCTTTCAAGAACGATTGGCTAAATTACATGAAAAAAAGGAAGCCATTGAAGAAGAAATTCAAATGGCCCTGACTAAATATAAAAAAGGAAATCTGGACGGCAAAGAGCTGCGAGCCGAGGCAGAAAAGGCTTACAAAGCTGAACAAGAAGAAAAAGCATTCTTGAGTGAAGTAGATGATCGTATGGAGGAACAGGCAGATGAAATTGCTAAAGCCGACGCCGACCAGGATTGCATCGGCGACTGCAAGGAAGAAAAGGTGGATAAAAGAATCAGCGCACTCGAAGGAAGCATCACCAGTTTAACTAAAAAATTCGATCGCTTTTTCACCAGAAAGAAAAAAGCAAAAGAAGAAAAAGAAAAAGAATCTGGAAATTATTTGGCAGGCATTGAAAAATTTATGGCACCCATACTTGAGAAGATCATGACCCCCATTTCCCAGGGCCTAGCTGCCATGATAGAAACTCAAAAGCAAATGTCCGTAACCCTGGCCGGTATCGCCAGCAACATGCAAAACAACAGTCAGATGAATAACGGACTATTCCAGGGACTGGTCCTCGGTGCCATGCTAAAGGGTGACTACAATCCCCAGGGAGCGACGTTTAATCCTTTCAATCCCTTTTCGCAACACTATAATGCAGAAGAAAGTTGGATGAATAAATATGTCGGTGGTAATAACTTTTTTAGAGGGAATAGACCAAATGTTGGCTTTAATTTTGGAACTGTCAATCAATGGGGTGGTAATGGAACCGTAAACCAATCCTAAAGAGCTTTATTCTAAGTCTCTTTAAATAGATAAATAATCAAAACAAAGAAGACTCCTGCGGGGGTCTTTTTTGTTAATAATTGACTAAAATGTAGCGGCAAATTTTTCCTAAACATTTTCATATCTATGACGAGGAGAGGGTAGGTAATATTTGCAGCATGAAGCAAGCAAATAAAAGCAGGGACCGCCTGGAAAACTTTAGAGGTTTACAATGAGTATGGAATTAATACCATCCAAGGTCAAAGACAAAACAATCATCAAAAAATGTCATATCTGCGGGGAAATTATCGAGTCGCTACATGAAGTGGAAAGATGTCCCCATTGTAAAAAACCATTCCTGCCATGCCAGTACTTTGGCAAGGTGCACGCCAAAAATACCAGTGAATTTAAGCAGTTGTTTTCACATGTATCAGAACTTCAAGAGGATCTACTGATCAAAGGCCTCTATACGATTTGGTAGAATTTCAAATTTTTACAATATTTTGTTCCATAAATCTTGATTGAACGCTATAGTCCTTTACTCAAGTATTTTATGGATCAAATAAATTTAAGCAACATTCATCCCATTATTTTACAAATTCTCAGCAAAAGGGGTTGGGGGCAATCGGAAATTAATGAGTTCTTTTCCTGGAATTTAAATGATCTCCCTGATTTGACCAACCTGCTCGATCTTCGAAACGCCGGTGAACTGATTGTAAAATGCGTAAACGAAAATAAAAACATTGCGGTTTTTGGTGACTATGACGTGGATGGAACCACTTCGTGTGCCCTGCTTTATCATTTTTTTAAACTTATCGGGGTTGAAATAAAAGTTTTTCAACCGGACCGGTTTATTGAAGGATACGGACTTCATCTTTCCTCCATTGACCAGGCCCTTTTCCACCACATTGATCTCCTCATCACCGTTGATTGCGGAATTAACAGTCATGAGGCAGCATTATACGCCAAAGAAAAAGGAATGAACTTGATTATCACTGACCATCACAAGGATGATCCGGACCAGGATCTCCCTTGTGCGCTGGTGATCAATCCCAACCGCAGAGATGAACCCGCTGATTCCCCGCTTAAATGCCTGGCCGGAGTGGGGGTGGCTTTTGCCCTTGCTTTGCAAGTCAAAAGATTACTGGAAGAAAAAAACACCCCATGTCCCTCCATCTATAGTCTGTTGGAGCTGGTAGCAATTGGTACCATCAGTGACCTGGCTCCTCTGAAAAATACCAATCTATTGCTGGTGCGCCATGGGCTCAAGCAAATCACCAAAAGCAGTTTCTTGGGGCTAAAAAAATTCCTTGATCGGGAACATTTTCACATGGATTTTTTACCAAGCGAACACATCGCCTTTAATATTGGTCCACTGATTAATTCCAAAGGAAGGCTTGATCATCCCCGAAAGGCCCTGGAGCTACTGACCAGCAACGATTCAGAGGTGGTTTTTTTAAACTACAATCACTTGGAAAATTGTAACAATGAAAGAAAACGTCTGCAAAACGATATTTTTGAAGAGGCCAAGGAACTCCTCAAGAAAAAAATGAGCAGTGATGATAATCTTATCAGCATCTGCTACGCCCCTCATTGGCATGAGGGGGTAATCGGTATAGTTGCCTCCAAACTAGTCGAGGAATTCTCCCATCCCGCCATCATTTTTACAGATGCCAGCGAACCAGGCCTGGTGAAAGCTTCTGCCCGCACGGCCGGGACACTAAACATTTATGAATGCTTGAAAGAATGTTCTGATTTATTTATTAAATTTGGCGGTCATGCCTCGGCAGCCGGCCTGACCATGGATAAAAACAATTTGCCCCTTTTTGAGCAAAGAATAAGATCCATTATCTCCCGGATCCCTTTTGCAGAAAGAGTTCATACCCTTGAACACGATCTTGAAATAAAATTTAAAGACATTTCACCGGGTCTTTTGAAACAGCTGGAATATCTTGAACCGTTTGGAAACGCCAACCCCAAACCATTATTTCGATCCTCTGACGTCAAAATACTCTCCTTTGAAATCTTAAAGGAAAAACATGTGCGCTTTGAGCTGGGGTGCTTGAACGATCCTTCCATAAAACTTAGAGGAATCAGTTTCAACTATATCGGCTCTTGGAACAATCCTCATCCCGAAAAACTCTACCTCGAACAGCAAAAAAATCACACCCCTTTATGGGTGTTTTATAATCTAGGTATAAATAGATGGAATGGAAATCAATATATCCAGCTTCAAATCAAAAAAATCAAATGGGGGTTTTAACTGACTTGAGTCTCGTAAAGATCCTTCATGGATTTTTCGCCATAAGCTTTATTCAGACCCTCTTGATAACTCAACCAGAACCATGCAGAGGCCTTGTTATCCGGTAGTTTGGATAAATCCTCTATATTTTTCCTCTCTTCTATGATGGATATAAAATTCACCAATTTCAAATTTTCTGGGAAAAAATTAAGCACCACCAATTCCATCTCGTCGTCATAAAGAATTCTTACCAGCTTAACTTTCTTTAAATGCAGCAATATATTTTTTGCCCGTTTAGGAGTGATCATACAATGCTCGCAAATCTCTTGCACCGTAAGCCCCACACTGTTGTAATCACAAACATCTTTCGTATTATAAAATCTTTTAATAAGTTCCAACAAGCAAATAAGGGCGATTTCCCTGGTAGAACGACCCTCACTTATTAATAATAAGTTTTTATTTTTTTGATTGAACACTTTTCTAAACTGGATGTAATAACCAATGATCCCGCTCATTGCATAAATAGCACCATTGACACAAAACCAAATTCCAAAAAGTACAAAGCCGATAACCAAGGATTTTGTAGCGGCAAATTCCATATTATTTTTCAAAAAGAAAATGAAAATATACTTAAATATTTCAAAAGTAATCCCCGCCACCAGACCAGCTTTTATCGATGATTCCCAGTCAAAAATATGCTTGCTGAGTATCTTATATGTAATGGTATAGGAGAAAATGGAAAGAAAAAGAATGCCGACTCCAATTAACAACTCAAAAATAAAAAAATCACCGTAATCCATGGGGACAATCGAACTGAAAATTGAATAGGCCCAGGAACCGTAGTATGGAATAGGGACCAAGGCCAGGAGAGTCCAATACAAGGCAGCTCGCTTTATAGAACTTCTCTCTTGGAGAAATCCCAGCAACTTATCCAGATAATTTTCCATCAGGTATAAAACATATCCGATCATCATCAAAGCTACTGGAAAGAAAAATAATAACAATCCAAAAGTATTGGGTTCGCCAAAACTTTTATCAATTTTTTGTAACATCAAATAACTCTGGGGGAATAGATCCACCAGATACGGGGTAACCCCCCCCCCATATTGCACCAGAGATAAAATAACCAGCACAATAACCACGAACAAGCCCATGAAGGCCATACCAAACAGCAAGGAGGTACGAATCCATTTTTTCACGTCGACAATCTTGTACGCTTGAATCAATTGATTATAAAAATCTTTTGTTATTTTCTTCATCATCATCATTTTTTAATTTAACCTTGAAAATTCTTTTCATATATCATGATATAACCCTGACCATTATTAACAACTGGGTTAGTTTTACCGGGGAATTGACTATTCACCCCCCTGATAATCCTTGCTCTTTAGTGACAGATAAGTAACCCAGAACAAAAATGCGTAGGAAAATAAAAAATGTCCTCCCTCATATAAATTAAACATCAAAGCATTTTGATCCATTAATAGATTTTTGGATAATCCACTGATGGTGTCCACTCTGGGAAGCAGCCAATGAACCAGCAGGCCAATCACCGAAAACGGACCTAGCTCACTCCACGCAAATTCCTTGGCAAAATGAGCATTGGATATATTCATAATCGTAAAAAGTACAATGCTTGATACAAATGCTATGACTTTTGAAAAATGAATAGAAAGAAGAGCTGCCAACGTGATACATACCAATATTTTGAGACTAAAGACCCCAAACGACAAAAATATTTTATAACTTAGTGCCAGCTGATCGCCAGAAAATGCAAATACCAACAAAGCTAAAACCAAGGTCACAATATAATAAAAATTAACTATCAACCAAGTCCCAAGCAAGCGATTAGCGAGATAAAAAGCTGGTCTGACCGGAAATGCCACGATTTGCTGAGAGACCCCGCAATCCATATCACTTTTAATGGTACTGACCCCCAATATAAAGCCCAGCATGCCCCCCCAGGCAGAAATGATTTCGTACAAAAAAGACATTTTAGTATGACTCCACTCAAATCCTTGTCCCACGGAGGGATTGCTCACAAAAAAAACCGAGATTTGATTGATCAATATGATTAAAAAAAGCGATAACACAAATAAAAATAATAAAGTTTTATTTCGAATTTCTTTTTGAAAAGTGTTGATCAACAACGCTTTCATGATTACATTATTCATGCTGGCACCCCTTTTATGATCGTGTAAAAAGAATCCTCCAGGCTGCTACCATTCATAAACGCCTCCACATCCCCACTATATAAAATCTGTCCTTTGTTGATGATGGCAATTTCTCTGGCGATTTTTTCAACTTCACCCAGGATGTGAGAATTGATAAATACGGTTTTATGGTGGGATGCCAGATCCTGAAAAATATTTTTTATAATTTTAATGCCAATCGGATCAAGCCCATAGAAAGGTTCATCAAAAATATAAAGCTCGGCTCTGGCCAGTAATATGGAAGCAATCCCCACCCGTTGCAATTCACCTTTGGAAATTTGGGAAATCCTTCTATTTTTTAAAGCCATGATTTCGACCTTCTCCAAAGCCTGATCGATTTGCTGGTTTAAATCCTGGAAAGACACTCCATACATCTTCCCATAAAACTTCAAAACACCTTCCACCGTAAAATAAGGAAAAAAATTAAACTTCTCGGGAAAGTAAGCCAACTTTGTATGCGACTCATGATTTTTACTTATCTGGCCAAAAATCTCCACCTCCCCTTCTTTAAATCTGGTAATTCCCAAAATTGATTTTAAGAGAGTTGTTTTACCGGCACCGTTTGGGCCTAGCAAGGCAAAAATCACTCCGGTTGGCACCGTTAAATTGACATTATTCAAGATCAGACGATTTCCATAAAACTTTTTAAGATTTTTGATATTAATAGCATTCATTTTTAAAACTCGAAGTTAACCAGCGTTTTTATTATTTTTCGATACTGACTTTTGGGAAAATCAATATTTAATTCATCCATAATTTCTGCATTAGTTATATTTCCATAATACTCCAATAAATAATTAGCATAAGCTTCGGCAATCAGAAAAACTACTGTAAGCGGCTCCAGATTATTGCTGAATGTTTTAGCAAATCCCCGCCCCCCCATGGTTCCATGATGTCTGAGTATGATGGTATCCGCCCCAATGGGCAACCGCGGATAATCTCTCACCAGCTCTGCCGCTTTCTTGGCGTGATAGACAATCGTCTGCTCGTCAAACTGATTTAAATTGGCTGCAATGACTTCCTCATTGTTTTTGATCATGGCATACTTATCACACTGCAAAGTTATGTCATGAAAATAGGCCACAAATGACAGCTTCTCCTGCTGTTCCGTAGATCCCCATTCCATATTGGAAACAATATGAAAGGCCACATAAGTGGTCAGCTGGGTTCTTCTGAATCTAAAGCTGGTGGGATTGTTTAAAAGCAGTTTTAACAAATCCCCCAGTTTGGGATAGGTATAGACAATTTCCTCCATTTTTTTCATGCTCGCTTTGGCGAGCTTGACAGTCTCGTCAGAAATTCCCCGAGTGAGTAAAAGACCTGAAACAATGTCATTACAGTCTTCCAGCAAGGCAATTTTCTCAGCATCATCGGACAGCTCACTTTGTAATTTAGAAATAATCCGATCAGTGACCTCGTTGACAAAATAGAGTCGATCGTTAAATTTCACATAAAAAAAACTGACCCCTTTTTCATAATACTTTTTAATATCCCCTTTGATATACATATCGCCTTTTCTAAAGCGCATCACATAATGGTCAGGATTGTTCTCTTTTTTTATCCTGATGTAGGTATGTACGAAAATCTCATCAATAAAATAATAATATTTGATTGGAATGGGAAAAAATTCTGGAGTTGATTCATTTTCCAAAACTGGAGCGATTTGTAATATTTGGGCCATCTCGCTGACAATTTCCTCCACCGGGCGATCCGGATCCAATTTTCGAATAACTTTTTCACCAACACTATCTTTTTCCATGGATACCAATGGAATTTCCATTTGATAGGTTTGCAAATGCTTATAAATCTCAACTGCGGTATGTTTTTCATTGACCATACTGGCCACGATGATTAAATCAACCACCTCAGATCCGCCTTTTAAATACTCTAAAACATCTTCAATCTTTGACTTGAACACAACTTCAATCTTTAAAATAACATCCAGATTTAATGCAATTGCATTATTAAACTGGCTATTTTTTCCAACAAAAAGGACTTTCTTCACAACCTACCTACAATAATAATAAAAGGCTTAAGGCCATCACTCCCATTCCACCAATCAATCCATAAATGGCAAGATGGTGCTCCCCGTATTCCTCTGCAGCAGGCAATAATTCATCCAAGGAAATAAAAACCATGATTCCTGCCACTATCGCAAACATTATACCTAAAATCATATCATTCATAAAAGGAAGTAATATCAAATAACCGATAATTGCGCCGATTGGCTCCGCCAGTCCGGATAAAAAAGACCAGATAAAGGCCTTTTTCTTACTTCCGGTGGCATAATAAATCGGCACGGATACAGATATACCTTCTGGAATATTGTGAATGGCTATGGCAATCGCAATGGTTACACCCAATTGGGGATTGTTTACTGCAGTCAAAAACGTTGCCAATCCCTCTGGGAAATTATGTATTCCAATGGCCAGTGCCATAAGTAAACCTGTACGTTTTAGTTTACTATAACGCTCAAGTAAATTTTTTTCATTCATCTGTTCGGCACCTCTCATTTCATGAGGATTGTCAATATCAGGAATGAGTTTATCAATTATACCAATAACAAAAATTCCCCCGAAGAAAGCAAGCGTAGTGATCCAGGTGGCAATCCCGTTGGGATAGAGGTGTTCAATACTTTTTAAGGCCACCGGAAATAATTCAACAAATGAAACATAAATCATCACTCCCGCTGAAAAGCCCAGGGAGACGGAAAGAAATTTGGGATTAGTTTTCTTGCTATTAAAAGCAATCAAGCTACCAACCCCAGTGGAAAGTCCCGCAAATAAAGTCAACAAGAAAGCCGGTATAAGATTTTCCGTAGGAAACATACTCATTCTCCCTCAAACAAAAAGGGCCACATTTTAATGGCCCTTTTATTATATAAAGTTTTTTTAACTTGTTATGCTTTTTTTTGACGTCTTATGCAAGCCACGACGATGGCAGCAATAATGCATAAAATCCCACAAATAGTGAAAGCCAGCGGAAAATTGCCCAGATCACCCAGTTTTCCACCAATCATTGGACCAAAGATTCCGCCCACTCCATAAGCTAGAAAAACCCATGGATAAAGTTGGGCGATATTTTTCGATCCAAATGCTCCCGCTGTAATCGTCGGGAAGAGAGAAAAATTTCCACCAAAATTGAAACCGATGATGGCGGCACCTAGATATAAAAGAACTTTTGTTCCGGCCATGAAGGGAAATAAAATAACAATAATCCCTTGAGTTAACATCATTAAAAACACTGACCACTTACCACCAATATAGTCGGCGATCATTCCCCAGGCAATTCTTCCCAATCCGTTGAAGATAGAAAAATAAACCGCGATAGCAGTGCCAGCGATGACCGAGGCTTCTGCCATATCATAACCGTTAGCCTGTAAGGCTTGCATTGGAAAAAGTTTCATCAGTCCTATACTCATAAGCCCGGCACCAGAACCGGCCACAAAGGCAAAAAAGATCATATAGAATTGCGGAGTCGCCAACATTTCTTTGGCCACATAATCTTTTAAAGCCACCGCTTTTTTATTACCAGTTGCAACACTTACGCCTGTCCAGCCAGCAGGTACCCAACCTTCGGGAGGAAAAACCATCCAGATACCTCCAATAACAACTACGATTAAAAAGATTATTCCGTAGATAACAAAAGTAGTTGGTAAACCAAAATTAGCAATCAGGTTTCCCCAATCAGCTGCCAATTTCACCCATAAAAGAGCACCAAATCCAAATCCTGCTACCGCCAGCCCCGTTATCAAACCTTTTTTATCTGGAAACCAGCGCATACCCACGGCGATAGGAACAACGTAAGTAATACCGATACCGGCTCCACCAACCACGCCGATAAACAGAAACATTAGCCAAAAATTGGAAGGATCCACCAATCCTCCTAGAATATATCCAAGACCAACCACCACGCCACCTACCATGGCAAGCAATCTTGGTCCAAATTTAGGCATCACTTTACCGGCCATAACCATGACGATAGCAAATACTGCCAAGCTGGCAGCAAACACACCTTGAGTTTGGCCAACTGACCAGCCATAATCATTTTTCAAAGACGGCGTAAAGACCGACCATGCATACAATGCGCCAAGGCAAAACTGTATCATGATGGCACCCAGCACCACCAACCATCTGTTCATTACTTGCTTATCACTCATTTTAAGTCTCTCCTATATTAAGTGTGTAATTATTATCCAAGAAGTTTGATCAAATAATCTTAACAGTATCAAGTATATATGGAAAGTTAATTGTCAGTTTTTTTAAAAAAATATTATGCCCGGTGTAACTTTGAATTTACACTTTTAATTTTGTCATCCATCGTTTGAGATCGATCAGTTCTGGTCCCTACTTTTATAATGGAAGCAATTCTTGGAACTCCTGTCTGATGAATGAGTTCATGACATTCTTTTATAGCGCCCATCACATCATCCCACTCCCCTTCCAGATTGGTTCCATTGGCGTGAAGTGTGCTGGTTATCTTTCTCTTCTCAAAAATCTCGTGGCATCGGGCCACATATGGGGAAAGGCTGACACCCACTCCCAGTGGAATAATGGTGAAATCAATTAACACTTTCAATTTTTTTCTCCCGGTTTAGAGTTATCAGCGCATGTTTTTGCGCTCTACTCATTTTTTTAATGACTGCCTCTCTTATCTGGGCCATTGAACGATTTTTTGCATACTCCACATATACTATGCTTTTAGGTAGCGAAGTGTTAAAAAATTTAGCGCCCTTAGAGGAATTTAAATGTTCAGAAAATCTTCTGGCCATATCTATCGTAATACCTGTGTAATACTTGCCACTTTGGGTTTCGATAATATAAATGGTCCACTTTGTTTTTTTCTTAATCATTAACAATAACTTTTGCGTTGATAAGCATAGACATGATATAAAATAAAACCTATTTCTAAAAGGAGAATATCGTGAAAGTTAATTTAAAAGAACTGGTCCGCACCATTCCGGATTATCCCAAAAAAGGCATCATGTTTCGGGATATCACCACCCTGCTTAAACATCCAGAAGGTTTTAAAGAAACCATTAATCAGCTCGTCCAACACGCTGAAAAAATAAATTTTGATAAGATTGTAGGTCTAGAAGCACGCGGTTTCATCATTGGTGCTGCCATGGCGTATGCGATGAACAAGGGATTTATTCCCGTTAGAAAAAAAGGCAAACTTCCTGGCGAGGTAAAAAGAAAAGAATATGCTCTTGAATACGGGACAGACACCATCGAGATGCACACCGACAGTATTAAAAAAGGCGAAAAAGTTTTAGTCATAGATGATCTGTTGGCAACTGGTGGAACTGCACTTGGCGCCATTTCCCTGATTGAGGAATTGGGCGGAACAGTTCCAGAAGTCATGGTGGTGATTGATCTTCCCGATTTACATGGAAAAGCCAAGCTTGAAAAAAAAGGTATCAAAGTTTTTAAACTTATTAATTTCGAAGGCGAATAAAAAATATGAAAAAATTTTCCAACTTAAGACGGGTCGAAGGTAAAAGCAAAGTTACCGGAACGGCTCTATTTATTGATGATCTTAATTTTCCCGACATGCTTCACGGGATAACCGTCAGGTCTCCAGTGGCCCGAGGCATTTTGAAAAAAATACATTTTGATCCCAGCATTAACTGGAATGATTTTGTGATCGTAACTGCAAAAGATATTCCCGGCCAAAATATTATCCACCTGATCAAGGAAGATTGGCCTTTTTTAGTTGGTGAAAGAATCAATCACAAGGGGGAAGCCATCGTCTTGCTAGCTCACCACGATCAGCAAAAATTAAGCGAAGCTTCCACCAAAATCAGCTTTGAGATAGAAACACTCCCCGCCATCTTTACCATCGATGATTCGATCAATAAAAAAGAAATCATCTGGGGGGATGATAACTGTTTTAAAAAGTACTATATCAATAAGGGGGATATAGATTTAGCATTCAAGGATGCCTTTCATGTTTTTGAACAGACCTATCGAACTCTTCATCAAGAACAGCTTTATATTGAACCCCAAGGGGCCATCGCTGCTTACAACGAATTAGAGGGCATCACGGTCTGGGGCAGTTTGCAATGCCCTTATTATGTCCATGGAGCCTTAACCAATTTATTTAATTTTTCAAACGAAAAAGTACGCATTATCCAATCTGAAACTGGTGGAGCCTTTGGTGGCAAAGAGGATTATCCCTCCATGATTGCCGGACATGCCGCTCTCTTAGCTTATAAGGCAAAAAAACCGGTCAAATTGATTTACAAAAGGGCCGAAGATTTACAAGTTACCACCAAAAGACATCCTTCTCAAACGACGATTAAAACAGCTGTTGATGAAGGGGGAAAATTACTGGCGATGGATATTGCATTTTTACTCGATGGAGGAGCCTATGCCACCCTGTCCGAAGTGGTTTTATCCCGTGGAACTCTCCATGCAGCCGGCCCCTATTTTTGCGAAAACATAAGAATAAAATCAAAGGTCATGGCCACCAACAGTCCCCCCAACGGGGCATTCCGAGGCTTCGGCGCCCCTCAGAGTATTTTTGCCATGGAAAGACACCTCGATAACGTGGCCAGATCAATTGGCATCACTCCGGAAAAAATAAGAACAATTAATTTTATCAAGCGTGGACAAACCACGGCCACCAACCAGGTATTGGATGAAAAACTGGATTTTGACAGTCTGCTTTCCACCACTTTATCCAAACTAAAAAAAGACACCAAAAAATCCAAGCACAAGCACATAAAATCAGGAATAGGAATTGCCACCTTTATGCACGGAGCAGGCTTTACAGGTTCAGGAGAAAAATATCTAGCTTCCGTCGCTGGTATCGAGGCCATGGATGATGGCAAAATAAAAATACTATGCGCCAGTACCGAAATGGGACAAGGAAGAAACACTATCTTCGCTCAAGTAGTAAGTGAAACGCTGGGAATTGATCCCCACCATATTTTAACTCCCGCTCCTGATACCTTGGAAGCTCCCAATTCAGGGCCTACAGTGGCTTCCCGAACGTCCATGATTGTAGGAAAATTACTTGAACATGCAGCCAATGGACTAAGAAACACTTTATTGGCTGCCGGACTTATCCCTGAAAAATATACTGAAGCAAAATTTATCCAGGCCCTAAAAATTTATAAGAAAAAGTATGGCACCTTAAAAAGTTTTCACCAATATAAACAACCAGAACATATAAAGTGGGACGATCAAACTTACCAAGGTGACGCCTATCCCACTTTTGCGTGGGCCTGTTATGGTGCACAGGTTAGCGTCAATACCTTAACCTATGAAATAAAAGTGGATAACTTTGTGGCCACTCAGGAAGTCGGCAGGGTGCTTAATAGAAAACTGGCTGAAGGGCAAATTGAAGGCGGAATTGCCCAAGGAATTGGCTTTGCCATTTTTGAGAAGGCCATTTTTAAGGACGGTGTTATGATTAATAACAGTTTCACCAACTACATCATGCCTACTGCCCTTGATCTGCCCCGCATCCATGTTTATTTTAAAGAATGGAATAAGGATTATGGGCCAGGAGGCGCCAAAGGGATTGGCGAACTTCCATTAGATGGCTCCGGACCAGCAGTTATTAACGCCGTGGCGGATGCCTTGAACATCTGTCCTGACACCATCCCTTATCTTCCAGAAGATCTTATGAATGATATGGAGTTTTTAAAATGAATACACAAAAAATAAAAATTCAATTCACACTTAACAATCAAGAGACGATTATCACCACCTACCCGATGAAGCGGCTCATTGATGTTTTAAGAGATGATTTGCATCTGACCGGAACCAAGGAAGGATGCGGCGAAGGTGAATGTGGTGCTTGTGCAGTATTTATTAACGGGGAACTAGTTAACTCGTGCCTGGTGCCGATTATTCAGGTTGACGGAACTATCGTTTCCACTATTGAAAATTTTGCATCTGACTTTGAACTTGATCGTATTCAAGAATCGTTTATTAACAACAATGGTGCCCAGTGTGGCATTTGTACTCCCGGCATGATTCTCGCCTCAAGTGCACTTCTTATGAAAAATGCCAACCCCAACGAACAGGAAATCCGCACCAATCTGGCCGGAAATCTTTGCCGCTGCACCGGTTACAATAAAATTTTGGATTCCGTCAAAGAAGCATCCAAGTTAATAAGGAAAAAATAATGCATATTTCATCCATAAATGTTTACGATGCCAAAAATATTCATGATGTTTTAAACCTGCTGGATAAAGAACCTGGCCGATGGTCCATCCTGGCTGGAGGTACTGATATTATGGTCCAACTTGATCTGGGAACCTGGCAGGCACCAAATCTTATCAATATCTGGGGAATTTCTGATTTATCAGGTATTCGTATAAATAAAAATGAAATTGAAATTGGTGCCCTCTCAACGTTTAGTGAAATCATTAATCACCCGATTATAAAAAAAGAATTTCCCATGCTGATTGAAGCGGCCATGCTAACCGGATCTATTGCAATTCAAAACCGAGGAACCATTGGTGGCAATATCATGAATGCTTCTCCTGCCGCCGACACTCCGCCAGCACTCCTTGCCTATGGCGCTGAAATTGAACTCACCAGTAAAAATGAAGTTCGACGATTATTTTATAAGGATTTCCACATTAATTATAAATTAATGAGAATAAACCAAGACGAAATCTTAACTAAAATCATCCTCCCAAGAACAAGCAACAAGACCATCGATTTTTACCAGAAAGTGGGAACCAGGGCCGCTCACTCCATATCCAAAGCTTGCATCGCCGTCAGACTTACCATGGATAAAAAAACCATTACCGATATAAAAATTGGTCTGGGAGCCGTGGCCCCCATGCCCATTCGGGTTTATATGACCGAAGATTTATTAAAAGGAAATAAATTATCCATGGATTTAATTGATCAGGCTATTTTACAAATTGCCAGCGAAATTCATCCGATTGACGATATCCGAAGCAATAAAGCCTATCGGCTAAGAGTTGCCATCAATCTCCTTAGAAACTTTCTTAAAGGATTACTCTGATGAATGATTGGATACAAAAATTACATGAACTAAAGCAGGCCAATAAAATTTTCTGCCTGGCAACCATTGTAAACACCATTGGTTCCAGTCCCAGAAAAGGCGGAACCAGAATCATCGTGGAAAGTGAAAAAAAATTTTATGGCACCATCGGTGGCGGGAATCTGGAACATTTGGTAATTTCCCAGGCAATTAAAATGCTTGGTAAAAATGAATCCTCCATACAAAACTTCCCCCTCGACGAAGAAGCTGGTCAAGTCTGCGGCGGATCTGTTGACGTACACTTTGAATCCTTTGGAATCGGTCCGAAACTTTATATTTTTGGAGCAGGACATGTCTGCCAGGCGGTTTGTGACATTTTAAAAAACACTCTGTTTGATATCCACGTCATCGATGAACGCAGTGAATGGCTGGATAAACTTACTCACTCAACAGCCCATAAAATCCATTGGAAGGAATTCATCAAACAAAACGCATGGAGCAAGGATTTATCATTTGCCGTAGTGATGACTCCCAATCATGAGTTTGATCAAGACATTGCCTTCTTACTCGCCCCAAAGCCACTAAAATACCTTGGTGTGATTGGTAGCAAAAACAAATGGACTCATTTCAAAAAGCAGCTGACCCGTTCAGGTCTTAAAGAAAAAGATATAAAAAAAATCAAATCACCTATTGGATTAGTCAAAGCGGGAAATGAACCCTATGAAATAGCTATTTCACTGGGAGCCGAACTTTTAGACTACTACTACAATCATGAATAAGCCCATACCACTTCCCCCACTCCTCATCCTCTGCGCAGGTTCTTCGACTCGCATGGGGCAACCCAAGGGCCTGGTTAAAATTTTTGCTGAAACACTGCTTGAATATCAAATCAAAAACTATACATCCGTTGGCCTGGAAAAAATTATCGTGGTACTCGGTGCGCACATAAACCAATATATAGCACAATTACCCTGGATCGGTAGGGCCATGAAAAGCTGGCTTAATTATGAATCCAATTCAGTCAAAGTAATCGAGAACATCCACCATGAACTTGGACAATTCTCTTCGCTACAAGCTGGACTTAACGAATTTTTGAAATTGAGGGAAAACTTCATCTTTATTCTTCCCATCGACGTTCCCCTACCTGATGAAAGCGTGCTTTACCGCATTCTATCTGTTTTCAACAAAGATCTTTGGGTTACCACACCCGAACTTTTCGGACGAGGCGGACATCCCGTGCTCATTAACAGAGATTTTGCCAGTCATCTGGTCTCCTTAGACCCACAACATACAGATTCAAGGCTGGATAAACAAATCGAGCTTCTTGACTCATCGAAAAAGACCAGAATCGGCGTAACTGATCCCGGAATCCATCTCAATATCAACAACGAGGAACATTTACAGCGCTTTTTAGATAATCTTAAAAGCTAACGTGGACAAATTTTCAAAATTTAGATACATTAGATCAACCAACGAATCAAACCTAGTCGGGCAGTAGCGCAGCTTGGTAGCGCACTTGCATGGGGTGCAAGGGGTCGCTGGTTCAACTCCAGTCTGCCCGACCATTTTTATGTAGAATTCTTAAAGTTTCTTAAAAACAAAAGCCTTATTAAGTTTCTAATTTAATGAGGCTTTTGTTTTTTAAACACATCGAAAAAAAATCAAGTTATACTTGATTTTTTCCAGTTAAACTTGAATCAATGATCTGCATTTTAGTTTTCTGAAAGATAGAT
>Ga0208958_1000341_pt1 | contig 56532 bp, 54 predicted proteins | sample RifOxyB1_FD_184032 | JGI IMG/M metagenome (GOLD analysis project Ga0208958, IMG submission 184032) | Soil microbial communities from Rifle, Colorado - Rifle Oxygen_injection B1 (SPAdes) | ecosystem: Environmental > Terrestrial > Deep subsurface > Rock core/Sediment | place: Rifle, Colorado...
TGGACCACGACGGCCTGCACTGTGGCCAGGTCCACCGCCGATGAGGCCACTGTCACCGTGGCCTGAATGCCCAGCCCGGATGCGGCAGGCATCCACCGCAGATCGTCGACCGCCTTCACCCCGGGATCGGCGAACATCGCCGCACGCACAATTTCCAGGTCAGGCTTGGGCATGATGCTGCCTCATGCGAGCGCCGTGGTCGGGAGAACGGGCCGGTCGCGCTCTCGGTGTAACCACCGGTACAGCACGGGCAATACAAACAGGGTCAAGGCGGTCGAGGACAAGATGCCACCGATCACCACGGTCGCCAGGGGCCGCTGGACTTCCGAACCCGCACCGACATTGAGAGCCATCGGCAAGAAGCCCAAAGAAGCCACCAGCGCGGTCATCAGCACCGGACGCAGCCTGCCGAGCGCACCATCGCGCACGGCCTCATCCAGCGGATCGCCTTGTTCGCGCAGGCGTCGGATGAAGGCAATCATGACCAAGCCGTTCAACACCGCCACGCCCGATAGGGCGATGAAGCCCACGCCGGCGGAGATGGACAACGGAATTCCGCGCAGCGCCAGCGCGATGACGCCGCCGGTCAGCGCCAGCGGTACCCCGCTGAACACGATCGCAGCGTCCTTTGCCGACCCAAAGGCCATGAACAGCAGAGCAAATATGAGAGCCAAGGTGACCGGAACGACTACGGAAAGGCGCTGGCTGGCGGAGATCAATTGCTCGAACGTGCCTCCATAGGCCACCCAGTAGCCTTCCGGCATCTTCACTTCCTCGCCGATTTTGGTGCGCAAATCTCCCACGAAACTTCCCAGATCGCGTTCGCGCACATTGGCCGTGATGACCACGCGTCGCTTGCCGTTCTCGCGGTTCACCTGGTTCGGTCCACGCTCGACTTGGATGGTAGCGACCTCACGTAACGGCACGGTCCGAGGGCTACCGCCACGCCATGTCGCCTCACGGCTGGACTCATCGGGACTATTGTCCTCGGGCAACGGAATCGGCAGGTCTGCCAGCACCGCCGGATCTGAGCGCAATGTTTCGGGTAGCCGGACCACGAGAGCGAAGCGACGATCGCCTTCAATGAACTGGCCCGCTACCTGACCACCGATAGCGGTGGCCACCGTCTCCTGCACATCTCCTGGATTCAATCCATACCGTGCCAGCGCTACCGGGTCTGGGGTTACCGTGAGCAACGGCAGTCCGCTCACTTGCTCAGACTTCACGTCCTCAGCACCAGGCACTTCACGCATTGTCCGCTCGATGCGGCCAGCAAGTCGTGCGAGCTGATCCAGATCATCGCCATAGACCTTGATCGCCACGTCCGAGCGGACGCCGGAGATCAGTTCGTTCGTGCGCATCTGGATGGGCTGGGTGAACTCATAGTTGCTACCGGGGATTTTCTTGGCGGCTTGCTCCAGTTCTTCGATCAACTCTGCCTTGGGCTTGCGGGGATCTGGCCACTGATCCCGCGGCTTGAGCATGAGGAACGTGTCGGCCATCGAGGGGGGCATCGGATCGGTGGCTACCTCGGCGGTACCGATCTTGGAGAAAATGTTGGCCACCTCGGGAAACTGCGCCAATCGCTTCTCCAATGTTTCCTGCATCGCCACCGATTGCTCCAGACTCGTGCCTGGAATCCGCATCGGCTGCAGCGTGATGTCGCCCTCATCCAGGCTGGGCACGAACTCCGATCCCAGCCGCGTGGCCAGGATGCCGCACGCGACCACCAGTACCGTGGCGCCGCCCAGTACGGCCAATCGACGGCGTAGCGCCCAATCCAGCAGCGGCGTGTAGCGAGCTCGTGACCAGCGCATCAGTCGGTTATCGTGCTCGGCCACGCGTCCACGCAGGAAGGTTGCAATGGCCGCTGGCACGAACGTCAGCGACAGCATCATCGCGCCGGTCAGCGCCAGGACGACGGTAATGGCCATGGGGTGGAACATCTTCCCCTCGACGCCGGAGAGGGCAAAGATCGGCAGATAGACGGCCGTGATAATGCCCAGGCCGAACAGGCTCGGTCGAATGACTTCCGCCGTTGCCGAAGCCGTCAGGTCATATCGCTCTTGATCGTTGAGTTGCCTGCCCAGCGCATTCTGCGCCTCGCCGAAACGACGCAGGCAGTTCTCGATGATGATGACCGCACCATCCACGATAAGCCCGAAGTCCAACGCGCCCAGGCTCATCAGATTGCCCGATACGTTGCCTCGCACCATGCCGATGATGGTGAACAGCATGGCCAGCGGGATCACAGCTGCGGTGATCAACGACGCCCGGACATTGCCCAGTAACAGGAACAACACCACCACCACCAGAAGCGCGCCTTCGATCAGGTTCTTGGCAACGGTCCCTATGGTGCGATCTACCAACGCCGTGCGGTCATACACCGCCTTGGCGTGCACACCTTCGGGCAGACTGGCGTTGGCAGCCTCCAGCTTGGCCACAGCGGCCCGAGAAACGTCGCGACTGTTGGCGCCAAACAGCATAAAGGCCGTACCGACGACCACCTCATGCCCGTTCTGCGTGGCCGCGCCGGTGCGCAGCTCCTTGCCTTCGCCAACGGTGGCGACATCGCGCACGCGGATCGGGACGCCATCACGACGATCCAGCACGATGCTGCCGACCGCGTCCACATCCCGTAGCTGGCCCGGTACGCGCACCAGGAACTGCTGCCCGTTGCGCTCGATGTAGCCGGCTCCCACGTTCTGGTTGTTGCGCATCACCGCGCCAACAACGTCTTGGAGCGTGAATCCCAGGGCTACCAGTTGCGCTGGATCGGGAGTGATGTGGATCTGCCGTTCAAAGCCACCGATGGTGTTGACCTCGGTCACCCCAGGCGTGGTGCGCAGTTGCGGGCGGATCACCCAATCCTGCAGCGTCCGCAGGTCCGTGGCCGTGTACGGGGAGCCATCGGGCTTGCGGGCATCGGGCTCGGCTTCCACCGTGTACATGAAGATCTCACCTAGACCGGTAGAGATCGGCCCCATCTCAGGATCTAGCCCCTCAGGAAGCTGAGACGTGATTTGCTGCAGGCGCTCGGCGACCTGCTGGCGCGCGAAGTACAGGTCCGTCCCATCCTTGAAGACGACCGTCACCTGCGATAACCCATAGCGAGACAACGAGCGGCTGTAGTCCAACTGGGGCAAGCCGGCCATCGCCGTTTCAATGGGGAATGTCACCCGTTGCTCGGCTTCCAGCGGCGAGTAACCTGGCGCCTGGGTGTTGATCTGGACCTGGACGTTGGTGATGTCGGGCGTGGCGTCAATGGACAGCTGACGATAGCTCCACACGCCGAGCGCAATAAGCGCTGCGGTCAGTACCAGCATCAGCCAGCGATGGCGAATGGAAAAATGGATGAGGCGTTCGAGCATGGCGGGCCTCACTCTTCTTCTTCGACGGTGGACTTCTCGATGTCGGCCTTGACCAGGAAGCTCTGGGCCACCACCACCTGCTCACCGGCCTTCAGGCCTTCTAAGACTTCCACCCGTTCGGCGTCGCGTCGGCCTAGCTTCACCGGGCGCGTGTGATAGACCTCGCCCTGTTGCACGTACACCACGTCCCGATCTTCGGCGGTCTGCAGCGCGGTCACGGGGACTACCAGATCCGCTTCTGCGCGATCAACGGTAATGCGTGCTTTAACGGCGGAACCTGGCCGCCAGCGTCCATCGGCATTGCGCAAGCTCGCGCGTGCGATCGTGCTTTGGCTGGCCGTGGCGGTGCCGGGCAGCACGCGTTCCAAGGTCGTCTGCTCGGAAACGCTATCACTCAATCGGCTCACGGTCACCGGCACACCAGCTTCGATGTGCCCGGCGTCCCGTCCGAAGATATGCAGATCTACCCACAAGGTGGACAGATCTGCGATCTCGAACAAGGGCGCGCCTTCGGCGGCAGACGTGCCGACCGAGGCGGTCCGCGCCATCACCACGCCGCTTATGGGGGCGGTAACGGAATAGGTCGTCAGGCTCAAGTTGCTCTCCACCGTCGCGAGCACCTGTCCTGCCTTGACCTGGTCGCCCACGCCTACGCGAACGGCACGCACAGGACCGGGGAAACGTGCAGTCACCAGGGCGATGCGACCTTCGACCGGCGTAAGCAGCCCTTGGACTTCCTGCTCATCGGCGATCTGGCCAGGACCCACGCGGGCGGCGCGGATGCCGGCGGACTGTGCCGTTTGGGCCTCGATCGTGGTCTGTTGGGGCAGTTCTTCGTGCTCGCCTTGTTCTTCGGCCTCATGGCCTTCTTCGGCCTCGCCACGGGCATTGGGTGCCGGGCCACTACAAGCCGTCAGGGCCAATGTCAGGGCCAGCGCGATCCAGGGGAAACGGCTCATGGGGTCAACTCTCCGGAGGTGGCGGCAGCGGCAGAGGCAACCATGGCCTGGCCGGTGAGCCGTTGGATTTCGATGAGGGCACGTTGCGCATCGAGCGCGACGTCCAGTTGTTGCTGCAGAGCTGCGGTCCTTTCGGACTGCAGCTGCGCCCATTCCAGATAGCTGATGGCCCCAGCGCGATATGCACGCTCGGCCGCTTGCTCAGCCTTGGTCAGCTTGGGCAGCACATCGTCTTGAAGACGGGCCACTTCGTCACGGGCGACGGTGTAACGGCCGTGGGCTTCGACCAGGGTGGAATACAACGCCATTCCCTGCGCCTCACGTTCGATCGAAAGCACTTCCAACTCCGCCTCAGCGGCACGAATCTCTGGTTGCGCCCGGCTTCGAGCACCCAAAGGCAGCGAGATGCCCCCCACGAGCGCGGTGTCGCTTGTGTCCTGCATCCGACGCACGCCGACTTGCCAAGCCAGATCCGACGTGCCTGCTGTGCGAGCCAGATTCAAACGTGCTTCGGCAATGCGCCGCTCGTCGACAAACTGGGCCAGCTCGGGAGAACGCTGCAGTTCTGAGGAAAGGGTTTCCAGAGAACCGATCGCCGGTAGTGCGAGCGGGTTGCCAGCGACCGGCGCCGACACGGGTTCACGCTCCCCCCAGAGGGCGGCCAGATGCTGGCGTGCAGCGCTGGCTTGCTGGGAGGCCCTTGCTTGGGCCAGCTCGGCTCTTGCCAAGGCAGCCTGTGCAGTCAACAGCACCGACTCGGGTGAGGCGCCGGCCTGCACACGTTGACGAGCAGCGGCCACGGTACGCTGGCGCTGTTGGATATCGACTTGGGCAATCTTGGCGGCCTTGTCCGCTGCAACCAATGCCAGATAGCGCCGCGCCGTTTCAGCCAACAGATCCAGCCGACGAGCTTCCCGCTGAACAGCCAGCGCATCGATGCGGCTCTGCGCCAGGGCCCTGCGCGCATCCAGTTTCCCGCCTCGCTCCAGCACCGAGCTCAGACTCACGGTGAACTCGGCGCTGTCCAAGCCTCTCGCATCTCCGGTACTCAGGGCATTCTCCACCTCGGCACCCAATGTCCAAGGCGGGCGCTGATTGGCGCCCTCGTGCTCGGCCGCCAGTACCGCGGTACGTGCCTGCACCAGGCGCAGGTCTGGATGGGCTTGGGCAACGCGGTCGAATGCGTCGTCCAATGTCATGGGGTCGACCGCCCAGGCAGGTATCCCTGCACCCAGCAGCAACCAAGCGGCCAGCGCCGCACGTCGCACTTGCATAGCAACACTCCAGAAGTTCAGACCAAGGGTTAAGGACTGGCCTACGCCAGCGCTTGGCCCGCAATAGGCGGTCGGAACGGATCGACCAATGGCCCTGTGGGCACCGTCTCCACCGCGTGTGGCTCTACGGCCTGCTGCTGCGGAGCAGGAGGTGGCGCCCAAGTCATCGCCGGAGCGGCGACTGCGTGCGCGCAGCAATGCGCGAGTTGATGCAACTGATGGAGCGATTTGCCCAAGGCGCTCTCATCAGCGGCCGCGTGGGACGTCATCAGCACTGCGTGAGCGCCGGACCACGTATGGGCTGCCTCGTGCATTTCGCCCACCGCCGTAAGCACCGGGTGCCATATGGCACCCAGTGCCAGGCTCAGCGCCAGCAGCCAGCGGAACGCGGGCAGAGCTCGCACACGCATCTTCACGCGGTCGGCTTGCCCACTTGCGTGCTGGCCCGACGTGCGTCACGCAGGATCTCGATGGCTTCCTTGATCACGTACAAACCGATAAGGGTGCCAATCACATAGTCGGGATAGGGATTGGCCAGCCACCACACCAGTACGCCCGCAAGAATGACGCCGATGTTGGCCACCACGTCGGCTCGGGTAAACAGCCACGTTGCTCGCAGATGGACCTCCCCGGACTTCAGCGGCGAGAGCATGCGCAACACGATGACGTTGACTACAAGCGATAGCAGCGCGGTGCCGATCATCCATCCGCTGAGTGGTTCGGCGCCCTGTAGTACCCGTCGTCCGACCTCCACCAGCACGCCAATACCCAGCACCAGCAGAATGCTGCCACTGAGCCAAGCGGCATTGGCCTTGAAGCGGGCCGTGCGTCCGATGGCCACCAATCCAATGGCGTACGCGGTGGCATCAGACAGCATATCCAGCGCGTCAGCCAGCAGACCTGTGGAATGGGCAATCCAGCCGGCGATGCCACCAATGACGGCCATGGCCGCGTTGAGGACCAAGGCAATCCACAGTACACGTCGCTCCTGGGCGTTCTTGGCCTCGTGGTGGCAGCCACAGTCACTCATCGGGTGTTCTCCATGTAATTACGCAGTTCTGAAGGAATCGGCATCGTGCGCAAGGCGTTTACCCGAGCGCCACCGGTATTGCCTTTAGGCATCCACACCCATGTCAGGGTCGCAGCGGCCATCAGGCGCAGCAGTTGTCCAGCCATTTCGCGCATGTCGTGGGCTTGCCACGCCCATCTTGCGAACGCCCAATGACTACGCACGTGCAAGCGCGTGCGGTGCTGCGAGAGCACGTGGGCCAATTCGTACCGTTTGTAGGCCGTCGTGAGATCGCCTTGTTGTAGCGCTTGATCGCCTTGCCAAAGATATTGCGCAAAGGCCGTATCCCGTTGATCTGGAGCCTCGTTAAACGGCCAGCACATCTGCGCCCAATAGCTGGCAGGCATCGTTTCCTCGCGCAACCCGACCTCGCCGGCGCGCAGCGTTTCAGGGCGATCAAGGAAGGTGCCGCACAGACGATCCCAGATCATGAAGAACTCGCCGAAGTTGACCTGGGCATCTTCATAGTCACGCTTGTGATGCCACCGATGTACTTCGGCCACGCCTAGCCAGCGACGTAGCGGGCCAACGCGGTAGTCCAAGTTGGCGTGTTGGAAAGCCAGTTGAACACTCATCAGTGTCAGCCACGCACTGATCACCAGCGGCGGCGCACCCAAGGCGACAGTCAACCCCAAGCCCGGGCCGGCCATCAGCAGTGCACTCAACGGGTGACGACGTTCTCCATTGAGCCAATACAAGCGCTCAGCGCTGTGGTGGATAGCGTGCAGTTTCCATGCCCATCGCACCCGATGACTGAAGCGGTGCATGGCATACAGGCCCAAGTCGATCACCAGCCCCGCCAGCAGCATCTGCCCGATCAGGGGCCACTGGGTCGGCCATAGGCTGCCGGCGGGCAGCAGGCCGCGAAAGGCATGCAATCCATAGGCGGTGCCGGCCAGCAGGCCAAAGTTGACGGCGCCATGCATCAAGTCGGCTTTGAGGTCGCCTTGGCTATGGCGCCAAGACGGCTCGTAGGGCTGCAGCCACTCCAGCAGCGCCACCATGGCAATGCCCGCGGTCGCCAGGATCGCCAAGGTTGGCCAAGCCGGCAGGCCATCGGCCAATACTGCGGCCGTGCCGGCCAGAACCGCGCCCATCAGGGCGGGATACGCGGCATACCGGATCAGGCGTGAGCGCAACATGGAGAGCTCCGGACACGGGTAGAGGCGCGCGGGCGGGAGGCTGGCGGCTGGACAGGGGGCAAGGTAAAGTCCGTAGCTACTACAGAGTCAAGTCGCCACATGAAGATCAGTCAGGCCGCCGAGGCCAGTGGGTGCCATCTGGAAACCATCCGCTATTACGAGCGGATCGGCCTGTTACCCCAACCTGGTCGCACCGGCAGCGGGTATCGCGTTTACGAGCCTGCCGATATCGAGCGTTTGCGCTTCATTACCCGCGGCCGGGATCTGGGTTTCAGTCTGGAAGAGATCCGCAGCCTGCTGCAGTTGTCCGGGGATGACCAGATGTCCTGCATGGACGTAGATCGGCTGGCACGCAGTCATTTGGCTGATATCCAGGCCCGGATGGAGGATCTGCGCAGGATGGCCCGGGAACTGGAGCGGGTGATCGCCAGTTGCCATGGCGGACAACGTGCCGAGTGCACGATCCTCTCTACGCTGCGACAACCGGCCGGTTGCGCGTCGGCGGAGTGCTGCCAGGCGTGAGCGATGTGGACCGCTACCTCGAAGCGGCCACGCGTCAGAACACGCAGCGCAGCTATGCCTCGGCGCTGCGCCACTTCGAGGTCGAATGGGGTGGCCATCTGCCGGCGACGCCCGATAGCGTGGCCCGCTATGTGGCCGAACAGGCCCCCAAGGCAGCAATCAACACGCTGAAGCAACGACTGGCAGCACTGGCGCATTGGCACGCCGAGCACGGGTTCGTCGATCCCACGCGTACGCCGCTGGTACGCAAGGTCCTCAAGGGCATTCAGACGCTACACCCCCGAATCGAAAAGCAGGCCACGCCGTTGCAGCTGGCCCAGCTGACCCAAGTAGTCGGGTGGCTGGACCAAGCCACGCTGGCGGCCCAGGAGCGCGCCGACCACGCGTATGCCTTGCGTGCCATGCGCGACAAGGCGCTGGTGTTACTGGGCTTTTGGCGAGGATTCCGCGGCGATGAGTTGATCCGGCTGCAGATTGAGTACTTGGAACTGGTACCCGAGCAGGGAATGATCTGCTTCCTGCCGCGCAGCAAGGGCGACAGACAGTCGGCAGGCAATACGTACAAGGTGCCCGCTCTGTCGCGCTTGTGCGCGGTCAGTGCCACGCAGGCCTGGGTGCAGGCAGCCGCGCTAACTCAAGGCCCGCTGTTCCGGCGTGTCGATCAATGGGGCAACGTCGGCAGCCAAGGGTTGCATCCGAACAGCCTGATCCCCTTGCTGCGCGACCTGTTTCAGTCCGCAGGTCTGGAGGCCGTGGGAGGCTACAGCAGCCATTCCCTTCGCCGGGGCTTTGCGGGCTGGGCCAATGACAACGGCTGGGACGTGAAAGCCCTGATGGAGTACGTCGGATGGCGAGACGTGCACTCGGCCATGCGTTACATCCAGGGCCGCGATCCGTTCGCCCGCCAACGCGTTGAAGCCGGCCTCCAGGCCGCGCCGCCCCCCGCGCTCGCCTCGGCGGCGCTGCCAGCGCCGGCCGCGACCGTGAGCCTGACGCTGCGCCTGCTAGTGAGCCCGTTTACGCCCCGAGGCAGGGGCGCTGGCCGCGCTCGGGCACGCATTGAGGCGATGTGCCTATCCCCGTTTCAAGCCCATCGGCTTGATGCCGAGGGAAGCGAGTACCGACTCACGATGCCGGTGGTCGACGCCGCGGACATGGACGAGAGGATGGCCATGCTGCTGGATGAGATGCATCGCGTTGCCGATAACCACCACTGCTTTCTGGAAGCCTCCGTGCGCGCCGAGGACGGGCGTCACTGGGATTGACCTCAACCCTGACCAGGGCACTGCATGGCGACGCTGCACGAGACCGCGTATCCGCGCCTGAAACCTGATCCCACGGCCAAGGAACTGGACGAGATTTACACGCCCAGCGGCGGCGAAGTGCGCCTCGCACGTAGCATGGCGACCCAGCCAACCACTCGACCCATGAGTAGAGGGTCCTTTCGCTGTGACGACACGCTGGCCTTTGCAGTGATGTACTTCTGCCCCCTCTCTGACTCAAGGTAGCGCCACTCATCGGCATAGGCATCGAATGACCATTGCCCAGAGATGGCCGTTGACTTGAGGGTGATTGATGCATCGTCGCCCTCGAAAGTCGCGTTGGCACGCAGCGCCTTGAAGCCAAGCTCTGCCAAGCGCGCGGCCTCCTCTTCCTTGGCCTTGCGAGCCGACTCCAGGTCGGCCAGCTGCTTGGCACCCCTTGCGGTTTCAGGGGTGCCGGGGAATCTCGTGGCCAACTTGGCCTGTGCAATCGCAGCGGGTCAGGCAAACCCGCTTGGACCAGCCCGGCGCGAAGTTGTTCGACCGTGATGCGGATATAGTTGACGGGTTGCTGCAGGACCTCGGACAGCGCCGCGCCCGCGTCAGTGGCCAACCAGGTCTGCCCGCCGCAGGAACGGGTTGCCGTACAGCGTCATTGCCAGCGCATCGCGCGGCTCATTTCCCATCTGCGCGCCGACCGCGCGATTGCCTGCGGCATGGGCGTCGATCAGCGCCTCGCCTGCGTGCCAAGCGGTAAGGAACGCCGGTAGCCAATGCGATGGGACGCGTGAATCCAGCGGCCAGGGCGAGGCAATGACAGCCGAGCTGCCGCGATCCAGAAGCTGTTTGGGCAACCCCACTGTCGTGCTTGCAACCGGATGCTCGTCTTGGCGGCCGCCGCTGCACACGAACAAGATGACGACGCCGGCGCCTTCCAAGGCGCGGGCCAGCCCCAGTGCATTCATTCGCAGCTGGGCTTCGTCGGAGATGACTTTGAAGAAGCGGTTGTCGTCGGCAAGGCCGCCATGTGCCGCAACAATAGCCAGCTCAGCGTTGCTGAGGTGCGCAGGCAACTGCTCGCCGGTATGCAAGGCAACCCCGTGCTGCGCGAGCACGTCCGCCACCCGGTCTGCGACGGTCGCCAATGTGCCATTCCCCTCTCCTTCCACGGCCGTGGAGATCCATGCGGCGGGTGGCCCGTAGGGCTTGTTGGGGGCGGCCACGGCGGCTTTCAGCCACGTCAGCGACGGAGCCACCGCGATCGCGGTTTCGCGTCCCAGCAATTCGCCATCGATCAACAGCAGCTGCGGTGGTAGTCGTTGCAGGCTGGTATCCAGGATGAAAACGGCTTTATCCCCGGCGCCGTGCGACAGTCCCAATTCGCGCATGCTCGAATAGAAGAGATTCGGATCGTCTGTGTCGAGTCCGTAATCGAACGGAAAGCGGACGGACCATGTATGGAGGCGCTGCAGCGAAAACGCAGCATCCTCGCGCAGCACCGTAAGCTGGCCTGCGTCGGCGCTCACGCGTACAAGCCGATCGGCACTGTCGACGGCAAGCATCTCGATGCGCAGCCCGCGCTGGGACAGGTTAGCTAGAGTTTCTGCGGGCTCTTCAATAGTCGTTGGCAGCCAACCGCCCTCTCTGGCTCCGGGCAACGCGATCGCGTGGTCGGTCGTCAGTTCCGCCGCGAAGCTGGCCGTGCTCGTATCAGCAAGGGTCTCCGGCTCAGACAACTGATTGCGCGCGGCGCGCACGAGATATCGGACGTCGAAGCCCACATCGTCCGAGTAACGCGCGTTTTGAGCGGCGCGGGCACGGTCGAGCAATCGCTGAGGCCCTACGGCGGCATTGGAGGCCAGCTGCACCAGCTCGGCCGTCATCTCACCCGCCGTGCCTAACGCTTCCTGGATACGGTTTCGAACCTGAGCGTCCACCGCCAGCCCCAAGCCTTCCACTTGTGCGAGGGTCTGTACCGCCAGCACCAGTACCGTCGCCAGTTCGTCCTGCTCGCGCACGACGATCTGGAGGTTGGCATCGATTCCATCTAGCAACGCCGACCAGGCGGAACCGTCGCGCGAGTTGGCTGCCTTGAGTTCTGCCATTTGCAAGCCCAGGCGCACCGTCTCGATGCGGTATCCAGAGCGTGTGTGCGCCCCCAACTGGTGCAACAACTGCTCGCACCGGTCCAGGAACTGGCGCGCTGGCTCGATTAGCCCGGCGTCGCGCAGGGCGCGGACAACCCCCATCGTTTCGTAATACTGATGTTCCAGTTCCACTGGGCCGTTGGTGGCCAACGCGCAGCCAAAGGCCATGAGAGCCCGAGCGCGGTTATGCATGCGATGGAAAGCATCCCCGTACGCAAACCACGCCAAGCGGAGGCGATCCGGCAGTCCTTGCGTGGCGGCCAAGCCGGCTTCCACGAGGTCACGGGCCAGTTGTGCCTCCCCACCGACGGAAAGGCGACTGGTCACCAGCCTCAGAATCTCCAAGTCCTCATTGCGGCGCGCAGCATGTGGCGCGAGCGCGAACGCCACCGTCAACATTTGCCGCAGGGCGCTTACATCATCGGACTGTTCCTGTTCGCTGACGAACTGCACCATCCGCTTGAGGTTGTGCAGCGCAGTGTCCGCCGGCAAGGTCAACAGATGCTCCGGTAGAACCACGGTGGCGAGATCTACCGCTCGCTGTTGGCTCAGCCAACCCACCGCCGCACGGTAGAAGGGCAGAAATCGGTCGGCATCGAGCTCGTCTTCCGCGACAGGCACGGCCGCGGGTACTGCCGGTAGCGCACCGGCCAGTCGCAGCAGGGAATGTGCGAGCAGGGCGACCCCGACGATGCCGGCGACGTCAACCGATAGCAGCTCATCCAAGCGTTCCCGCGATGCGGTATCTGCAGGATGGACGGCCAGGTAGCGCAGGATGAACAACACCGCATCGGGGAGTCCTTCCCGCATCCGGTCATCGCCGATCAGGATCAGTCGTTCGATCGACCACAACAGCACGATGACGGCGGGACGCGCGAGTGTTGAGTTCGGATCGATTGACGGTGCGACCATTGCCACGTGCATCGGCAGTTCGCGGCGCCGCGCGTCCAGCGCCGCCGCCAAACGCGTCTCGGCCCGTCGCCCAGACCATTGCTCATCCGCTTGCTCGATAAGCGCCGCGTAATCCGGTACTGCCTCGCCACCCAGTGACCGCAGCACCAAGTCGATGTAGTCATCCAGCGGCAGTGCTGTCCCATCCAGCGCAGCAATAGCTTGCCCATCGCGCGCCGCCAACAGCAGACGTCGCATCTGGTGCTGCTCCAACACCGAGGAGTCAGGGAAATGGCGAGCAAGCCACCCCAGGCAGTGCGCTTCGATGTGCGCTGAGGGGATCGACTGGGTCAACTCCAGCGCCAGTTCGTTCAGATCCAGGTCGTCCAGTTGATCCGCACTGGACTCCAGGAGTTGTAGTGCCAGGTCTTGATCCTCGCCGGCCAAGGCGATTGTGGCGAGTTTCAACTTGAGATCGGCGGCGGCCTCCGCCAGATGGGGAACAAACTCTCGAACAAACTCAAGCGATCGAGTCGTGCGACCGCCCTTGTGCAGGATCTGGGCCTTGAGCAACAGGTGTTTCAATGCCGACAGGCCGGCAAGCCCGTCGATCTCGCCGAGCACGGACACAATGTCACCGCGTTCAACGCGCCGAGTCCATTCCTGGAACCGCGCCATCAGGCCATCGTCGATGGCCTGCGGCGCCTCTGCCCCCCACACGGTGCAGTCCAGGTCCTGCAATGCATTTATGTTGCGCTCGAGGGCCGGCAGATGTTCGCCCACGTCGACCAACACGAAGACACCCTCCCCAGCCCGGGCGATGCATTGCGTAGCAAGCTCGACCAAGGGACGCACCCAGCGATCCTCCGGCGCTTGCAGCATGGTCGGCGATGCCGCCCCGTGGTGGATGGGACGGTAGCGTGCGCCTTCGACCACAATGACGAAGTCGCCCCGCGTAGCGGCCGCGACGGCATCGAGCACGGTGGTGGTGTCGAAGGAGGCGAGTCGATGGACCTGCAGTCGGCGGGACAAGACGTCGAGTTCTTCGGCGTCCAACGCGTCACCCCGGACCTGCTCGCTATCGGCAATCACATCGGCAACTACGGTGTCCGGAAGGTCGGGAGGCAGCAGTACCACCGCCCTGCGGAAGGCGGGGCGGCCTCGATCGTCCGTCATGCCGGAAAGGACCAGGAACACCAGGCGCGCCAAGCGCGCTGATAGCCCCGTCCGACCAATCAGCGCGAGGTTGACGCGGTCGAGCTGGCCTCCTCCGAGCAAGTCCGCCCAAGGTCCCTCAACTCGATTCGGCACAGCCGCCATTCATCGCCCCGTAGCTGCAGATAAGGAGAAAAGCATACATCCGTATGTAGCCCCCCTCCCCTGGCCCACCGCCCCGTGCGCATTCAACGGATCCGCCAACGCGACGTAACCGCGGTCGATAAACCTGCCGATCTCAAGCCGGCCTGCGGCAATGCGCCGGCTCGACCATGCGACTCAGCGGCGTTCCCACCACGCGGAAGAATCCTGCTTGCGCCCATCCAAGTGGATGGGCCGGCCGATCTCAGGCGTCCACAATGCATAGCGACGTCCCTTGCTGGCGGTGGTAATGCGCTTGAACGGATCGTCCCAGTCGTGGGGAGACAGAGAGAAGCGCCCGGCGTGCCCGGGCGTGAGTGCTTCTGCCTTCAGATCTTCCGCGGCTTGCGCTGCCTGCTCGGGGTTCATGTGGACGTTCGCCCAGCGCGGGTCGTACTGCCCCATATCCAAGGTCACCCAGTCGAATGGGCCCAGACGCCTTCCAACCTCGGCAAAGTGCGGCGCATAGCCAGAGTCGCCGCTGAAGAACAGCCTGCGTTTGGGTGATACCAGCGCGAAGCCTATCCACAGTGATTGGTCGCGCTTGAAAGTTCGCCCTGAGAAATGGCGCGCAGGCACGACATGGACCGTGAGCGGTGCCAACTGGATGGTGTCGTACTAGTCGGCCTCGTGCACGAGCGCGATGTCGTAGCCCCATCTTTCGAAATGGGCCCCCACGCCTAGTCCCGTGATTACCTGTTTCACCTTGGGCTGCAGGGCCTGGATGCTGGCGTAATCCAGATGATCGTAATGATCGTGGCTGATCAGCAGCACATCGATGTCGGGCATGTCTTCGGCCTGATAGCGGCTGCTGCCATTGAAAGCCCTGTTCGTCATCGGCACGGGCGAGGCATTGGTACTGAAGACCGGATCGATCAGGGTGCGGCGCCCGCCCAGTTGCACGAAGTAGGAGGAATGGCCGAGCCAGACGACCAGATCCTGGGCCGGGTCGAGTGCCTTGAGGTCGGTCTTGACGGCGGGAACAGCGGCCACTGGCCGCGGCTGGCCCTTTTCCCCAAGATCGTCTCCGCCCACATCGACCATTCTGGCTGGTCAGTGGTCTTCATGGGCATGTCGATCTGATTGCGGAAAGTGCCGCCCGCGTAATTGGGCGAGTTTTCGATACGTGCCTGCCGCGCGCCATTCGGCAGCGCGCCGAACAACGGGTGCTGCAGATAAATGAGTACGCCCATCACGCTCAGCGCGGCGATGCCGGCAAGCGCGACGACACCGCGCAGTAGGAACCTCGTCAGGCCACGCATCAGTACACCGTGAAGCCGCCGTCCACGGCCAAGGCCTGTCCGGTCACGTAGGTCGAGCCTGAACTGCACAACCACAGAACCGCATCGGCGATTTCTTCGCCGCGTCCCAAGCGCTTCATGGGCACGTCGCGCAGCAGGTCGTCCATGGACAGCATGTTTCGCTCCAGCATGGACGAAACCATCGGTGTATTGATCGGCCCCGGACACACCGCATTGACCCGAATGCCACGATCGGCGTACTCCAGTGCCACGCTACGGGTCAAACCGATCACTCCGTGCTTGGTGCCGTGGTAGGCCGCCAACAGTGCCCGGCCGGTAAGTCCGCCGATGGATGAGCAGTTGACGATCGCGCCACTGCCCTGCTTACGCATCTGCGCAATCTCGTGTTTCATGCACGCCCAGACGCCGCGTTGGTTGATCGCGCTGATGCGGTCGTAGTCCTGGACGGACTGGTCTGCGATCTCCGAAGCTGGCACCTGGATGCCGGCGTTGTTAAAGGCCGCATCCAGGCGACCGAAGGTGGCAACCGTGCGCTCCACCATGGCCGCCACCTGCGCCTCGTCGGACACGTCGCACAGCACGCCGATGGCGGTGCCGCCGGCCAACGTGATGTCGTCCATGGCCTGTTGCAACGCCGCTTCGCTTACGTCCGCCAGAGCCACGGCCGCCCCGGCCTGCGCGAATGCGCGTGCCGTGGCCAAGCCCATGCCGGAGGCGGCGCCGGTGATGAGGGCTACCTGGCCATTGAAGTCGTAGGAGATGTGCATGAAGGGTTCCTGTGATCGTTGGGGTCGAAGGGTCAGCGGTACGCCGCCGGCATTTCGCCGTCGGTACCGGTCTGGCTGATCCCGAGGTTCTCGTTGGCGTAAAGCGTCGGGTTCTTCGCCACGTCGGCCACGAATCGGCCAATGCTTGCGCGTGAGGTTTCCGTGCCCTTGTAGGTCTCGCCCTTCCTGGTCAACTGGAACGTTTCCGTCGGCTTGTCCGTCAACCAAACCGGGCGCAGGACGGTGTAGGTCAACGACGAGCGCTCCACCACTTGCGCCGTCCTGAGGTTGACCGGACGGGTCTGGCCCACCATATGTTTATCCCAGGCGTTGAACGGCTCGGGCAACTCGTCGTAGATGCCGCCGGCACTGAGGACGATCAGGCGTCGTGCGCCGACCTCCTTCATGGCGTGGACGATATTTGCGGTTTTGACATCCAGGTCAGCGCCGCCCATGGTGCTGACGACCAGATCCTGGCCATCAACCGCGCGTCGCAGGTCGTCCATGTTCGTTGCATCGCCTTCGAAGAGGTTGACGCGTTGGTCTTGCAGATGCGCCAGGCGGCCGGCACGGCGCAGGAACAGCGTGAGTCTCACGTCGGGCTGCTCGAGCAAGCGCGGAATGATCGCGGCGGAGGTGCGGCCATTCGCACCAATGAGTAGTACGTTCTTCATCTTGGGAGAAGCCTCGTTCTTTGTAGCAGCATGGGTCGGCTGGGCACTACCGGGGCCTTTGGAGAGCCCGGCGCTGACAGTCAGCACACCGAAGGCGATAAGTCCGATCAGGAGCATGGTCCGTCTCATAGCCGCTGGCCTCGCTCCACAGGATGGGAAGTACGCATCCAATCAACTCCGAATCAATTCGCTGAAAGCTCACACCATCGCGGCCCGGTCGGATCGCCTGTGCAAAGCGATCGTCGTGCGTCGCTCAGCTGTGTTGCGGCGAACGCGAAGACAGATGCGTCAGAAAGGCACCGAGCAGCAGCACGGCCGCGCTTGCGGCGAAGGCGCTTTGATAGCCATTCCCGTCGAACAGCAAGCCGCCGAGCGTTGATCCCAGTGCGATGGCCAGTTGGATGACCGCCACCATCAACCCGCCGCCGACTTCGGCGTCGGCCGGCATCGTGGTAGCGATCCAGTTCCACCACCCCACGGGCGCGGCGGTCGCCAACAGTCCCCAAACCCCCAGCAGAACTGCCACACCGGCGAACCACCCTCCGAAAGGAATCAGTGCCAAGGCAATGGTCGCCATCAGGATTGGAATGAGAACCAAGGTGCGATGCAGGCCGCGCTTAATGGCGATGCCGACCGTGGCAGTGCCGATGACACCAGCCACGCCAATCACCAGCAGCACCCACGACAGGGCCGGGACGCTCACGCGAGTTACCGTTTCCAGGAACGGCCGGACGTAAGTGAACAACGAGAACTGACCCATGAAGAAGGCGCCACAGGCGGCCATGCCCAGTGCCACGGAGCGCCGTTTGAACAGCGCGAATGCATTGCTGGAGCTGCGGGTACGTTTCGCAGGCATGGGCGGCAAGCTGATCCATTGCCAAACGAGCGTCACGGCCGCCACCGGGATCAGGCAGTAGAACGCGCCTCGCCAGCCAATGACCGAGCCCAGGTAGGCGCCCAGCGGTGCCGCGACCACGGTCGCGAGCGCGTTACCACCATTGAAGATCGCCAGGGCGCGTGGCACCTGTGCGGCAGGAACAAGCCGCATCGCCGTGGCGGCGGACATCGACCAGAATCCGCCGATGACAACGCCGATGAGCGCACGGCCTACCATGTAGACGAAATAGTTCGGTGCCAGTGCTACCACCGCGGCGGACACTACCATCAGCCCGGTTAGGCCGAGCAGCAGGGACTTGCGGTCCGTGCTGCCGGCCAGGGCGGAGACCGACAGGCTGGTGATCACGGCAAACGCTCCGGAAATGGCAATGCCATAGCCGGCCAGCCCTTCGCTGACGCCTAGGTCGGTGGCCATAGGCGTCAGCAGGCTGACGGGCATGAACTCGGATGCGATGAGCGTGAAGATGCATAGCGTCATGGCAAACACACCGGCCCAGTGCCCGGTGTGCGCCATCGCTGCGCCCTGCCCGTCCATGCCGGAGGCGTCCGCCAACACGGTCATTTCGCGGCCAGGTTCTGCTGGAAGAAGGTCGTCAGCTTGTCGAAAGGAATGACGTCCACGCGGTCGTACAGATCGATGTGGCTAGCCCCCGGGATGATCACCAGTTCCTTCGGCTGCGCGGCAGCCGCGTAGGCCGTCTCGCTGAAGTAGCGCGAATGCGCCTTTTCGCCATGCACGAACAGGACCGGGCGCGGCGAGATCTCCTTGATGTAGGTCAGCAGCGGCATGTTCATGAACGACAGCGGGTTCGTGACCGTCCACGAGCCATTGGAATTCACCGCACGCGGGTGGAAGCCGCGCGGCGACTTGTAGTACTCGTGGTAGTCCACCAGGAACTGCGCTTCGCCGCCCTTGAGCTCATTCATCGGCGGGCCATAGGTCGGCGTGCCCTTCTCTGCATCCAGCCAACGCTGGCGGCTCAGCTGCTCCAGCGCCTGCGTGCGTTGCTCCAGGGTGACGCTGTCGTTGTAGCCCTTGGACATCACGCGCGTCATGTCGTACATCGTGCTGGCCACCACGGCCTTGACACGTTTGTCCACGGCCGCGGCGTTCAACGCCATCCCGCCCCAGCCGCAAATGCCGATGATGCCGATACGCTCCCGGTCGACGTTGTCCTGCAGGCCGAGGAAATCGACCGCGGCGCTGAAGTCTTCGGTGTTGATGTCCGGGGAGGCGACATTGCGCGGTTCACCGCTGCTCTCGCCGGTATAGGACGGATCGAACGCCAACGTGACAAAGCCGCGTTCGGCCATCGTTTGCGCGTACAGACCGGACGACTGTTCCTTCACCGCCCCGAATGGGCCGCTGATGGCGATCGCCGCCAGCTTGCCGCGGGCGTTCTTCGGCTGGTACAGGTCAGCGGCCAAGGTAATGCCGTAGCGGTTCTTGAAGGTCACCTTGCGGTGATCGACCTTGTTGCTCTTGGGAAAGACTTTGTCCCATTCCTGCGTGAGTTGCATGGGCTGTGCTCCGGTTGTGGAGGGAGTGGATTGCGCGAAGGTCGGCGAAGCTGCGAGCAAGGCGGCCAGGCCGGCCACCTTGAGCAAGTTGCGTCGTTCACTGCTGCGTAGATTCATGGTGATATCTCCGGGTTAGCCGCTTTCAAGCGGCAAGCGTGGCGTTGTCGATGACGAAGCGATACTTGACGTCGCCCTTGAGCATGCGTTCGTAGGCGCCGTTGATTTCGTCGGCCCGAATCAGTTCGATGTCGGCCACGATTCCGTGCTCGGCACAGAAATCGAGCATTTCCTGCGTCTCGGGAATGCCGCCGATGATCGAGCCGGCCAATGTGCGACGACGGGTGATGAGGTTGAATACGCCAGGCGACGGATGCGGCGTGGCCGGTGCGCCTACCAGCACCATTGCACCGTCGCGCTTGAGCAGCACCAGAAAGGCGTCCAGATCGTGGGGGGCCGCCACTGTGTTGACGATCAGATCTAAACTGCTGGAGTGCGCTGCCATTTCGTCGGCATTGCGCGACACCACGACCTCATCGGCACCGAGCGCCAGCGCCGCTTCGCGCTTGGATTCGGAGGTGGTGAATGCCACGACGTGGGCGCCCATCGCGTGCGCGAGCTTGGTGCCCATGTGTCCCAAGCCACCAATGCCGACCACGCCTACCTTCTTGCCAGGACCCGCATGCCAGTGCTTCAGCGGCGAGTAGGTGGTAATACCGGCGCACAGCAGCGGGGCCACCGCTGCCAGTTGCGCCTCGGGGTGGCGCACGCGCAGCACGTAGCGTTCATGGACGACGATCTGCTGTGAGTAGCCTCCCAGTGTCCAGCCCGGTGCATCGGGGGTCGGGGCGTTGTACGTCCCGATCATCTCGTTGCAGTAATTCTCCAGCCCGCTGTCGCAGTCCTCGCAGTGCTTGCAGCTGTCGACGATGCAGCCGACACCCACCAGGTCACCCGCTTTGAACCCTTGGACATGAGCGCCCACGGCGGCCACGCGCCCCACGATTTCATGGCCCGGCACACAAGGAAAGTGGGTGCCCGCCCATTCGCCACGGACCTGGTGCAGGTCCGAATGGCAGACGCCACAGAAGGCGATGTCGATCTGCACGTCATGGGCGCCCGGAGGACGACGGGTGATCTCCAGGGGTTCCAACGGCTTGTCGCCGGCATGGGCGCCGTAGGCTCGGACGGACATGGGTTTTCTCCGGGTCAAGGAAGCAAGGACCGGCATTCTCCTCTCACGCGATTGCGCTTATTAGATGGATAATCCTTTTAAGCCATATTAGTTCTACTAATTAATAGATCGTGCCAGACTGCGCCCATGGCACGACGCAATCTCAATGATCTACTGGCCTTCGTCACCGTTGCGCGGGAAGGAAGCTTTACCCGCGCCGGCGCGGTACTGGGCGTTTCCCAGTCGGCACTGAGCCAGGCCATCAAGGCGCTGGAAGAACGGTTGGAGATCCGGCTGCTGACACGCACCACGCGCAGCGTGTCGCCGACCCCGGCCGGCGAACGACTGCTCCAGGCGATCGGCAACCGCTTCGAGGAAATCGAAGCCGAACTCGATGCGCTGACCGAACTGCGGGACAAGCCCGCCGGCTCAGTACGCATCACCTGCGGTGATTGGGTCCTACGATCGATCCTGCTGCCCAAGCTCACCCCACTGATGCAGCGCTATCCGGACATCCGCATTGAGTTCGACGTCAGCTATGGCTTCCGCGACATCGTCGCGGATCGTTTCGATGCCGGCGTGCGCCTGGGTGAGAGCATCGACAAGGACATGATCGCCATGCCGATCAGCCCGAAGCTGCGGATGGCTGCGGTGGCGTCTCCTGCCTACCTCGAAGCACATCCGGCTCCCAAGGTTCCGGAAGATCTCACCGGCCACAACTGCATCAACATTCGCTTTCCTTCCGGCGGCGTATATGTGTGGGAGTTCGAGCGGCGGGCCCGTCAGGTGAACGTGCGCGTGGACGGGCAAGCGACCTTCAACACCTCGCCACCCATCGTGCTCGCGGCGCTGGAAGGCGTCGGTATTGCCTTCCTTCCCGAGGACGAGTTCGCGCCGCACATCGAGGAAGGACGCCTAGTGCGCGTGTTGCAGGACTGGTGCCCGCCTTTCTCCGGCTATCACCTGTACTACCCCAGTCGTCGCCAACATTCGCCGGCTTTCTCGCTCGTTGTAGACGCCTTGCGGCTCTAGATCACTGATGGCGCCCCCATCCATCACTCCAGGAGACATCTCATGAAGCTCATCCGAAACGGCTCCCAACCCGCGACTCCGGGCCTGGCGGAGTACTTCACCGGAAAGGTACGCATCGATCCGCTGTTCACTGCCCCGGAGCCGGCCCGCGTGGGGTGTGCGAGTGTCACGTTTGAGCCTGGCGCGCGAACGGCGTGGCACACCCGTCCGTTGGGACAAATGCTGGTCATCCTCAGTGGCGTCGGTTGGACGCAGTGCGAAGGCGAAGCGGTCGAGCAGATTCGCGCGGGCGACGTGGTGTGGTGCCCGCCGGGCCACCGGCACTGGCACGGTGCCACCTCCACCACGGCCATGACCCATCTGGCCATTCAGGAGTATCTGGATGGCAAGGCGGTGGACTGGATGGAGCACGTCAGCGACGAGCAGTATCTGCTGGGGCTGCAGCGATGAGCGCGCGTCTCCTCCTCTTGCGCTGGTTGAGCGCGGGCCTGCTGTCGACCATCGCGGTGAGTCCCTTGGCCGCCCAGACGGCGACATCCCATTCGCAAGCGTCCGACAAGATTCTCATCTCCCGCAACGGCAACCGCGCGGCGCAATCCGGCAGTTCCGAATATTTCACCGGCGCCGTCCAGATCCGGCCATTGTTCGATGCGGCGGCGCCGGCTCGCAGTTCAGGTGGACTGGTGACCTTCGAGGCCGGTGCACGCTCGGCGTGGCACACCCACCCGTTGGGACAGGTGCTGATCGTCACCGCCGGCGTCGGGCGCGTCCAGAAATGGGGTGGACCCATTGAAGAAATCCGCGAAGGCGACGTCGTCCGGATTCCGGCCGGCGTGAAGCACTGGCATGGCGCTTCGCCGCAGACCGCCATGTCGCACATCGCCCTCCAGGAGAGCCAGGACGGCCAAGCCGTCCAGTGGCTGGAGAAGGTCACTGACACCCAATACAACGCGCCTGTAGGAGGCAAACCCATGGCACAAGAAAGCAAATCCGCCGGCCCCTACGCCGACATCTCCCCTGCCCTCGACGGGTACACGCGCGAGGTGCTGTTTGGTCAGGTATGGGAGCGCCCAGAACTGTCCAAACGCGACCGCAGCCTCATCACCGTAGCGGCCCTGATTGCCGGTTACCGCACCAACGAACTGCCCTATCACCTCAAGTTCGCGATGCAGAACGGCGTGTCGCAGCAGGAGCTATCCGAAGTCATCACGCACCTGGCGTTCTATGCCGGTTGGCCGGCGGCCAATACCGCCGTGGAAATCGCGCGCAAGGCGTTTGAAGACGCGCCAACCCCCACCAAGAAGTGATCGATATGCCCCACGTCATCGTAAAACTGTGGCCCGGAAAGACCGAACAGCAAAAGCAGCGTCTTGCCGATCGCCTGTGCGAGGCCGTCATGGAGGAATTGGGTTACGGCTAAGAGTCCGTCTCGATTGCCTTCGAAGAGGTCAAGCCGCAGGAATGGGCGCAGAAGGTGTATCAGACCGACATCGAGAACCGCACGGGCACGCTTTACAAGAAGCCCGGCTACCGCATGTAGGAGAGCCCTCATGAAAGCCACCGTGTTGTACGGCCCGCGTAACCTGCGCTTTGAGGAACGCGACGACCCGAAAATCATCAAGCCCACTGACGCCATCATTCGCGTCTCGGTCGCCTGTGTTTGCGGTTCGGACCTGTGGCCCTACCGCGGCCTGCAGCCGATCCAGGGGCCCACCCCGATGGGCCACGAGTACTGTGGCATCGTCGAAGAAGTAGGCAGCGAAGTGAGGAACATCAAGCGCGGCCAGTTCGTGGTCGGGTCCTTCTTCGCCTCGGACAACACCTGCCCGGTGTGCGATCACGGCTATCAGTCCTCCTGCCAGCAAGCTGAGTTCGTCGGTGGTGCTCAAGCGCCGTACCTGCGCGTGCCGTTGGCTGATGGCACGTTAGTGGCCACGTCGGGAGTCCCTGACGCCTCGATGCTATCCAGCCTTCTGGCCACCTCGGACGTGTTGGGGACGGGATGGTTCGCTGCCAAAGCCGCCAACGTCCAGCCGGGCAGCACCGTGGTGGTCGTCGGCGACGGCGCCGTGGGCCTGCTTGGCGTGCTCTCGGCTGCACAGCTGGGCGCCGAGCGGATCATTGCCATGAGCCGTCATGCCCCGAGGCAGGCGCTGGCACGCGAGTTCGGTGCCACCGACATCATCGACGCGCGTGGCGAGGAAGGCGTGGCACGCATCATGGAGATGACCAAGGGGCTGGGCGCCGACTCGGTGCTCGAGTGCGTAGGGACGCAAGAGGCCATGATGCAGGCCATCCATGCCGCCCGTCAGGGCGGATATGTGGGCTACGTCGGTGTGCCGCACGGCGTGTCGTTGGATGCACAGGAGTTGTTCTTCGAGCACGTCCACCTGCATGGCGGACCTGCGCCGGTACGCGAATATCTCCCCGACCTGATCGAGCGGGTGCTCAGCGGGGCCATCGACCCGGGCAAGGTGTTTGATCTGGCCTTGCCGCTGGACCAGGTGGCCGAAGGCTACGCCGCGATGGACGAGCGTCGTGCCATCAAAGCACTGCTGACGCCATGACGCGGCCCCTTGCGAGCGTACTGATCGTCCTTTGCGGCCTTGCCGCGGTGGGTATGGCCATTTCCACCAGCGCAACGTCCGCTTCCACGCCTCCTGCTGAGCAGGCAAAGGCTCCAACTCCTTCGAAGCCCATGAAAATACGACTGATTGTGGACGGCACTGCGGTGCCGGCCACGCTGGATGCAAGTCCGAGCGGCCGCGATTTCGCCACGCTGCTTCCCTTGACCCTCACCTTGACCGACTACGGCGACGTCGAAAAGATCAGCGACCTGCCGCGCGCCCTGAGCAAAGAAGGCGCGCCCGCGGGCATGGATCCTGAGGTCGGCGATATCACCTACTACGCCCCGTGGGGCAACCTGGCAATCTTCGTCAAGGACTTCTCCCATTCGCGCGGACTGATCCGACTGGGGCGACTGGATGGGGATATTTCGCCCCTTAAGCGCAAGGGCGCATTGAGCGTGCGAATTGAGCGCGTGGACCCATGACGTCAGGCGCATTGAGATGGCAACTGCCCACGTTGCGGAAAATCATCGACCGTGATGACTTGCACGTCGCCCCGTTCCGCGAAGACGGCTCGACGACAGGTACGCCGACGTGGATATGGTGCGTCGAAGTGGACGGTGAGCTCTATGTGCGGGCATACCACGGAACCCGATCCACCTGGTATCAGGCGGCCATGAACCAAGGCGCCGGCCGGATTGCTGCAGCGGATCTGCTGCGCGATGTAGCGTTCGAGCCCGTGCAGCAGAGCGAGTTACTCGACCGCATCAACGAGGCGTATCGCGTCAAGTACGCCGGCAGCCCCTATTTGGCGTCGATGATTGCATCGAAATCACGCGCCGCGACTGCGCGCATCCGTCCCAGGACCTCCACATGAGGTCGCAGCCGTGATGCGGTTCCCAGAGATCATGCCCCCTCTTAACTTGCAGATCACCGGGCGCATAGTCCTGGTTGAAGTGATGCTCCTGCACTGGCTGATCAGACCACAGAGGCGATTCGCTTAGATGCGACGCGTGGTCGAAGCTTCGTGCTGCGTAGTAGCAAGATGCTCAGCATTTGGATTGAAGAACTCATCCAGGATGCCCGCGAGCCCGCCGAGTGCTTGCCATTTTGAGATATGGCGCAGCACCTCAACGGCGTCCTCGTCAGATGCGTTGAGGTTACCCAGGAGAATGTCGTCAATCAGATCGCGCCGCTGCTGACGAATCACGTTCGATTTCTCCTTCAACTTCAGATCATCGTCTCCATCAGAAAGACGTTGGACGATCTGGTTGCGAAGCAATCTACAGTTCTTGTCGAAATCGTCGAAGAAGTCTTCCATGTCGCCGTCCATTGGAACAATGGGCGATGTGTAGGAGATCTCGCCTCTCTTCAGGACAGCAATGTGGCGAAAGTCGTATTCCGACGGGACAGTCTGCTCGGCGTAGCGGCGATCCCGGCGGGTTCTGAAGCCCAGCAACTCAGCTGACACTGGGCTAGCAGGCCGACGCAGCAGACGAACTTCAATCAGCGTCCCCAGCGCCTGGCTGACCAGTTCATGCGCATCCCACCGGGTCAGGAAGTGGCGGAGCGACCAGCGAAGCGCGTCCAGGTAGACGTCGGCCTCTTTGAGCGACAAGGCATCCAATGCGAGCCGGAAGCAACATGCCAGCAAGGCGATGGCATCCACCGATGCACGTTCACCTATGTTGTAGGCGTTTTCCGCGATGGTGCGCAGATCCTGATTGTCACGTGCGACATTCTCGAAACCGCAGTTTATGGCCACCGCCCGCTGTGTCGGCGTCAGGCGAACCAATCCCAGCCTTCGCAATAGGTCAGCATGGATGGTCCGGATCTGGTCCGGTGTCGGAACCTCAGGCCCGGTGAGTAGCCAGAAGGGTGAGGTGTAAAGCGCCGCCGCTGCACTTTGGTGGGGGTCAGCGTGTACGGCCTCGACGAGCTTCCGGCCGTTGATGCCCCGCAGTTTTCCCGGGTCGTTTCCGACGTGGTAGTAGCGCTGAAACACTTTCCGGAGCGGGCGTTGGGTGGCCGTCCCACCATCAATCTTCGCCAGCCAGTGCTCATCGAGGGCACGCCAGGAGTCAATCTCCGGCGTGCAGACCAGGACGATCCAGGCCCACAGGCGATGTCGCGTTAGCAGCGCGATGTCCATCGGGGCCGGACCCGGCCGCTTCGGGGATTTGTTTGGAGTGTCAGTTCCCATGGAAATGGCATGCCACCGGCAGTCCGCAAACTGTGCAACAGTCCGGCGGAATACGCCACTCCGTGCCAAATCCCGCCATGAAGGCCTCTCTCGCGCCCGCAGGTTCCAAGGCCACACCCAGTCACCCCCTCTCCGATCTGCTCGCAGAGCACGGGGAACTGGTGGGGGGCGGTGATCTCCAGCGCTGCCTGGGGTTCAAGAGCGCACGATCATTTCAGCGTGCTCAAAAGGAGGGGCGACTGCCCGTCACGACCTTCTCGCTGCCCGGTCGACGAGGCGTGTTTGCGCGTACGCGCGACATCGCGGCCTGGCTTGGCTCCTTGGGGGCCACCGCCTAGCGCCGATGGATTGGCGCGCCTTGCATCAGGGCAACGGACGAAGTTGCCATCCACACAAAGAGAGGTGCTGATCGACGAGATTTGACGACCACAATGCAAAAAGCCCCTGCGAACAGGGGCTCGGGATGCAAACTTAGTTAGCCGCTAAGTGCATCTAGGGGACCACGGTTCGCAGGCTCTGTCAATGCTTTTCGCCCTCTTGGACGCAAAGGCACGGGCGGTATTTGCCTGGAGAACCTCATGCACACCTAAGTTCCACGCCCGCACCAGCAACGTGCCGGTCGACCCTATCGCCCTCTCATCGCCCCTGCGACTAAGCACGGCCAGCGACGCCAGGAACTAGCGGCGGACTTTGGGCCGACGGCGTCGACGCACGGCACCGATCCCAGTGCACACGCCCCCTCCCCAACCACGGTGAATAGCACCGCGGCTGACACGGCTGCGTGCCTATCGGCCGAGGACACGACGTACCCCTTCCCTGGAGCACCCATGTCATTCATCTCACTAACGTCCCCGCGCAGCCTGGCTGCCCCGCCCCGAGCGATTGATCCGACCGGATCGCTCCACCAACCCGTCCCACGCCCCTTTGAACCGCGAATCTTCGGCAGACGCGAATTCGAAAAGCGCGACGTCTACGGCTTCCTCTCCATCAAGGAGGCGCGCCCGGTAGAGGTTGATGGATTGCCGGCTATCGCGGTGGCATTGGCGCTCGAATGCGATCCGCATATCGCGTGCTACACGGAGCGCCCCCGCACCCTAACCTTCGACGGCAAGAACACCGAACTGCACTTCTGGGTGCGGCATGCCTCGGGTTTCGAGGAGTTCCTACTCCTAGTGGCTGATGCCGACTGCGTGCAAACCGCCGGTGGGATTCCGCGACCGCGGGAAACTGAGCGTTGGCAGGCCATTGCACGCGATGCTGGCCTGCAGCTCCGCTTCATCACCGAACATGACGTACGCGTCGCCGGCGCGACCATCGCACAGCACAACCGACTGCTGGCCTTTGCTCAGGTGGCGCAGTCGCTGGGCAATCGCCTGGCATTGCGCGCCCGAATTCTCGCCCACTTCGAGCAGCAGTCGCGTGCGCGGATCGACCAGCTTGAGGCGGCACTCGTTCCGTTCGATTCGGCAGACGTCCAAGCCGTGACTTGCGAGCTGATCTGCCTCGGGGCCCTTGACTTTGATCGGGAGCAGGAGCTCACCCGACGTTCGGTCGTTGCGCGGAGGAACCGCGCATGAAGCCGCGCTTCACCATCACCGAGGCCGACGCGCTTCTGGCCATGCCGCGGCCAGACACAAAGGCAATGACGGAACTGACTGAGGAGGAGAAGCAAGCCATCGATAACCGCGTCGACGCATTAGTGGCTCTCTTGGAGGGGGCGTCGATCTCGCAGGTCGCCAAGTTGTACTCCATACACCCCAAGACGCTGCGTCGCATGCTGGACCTGTGTTCCGAACCCGCCTTCAACGGCGGGATCAATGGCTTCGCAGTGTGTATGCCTCGGACGCGACTCGTAGATCCGCAGCCCCGCGACACTGGCATCCCGCCACAGGGTCGGGCGCACGCGATGGCGCAGCTCATCCTGGCAATTCCAGAGCTCGGCGCACTGGTTGCCAAGTTCAAGGGCGAGGTGCCGACACGAACGCGAACCAGTCCCTCATTCGATCGACTCTACGCAGACATCAAGCGGATCCTCAAAGCGAAGGGGCTGGGTGACGGCTACCCGCTCAATACGCGCGACGGTGGCCGTAGAGCGCTGTCGACGTTCATAAAGCGCTCGCGCGAGCGCAACGCTGATCAGGCGATGGCTTTTGCAGCGCCCATGGCCTTGACGAAATGGAAGGAACTGGCGGATATCCGGCCGTTCGATGAGATGCAGTTTGATGGGCACTACATTGACCTGAAGGACCAGTGTGTCGCAGTACCGCTGCCCGATGGCACTTATGTGCTCGCAAAGATCTCGGGGCTCCTGCTGCTGGTTGAGTTAGACGTAGGGTCGCGCGCTTGTGTTTCCTGGCAGGTGGTCATTGACGCCTCCTACGACCAGTTTGACCTGCTGCGGACATTGTCCGCCGGCCTCATGCCGTGGCATCCGCGTGATCTTGGCGATGGTCGTATGCGCTACCTGCCCAATGCGTGGATGCCCACGGCAATGCCGGGACTGTTGCCTCGTGCGCTCAAGCTGTCACTTGACAACTTCTCAGGCCACCTAGCCAAGCACGCCCGCCGCACGATGCTGCACTACCAACTCGGCGTCTATAGGTTCGGCGTGGCTGGAATTCCGCAAACCCGCGCCGAGATCGAGGCATTCTTCAAGCTCATCGAACATAAGGTGCTCCGATTCCTTGCAGGAGGATTCGAGCCAGAGACGAGAAATCGTGTCGAGCAGAAAGTTTCCACACGCACGGCTTCGAACTATCCGATATTCGCCGACTTGCTGGAGGACTTTCTCGACGTCGTCATCAGCACCTATAACGTAACCCCACATTCAGAGTTGCATAATCGCAGCCCGCGCGAGTCGGCCGAACGCTATATCGAGCTGGGTGGCATGCCGCTGCGCTCCTCGCGCACCGCCGACGACGCGCGCGATATGCGCCGGTTCCGTGTCCAAGTGACCATTCGCGGAAGCAACGCCGGCGATGTTCTGCCGCACGTCAACTACGGATACGGAACCTATCGTGGTGACATACTCAATCCCCGTACGGATTTGATCGGCGACAAGTTTGACGGCTACATCGAAGACGATGACGCCCGATTCCTGACCTTGCTCGATGGGCGTGGGCTGCCTTACATCACCTTGCAGACGCTCCCGCCCTATGCACGCACGCCACATACGCTGGCCGAGCGCAAGCGTGCCGCAAAGCTGAAAAAGTCAAATCCGGCGCGCTGGGAGGGCATCGACGACATGATCGAGGCGTATCACGCCGACGTCCGCGAGTGCGCACGACGCCTCAAGTGGGCTGCGGACGAAGTTGCCAGCGGAGCGGTACCCCACGCACCGATTGACCGGCCGCTCGGCACCTCCAGCGGCGCAGCGCAAACCCTGGCGGGACTTCCGCCACGCGGCGGACCGGTGAACCTGCGCCGTCGCTGATCCGTTGCCTTCTTCCTTGTTGACGGCCGAGCGCCGCCTTGGAGTTCAATCATGAAAACCAACAAACCCCATTGCTTAGACATCACGACGCTCTATCAGATTCAAGGTTTTGGTCGCATTGGCAAAACGATCGCAATCCATTCTCTGGTCGAGCCTGTCGTTCAAGGCCCGCACGAATCGGACGAAAGCACGCCTGATCGTTCAACCGGATCCGGGGAGGCGAGCCATGACGACTGACGACCGCCATCCCATGCTCCGCTCCAAACGCCCACTGATTATCACGCGCCCCGGCGAACGATTGGCCGGTGATGCCAAAAACAGTATCGAGATTGGTTCTGATGCGATCTGGATCGACGGCTTCGGTCGCATCGGCAAGACGTATGGCGTTCGCCAACTTATCCAGACCGATGCTTGGCGGCCGTTCCCCATGTACATGACCGAGTTCACTTACACCAAGCCGGCCAAGCCGGGGGAAGGCTACTTCGCCAGCTCCTTGCTGCTTCAGCAAGGGCAGACGGTCGCGACAAGCGCAACAAGCAACGGGACGCTCATGCGTGCAGTCCGCATGTTCCAGGAGGAAGGCCACCGCCAGGGCGCGGAGGTCATCGGCGTGGCCTTCAACGAGGCAAACCGCTTCACCGCCGACGAGTACGAGCATGTCATGTCAATCGTGAACGAGTGTGAGAAGACCGGGCGCATCTTCTTTTTCTTTATCAATCAAACCGATTCGGGGCGCTTCGGCCGTTCGGCGATCGACAAGCGACCGCCGCGACACATCTATGGCCGATTCTTCACCACCTCCCACCACTACACGGGTCTGCTTTGGGATATCCCTGATGCTGATCGAGCAATTCAACTTGCCTCGGACGTGACCCTTGCCTTTCGTGAGTATGACGAGGAACTGGTTTGGCCCGAAGCATCTGGCATCTCCTATACGCAGTATTTTGCACCCAAGGCGTACGCCCTGGGCTGGCGGTTGGGTATGCAGGATGACCTCATTCGCTCGGTGATCAATAGTCTGCGCGCCGAACACGGCCTGCCTGACGTCGTGGAATGGCCGATGCAGTCATTCGAACGATTTGTGTACTTCATCCTGGTCCGAGTAGCCCATGAAGATCCGGAGTTCACTGAACTCACGGAAGCGAACATTCGTGAAGGACTGCTGCGTGCGGGCTACCTGGAAATCGAACCGGGCTATCGGGGCGTGCCGGCATGATCATTCCTGCTGCTGAGCCAAGCCGCCCCATTACGCTACGAGGGACAGTATCGCGCGAGTCCTTGACGCCGTTTGCCAGTTCGCTGTCGGCTCCGTTTGTTGGTATGGACCTTAGAGTCCTACCGGAAACATCTGCCTTCGGGTTACTTGCGCGGGTCGTGCGACTTAATGCGCTCGAACCAGTCGACCTCTTTCGGCTCTTTGGAATCCGCTGCCGGCGCGCAGACGACTTATCGGAGCTGATGACTTTCTCTGAGGCTCGCCAAACGGCCTTGGCTCGCGCCATGCGTCTACCCGCGGTGCCGCCGACGTGGAATCTGACGGCATGGTTCCCCTTTCAGGCTCCCTCGGACATCCTTAAAACGGGTTGGGCACTCCGCTATTGCCCGCAGTGCATACATGCTGGCTACCACACGTTACTGCATCAACTACCCTGGATCCAACGTTGTCCTTGGCACGGCGTTGCACTACGAGAGACATGCATGCGCTGTGGCAGGAAGCCCCCCGCGCTCGCCGATTGGTGCTTCGACGAGAATCTGGTGTGTGAATGTGGCCACGCATTGCTATCCACCGAGGCGGCCCTCAGGCAATCGACTGCTCCGCCCTCGGGGGCCGTTGACTTCCTCGCCAACTACCTGGAATGGGCTGCCAGCGAGAGAGGACGCACCGTTCTCGTCACGCCGGAACTGCCGGCCCATGCGGCGGCAGCGTTGGCCGGCCTTGTTCAGCTGCCGAAGACTTGGGAGTTCAGGTGTGGCAAGCCTCAGGCCGCTCCTATCAAGCGATCTTGGCGAACCGCGATCCATGGTTACGGCACTAATCAGGAAGCCCTTCAGCAGCTCGATACGTTGCGGCAGGACCGCCCAGGTTTCCTTACCGTCCCTGCTCAGATTCGACCTGCGGTCGCCCGTGTAGCGGCAGATCTCGCACTGAAGCTGCCCGCCAGTACTCTCACCGACCGTGAAATGACCCTGTTCCTAGCCGGAGTCGGTATCGAGGCACCCGCGACCTTTCGACCCGCCCGGCGAGGGTTCTCCGGATCACTGTCCGCACTCCCCCCTTGGGAGGTCGCCGGGCAGCAATTTCTCAACCTTGCCTGCCTTCATCCGACGTCCTACCGCTCGATCGTGAAATTGATCGACATCTCGCTGGATGGCAGGACACTCTTCGACTTTCACGGGCAGGCCAAGATCGAAGAGCGGAATCTCTTGATCAGGGTGTGCGGATGCCTTTTGACGCGCGGGTATGCCGAAGGCCTAAGGGCGACGTTGTCGCAACACATCCCGGACCTATTTGGAATGGGGCGGGACTCACCTCACCTGACCCAACCTTGGATGTTGGCGATCGTCGATCAGATGCGCCTAGTCGGAGTTCACGCCCTGTGGTCCCCGTTGGGCTCCCCCCACACTGCAGCAAGTTTGCTCGAGGAAGCAGATAAGGCCAACCAACGTCGTGAACGAGCTCGCGGACGAGGACGGCCAAGGAGCCGCCGCCAATAACGGGCATCAATGAGTGCGTCATCTGGAATTAGAGGCACTCTTAAGTGCGGGGCCACGAATGTGGCCCCTTCTTACTGCGTCGCGCGCAAAGATGGTGCCTTAAGAGTGCGCAGGATCACGCACTTTCACATGTTCCAAAATGAAGCCGGGCAAGCAAAATCAAGGACATAGCGAGTTCACTTTAGAGTGCGGTGTCCAAGAACTAGCCGACTGGCACGCTCGCCACTTCGGCAACCGAGCGGGTTAAACGCCCGCTCCTTCCAGTCGCTTTCATCGTAGGGGCGTAGCCCCTACCCACTGCCTACAAGTCAACTATGCAGCTGGATTGCCGGCACCTCTCTGCATTCCCTCAAGATACTTTTTTGTCAACAGCGAGTTGTCAATCCAGTTGACTACTAGATGTACGAGCGTTCGGAGGTCTTTGACGTCCTTGCTATCCCATTTTCGGATGTAGTGCGTCTCGTCATTTCCCAACCACGCGGCTCGCTCAGCACAAGCCTTGACGTTAACGTCCGTGATGTATCTCGTGATGCATTGTGCGAGCGTGGATGCCTTGATTGCAGCATCATCCGCTGGGTTCAAACTGCCCGCATAGTCTTTGATCAAGAACTCCAGCGCCTTACGCAGGCCGATGCCAACCAAGTGATCGAGTCCTGCGGCTTCTGCCTATTCGACCTGTCCCATGATGGCGACAAACGTTGGAGAAATCCCTTCGACATCAGGCGCAAAATCCGGCTTCAGCGCGGTGTGCGGCAACGTCTCAAACAGTTGGTAGACCCCCCTTGGATGAGCAACATAGCGCGCCACCATCGTTCGCCTGCAATCGTCATTCGGGCACCAGAATGTGGCGTCGAAGACCGTTTTCTGCGATTCGCGCGCAGCGATAAAAGTCGCATGCACCGCGTGATGGCAAATCGGACACTTGTCAGGATATGCATCGACGTTGATATGACTTTGGGCACCGCCTCTGTTGGTTACAGGTATCTGCATTCGACGACTCCCTATTTGCAGGCATTCCAAACGAGATTGTCCCAATGTCGAGACGCCTCGAAGGTCCGGTTGACCCCCATGGTCTCGTATGCCTGGGCCCTCGCCGCTTTCGCTCGCGTACAAGCATCGGCGTTAGTCGATGTCACTGCGGTTCCTACCGGCCCCTCGCCCGCTGAAATCTCCCGAGCCCGAGCGCGCATATGGCGGCGGTCTGCCGCGATCTTGCGGTCAGCCTCTTTGCGTTTGTAGTAGTCGTCCCACGTGGTGGCCGACGGCTGAGTGTCCCAGCGCTTCTCGGCTTCCGGACACGGATCAGACTGGTAGACGGGCTGCCCCTTGGCATCCCGGCACTTGTAGATCGATTGAGCCCCCGCACTGGCCGCATAGCCGGCCAGCAGCATGACCAAAATCCATTTCATCGCGCACCCCTACGCTGCTGGGGCGAATATATCGCTAAATGAACGGACTTACAGACCCTTAGTCGGGCCGGTGAAGGTCTGGGGCGAGTAGCCCTCGCTGCGCGGGAAGACGTCGCCCCGTGTACCTGGGCGATAGCCGATGGTTGTGCCGGGCTGTGCGGCTACAGGCTGAGAACGGGCCTGCTGCGGCTCTGGCGGACTTGACGGTGCGGTGGCGGTCTCTCGCCGGTAGGGGTTGTAGACAGGCCCCTTGCGCGCAAGCGTGCGGCACTCGGCTTGTTCGATCACGTAGGTGGTGCCCTGCTCTGTCAGGCACGTGATCGATGGAGTTGGTTGGCACGGATGCCCAGGTCCCGGGCGATCTGCGACACGTTCGCGCCCGGCAAGCGGGTCAGGCCGACAGCCTCACGCTTGAACTCCTCGCTGTAACGCTTTCTCTGCTGCATGACACTCCTCCTGCCCCGTCATGGGGCTTAACTGAAGTGTCCGTGTTAGCGGGGTAGAACCCGAACGTCTCCTTCGGTCGAAAGGAGTGACCTTCCCTACCCCCGATAAACATCCCTAATCCTCGGGAGTGTTTCAGCAGCCTACCTAACCACCAGCGGACAGCTGGTGCGAATTTCCAGAATCATTCGCCAATGATCACCGTCCGTAGACGCGGTTCCATATCTCGCCAAAGACGATCTCTGCCTGCGACGTCCCTATGTCCTTCGAGAGCTTGGACGCCTTGAACTTCGCCATCAGGAACATCCATGAAGACTCCCGGCCAACGCCCCCGTAGAGAATGTAGCTGTCATAGGCGAACTTGATGAGCTCTACGAGCAGGCGTTCGTCCGCCATCGGCGGCGACCACCTTAGCCGGTCGGTGTTCGACAGCCAGAATCCGACCTCGAACTCGATATCGAAACATTGGAACGCGCTCTCCCCTCCGCAATATCCCTCCCGCGTGAGCGCGGCAACCGGCAATCCCATCAGCATGTCGCCTCTCCGCCGAATTCGGTCTCCAGGAAGGCGGCAGGCATGTCCTGATAGTGGGAGGCCGAGGCTTCGACGGGCGCGACGAACGCCACCGGCACAAGCGCGCATGGCTGTAGGTGCAATTGTCGGATGCGGGTGATTCTGACCATCGGGAAGGGGCTTGTAATGCGAACCGGGCGGCACGGCAGGACGGAAGGCCATGCGTGCGTGTCGAGGTCATGGTATCGACCCGACAGAGCGCCCTGCATCGGCAGAACATCCGCGGCTGCTTAGGTAGTTCTACTGAACAGTGCAGGACGCGCGCCGGCTAGCAGGCGGCAAGCGTTCCGACAGGTTGGCCAGGCACCGCATCTCAATGCTTGATCAGACCAAGCCGCTCGGCCTCGCGTATCAGCGCGACGCTGCTGGTGACGCCGAGCGTCCGCATGATGGCGTAACGATGCGAGTCCACCGTCCTCACCGAGACGCAAAGCCTGGTCGCGATCTCACGCGACCGCATCCCCGACGAAAGCAGCCCGAGCACCCGCTTCTGCATGTTGGTCAGCGAAGGAAGCTGACGTTGCCCGGAAATGTAGGGCCAAAGCTCGGGACTGACGTAGACCCGGCCACTGCAGACTTCGTGCATGGCCTTCAGGAGTTCCTCGCCCGCGGCGGCCTTCAGGACGTACCCGCGCGCCCCACTCTGGATAGCCTCCCGAACCGTGGCCGGCTCGTTGTGCACGGTCATGAAGATCACCGGAATCTCGTGACCCACAGACATCAGGCGCTTGACCGCTTCGATTCCGCCCATTTTCGGCATCGAGACGTCGGTCACGATGACGTCGGGCCGATGCTCCACCGCACTCTCGAACAGCGCCTCGCCATCGCTCACCACCTCCAGGAGATCGTAATCCCTGGACACGAGGTTCGCGATGCCTTCGGCCACCATGCGATGGTCATCGGCCAGCAGCACCAGCGGTCTCTCTCTCGATGTCATGCGCGCATCTCCACGGTTACGCTCGTTCCCAAGCCGGGACGCGAACGGATGTAAAGGCGGCCGTTCGCAGACATGACCCGCTCCCGCATGCTCAGCAGGCCGAGCCCACTGCGCGCGTTCGCGTCATCGGTCGTAAACCCGCGCCCGTTGTCCGACACACGCAGGCGCCAACGATTGCTCCGTGCCAGCAGCATGATCTTCATTCCGCGAGCACCCGAATGCTGGATCGCATTGCGGATGGCTTCCTGCGCGACCCGGTAGACGCACAAGGCGCCTTCCCCTTCAAGGGCGTCGGCGTCAGGGTCCACATCGAATCGGAGCGCAATCTCGCCTCCCCACTTCCCCTCTATCACCCTGACCAACTCATCGATCGCTCCGGCGATGCCCGCGTGCTCGAGCACCGCGGGATGCAGGCTGTGCGAAATATCCCTGACCTCGTCGATCAATCCACGGATCCCGGTCGTCAGCTCCTCGATCGCGGGATGCAACTCCGGCGGACTGCGAAGCCTCAAGGCGCTCAGCGCGATCGAGAAGAATGTCAGCTTCTGATTCACGCCATCGTGCAGCTCTCTCGAGATGCGAATGCTCTGCTCTTCCTGACTCTGCATCAACCGTGCCGCCAGGCTCTTGTTCTGTTCGCTGGCGACGGACAGCCTCTGCAGAATGTCATTCCTCTGCCTTGCCTGGATGGACAGCGCATGGACCAGGACACCGGCAGCCAGGGTCCACAGCTGCATGATGTAGCTGTTGACCAGGCCGATCTCGAATGTATCCACCTTGTCCAGCTTGATGGCGACCACGATAGCCGGGAGGAACGCGACGATCAGGCCCACGCTGGGGCCGAACCTGCCGAACTGGAATGCCGCCACCATCAGCAGCGGGATGGGTGCGAAGAGCGCCAGGGGGACGCTGCTCAGGTTCGAGGGAACCGCGTTCCAGGCCAGGATCGACAGGACCCACAACGCGATGCTGAAGAGCGCGAACCCGATCACCTGTTTCCTGATATCGCGCCAAGGGGGGAATCGCGAGCGGAGCAGGTCGACGACCAGCGGGGTGACGAGCATGAACCCGACGGCGAACGCGGTCGTACTCAGCATCCACAAGCGCGGCAGGGAAACATCGTCGCGGATCAAGGCGACGACGCCGATGAATCCCGACGAACAGGCGCATGAAACACCCACGACGACGAACAGGAAAAACTTCACCAGGTGACCGATCGAGGGGAACATCGTCACCTGGCCCGGCACCAGCTTGATGGTCGCCGCACCTGCGGCCATGCACGCGGACAGCCAGAGATAGCCCAGCAAGGGAATGGCGATCATCCCCGAGCGCAGCACGAAGGCGCACACGCCCCCAAGAACGAATCCAGACAACAGGAAGGGCCAGAGCCTGAGCGGCCGGCAGATGAGGAAGGCCATGATCAGCCCGCCCGGAATCCAGATCGATGTGATCTCGGCCGGTCGCACAAGCAGGGCATGCGACGCCAGCTGCCCAAGCAATCCACAGGCATATCCAATACCTGCGCCTTGAAGGCGTGACCGCCACAGCTCCGGCATCCTGGACCGGCTGACCTCCATCTTTCCCGCCAAGGTGTCGCGCACAGTCATTACCCGCCCCAGCGCCTGGTCAGATACATCGTCCGTGGATCCCCCGTTTGTGAGTCTGCAAGAGTCGCCCCCTTCGATCAAGCACGGCCGTCCCAGTAAATCTACTTACCGGACCTTTGCGCACCGATGCAGCGGGGCGCCTCAGTAGTTCTACTGAACTCATTCGCGTCAAAGGACGGCGCAATTCATGGTTGTTTGCGGATTGATCGCCATGGCTTACCTCCAGAGAATTCTTGCCTGTCGTTCGATGCGTGAATCCAGCGGCCTACGCATCGCTTCCCCGGATTCCATTCCGGCCATGCCGTTGAGGACGAAGAACTCATGGAATCCCTGCTCGACATGCTGCGGACCTTCGGCGCCGAGATCCTGGCCAGGCCGGAAGGCCCGTTCGCTTTCCGCTTCATCCTGCAGCCACTGATGTCGCTGCTGATGGCTACGCGCGACGGCATCAAGGACGCACGCACGGGCAGGACGCCCTACTTGTGGCACATCGCCTCCACCGACCCGCAGTCCAGGCGCGCAGCCGTGCACGAGGGACTGCGCTCGACGGGCCGCATCCTGCTGCTCGGCATCCTCATCGATGGCGTCTACCAGTACAAGGTGATGGGGGGCCTGGTCCGCCCCCTCGAGGCGCTCGCCATCGCCTTCATCCTCGGCTTCCTGCCCTATCTGCTGTTCCGCGGCCCCATCGCCCGGTTGGCCCGCATCGTGCTCCGTCGCAAGCAGTCTGCAGGACAGTGACCGACTCCCACGGAGACCCCATGTACGCCACCACTGAACGCGACCCTGAGGCCATGCCACACACCGAGAATCCTTCCGTGCAGATGGGCGCGCGCCGCACTGGCATGGCGTACCAGCGCACGCGGCTGGCCGCCGAGCGGACCCTCATGTCGATCATCCGCACGTCGCTGTCGCTGATCGGCTTCGGCTTCACGATCTTCCAGGTGTTCAGCAGCGCGCAGAGCCTCAGCGAGGTCAGTATCGGCGCGAATGCGCCACGCAACTTCGGCACCGCACTGGTGGCGCTGGGGATTGGCATGCTCGTTGTCGGAATCGTCTACCACGTCCATTTCATGCGTGCATTGCGCGCAGACCGCGAGGATGGTGTCGCGTCGGGGCAGATCCGCGGGATCAGCCCCTACCCGGTCTCCATGACGCTGGTGGTGGCCTGTGCGCTGCTGCTGATCGGCATCCTGGCGATCTCCAGCATGGTATTCGGCGTACACCCCTTCGGTTGACGCCGCCCCTTCTCCCGTCCTGCCGGAAGCACGCGCATGGAGATCGTTGAAGCGATCGTCACCGACGCCACGGCACTGGCCATCCTCTTCATCGAGGCCGTGGTGCTGGCCGTCATCACTGGTGCAACGCTCCTGTCGGTGGGAAGGATGGTGGGACTGGCGGCCGTTCCACGGGCAGCGCGAAGGGAACACTCGCGCCGCATCTGGTTGGACTACGCACGCTGGCTGGTTGCAGGCCTGACGCTGCAGATCGGCGCGGACATCCTTGAGTCATCGATCGCTCCGACGTGGCACGCCATCGCGCAGTTGGGTGCCATCGCCTTGATCCGGACCTTCCTCAACTACTTTCTGGAACGCGACATACGCGAAGTTTCCGAACTCGCCGACAGCCACGGAACGGCCGGGTAGCGGCCGCCCGCGCACTTCCCGGAGTCCACGATCGTGAACAGCGCCCCCGGCGTATCCCAGGGCCGCCGAGAGGCGGCAAGCGCAGGCCGTACGTACTCGCTCATGCGCGGCGGATTGGTCTATGCGCTTATCGCCCGCTTGTCCGGACAGCGATCCCGCAAGCTTCATGTCTGGCTTGCGGTGGTTTCGGCCACGATCGGCCTGCTTCCGATCATGGCGGCCACCTTCGCCAACGATACCCTCTACGGCAACACCGTCGACGTCCCCCTGCTGGGCGACTTTTCGACCCTGGCCCGGTTCCTGCTAGTGGTGCCCCTGCTGGTGATCGCAGCCCCGGGGTGCGACCGCCTGATGCGCCGGACCCTCGCGCATGTGCCGCGTTGCGGCCTGGTCCCCCACGAAAAGCAGGCCGCGTTCGACCGTTTGCTCGGTCGGGTCTGGTCCCTGCGCGACCCGCGCTGGCCGGAGGCGCTGCTGCTGGCCCTGGCATTCACGCCCGTGCTCTTCATGCAGACCACGTTCGACGCCATGCCCGGCATCGAAAGCTGGAGAAGTGTCCGCGATGGGTCGGGGCGGTTTGCCGCGGGGTGGCTGGACCTGGTCGGCCTGCCGCTGTTCCGCTTCGTCGTCCTGCTCTGGCTATGGCGATTCGCGATGTGGACCTATCTGCTGTGGCGCCTGTCGTGGCTGCACCTGCGCTTCGATGCCGGTCATCCGGATGGCTCGGGCGGCATCCTCTTCCTCGGCGAATCCCAGTTCCGCTTCGCCGTGCTCTCAGTTGCAGGCGCCATCCTGGTCTCCGCCAGCTGCATGAACCATGTGGTCCATCTCGGAGAATCGATCGAGCAGCAGAAACACATCGTGATCGGCTATGTCATCCTGGCCGTCGGGTGCCTGGTGTCGCCACTGATGCTGCTCGCCAGGCGGCTGTTCCGGGTCAAGCAGAGGGCGCTCCTGGCGTACTCCGAACTTGGCCACCTGTCCGCGACGGACTTCGGCCAGCGATGGCTGCAGTCGGCGCCTCCCAAGTCGTTGCTCGACTCCGGCGACTCGTCTGCGATAGCCGATTACGCCGCGGTCTACGCGACGGTTCGGGGAATGTCCATCTTTCCGATGACGCGCACCACCCTGGCTTGGTTCGTCGTGGTCACCGCCTCGCCTTTCCTTCCACTGTTCATCGTGGCCATGCCTATGGAAGCGCTCGTGAACAGGTTGATCTCCGTCATTGCCTGAGGCCGGAAACGCCGCGGCCACCGTTCAGGTGGCCACGGCGATCTGGATCGATCGGCGAGCACACACGCCCTGCCGGTCAGCCTGGCGGCACGACCACCACGTACTGCACCGTCGTGCCGACGTACTGGGGCTGGTACCACGTGCTTCCACATTGCTGGTAGGTGATCCCGTTGACATTCACGGGGACGCATTGCGGCGGCACTGTCTTCACGATGGAGCCCACGATCGCATTGGTCACCACCACCCCTGCGGTCACTGCCGAAGCCACGGCGAAGGGGTGATGATCCCAGTCGTCCCAATCGTCCCAATCCTCGTCGTGGTCATGGCCGTGATCGCCGTGGTAGGGCGGCGGTGGCGGGTAGCCATGCCCACCATGATGATTGCCCTGCACGTTGACGTTGATGTTGTTGTTCTGGTTGATGTGGACCCCTCCCCCTTGGCCTGGCGGGGCCGGCCTCTGGACGGGTGGCGACGCGGGGACACGTGGCGCGGACCTGTCTGCGGCCCTGTTGACGCTGGTCTTCGCGCCCGCCCGTGCCTTGAGGGCTTGCGCGATTGCATCCTGCGTTAACTGGGGAACCAGCAGGGAGATGGCAAGGCATGCACCGATGCAATAGGTGTGACGTTGGCTCATGACGTTGGCCCTAGTGGGTGTTGTCGGAGTCGGCAGGAAGCTTCAACACGATCGAAGCCGCATCCTTGGGTGCTTCGAACCGGAACGTGGACTCGGGCACGGGGGTATGCACATCCCAGTCCAACTGGGCGCGGAACTCGGGAAGCGCCGGATCGTCGACATTGGTGATCACGATCTTCTGCGGCAGCCGGCTGTCGCCCGCGATCCAGACCTGCCAGTCCACGCCGGGTTGGCGGAACGCATACTGATCGGTCTTCGTGGCGCCCACGGTGGCCGGCCCGATGTAGACCGCCGATGTCAGGGCATCCACGGGCAGATCGGGCGTGCCCCAATAGAACAGATCCGCCATGGAAGGGCGATACCGTAGTCTCTTCCGGCATTGGTCACCAGTTCGTCGAGTGAGCGGGCTCGCGTCGACGCGCTGGCGTAGTAGTTGAGCCTCGGCGAGTAGACGGTGAGGTCCTTTCCGTCGAAGTAGATCTGGCGATGCCGGCGGTCGCTTTCCAGTTCCACGTACAGGCCGTCAGGGCGGCGCGCACGATAGGTGATGCGCTGGTCGAGCTGGATCTTCTGGCCCGTCTCCAGCACCACGTCGACGCTGGAAACGCTTCGCACCGAGAAGCTGTCGAGCATTCTCAGCGCGCTCGCCATCGACTCGATCGCTGCGACCGCCTCGGGGTCCCGCCTCGTCGCGGCCCCCGCGTGGGCCGTGGGTGCCGTGTCCTGCGCAGCCAAACCTGTGTGGGCCATGCACAGTGCAAGCAGCGGGACGAACGCCATCCGTCGCCATGTTGGTGAGGTCATCTCGGTCTCCTGTCTCGGGGTGGTCCGGGTGGAATCAGAAAGGTGCGCCTATCTCGAGGAATGCCACGCCTTCTCCTCCTTCGCGCAAGCCGTAGCCGAACATCAGCGGTCCCAGCCAGGAGTCGAAGCCGATATAGACACTGCCGTTGAGGATCCCGTCATCGAACGCCATCCTCGAGCGAAGTTCCCAGGCATTCCCGTACTCCAGCGTCATGCCGACACTGGCGGAACGTCCCAGGATCCTGGCGAGCTGATAGCTGTAGCCTGCCGTCAACAGGGCGTAGTTCTGGCCGGTCAGCTCGTTGAAATGGAAACCCGCCAGGCGTCCACGGCCACCGAGTCGGTAGCGCTCCTGAAGCGGCAGCACGCCATGCAGCGTGGTGTGGTAGGCGCCACCCAGCTGAAGGGCGTGCGGCCCGAAGTCCTTGGCGGCCAGCACGTCCACTTCCACCTTTTCATAGGCGCTGTCGCTGCCCAGCCACTCTTCTGACGCAATGTAGGCGAGCGCCGCGTAGTAGCCCGATCGCGGGAAGAACAGGCTGTCGAGCCTGTCCACCGTCGCACGTACCGCCCAGGAACCGTCATCGGACTCGAAGGAGCGCAGCGCCGGCAGGCCGACCTCGACATCGGCGCGGCCGCGGGATCGCTGCAGGCCGACGGAGACCGCGGCGTGGTTGCCGAACTCACGGCCGATCCGGATGTCGGCGTCCCAGGTGCGGATGTTGTAGGTCGCGACCTTGTCGCCGGCATCGTTGTAGAGGTTGACGTTCGGATTCCTGTAACCCAGCTTGCCGTACAGTTGGTAGCGGTTGGCAAGGTCGAAGGGGCGGAAGTACTCCGCCTTGAGGCCAGGCTCGGTGCCGATGTCGACGCTGAAGCGGGCCTCGGCGCCATACTCCGAGATCGGCGACATCAGCACCGCGGCACGCAGGTTGCTTTCGTGGTTTCCGGAGAAATCCGAACCGGCGCGCATCCCGACCTGGATGTAGTTGGGGCCATGGGTCTTGGGGCGGGCGCGGACCAGCACGCCGGTGCTGCCGTCTTCCTGCACGACCTCGTAGGTGATGCTGGCCAGCGTGCCCTGCGCATAGGAGCGGAGCAGTGCTTCCTCCATCCGGTCCGCATCGAGCGGCTTGCCTACCTGATCGCTCACACCTCTCAGAAGCAAGGCGTCGGCATAGCGTGTCTGGTTGTCCAGCCTGACGAAATTGACAATGACATCCTGACCCGGCGACTTCCGCCTGCGCGCCGCGTACAGAGCATAGGCCGAATCCGGCACGGCAAGCCGCGCCAGGCCAGGCTCAGCCGCATCCGCCGCCTCGCGACCGATACGAAGGGCATCCTGCGCCTTGGTGAAGTCGCCCGTGGCCACCTCGGTGCCGAGCTCAGGGACGATCAGGATGTCCTGGGCGCCCAGTGTCGACAGCTGCGCCGCCGCGCTCCTGGTCGTCATCATGGTCGTGATCTGGGATACCACGTCCAGGACATTGGCGTCTGCGCCGTGCTTGGTAAGCGGCGTGCCGACATCGACGGCGATGACGATATCGGCCCCCATCGACCGCAGTACGTCGACGGGAACCTGGTTGGCCAGGCCCCCGTCCAGCAACACGCGGCCGCTCATCTCGACCGGCTGGAAGATGCCCGGCAACGACATGGACGCACGCATGGCCATGGCCAGGCTGCCATGGTCCAGGACCACCGCCTCGCCGGTATTGAGATCGGTCGCCGTGGCGCGGTACGGGATCGGCAGTGCGTCGAAGTCGTCGATGGCACTGACGCCCAACGTCTCCCGCTCGAACAGCGCCAGAATGCGCTGCCCCTGCAGGATGCCGGGCGAGAGCCGCACCCTGCCGCCGCGGATGCCGACCCCGAGGGTGGCCAGCCGGTCGCGATCATCCTGCTTGCGGCGGAACGAACGCTCTGGTCTGGCCAGGGAATCGTCGAAAAGCTGCATCCAGTCCATGGACGTCACCAGCGTTTCGAGTTCGTCGACGCTCTTGCCCGAGGCGTACAGACCGCCGACCAGCGACCCGATGCTGGTGCCGGCGATGCAATCCACCGGGATCCGCATCTGCTCCAGTTTCCTCAGCACGCTGACGTGCGAGATGCCGCGCGCGCCACCGCCGCCCAGCGCAAGTCCGATGGACGGCCGGTGGCTGCCGGGCTCAGGCCTGCAGGCGCCTTCAGCAACGGAGGGCTCCGCCGACAGGACCTGCTGCGAGCAGGCGGACAGCACCACCAGGAACAGGCCACGGCGGAAGAACGGCATTCGGAGAACAGAGCGGGGAGAGTGCTTCATGGGATGTGGGGAAAGAATGGGCAGAGCGACGCGATGCGTCAGAAACCCAGGACCTTGAAGCCAATTTCCAGGCTCCAGTCGCCGGGACGCTCATTGCCGAACATCACGGTCGGCTTCGCATACACCTGCGCCACCCCGCCGAACGCCTTGCCCACCACACGACCGGCCGTGATCGCGACGCTGCCGAACCGGGCGTCCTTCTCCCAGTCGAGATTCAGCGCCGGATCGAGCGTGACGAACGCGCGGGGGTCCGCGAGCCTGGGCACGTAGTAGAGATCGACGGTGGTGGTGTTGACGTCGGGCCGGTGGCTGTCGCCACCCACATCCAGGCTGTGGACGAGCGCCGGTGCGAAGATCCCCTTCGGCAGGAACCTGGCGTAGATGAAGGTTCCCTTGAATACATGCTTGCCGGCGCCAAGCTCATCGCGCGAGGCGGTGTCGAAGATCATCTCCGCCTGTGCCACCAAGCCCCGTTGACGGGTCAATCCGAACACGTGCGTGCCCGTCACCGAGACGTCGCCCAGCCCGAAGCTGTCGTCACCGGCGATGTCGTTGCTCACCACCGGAACCCTGAAGCGCAGGCTGTAATCCTGCTTCTCGCCAAACGGCAACGTCAGGTCCAGGCGTGGCGAATGGCGTTCCATGCCGCCGTCGAGGTCGTTGTACTCGTAGGCCACGACCGCCGACGTGGTCAGTCGGGTGGGGTCGGTTCCATTGTTCGGCGCCGGCTCCTGCTCTTGCGCGGCGGCGCCCAGCGGGGCCAGCGCAACACTGCAGATCACGGGCAGCACACACCCGCGCGCAACCGCAACGCTGCGCGTCATGACGTTCTTCATATGTCTCCTCGGCGGGCCTATCGTCCTGCGGGCAACTGCTTGAACATCTCGACGATGCCTGCGTGCACACCCTCATTCAGCCGTTCCTGCGAACTCGGGATCGTGCCCTTCGCCGTACCGCGCCACACCGCCTGCCGCGTGCGTGTGTCGAACAGGTCCACCACCAGGGTGCCCACCTCGTACGTGCGCACGGAGGTGCCGACGGTCCCGACCGTCCAGGGTCCACGCCATCCCCATCCTGCGTAGGCAGGCCCGTTGTAGAAGGTGTCGACGTCCTGGCGTTGCTGGGTCGCCACATGGGCTGCGATGGCAACGTCCGCATCCGCGGATTCGGACCAGCCGCGGGCGACCAGCTGGCTGTTCACGCCTTCGACGATCCTCTGCCGCAGCAGTGGCGAAACGTCCTGCGGCGACTGGATCCAGCGGAACGTCCTGTAGCGGGCGAACTCGCCCTGGGGATCGGCATCCGTGCTCACCGTGGGCGTGCTGGCGCACGCGGCCACCAGCGACGCGAGCAGGAAGAGGGCAGGCTTCTTCATGTCATGCTCCAACCTTCGACATGTTTGTCTCCGCGCTCAAGGCGCCGGCTTGGCCACGGGGAACGCCCAACTGCCATCCAGTATTTCCGGACGCGGACGATACAGCCGCACCATGTAGTTCCAGCCCGGCGTCACCGGAAGGCAGTTCGTACTGTCGGCGGTGCAATCGCCGAACCTCACCGTGATCGTTCCGTCTGCGCCCTTCTTGCCGGTGATGCTGTTGATGGAATAGGCGTTCAGCGCATTGGGCTGGAAGAAGCCTTCCTTCGTGTAAACGGTGATGGACCAGAACGCATCCACGGGAACCGCGCCAACCGTCAGCTCATAGGGCGTCTTCCCATCGTTCTTCTCGGGAAACACGTTCAGGTAGACCGCATCCTTGTCCGGGTTCAGCCCCCAGCCGGACGCGGCGGCGGCGGCGCGGCGGACCGGATTGACGGCCGTGATGTCGCGGCCAGCCGCGTAGCGCAGGTCGGGCAAGGTGTCGGACAAGGCGACCAGTGCCTCGCGGACGCGCTTCTGGCTGACCGGATCCCACGCGGGAATCTCGAAGGCGCCCGGGCCGCCGGGTTGGCTCACGGTGATGCCATCCTGGACGCCGTTCGCCCGCTTCATGTCCTCGGGATCGTTCGGATTGGCCAGGATGCGGATGCCCACCATGGCGTAGCGCGTTCCGACGCGTTCCCGGGTCAACGTGTAGGTGCCGGGGCCGTAGAAGACATCAGGATTGAAGTGGTCCTGGTTGATCACCAGTGCCGAGACGAAGCGGTCGCCCGCCTCCGGCAGCGTGAACGTCACCGGCCCTGCATCCAGGTCGAAGACGCCGGACGAATAGATCGTGTCGCGGTTCAGGCGGACGATCAGCTGCTTGTCCACCGGCGCGGCTTCACGGGTGTGCTTGAAGGTACCGAACGCACCGTCCTTGGTCTGCGCGGCCATGTACACGTCGGATTCTGCGCGGATGAAGTTGTCCGGCGTGACCAGGATCTTTCCGTCCGACGTCTTCTTCCAGAAACGGGGATCGCCCAGGTCGGGAATGGCCTTGGCGGGCGGCGTTTCGGGGGTGGCGGCGGCTTGTCTATCCACGGGCGCTTTCTCCTCGGGAGATGCATCAGGCGTTGGGTTGCACGCGGCGAACAGCGCGGGCGAGAGGATGGCGACGACAGCGATGGCGATCTTGGAAAGCTTCATCAGGAACTCCCTGCAAGGATGATGGGCGGGCGCGCGCGGCGCCTCGCATACCGCACGCGGGCTTCGTCAGGCGACGCGGACCGCCCGGGGGGGCGTCCACGTCCCGTCCAGCGCGGCAGGTTTGGGCCAGTACTCGCGCATCACGAGGAAGAACGGCCCCGCAGGTGCAGGAAGCCAGTTCGGCTCCTTGTCCCGCCCCGGCGACGCATGCTGGATGTACAGGGTTATGCTGCCGTCCTGTCCTCGCACCAGATCGCGCTCCATCGGTGAATTGATCAGATACCGATTGATCGGGTTCGCCGTCAGCAGACTGGCTGGCAGTTCGTACATCGTCAGCGACCAGAATGCGTTCACCGGCGGCAGCTGCCCGGCCTCGAACGTGAGCTGGTAGCGATGCGTCGACGCATCCAGGGGCCTGCCTTCGGCATCGACGAAGTAGACGGGATAGTTGGCCTCGTCCTTCGAGTTGCCGTAGATGCCGAGTACCGCCGATGCCATCCTCGCCAGATAGTCGTTCTTGAGGAATTCGCGTGTTCCGAATCCGTCGGCGCTGCTCCTCCGGCCCGTATCGACCTGCTCTTTCTTGAACGTGGCGAAGGCATTCCACGCCTCCGACATGCCGGTGGCGACAGCGGCCCGCTGCTCTTCCGTCAGGTGGTCGGCATCGAACGCGAGACCGGCACCGATGCCGTACGCCTTGAAGCGTTCCATGAGGCCCACTTCGCTCGGGTGGATGGGAGCGAACTGGAGCAGGAAGTTCAGGACCGCGAAGAACCGGGGGGAGTCCTTCTGGGCCTGAGGGCTGAGCGGAGGGATGAAGTCCACCGGCGGCAGAGCGGGCGGCGCAGCCACATCCATGAACTGGGACAGGGTCTGCACTACGTACTTCGACTGGAGCCTCTTGACCTCGTCGAGATCCGCTTCATCGAACAACTGCGTCCGATACAGGACGAAGGCGAACTGGGTCTCGCTGCGGATGACCCCATCGATGCCCACAGGCGCCTCGCCTGTCCAGTCGGGCCCGGCGAGCAGGTAGTTGCCCGCGGCGCTTCCCGTCGCCCGGCTGCCCACGTACGCAAAGTTGTGCGTGTACATGTCGACGAACTGCAGCGAGTAATAACGCGATTCGGACACATCCGGCACGGAGATGACGATCGGCTCCGCCCGCAGGTCCGCGCCCAGGAAGGTGTAGGGCGTGTCAGAGTTGGGCGTCTGTATGGCCTTGTCGTCGGGTGTGTACACGCGCGCCACGCTGTGCGGGACGTTCCAGGCCCCCTTGTACTCCGGGTTCTCCTCGTCGATGAAGTACGAGTGCTGGATGCGGTAGCTGTCGACCATCGGGAAGCCATAGATATAGGCCTCCTTGTAGACGTCCGCGGCGGTGAGGTTCGATTTCATGGCGCTTTCCTTGACTGTTGTTTGCGACGCGCACTTGGCGCCGGTCGTTTCGATTCGACGTCAGAATGCGAACGCATAGCCGATGACAGGACCTGTCATCGCCAGGTCGGTACGCGCACCGGCACTCTCGAGTTCGACTTCCAGATGGCGATAGCCCAGCAGGACCCCGCCATTCCCGATGCTGTAATGCGCCATCAGGCTCGCATTCCACGCACCTTCGGTCTGTCCCGCGGAAACATCCGCGCGCGCGGTGATGCGCCATCGATCCGACGGCGCCCAGGTGTAGCGGGCGCCCAGCATCGCGTCGAGGTAATCGTCCCCCACATCCAGAATGCGCCCGGCAAGTTGCGGGTTCTCCGGGTCGATCTCGACTTTCAGGTCCGCATCTATCCAGCGGACACCACCGAAAAGATCGAGTCCGCGATCACGCTGCCCCCCCGGGATCCACACCCAAGCCGCCTCGAACAGCCGGGTATCCAGGTCCGTCTCGGTCCTCGCGAAGTCGCCCGTCCGGCTCTCCGAGATACCGAGGTAGGTGAAGTCGGCGAACGCACCGATCTTGTCGCCTCGCCCTTCGGCGTGCACCTGAAGCGATCCATCGAGCTTGTCGAGGATGTCCGAGAACGCCATCTCGGAGGATCCCTCGATGGGCGGCCGCGCGGTTTCCAGGTCCGAACGGATACTGGTGGCCCACGCATAGGGCTCCACCATCCAGTCCCAGTCGTTGGCGCCCGCAGGCGCCGAGGCCACCGCGATACCCATTGCGACAAGCAGCCGCACGTCCATCATGCGCATGACCATCTTTCGGTTGCTCCATTCCGGGAGCCATCTGAAGTCCATCCGCCGCAGGGCGCCAGATGCGAGACGCATCCTCCCGGATCTGCGTCGATTTCAGTATGCAGACCCGATCAGCGCCGGGATATTCGGAGAAGCGACAGACATGACTACGCAGAAATACTTAGAACGCGGGACGGTGCGCGCGGAACGTACCAGCAGCACCCGGCTGGGCGTGGCCAGGCGTCCACCGCAAGCTCTCGCATGCCGCCGCTCTTCGTCCCTCCGCAAGACCATTCCGGTGCTGCAGATGAGCGAATCTACTGATTCACGCATGCGTAGCATTCCGGAGATACAAAGCAGGCCGCAGGTGGTTTCATTGCGATCTTCTTTCATTCGAGCGTCCGACCGCCCCAACGACGCCCGAACGTCTCGCGAGGTGCCACGTGGACCTGAGATCACCTGCGCCGATGGTCTGGATTCCCGGCGGCGCTTTCATCATGGGGTCGGATCATCACTTCCCGGAAGAAGCGCCCGCCCACAAGGTGTCGGTCGACGGCTTCCACATGGACGCCCATCCCGTGACGAACGCCGAGTTCGCGGCTTTCGTGGAGGCCACCGGGTACGTCACGCTCGCGGAACTCGGGCCCGAGCGGACCGGCTCGCACGTGTTCCTCCCCGAAGCCCGGACGGGGGAGGACGCGAAACGGCATGCTTGGCGCCTGCTTGCCGACGCCGACTGGCGGCATCCGCTCGGACCCGATTCGGATCTGCGTGGACTCGAGGATCATCCTGTCGTGCACGTCGCATACGCGGACGCCCACGCCTATGCCCGCTGGGCAGGCAAGGAAATTCCTACCGAGGCGCAATGGGAATTTGCCGCGCGCGCGGCGAGCCAGGATGAGTTCCCATGGGGTGCAGAACTCGCCCCAGGCGGCGCGCACATGGCCAATACCTGGCAAGGCGCGTTCCCGAGCGAAAACACGGCCCACGACGGTTACCTGCGGACATCACCGGTGCATGCGTATCCGCCGAACACGCTCGGATTGTTCGACATGATCGGCAACGTCTGGGAATGGACGACCGATTTCTGGGCGCCCCGGCACGATCGCCCGAGAGCCAACACCATCCGACGGAACCCCAGGGTCACCAATGCAGTCGAGAGTTGTCTGGCGTTCGGCACCAGCGGCCAGGTGCCACGGCGCGTCCTGAAAGGGGGCTCCCATCTGTGCGACCCGAAGCACTCACCCCGATACCGCGCACCTGCACGGCGGGCAAGAGCGGTCGACAGTCCAGGCTGCGACATCGGGTTTCGGTGCGTACGCACAGCGCCCCTGTAACGGGTATCGCGCTTAGTCGGCCGATAACGCACCAATGGTTTGAATTGCAGGCCGCACGCTGACAACCGCCCTACCCTCGATAACGACCCTGCCGGCCTCCTCGCGCCGCTGTTGCTTGTACGGGTTATAGACCGGCCCCTGACGCGCCAATGTCCGGCATTCGGCTTGGGTGATTTCGTAGGCCGCGCCGTGCCCTGCTCTGTCAGACAGGTGCAGGTGAAGTCCTGCCACTTGCCGTTAGCGTCCTCGCCTCGGCTGGAACTCAGGCAGTAAATCGGTCAGCGTCTCCCAGCGAGGTTCCTGCTTACCCGCCCAAGAACCAAACGACGAAGCGCGAGCGGCAGTGCCGCGGCTCTCGCGCACCGCAACCCTACCTGTTGCGTCAAGCCAGGCTCTGTTACCCATGTATTGCCTCACAGGCCGATGGCACGTGCTGCCTCAAGCAATTCCTGCTTGCGCCCCGCTTCCGGCCACCCTTCAACCGTGCGCAGCAGCTTGCCATCCTTGAGGAAATAGAACGTTGGCGTGCCCCAGTTCTCCAGTTGCGGCCATTGCGCGCGTGAGTAAGCGATCGTCATGACCGCATCGGGATGTTGCGCGTTCCAGCGCTGGAGGACGTCGATGTTCAGGTCGCGATCAACGGGAGCGATCCAGCGGACATGCGCCTTGACAGTGGCAAGCGCCGGGTCCGATGCCAGCGATGAAAAAGCCGCGCGCGAGAAATGACAGAGCGGGTGCGAAATGGCGACAATCACGGGACCTTTAGTGATGTCCTCCGGTACGCGCGTCACGGCGCCTGCTGTCGGCCCTATCGAGAGCACGCTGGCGGGCACGGTGATCTGGCCTTGAACGGTATCGATCACCGAGGGCACCGGCGCCATGGTGGCTGCGGGGAATGCCTCTCGCAGCGCACGGGCCTGCTGCCAGTGCCGGGAGGCGATATAGGCGCCTGCCATGTCTTGCATTTGGGACGCACTCACCGCGCCCAGCTGGCTCAAGCGCTCGAAGTACGCTCGCATCTGAGCCAGATGATGCTCGTCCAGGCTGTAGAAGTGCGCCATGTTGGCCGCCCGGAACCCTAGTGCGGCATCCTGAGCGGAAAGTGCATGGAGCCGATCGGCGGACAGCGGCGGGAAAAGCGCGGCGTAGTGCGAGGTGATCATTGCGGCGCGGGCTTGCGTGCTGGCGCCTTTGGACTGGGCGTCCGCCTCGACCAGGCGGTCGTAGCGTGCACTCCAGTCCGACTCGGTGGCGTGTAAGGTGGGTGCGCTCAACAAAAGAACCGCACATGCCAGGATCGAGCCAAGGGTGCGAGAGAGCCTGAGCATGGCGGTTCCTTGTGCCGGAGAGATCGACTGGCAGTTTCGCGTGCAGATCTTGTTGAAGGCAGCAGCGCAGGTGCCCTGCTTTTCGCACTCGTGCTGATCATGGTCGCACGGCTGCGAGGGGTATAGCTTCAACCTGCCCCCAGCCGGTCAGCATGGCTGTAAACCACATATCGGCCTGGACGCATGAACCCCACCAGCGTCATTCCGCATCCCGTCGCCAGGTCCACCGCCAATGCCGTGGGCGCCGACATCGCGGCCAGCAGCGGGATGCCTGCCGTTGCGGCCTTGGCCACCATCTCGTAGCTCGCGCGGCTGGTGACCAGCGCGAAGCCCGATGCCGGATCGACGCCCTCGCGCCGCATCGCGCCGATCAACTTGTCCAGCGCGTTGTGGCGCCCGACATCCTCGCGGACCAGGACCAGCGTGCCATCCGCCCTCGCCCATGCTGCCGCGTGGATCGCACCGGTGGCGGCATTCAAGGGCTGCCGCTGCTCGATCTGGTGCAGCGCGACCTCCAGCGCAGCGGAGGCGATGGCGCTCCCCTGCCCCACGGCCCCTGGCAGCCTGACCACGTCTTCCAGATGGCGGTGGCCACAGATCCCGCAGCCACTGCGACCCGGCAGCCAGCGTTGCGGCTCCACCGCGCGCGCAGGCGATCCATCGCGCGTGCGCAGGTCGAGCTGGATGCCCTCCAGCAACGCCTGCGTGGCCACCGAAACAAGATCGTCCGGCCCCAGCCCCAGTTCCGTCAGCGCGAAGCCGTGCGCGAAATCCACCAGGTCGCACGGCGACACCATCATCACCGCCAACGGCTCGCCGTTGCAGTGGATCGCCAGCGGGACCTCCTCCGCCAGCTGGTCACGGCGCACGGCCGGCACGCCACCGGCGACATCGACGACCTCGCGCCAGGCCACCCCGTCGACGCGATCAGCCGGCATGGACGGCCGGATCGTCGAGCTTGCACACCACGACGGGAATCGACTTGTAGGCCGGCGTGCCCGATTGCGGATCGTGGCTGTCCAACGGCACCAGCCGGTTGCCTTCCGGGTAGTACATCGCCGCCGAGCCGCGCGGCAGGTCGTATTCCACCGCGATGAAGCCCGAGAGCCGGCGCACGGCATCGCCGACGCGCGATTCCACTTCGATCCGGTCGCCCGACTGCAGGCCACGCGCCTGCATGTCGTCGCGGTTCAGGAATACCACGTCGCGCCGCCCGCTGACGCCCCGGTAGCGGTCGTCGAAGCCGTAGATGGTGGTGTTGTACTGATCGTGCGAACGCACGGTGGTCAGCGTCAGCAGCGCGTCCCCCTTACCTGCCGCGTCTTCCCCCAGCCCGGGCGCCACCAGGAAACGCGCCTTGCCCATCGTGCCCCAGTCGCGCTCCGATGCGCCGATGTACAGCCGGAATCCGCCCGGCGTGCGCACGCGCCGGTTGAAATCCTTGAAGATGGGGAACACCGCTTCGATATCGTCGCGGATGCGGTCGTAGTCGCCCACCAGGCCATCCCAGTCCACCTTGGTCTGCGGCAGCGTGGCCTTGGCGATGCCGGCGACGATGGCGGGTTCGGACAGGAGATGCTCCGACGCGGGCGGCAGTCCGCCCTGCGAGGCGTGCACCATCGACATCGAATCCTCCACCGTCACCGACTGCAGGCCCCTGGCCTGCACATCGCGTTCGGTGCGGCCCAGGCACGGCAGCAGGAAGGCCTGCCTGGCGGGGATCAGGTGCGAGCGGTTCAACTTGGTGGCGATATGCACGGCCAGGTCCAGGTTGCGCATCGCCGGGAGGGTGGTGTCCGGGTCCGGCATGGCCACGGCCAGGTTGCCGCCCATGCAGACGAGCGCACGCGAGCGCCCGTCGCGGATCGCACGCACGGCTTCCACCGCATCGTGGCCATGGGTGAGCGGGAATTCGAAGCCGTAACGCCGCCGGATGGCATCGACCAGCGCCTGCGTGGGTTTTTCCGTGATGCCGACGGTGCGGTCGCCCTGCACGTTGGAGTGCCCGCGGATGGGCGCGATGCCCGCACCGGGCTTGCCGATGTTCCCCCGCAGCAGCAACAGGTTGGCCATCTGCTGCACGTTCTGCGTGCCACGCCGGTGCTGGGTCATGCCCATGCCGTAGCAGATGATCACCCGCTCGGCCCGTGCATAGAGGCGTGCGGCCGCGGCGATGTCGTCGCGGGACAGGCCCGACTGCGCCACCACCTCGTCCCACGACGTGCGCCCCAGATCGTCGCGAAGCGCGTCCAGGCCTTCGGTGTGCGCGGCGATGAAGGCGTGGTCCAGCACGCCGGAACCGCCGGCAGCCAGCTCCACTGCGTCCGCCTCCAGCAGCCACTTCATCATGCCTTTCAGCAGCGCCAGGTCGCCGCCGATCTTCACCTGGTAATAGGTCTGCGCGATCGGCGTGGCGGTGTTGGTCAGCATCTCGCCCGGGTGCTGCGGCGAAGTGAAACGCTCCAGCCCGCGTTCGCGCAGCGGATTCACCGCCACGATGGGCACGCCCCGTTTCGAGACCTCGCGCAGCGTGGACAGCATGCGCGGGTGGTTGGTGCCCGGATTGTGGCCGAAGCTGAAAAGCGCATCGCACAGGGCGAAATCGTCCAGCGTCACCGTGCCCTTGCCCACGCCGATGGACGCCGGCAGGCCCACGCTGGTGGCCTCGTGGCACAGGTTGGAGCAGTCGGGGAAATTGTTGGTGCCGTATTCGCGCACCATCAGCTGGTACAGGAAGGCGGCCTCGTTGGAGGTGCGGCCGGAGGTGTAGAACTCGGCCATGTCCGGGTGCGGCAAGGCGCGCAGGGCCTGGCCGATGCGTGCGAACGCGTCGTCCCAGCCGATGGGCACGTAGCGGTCCGACGCCGCGTCGTAGGCCATCGGGTGCGTCAGGCGGCCCTCGTCCTCCAGCGCATGGTCGCTCCACTCCCACAACTCGGCCAAGGTGTGGCCGGCGAAGAACTCCGGCGTGGCGTGCTTGCCGGTGGCCTCCCACGACACCGCCTTGGCACCGTTCTCGCAGAACTCGAACGACGAGGTGTGCCGCGGGTCCGGCCACGCACAGCCCGGGCAGTCGAAGCCGGTGGGCTGGTTGACGCGTCGCAGGGCCGCGGTCTCGCGACCGACCGCCATCTGGCCTTTCACCGCGCGCGCGACCGCGGCCAGGGCACCCCAGCCTCCTGCGGCGCCTTCGTACGCATCGATGCCGGGAACCTTGCGCTCGCTCATCTTGGATACCGCCTGCTGCATGCCGGTCACGGGACGCGTGCAGGATAGCGCGTGCCGTACGCGGTCGATGCGCGCGCGAGCCGTGAGGGTCGCGTGAACCGGACGCTCAGCCGCGGGTTGCTAGCATGGGTCGCGTCATCGAAGAACGGGGTCCATGTCGTGCTGCGCATCATGCTTCCACTCACCGCCTTGCTGGCGAGCGTCGCCCTGCTGCTGGGCGGCAACGGACTGCTGGGCACGCTGCTGGCCGTGCGCAGCCAGACGGAAGGCTGGGGCGAGCGCACCACGGGCCTGGTGATGTCGGGCTACTTCGTGGGCTTCTTCCTGGGCACGTTCACCGCGCCACCGCTGATACGCCGGGTGGGCCACATCCGCGCGTTCGCCTTCCATGCGGCGCTGGCGGCCGCGGCGGTCCTGGTCTTCCCGCTGTGGGTGGAGCCGGCAGGCTGGATGGCGCTGCGGGTGGTTACCGGCATGGCGCTGGTAGGCCTGTGCACGGTGATCGAGAGCTGGCTGAATGCACAGGCGGCCCCAGCGCATCGCAGCCGCGTGTTCGCCGTCTACATGGTGGTGACGCTGCTCGCGCTGGCGGCGGGCCAGCTGATGCTGGACCTGCAGCCGCCGCGCAGCCCGGTGCTGTTCAGCGTGGTGGCCATCCTGTTCGCACTGGCCATCCTGCCGGTCAGCGCCACCCGGCTGGCGCCGCCTCCACTGGCGGTGGCGCCGCGTGCGCATGTACTGCAGGTCTGTCGCGCAGCACCCAGCGCTGCGGCTGGTGCGCTGCTGGCGGGCATGGCGCTGGGCGCCTTCTGGGGCATGGGGGCGGTGTACGCCGCCTCGCTGGGGCTGGACCGCGCCGGGATCGGCAGCTTCATGGCCGCGACCATCCTGGGCGGGGCCGCATTGCAGTGGCCGATCGGGCGGCTGTCCGACCGCGGCGATCGGCGCAGCACGCTGGCGGTCGTCGCCGCATTGGCCGCCGTCACGGCGCTGGTCGCGTTGCGTTTCGACAGCGCGATGCAGGTCGGTGCGCATGGCCTGTTCTTCCTGTTCGGCGGCCTGGCCTTCGCATTGTATCCGCTGGCGGTGGCGCACCTGCTGGACAGGCTGCCGCCCGAGCAGTTGCTGGCCGGGTGCAGCGCGCTGCTGCTGCTCAATGGCGTGGGCGCGGCGATCGGGCCCGCCGCGGCCGGTGTGCTGATGCAGCACTGGGGCGCTTCGGCGCTGCCAGGGTTCTTCGCGGCCACGCTGGGCGTGCTGGCGCTGGTGGCCGCCGGCCGCCGTTTGCTGAAGGCGCACCGGCTGCTGCACCCGGCGCGCTTCCACCCGATGCTGCGCACCACGCCGGTGGCGCTGGAAATGCTGCCGGAGATTCCCGATGCTCCCCAGCGCGGGCGCGAGGAACCGGCGCGGAATTGATCCCGATCAATGCGACGGAGGGGGCCGCGCCCTAGGCTGTGCGGCATGGGCAAAGTCTCCCCTTCCCCCTTGTTCGATGCGGACCTGCTGCGGCGCTACGACACGCCGGGCCCCCGCTACACCTCCTATCCGACCGCGCCGCAGTTCAGCGGGGACTTCGGTGCACAGCAACTGCGCGAGCATGCGCGGGCCAGCAACCAGCAGGAACACGCGCGGCCGCTGTCGCTGTACGTGCATATCCCTTTCTGCACCAGTCCCTGCTTCTACTGTGGCTGCAACCGGGTGATCACACGCGACAAGGCGCGCGCCGAGATCTACCTGGACTACCTGTATCGCGAGATCGCGCGGATGGCGCCGCTGTTCGACAGCGGCCGTCCGGTGGTGCAGCTGCATTTCGGTGGCGGCACGCCGAATTTCCTTGCCCCGGCCCAGATCGCGGACTGCGTGGCCGAGCTGCGCAGCCAGTTCAGCTTCGCCCCGCGCGAGGCGATGGATTTTTCCATCGAACTGGACCCGCGCTTCGTCACCCCGGACGACATCGGCGAACTCGCGAAGGTCGGCTTCAACCGGGCCAGCCTGGGCGTGCAGGATTTCGACCCGAAGGTGCAGAAGGCGGTCAACCGCGAGCAGAGCGTGGAGGACACGCTGGCCATCGTGG
>Ga0208958_1000343_pt1 | contig 56493 bp, 47 predicted proteins | sample RifOxyB1_FD_184032 | JGI IMG/M metagenome (GOLD analysis project Ga0208958, IMG submission 184032) | Soil microbial communities from Rifle, Colorado - Rifle Oxygen_injection B1 (SPAdes) | ecosystem: Environmental > Terrestrial > Deep subsurface > Rock core/Sediment | place: Rifle, Colorado...
TCGAGTTAAAAGCAGTAATTTTAGAGAATACAGATTCTGAGACTGTTAATGAATATGATTTTTCTTCAAGTGAATATTCAAGTGCTACATTAATAACTGATAAGGCAGATTATGCTCCAACAGATACAGTTTTAATTACAGGAAATGGTTTTGTTCCAAATAAAGAATATGGAATAGAAATAACTTCAGATACAGGAAATTTTAAATTTGGCGACAAAGTAACATCTGATGAATCGGGTGGCCTTTTCTATGCTTATCAACTAGATGGGACTTACAGACCAAACTACAAAGTTGAGGTTAGGGATGGAAGTATTATTATTTCTTCAGTTACTTTTACAGATTCAGCTAGTCCTGCAATAGTTTGGCCTACGACTTGGAATACTCCCAATAGTTGTGTTTACGATCCTAGTGGAGAGTCTGGAGTATCTCCAACGGAAGTCGATCTTATTGGTAGCTCAGGAACACCAGCTGTTGGATTTTCTTCTGATTCTAATTACTATTATTTTAGGGAGAGAGTCAACGGAAATCCTGGAACAGCAAGTAGTTTAAATAATTATTCATGGGTGGTTTTATTCCAGACGTCTTCCCCTCAATATCAATATCTTGCAGCTATCTCTGGAAAAAGTCCCGATAGTAATAATAAAGTTGTTTTGTATGATAATCTAGTAAATTCTCCTGTCTCAACCGGTGTTGATTTTGATCCTCTTTTTAATGATCCTGCAGACAATATTGTGTGGCAAGGACCATCTGCAGATTATGGAAGGGTCACGGGTACGGGGCCTTACTATATTGATTGGGCTATTCCCATTTTAGAATTAACCTCAAGAGGTATTAATACATCAACAAATAAGTTTTTTGCTACGTCCGCCAACGCCAACAATTATAACAAGGACCATCTTCAATGTTATGATCAGTTTGCTGATCTTTCTATTGAGAAGACAGACAGTCCAGATCCTGTTGTAAGTGGTAGTACTCTTACTTATACACTTTCTATTCACAATGCCGGACCCGATACTGCTAGTTCTGTAATTGTGACAGACAATTTACCAACCGGATATGTAGTTACCTCAGTTACTCCTTCACGAGGAACCTGCTCTGATATTATTGCTCCTGACTTGCAATGTGAATTGGGAGATATGTTGAGTGGGGATAGTGCCACAATTACTATAGTTGGCACACTTACAACTTCTGCTTCCAGTGTAAATAATACAGCAAGTGTTACTCTTGATACTACTAAAAGTATTGATCTTAATCTTGCTAATAATACCGATACTGAGCCTACCGCTGTCAATCTAGCTAAAGGTGGTCTTATTGTAAATAAAGTAGTTGTTAATGATAGTGGGGGAGACCTTGTAATTAGTAATTTTCCACTTTTTGTTGGTAGCCAATCTGTAAATTCAGGAGAAACAAACAGTTATACTCCTGGAACTTATACTGTTTCAGAAACTGGCAATTCAGGTTACAGTGCAACTTTTTCAGGAGATTGTAATTCACAAGGTCAGGTTGAAGTCATCTCCAATGTAACCAAAACTTGTACTATTACGAATAATGATATAGCTCCAACGATTACATTGATTAAAAATGTAATAAAAGATAATGGAGGGACAGCGGGAATTAATGATTTTGGCCTAAGTATTGGCGCAACTTCAGTAACCTCTGGACAAAAACTTGACGTTTTAGCTAATACTAATATTGAGATAAACGAGGCTGGTTTGGCTGGTTATGAATTTGTTTCAATTACAGGAACAAATTGTCCGACTCAGTTGGGTGGGGTAGTAAATTTATCCTTGGGACAAAACATTACATGTGTTATTACTAATAATGATATTCAGCCAAAATTAACAGTCTTAAAAACAGTTGTAAACGATAATGGTGGAACTAAAATAATTTCTGACTTTCCGCTTTTTGTCGATTCTACAAGTGTCACAAGTGGAATTCAAAATGGATTTAACGCTGGTTCCTATACAATTTCAGAAACTAATCAAACTGGCTATTCTAGCACAATAGGTGGAGATTGTTCATCCAATGGATCTATTACATTAGTTTTAGGACAGACGAAAACATGCACAATTATAAATGATGATATTTCTCCGTCACTTATATTGGTCAAAAATGTAACTAACAATAATGGAGGGGGTACATCAGCAAGCAGTTGGACTCTAACAGCAACCGGACCAACTGGTTTTAGTGGCGCTGGACCAACAGTCTCAAATGGAGCAAGTTTTGATGCGGGCACATATACCTTGACCGAATCTGGTCCAGACGGTTACACACCAAGTAATTGGGTATGTGTGGGTGGGGCGCAACAAATTGGTAGCAACGTGGTAACTCTAGGTTTAGGTGAAAGTGCGACTTGCACAATCGTCAATGATGATATTTCTCCATCACTTACCATAGTTAAACACGTAACAAATGATAATGGGGGAACAGCAAATATAACTGACTGGACATTAACAGCAACCGGCGCAACAACAATTTCAGGATTAGGTGGCGCTGTAAGCGATACCGACTTTAGTGCTGGAACATATGTGTTATCAGAATCTGGACCTCAAGGCTATACAGCTAGCGATTGGAGTTGTGTTAAAAATGGGGGAAATCCTGTTTCCGGGAGTTCAGTAAATATTAGATTGGGAGATAATGTTGTCTGTTCAATTACAAATGATGATAACTCTCCATCGTTAACATTAGTTAAAAACATAATAAACGATAACGGTGGCTTAATCACACCCACTTCCTGGACTCTAACAGCAACTGGACCAACTAGCTTTAGTGGAAATGGACCAACAGTTTCAAATGGAGCAAGTTTTGATATCGGTAATTATGATTTATCAGAATCTGGACCCCAAGGTTATACGGCTAGCAACTGGGTTTGTGTTGGTGGAAATCAGGTCGATGGAGATACTGTTTCATTAGGTCTGGGACAAAACGCAACTTGCACTATTACTAACAATGACCAAGCTGGAATATTAATTGTTAAAAAATTTGTTGAGAATAACTATGGTGGATTGTTACAAGTTAATGATTTTGGCTTTAAGGTTAATGATGGAACAACTATTCCTTTCGAGGTCGACGGACAAAATGATTTAACTGTTGATGCTGGAACTTATTCAGTAGTTGAACCTAATGTCTCTGGTTATTCCACATCATATGATAATTGTACTGATATTGTTATTTCAAATGGTGAAAGCCAAACATGTACCATTACAAATAGCGATATCCAACCCAAATTAACAGTTGTTAAAGTTGTAGTAAATGACAATGGGGGAACAAAAGATGTTTCTGATTTTCCATTATTTGTTGGCACAACAGAAGTAACCAGTGAAGTTGAAAATGGATTTAATGTTGGAAATTATGTTGTAAGTGAAACTTCTCAAGACGGTTATGCTGGAACTATTAGTGGAGATTGTGATGAAAAGGGTAATGTTAGTTTAGCTCTTGGAGATTCTAAAATCTGCACAATCACAAACGACGATTTGGCTGGGCATTTAATAGTTCGAAAAGTAACAAATCCTGTAAATGATCCCACTAATTTTGTAATCTTACTTGAGGGCGGTAATTTAGTCAGTGGCCGTGCACGTCGAAATCTGTCTACAATAGCACCCGTCAACTACGAAGTAGATGCTGGTACTTTTTCTGTTTCTGAAGATTCATTACCTGGATGGGACGAGACTTCCAATACTTGTTCAGATATTGTCATTGGTATAGGGGAAACTAAAGAATGTACCATTACAAATACTAAACTAGGTTCTATCCAAGGTAAAAAGTTTGAAGATATGAATAGTGATGGTGATAGAGATTCTGGTGACAACTTTATGAATAATTGGACCATTAATTTGTACGAACGAGGTGATCACCTAATTCAGTTGATTCGTTCAACGACAACTGGAGATACCGGAACCTTAGGTCAATATAAATTTAAAGACCTCAAACCTGGAAGATATCTGGTTTGCGAAACTCTCAAAGATGGCTGGATTCAATCAGGCTTAGTTGGAAGTGTAAATACAGAGCTTAACCCCAACAAAGACGGGTCAAACTGTTTTGATGTTACCCTGGGTGCTGGGGAAGATCTCATTGGTCTTCAGTTTGGCAATTTTGAACTGGGTAGCGTCATTGGCAAAAAATATGATGATGTAGATGGTGACGGGATGGCTCACGAATTGAACGAAAGTTATCTTGATGGTTGGGATATTAGGCTCTATAGCAGTGATTGGCAAACACCTAAAGAGGTGACCACTTCAAATACAGGTGTTCTTGGTCAGTATAAATTCGCCGATCTTTATCCTGGTACATATTATATTTGCGAGGTACAACAAACCAACTATAGCCAAACATGGCCCAAGGTTAGTGATGTTCCGGTTACGGATACAGGAATCACACATCCGGAGTATGGTGTTGCCGTTGTCAACGGTTCCGGAAATACAGACGAAGCTCCTGTTTGTTGGCAAACAGAAATTTCAACTTCCGGCCAACAAAACAGCCTATTGAGATTTGGTAACGCGCAACTAGGTTCAATTCATGGTTATAAATGGAATGATATAAATCAGGATGGACAAAGATGCCCCAGCAGTTTCTTTACAAGAGGATTGATTGATGTTGAATTTGGATGTGAAGAGAAACTTTCTGGATGGACAATAGAGCTTTATAAAATTACTGAAGGTGATGGTCAGGATATTCGTCAACTAATTGACTCAATGCAAACAGATGGTGGAGAAGAACACTTTGGTGAATATTGGTTTGAAAATTTACTACCGGGAACCTATGAAGTTTGTGAAGTAAATAAACCTAGATGGGAACAAACATATCCAGGATCTTGTCACAGGGTGGTTTTGCCTGATGATAATTTTGATGGATATAATTTTGGAAACTTTTTGAAAGATCCTAACGTTGAGATTACTAAGTCAAATAACAAAAACAATGCTCAAAGAGGGGACATAGTAACTTATACATTAACTTTAACAAATTCAGGGAACATGAATCTTGAAAACGTCAAAGTAATAGATGCACTTCCTGGAGGATTTAGTTATATTGCTGGTACATCTATGCTTGATGGTGTTTCAATTTCTGACCCGACAATTTCAGGGAACACTCTTGAGTGGAATATTGGTTCAGTGGAAAAAGATGGAATTAAGGTTATTACGTACAATGCAAAGATTTCAGACTCAGTTATTAATGGTTCGTACAAAAACTTAGCCACTTGTAATGCAGAAATTGGTAGATTTAATGGTGGGTTTGATACATTATTATTTGCAGCTATCCAAATTGATCAGATTGTTGAAACAACTGAATGTAACATTGCTGATTCAACAGTTAATGTAGGTTTAGGCTTGAGCTATGGAGGGAACCTTAATGGTCAAGTATTAGGTGCCTCAATTGAGCTTCCGGCTACTGGAAATCCGACATGGTTACTAGCTCTTGCATTACTAGGATTAACAACTGGTCTTTATTTGAAGAAAAACAAAAATGGTAAAAATAAATCAAAATTATTAAGTTTTCTGGTAGCCTTATTAGGTCTGATGGTTTTTGCAAAACAAGCCATGGCTATTACTCCAACTGTTTCAATACAAGGCTTACCAAGTTATGTTAATACAAACGACTTCAAATTATCATGCTCAGCCTTAGGTGGTAGCAATGTTCAATTCTCTTACAAAAAAGAGGGTGGATCGTATCAAGATTTCGGGAGTTTGATTGATATAACCTCAAATCCTTGTCAGGTTCAAGTTACATCTCTTCAGGTGACAGAAGAAGCTAAATTTTATTTTAAGGTTACTCTTGATGGAGGAGTAAGTGATGAGACCAGTGTAATTTTTGATAATTCTGGACCATCCCCTGTTTCAGGCTATTATAGAGATGTTTTAGGAAGCGAAAATAAATTACATTGGAGGAATCCATCAGACGCTGATTTTGACAGTGTAATCATATATCGTGGTGAGACGGTTGATTTCTCGGCTGACAGCAGTCATGAAATTGCTAAGGTTTCAGGTTCTCCAAATTCAGACATGACCTATGGAAACGATGCATCTCCAGATAAAACCTACTATTACTCTATTAGAGCAATAGACAAAGCGGGAAATTCATCAAGTTTAGTGGGTGATGGAAGCACAACCACTACGACTACTACTGTTACCCAAACCCAGCCTCAAAATGGATCAGGTAGCGTCAGACAGCTTCCTAAAGAGGCTACTGGACAGGTTTTAGGTGATGAGAAGGTAGAAACCAGTGAATCTGGGAATATTAATGAAAACCCATCATTAATTGAAAAAATTGCACATACCATCCCAAATAATAAATTTGTCTTAATTGGGGGAGGGCTAATATTATTAGCCATAATCCTTAATATTCTCTTCAAAAAGTATAAAAACAAGTAAAAAATTTGATATGATGAATTAATGGGGAAGTTAATTCATCTTTTTATTCCAAGAGAAAGTAATAATCACAAGGCTAAGATTTTACATTCATCAAGCTTAATTGTTATTGCTTCATTGTTTGTGGTTTTTCAGAGTTTAATTAGTCTTTTGCCAAATTTAAAACCTAATATTTTAGGCTATGCTGCCCAGATTTCACCTGAAGAGGTAGTAAGATTAACAAATCAAAAAAGAGCTGAAGCTGGACTTACCCCACTTACTTACAATCAGACGTTAGCTTCTGCTGCATATACCAAGGGAAGAGACATGATAGATAGGGATTATTGGGCTCACGTGGCACCAGATGGAACACAACCCTGGAAATTTTTTAGTGATTTTGGCTATAAATATAGGTATGCAGGAGAAAACTTAGCAAGAGATTTTAGCAGTGCATCCTCTGCGGTTGACGCTTGGATGAATTCACCAACACATAGAGATAATATTTTAAACCCCAAATACAAAGAAGTTGGGATTGGAGTTACTGAGGGTGATTTGGCCGGAATAGACACAACAATTATAGTTCAATTTTTTGGGTCTACATATGCTGATAAAGTAAATGCTCCAGTGGCTCAAACAGCCACGAAAGAAACTCAACAACCTGCTCCATTAGCATTACAAACAGTTATACCTACACTAGAACCTACTCAGGCACCAACAGCTATCCCTGTCGTGACACAAAACCCTAAGGTTCAAGCAACAATAACAAGTCCTCAACCTAACCAAGAAATATTGATTTCGCCATTTAACACTACACGTACAGCTTCAATTGCTGTTGTTGGTCTTTTGCTTGTAGTTTTTGCTCTTGATGCCTTTTTGGTTTCAAGAAGAAGGATTGTTAGAATCGCGGGAAGGACATTTGCCCATGTTGCCTTTTTGGGCATGATTATGTTGATTATGTTGATATTAAAATCTGGAAAAATATTATAAAAAAATAAATTTATGAATACAAAACACATACCACATTACGTATCGTTAATTGCAATATTTTTGGCAGGATTAACTGGATTTTATGTTTATTCGTATGATAAATATTTTCAAATTGCCATAGTAGTTGCCCTATCATTATCGTATGTTTCATGGGGTATTATTCATCATGCAATTCACAAAGATATTTGTTGGACTGTAGTTTTTGAATATGTAGCCGTTTCAATTTTAGGCCTAGTTTTAGTTCTAACCTTGATTTTTAGAACATAGTATCTGTATAATCTTTTCACACGATGAAAAAAATAACGAAGGCAGTAATACCAGCAGCTGGCTTTGGAACTAGATTCCTTCCTCAGACAAAAGCTATGCCTAAAGAGATGCTTCCCATTGTAGATAAACCTGTCATTCAGTATGTAGTTGAAGAAGCCGTTAACAGTGGAATAGAAGATGTTGTTATAGTTACTGGATCATCAAAAAGAGCAATTGAAGATCATTTTGATTTACCAAATGCAGATTTAGTGAATAACTTAATTCGGGGAGGTAAAGAAGAGCTATTAAAGGAAATAAATAAAATTGCTGAGATGGCAAATTTCATATATGTCAGACAAAAAGGAATTTATGGAAACGGAACACCCGTTCTCTCGGCTGAATCGGTAATTGGAAGTGAAAGTTTTGCTGTTTTATGGGGAGATGAGTTTATTAGTTCTGATCCTCCTCGACTGTCTCAAATGATGAAAGTGTGGGAAAAATACGGAGGAGTGGTAATTTCAGGCGTTAGAATTGAGTCTAAAGATAGACTATCAAAATATGGTATTGCGGAACTCAAAGATGTTGCTGATGGTGTATTTGAAATTAAAAGAATAGTAGAAAAACCTCTTCCTGAAGAAGCCCCTTCTAATTTAGCGACTCATGGAGCTTATATTTTACCTCCCGAAATTTTTCCTGCTTTAAAAAATCTTAAACCAACAAAAGGTGGAGAAGTGTGGTTAGTAGATGCGATCAATGTCTTAAGAGAACAAGGGATTCCTGTTTATGCCTGTGAGATTAAGAATGGAACCTATTATGACACTGGAAGTAAACTTGAATACTTAAAAACAGTTGTCGAGTTTGCATTAAAACACAAAGACTTAAATGGTGAGTTCAAAAAATATTTAGCTTCACTTGACTTAAAATGAAATTACTTGTAACAGGCGCAGCGGGTTTTATAGGAGCAAATTTTGTTCACTATTGGGTGGAAAAACACCCCCAAGATAAAATCATTGTTGTTGATGCCTTAACTTATGCTGGAAACATTGAAAATTTAACTCCAGTCAAAAAGGAAATTGAGTTTGTTGAGGCTGATATTAACGACAGGAAAAAAATGTCAGAGCACTTAAAGGGCGTTGATGCTGTTGTCCATTTTGCTGCAGAAAGTCATGTAGATAGAGCAATTTTTGATCCATCAACCTATTGGCAGACAAATGTTCATGGAACCTTAACCCTTCTTGAGGAAGCACAAAAAGCAGGAGTTCCAAGATTTCATCATATAAGTACGGATGAAGTTTATGGAGAGCTTCCTTTAGATTCAGAAGCAAAATTTAGTGAGAAAACTCCATACTCTCCAAGACCAGATAATCTATATGCTCTTTCAAAAGCTGAAGCTGACAATATTGTGTTAGATTTTTACCAAAAAACTGGAATGTATATTACTATTTCTAATTGTTCTAATAATTACGGACCCTACCAGTTTCCTGAAAAATATGTTCCAATAATCGTTGCTAATTTAATTGATAATATTAAAGTTCCTCTTCATGGTGACGGTAGAAACGTCAGAGATTGGATTCACACAAGAGACCACTCATCAGCAATTGATTTAATTCTTCAAAAAGGCAAAAAAGGTGAAACATATTTAGTGGGTTCAAATAATGACAGGAGCAATGGCTACATTGCCAAGAAAGTTGTGGAACTATTTGGTGCAGATGAAAATATGATCAGACATGTTTCTGATAGACACAGTAATGATAGAAGGTATGCCATTGATGCTACAAAAATTATTGAAGAGTTAGGTTGGAAACCAGAGATTGGAAGAGATGATTTTAATGAGGGACTTAAAGAAACAATCAAATGGTACAAAGAAAACGAAGATTGGTGGAGACCACTTCTTAAAAGAAAGGCAATGATCATGGATTCTTCAAAAACAATTTCTGCCTATATCTCCCTTGATAGAGAGTCAGGTAAAACTAAATTTGTTTTTGGAAAAATAGAGAAGCCTGTAAAAAAAGATAAAGTTGCCTTTGATGCCGACAAACATTTTGTAGAACAAAATTTAGTCAGATACGAGATTGTAATGAAAAATCTTGAAAGTAAAAAATGGTATCAGAATAGTTCCTCAGAAATAAAAGATGAAATAAAAACATTAGGGATTAACCCCTCAACTTTTGGATATGTTGAGGACTTGGCGGGAAGAGATGACCATATAAACGGGGATACTATCTTAAAGCTGTCAAAGATAGAGCATGCCGATCCCAAATTTGGGGTATATGGTATCGGATCTTGGTTTGAAGTTGAAAACAAACTTAAAGTTAAAAGGATGGAAGGATATTATTCCTGGGGTTGGGGACCTAAATCAGGTGCTAAACTTTTAGTTTTAGTTAAGAGAAAGGGAGAAATCACCCATTTAGCAACACAAAGAGAACAAAAGTTTCCAACAGGAAGTGTTGAGTATACTTTGGCAGGAGGTTTTCCAAAATTAAATGAATCAGTTTTAGATTTTATAATTAGATCTATTCAAAAAGACTTGAACCTAAGTGTAGCTAAAAATGATGTAGTTTTGGATCAAATAATTTCCCTTGGCAGACTTAACCCAGACGCAGGTATGACAAATAACAAACCAAACCTTTATGCAGTTATAGTTAATCTATCAGATGATCTTTATAAAGATTGTCAAAAAGGGGATAAATTTGAAGAAGATGAAGGAATTGTTCTTTGGCCAATTGATAAACTAGCTGACCTTATTAATAAATGTGATGATGCCTATTTCCTTTCAGCTTTAACCCGTTTAAACCTCAATAAAAATATCCTATAATTCTTGACTTTTAGATTCAAAATGGTAAAATGCAGGCTGGATCATCTGCGCTCTTTAACAGGAGAGTACAATGCTTAAGAAAGTAGTTCACCGTAAAGTTTACCCTGGCGGTTGGGTCTATGAAGAATATGAGGGTGATACCTTCAGGTTTTTCCACATCGACTCAGAAACAGGGCAAGAGACGCTCTATTCGTTTGAGCCAGCTGAGCGTCGTCATCCCGATCTCCCGGTATTTCAACCCCTTATTAAAGAGGTAGAGAAACCGGATGGCACCATTGGTCTAATCCGACCCTTGGTAGCAAAGTATAAGGGTGTTTGGTACGTTGCAGTACAGCGGAACCAACGGCACACTGGGCCACGTGTTGAAGTTTCTAGGAAGTCCTGGGACAACAAAAAAGACCTTCCGGATTTACCCGAAGGTGTTGAAGTTGAAATTGTATCCCTGGGCCGAGGAGACTCAAATACTGCCCGTGTCATTGGCGGCGACGGAATTGTTCATGAAATCGCCGTAATTCGGAAAGCGGACAGCCTTCCTAACCTTGCTGGTAAACCCTTCTGGATGAAGTTCAAAACTTTCGCAAAACATCGCGACCAGATGGGTCAGTCAGTGATCGGCAAGGCGTTTATGGTGGGATTGTTCGACTAACCAAGAGTTAAGTTCCTAACTCCCTGTTAAGGAAACTCTCGATTCATCATTGTCAAAGGATGGATGCTAATGGCCATGCACCTATCTTTCATCCCAGCTAAAGATTTTTGTCTTTGCTACAAGGCAAAATGAGAGTCCTTAAGGAAAGGTTAATGGGTTCTCCTTCCGCTCAACCAAGAGCGAAAAATGATCCAAAAAAACCCTAAATGATTATTACTTCTGGCTCCTAGCCACTTCCATAAACCAATAGCGTTCTGCGCTGTTGTAATAAAGAGGTGACTGGGTGTCAAGGAGTTTTGCCTGTGCGGTATGATAAAAAAATTATTAATTTAATTTTTTAAAATCAACCGCACGGCAAGAAAGACATTTTTTATGTTAGAATAACTTCATATGAAATTTTCAGAAGAAAGATACAAAGAATATTTAGACTTCGTAGAAAAATATAAATCCCATTTAGGTTATGTTGGTGATTACACAAAAGGTGAAATTGAAATGATTTTTGATATTAATTTGTTTCCCCAGTGTGAAGAAGGTGCTGCGGAAAGAATGTTTAAATCCGGAGCTTCTTTAGAAGACGCCAGAAAGAGAGCTCAAATAGGAATTTTTGATGAAAACAGATGGGGACTTTCTGTGCATGAACCTTTAAGATTGCCTGATGGAAGTTATACAACCTTTAATAGATGGATTTCTTGGGGAAGTTTAGAATCTGGATTTGCTGGTGTTGTAATTGCTCCATTTACTACAGATGGAAAATTAATTTTTTTGAAAAACTATCGTAATGCTACAAAAAATTGGTGTATTGAATTTCCAAGGGGTGGAAAGGATTTAGGAAACAGCCTCTTAAAAACTGTTAAGAATGAACTTTCAGAAGAAATGGGAGCTGAAATGATTGGAGATCCACAAAAAATTGGTGAAGTTTTTCCAGATTCTGCAGTTTTATCTTCAAGGGTTGAGATTTATAAGGCAGTAATTGAAATTACAGGAAAACCGGAAAGGGAAGCAACAGAGGCTATTAAGGGACTCTTGATTGTTGATAATGAAGAATTAAAAGAAATTATCAAAAAACAGGAATATAAAGATTCAGATGGAAAAATATATGAATTTAAAGATGGATATACATTGTCTGCCCTAGCCTTACTTTTCTAATTTATGAAATTTGATCCTCTTCAACAAATTATATTTGACGGTTTATTAAAAGTTTATGATAACCATCTTAAATTAGGTGAAAAAGGAAAATTAAAAGATAAACAAAATAGATTTGGAGACATGGCCATGAGGGCTGACGTTGAAGCCGAAGAAATTCTTTTGGCATCACTTAAAAATTATTCGAAAGAATCAAAAACTAAGTTAATTTATAAAGGTGAAGAAATAGGTGAAGGAGAAATAGGTGAAGGAGAAGGGCAAATTTTTTCTGTTTTTGATGGACTAGATGGAAGTAGTAATTATCTTGCAAAATCCGAGTTTGGATATGGAACTATGATTGCTGTAGCAAAAGTTAATAATCCAAAATATGACGACTTTATAATTTCCGGTCTTGCCATGATGGAAGAAGCAAAAATTATAATAACGATTAAAAACGATGGGGTATATGTATATGATGTAAAAACAAAAAATTTTGAAAAATTAAAAAATTTTGTAGTAGATGAAAAATTTAGTGATTCTAAGATGTTGGCCAATAAATATTTTCCAGAAGAATTAACTGTTTATGGTGATAAGCCATGGGTAATGACCGGTTCTACAGCTTGGTCAATTTTTTCAATTTGCACAGACAATAAATATTGTGGATTAATTGAAGTAACAAGAAAAGGTAATTTGGAACAACCGATTTTATATTTAATGAATACGACATTAGGAGGTGTAATGGTGGATAAAAATGGAAATTTCATCGGAAGTTATGATTTTAAAACTTGGGGGCAAGATGAAAAATTGTTTTTAATAACGGCGAAGAATAAAAATGTAGCTGAAGACATTTTAAAGTCTACATTTAAATATAAATAAACATGGAACATGGGCAGGATTCAGATCGTTTAACAAAATATACTAAATCTAGTGATTATTTTGATCCTCAAACAATTTCTTTAGCGTTAGAAAAAGCAAAGATAAGTAAAAAAGGTAGATATAATTTTAGAATTCATGAAAGAGATGAAGATAGACAACACTTGTTTATAAATGCAATTGTTGCAAATAATTATGTTCAACCTCATGTACATAAAGAAGAAGGTAAGACAGAGATCTTTAGAATTTTAAAAGGTGAGGCAAATGTTGTTTTTTTTGATGAGTTAGGTGAAATAACCAGAATTGTCAAACTTTCAGATAGGGAAGACGGAAGGAAAATTATTGTCATCAAGTCTGGGCAAATGCATACTGTGGTATGTGAAGAAGATGTTGTGTTGTTGGAATCCAAAAAACAACCTAGCGGATATCGCAGTGAAGACGATAAATCTTTTGCATCTTGGGCACCTAAAGAAGGAACCGATGAGACAAAAAGATATTATCAAGAATTGTTACAAAAAGTTAAAGATTCCAATTGAAATTGATAGCTTTTTAAACTAGAATCAATTTACACATATGATGAGGTTTGACCCGGAGAAACATATAATCAAAACTTCAATTGAAGGTGTCGTCTTAATTCAAAGGCCAATATTGGGAGACGCAAGAGGATTTCTTCATGAACCATATAATAAAGAAGAATTAAAAGTTGCAACGGGAATTGAATTTAATCCGGTTCAATGGACTCATGCTTATATTAAACCTGGTGTCATTAAAGCAGTCCACTCTGAGGACTGGAACAAATTAATCTACCCAATAACCGGTATATTATATGCTCCAATTTGTGATTTGAGACCAGGTTCAAAAACATTTGGAAAAGTAGAATACATTACAATTGACAACACCAAAAAAGATTCTCCAAGACAGGCATTATTTTTGCCTAGTGGAGGAATTGGAAACTCCATATGCACATTGGGAACTGAAATGATGCACTATTTTTATCTTATAGATGAATATTGGGATGATAGTAAAGCTCGAGGTGTTGCATGGGATGATCCAGACCTTGCTATTAAATGGCCTATTAATAATCCAATTCTTTCTGAAAGAGATATGAAAAACCCAAAATTAAGAGAACTCTTTCCTGATAAATTCAAATGAAAAAAATATTAGTGATTGGAGCTTCAGGTCTAGTTGGTTCAAGATTTGTGGAATTAGCCAAAGATAAGTTGGAGATTATCGCAGTTGATGAAAAAATTTTGGACATTACAGATAAAAACGCAGTTAACAAATATTTTAAAGATAATTTATTTGATACTATCCTAAATTTTGCTGCTGTTACTAATGTAGACGGTGCTGAAAAAGAAAGAGGAAACGAGAGTGGTTTAACTTGGAATTTAAATGCTTTTGGACCAAAGTATTTATCTGAAGCTTGTAAACAATATGATAGATTTCTTGTCCAAATTTCTACAGACTTTGTATTTACCGGTAATAATGAAGATTCAGGACCATATGATGAGGAAGCTAATATTCCTGAAATTATGGATGGAATAGGATGGTATGGTTGGACCAAAAACAGGGCGGAAAAATTTGTTTCAGAATCTGAGTCAAGATATGCGATAGTTAGAATTGCATATCCATTTTCTTCAGCTAAATATGATTTAAAATTAGATTTTGCAAAAAACTATTTGAAACTGTTTGATGAAGGAAAATTGTTTCCAATATTTACTGATCAAACATTTACACCCTTATATTTAGAAGATCTTATTAATCCACTTTCAAAAATATTGGAAGAAGAATTGGAAGGTATTTTTCATATTGTTTCAAGTGACGTTGCTACCCCATTTGATTTTGTTGAATATTTACTTAAAAGAGCAAGAAATATAGAAGGTGTGGTTCAAAAAGGATCCATGGAAGAGTTTTTAAAAGCAGAAGGTAGAACTCCAAGACCAAGACTTGGAGGACTAAAAACTGAAAAAACACAACTTAGGTTGGAGATGAAACTTAGAAGTTGGAAAGAAATGGTTGATGATTTTGTAGATAAACTTTAGTTTTTTAAATTGTATATAACTTCGTCTTCCTCACTACTCACTGGACAGTCAATACCTTCAACTCTTGAACAATGCATAAATGGCTCTTTTTTATCTGCTGTTGCTTGAATAGTACGTCTGGTGGGTTCTCCCGGTTTTTTTATGCAGATAACTTTACCAACACATCCTTCATTACCATCAGCTACCTTATTAAATTCTACTAAGGCACAAGTGAAACAATCATCTTCTTTTGCCATAATGTGCGTATTCTATCGTGTTTTTCTCCATTTATCAATTTTTTTGTGATTTCCAGAAAGAAGTATTTCAGGTACTTTCCAAGTTTTGCCAAAGAGTGAGGGTTTATAAATAGGTGGTCTTGTATATTGTGGATATTCACTTTTGATATCTGAATGAGACTCTTCTAAGAGGGATTCTGGTTTAATTACATTTGGAATAAGTCTTGTTACCGTATCAATAATAACCATTGCAGGGATTTCACCACCTGTTAAAACATAATCACCTATTGAAATTATTTCATCTACTAAATTCTCATGAACCCTATGATCAATTCCCTCGTAATGTCCACAAATTACGACAAGTCTTTTGAGTTTTGAAAATTCATTTGCTTTTTCTTGTGTGAACTTTTCCCCGCCGGCATCAGTCATTACAATTTTCACCCCTTTTGTTTTGGGTTTAACTTTAATTGATTTTAAGGCTTTATTAATAACATCGACCCGAATAATCATTCCTGCCCCGCCGCCATATGGTCTATCATCAACTGTTTTTCTTTCGTCTATTCCAAATTGTCTAAGATCAACAATATTTAAGTTTATAAACTTCTTGTCTTGGGCTCTCCACATGATTGACTCAGTTAAAGGTCCAACAAACATCTTAGGAAAAAGTGTAAGGATATCAATTTTCAACATATCCTTGTATTTTACCCTTAAATCATTGTAAAGTTAATCTGTATGGATAAAGTAGTAATTGTTATGCCTGCTTGGAACGAAGCTGAAAACATTAAAAAGATGATTGAGGAACTCTATGATAATGAGCTTCCTAAAATTAATGCAGATATGCATCTTTTAATTGTTGATAACAACTCAAAGGACGATACTCAAAAAATTGTAGAGGAGGCTTCAAAAACAAGAAAGAACCTTCATTTTATACAACAAGGAGATAAATCAGGCCTTGGTTGGGCCTATGTTAGGGGTTTTCAATATGCAGTTAGCAACTTAAAGGCTGATGCTGTTATGGAAATGGATGCTGATTTTCAACATCCTCCAAGATTTGTTAAGCCCATGGTGGAAGCTTATCTAAACGGGGCAGACTATGTTATAGGGAGTCGTTACATTCCAGGTGGTTCGATTCCAAAAGAATGGGCAATCCCTCGCAAGATGATGAGTTATTTTGGTAATTTGTTTGCACGAGTTGTTTTAACCAAATTCTCAATTCACGACATGACAACAGGCTTTAGGCTTACTAAAGTTAAAGGGGTGTTAGATAAAATAGAGCTTGAAAAATTAATGCACTTGGATAGGTTCGCTTATAAAATTGACCTTTTATACCAATCATATAAAAATGCAAAAAATGTTAAGGAGGTTCCATTGGAGTTTGCACCAAGAAGTAAAGAAAAATCAAAATTCAACATTAAAGAGTTAATAGTAAGTTATTTAACAGTTATCGTTTTAGGAATTAAAGATAAACAGAAGTTTATAAAATTTGGAATTGTGGGAGGAACCGGGTTTGTTGTAAATTTTGTCTTTTTAAGACTTTTTAGATATCTTGGTCTTTCGGAACTTTTTGTTTGGTTGTTTGCAACTGAACTTGCAATTATTAATAACTATGTATTTAATAATATTTGGACTTTTAAAGATTCTGAGATAAGAGGACTGAAAGCTACAATTTTGAAGTTTTTGCAGTTTAATTTAACTTCTGCCGGAGCTTTAATCATTCAATCAATTGCAGGACCAATCGGTACAAAACTGGTAGGGGCAAAATATGATTTTCTGGTTTTGGCTTTCATCGTTTTATTCATGGTTCTTCCTTACAATTATTTTATGTATACCAAGGTGATTTGGAAGAAGAAGTAAATTAAATTATTACAATTTCGTCTAGTGATTCGTATTTATCTGGACTTGCTTCATAAATTAGTATTTTTGCCTTTATACCAGCAATTTCTTTTTCTGCTGTTGCTGCACTTTCAGCTATTGCATCTGTTATTGCTTTATCGTGGGGACATTGTTTGCAGACATCATCTGGTGGAAATGCCGGATGGTTATTTTTGCAGATATCCCCAATTAGTCTATACCTCTGTTGTTTTAGTCTCCAATGCCTAGGAATCTCCATTTCATATAGTTAGACTGATAATGTACTTAAAAACCCACGATAATGTTTATTGAAGTTTCCATTTACCTATAATCTTTTTATTTTTCATTGCTGCGTTTGCCGTTAATAAGGTAACGCTATCTATTATGTAGTTATCGAATATATTTAATTTCGCAATCCTTTTTACTTCATTCTTAAATTCCGGTGTGGGTTGACCATAAAATCGTGCAAGAGTTATATTGGAAATAATATATTTATTATTTGCATAGAATTTATTGTCAGGCAAACCTGATTTATTTAATGCTTTATCCAATTCTGAAAAAATTAAATCCAATTCTGGATCAGTTGTATAGACAATAGATAAACTATTGGGGTAAATTACGAGTTTATAATAATAAATTTTAAATTTGTGGAGCTTGGGTATTACTTTTGAAAAAACTTTTTTTGCGGTTAACAAGTCGTTTGTTTTGAAATCCGGAGGATTATTGATTGTTCGAATGTTTTTAACGGTTAAGTGTAATGATTCTGGGGGATAGTAAAATATATTCTTGTCAATTTTTTGTAGTGGTTCAATAATTTTAGCTACAATAATTTTTGTAAGTTTTTTTGATGGAAAATGTACGCTAGTTAAACAAATTCTTGGGTCATTTTCATAATCATCGATTTTTGATACGGCGCTTATTTTGTTTTGATTGAATAGCTTTTCAATCTTTTTAATTACTTCAATTTGTTTAAGTTGGTGGCCGGTAAGCTTGCCCATATTTTTACAAAAATGGATTCCAATTGGCAATTGGCATGGCATTTTGTGAGATGAAGGCTAGAGAATAAAGATAAATTGGAATAATAATTACTGCAAGTACAATTTTAAATTCTTTTTTGATTAAGATTTCTCTAAATGCAATTAATAAAAACGGTACAATGGGAAGTGCATACCTAAGTAAGTCCCTGTGGGCAACAAAGAGAAGCGAAACAAAGAAGGTAAGTGTGAAATAAAAATACATTGTCATTTTTTCTTGATATAACTTATAAATTCCCAAAACCCCAATTGCGTAGATGAAGATTACTTCTTCAAGCCAGAAGGTTCCTACCCATGAGGCTGAATAATTAAAAATTTGAAATGGCGGGAAGAAAAGATGAATGTTGTCTCCAGATTTAAAATAAGTAAAGAAATCTCCATACCTTACTGCATATATTGTAAAAACGACCAATAACCCAACTGGAATTAAAAGTAATGGTAAATATTTCTTAAACTCTATTTTTTTAAGGTCTTTGATGTGAGGAATAATGATCTGAATTAAATATGCAAAGAAAAGTAAAATTGCAGGAGATTTTGTCATTTGGGCGAAAAAACCAGCAATTCCCGCAAGTAAATATTTTTCTTTCCTAAAGTAGTAGACTGATGCAAGAATTAAGGCTACAAATAGTGGTTCTGGTGATCCAACTGATCTTACTATTAACCATCTAGCAGGAAAAATTGAAAAAACAGAAGTTAGAAACAGCGCATTTTCTTTGGATAAATATTCTCGTGAGTGAATATAAAAAAAGTAAAGTGCCATTATTGAAGAAATTAGTGTCACAAAAAGCATGGAATAAGGATGTCCTAAAATTGGTGAAAAAACCTTAATTAACATTGGGAAAAGCGGAAAATGTGCAGAGTAATACTCATGAGATAAGGGAAACTGATAATTAGCCCCTAAACTTTGAGGATCATAAAAAGTTTTAGCAACGGCTAAATATAATGGTCCATCAAAGTTAGCGACAATTGTTGCCATTCCCTGTTGTGGAAGTGGAATTGTCCAAAATGACTTGACTCTTAAGTAAAATGGAAGCCAAATCAAAAGCGTGGGAATTAAAGATAGGAGAATAAGAGGAATGAATTTTTTGATTCGACCCATACTTTGATAATATCACAAATAGCTTCACTTGTGTTAGACTAATAGATGAAAATACAAATTTCTTTATGATGAAATCTCAAATTTATTTTTTATGAAAATAAAATCATTATCAGTCTTTTTCCCTGCATATAATGAAGAGGGGAATATTAAAAATACAGTTATAAAATCTAAGGCTGTTCTTTTAAAATATGTCGAGAATTGGGAAATTATAATTGTTAACGATGGTTCAACTGACAATACAAAAAAAATTTCAGAAGAACTTTCAAGTGAAGATAAAAGAATAAGAGTTATTAATCATGAAGTAAATAGAGGTTATGGTGCAAGTCTTAAATCTGGCTTTTATAATGCAAAATATCCTTGGATTATCTTTACTGATTCAGACGGCCAATTTGATTTTAGTGAAATAAATTTATTTTTTGAGAAACAACAAGAAACAAATGCTGATTTAATAATTGGTTATTACAAAAAAAGACAAGTAAGTAAATTTAAAATAATAACTTCAAGAATGTGGGAAATAGCCGTAATGATACTTTTCGGTTTACATGTTCATGACATTGATTGTGGTTTTAAATTAGTTAGTAAAAAAGTAATTAACAGAATTCCCACGTTAGAAAGTGAAAGAGGTGCATTTATCTCCTCTGAGTTTTTGATTAAAGCAAAAAAATCCGGTTTTAAAATAGTTGAGATTTCTGTTACACATTTACCAAGGGTACAAGGAAAGGGAACCGGTAGAAATGTAAAGGTAATCCTACAGAGTTTCGTTGATTTGTTTCGCCTGTGGCGTAAATTAAGATGAGAAAATTTCTAAAAGAAAATTCGATACTTATTACAATTTTATTAATTGGAGCATTTTTTAGACTCTACAAAATTGGAGAATATATGACATTTTTGGGAGATGAGGGGCGAGATGCAATTATCGTCAGAAGATTTTTAGTTGATTTTGATTTGATGTTGATTGGCCCCGGCACTTCAATCGGAAACATGTATCTAGGCCCACTTTACTATTATCTTATTTCTCCTTTTCTTTGGCTTTTCAATTTTTCTCCTGTCGGCCCATCTGTCTTGATTGCATTAATAGGTGTTGCTACCATTTTTATGGTTTATTATGTAGGACTTAAGTGGTTTTCTAAAAGAGCGGGTTTAATTGCTGCCACCCTTTATGCAATATCTCCAACTGTAATAATTTTTTCCAAAAGTTCTTGGAACCCAAACATAATGCCTTTCTTTTCACTGCTTGCTATTTATTCAATCTGGATGGTTTGGAAAAGAGAGAATTTTAAATGGCTTTTAACCTGTGCGATTTCCTATGCTTTTGTATTACAGTCTCATTATTTTGGACTACTTCTGGCACCTGTGCTGGGCTTTTATTGGATTTTAATTTTTTTAAAGACTTCTTTTGAAAGTCAAGAAATAAACGAGAAAGCAAAAGTTGTTAGATTTATAAAATTATCAGCTATTTCCTTGGTAATTTTTTTAGGTTTGATGTCTCCTCTTTTATTCTTTGATATAAGACATGATTGGATTAACTACAAAGCAGCAAGTTCACTTTTTGTTACCGGAGAAGATGCTTTTTCCAAAAATATTTGGGCATCTGTAATTAAATTACCTGAAGTTCTTAATTTAATATCAACAAGATTATTGGCGGGAAGAATGGAAACTCTAGGAAAGATAATAGTTGCGGTTATCTCTATTCCATCGGTACTTTTTTTGTTGGGTAGAAAAAGACTACACACCAATGAAGCGTCAGGTTTTAGTACTTTGACAATTTGGATGATTGCTGGTCTTTTTGGCTTAGGTCTTTTTAAGTTTGAAATACATGATCATTATTTTGGTCTTTTGTTTACTGCTCCATTTTTATTCTTAGCAGGTTTCATAGATGGAGTTTTTGATGGTCTAAGTAAGATTGGCAAAACAATGTTGATTTTTTTATTTTTATTTGTAGTTTACATTAACATTATTAATTCTCCTCTTAAGTATTCACCAAACAAACAACTTCAAAGAGCTCAAAATGTTTCATCAAAAATAATTGAGGAATCAAAAGAAACCTCCTTTAATCTGGCAGTCTTGGCGGAAAGAAATTATGAAGACGGGTACGCTTATTTTTTGGAAAAAGAAGGATACACACCCCTACATGCTGATATATGGGACAGTAAATCCATATCAAATCAATTGTTTGTTGTTTGTGAAATGGAAGAGGTTAAGTGTGATCCAACACATTCTCCTAAAGCAGAGGTAGCTAATTTCGGCTGGAGTAAAATTGAAGAAAAATGGGAAGTTGATGGTGTTATAATATACAAATTAATACATTCAAGATAAGCAAGGCTTGAAATTAAAATTATGAATTACCCAGAATCACAATTAATTTTAGATGAAATAAAAAAGGCAAATAAAATACTTCTCAATTGCCATCGTGGCCCTGATCCTGATGGATTAGGTAGTACGTTGGCGATGAAGCTAGTCTTGGAAAAAATGGGGAAACGGGTAGATGTTATTTGTCCAAGCGATCAGATTACTAAACAAGTTGATTATTTAGGTGGATATGATGACATCAAGCTTGGGGTGTTATTCAAAAAATTTGATTTTTCTCAGTATGATTTATTTATTACTTTAGATACTCCAAATTTATCGCTTTTATTAGACGAGGATACCTCTGAAAAGCCAAATATTTTTACGGTTGTTATTGACCATCATTACATAAGTACATTAGAGGGAAATATTAGATTAGTTGATGATAAAGCCACTTCGGTGGGTGAGATCCTTTTTGATGTTTTTGCAGATTGGCAATTTAGTTTAGACAAAGATATTTCTGAGTGTTTACTAACCTCAATTATTGGTGATACTGGAGCATTTGCTTATCCAAATGTTACTCCAAAAACATTATCAATTGCATCAATTTTGATGGAGTTGGGGGCCAATAAAGACATGATTACTAATAGAATTTATAGAAGCGAAAAAATAGAATTATTAAAATTTTGGTCTCAAGTGTTACTAAATATGGAAATAGACAACGAATTTAAATTTGCTTGGTCTTTTGTGCCTTATGAAATTTTTAGTAAATATAATTCGTTAGACGAAGCAAAATCAAAAGCTGCAAGTCTGTTTGCTCCAATCGTTGACGGCACAGACTTTGGTTTAATTGGAGTTGAAGAGAAGCCAAATTACATGACTGTGAGTTTTAGGGGTAGAACCGATTTTGATACATCGCAAATTGCCAAAGAATTAGGTGGGGGAGGCCACAAAGTCGCTTCTGCGACTAAAATTGAAGGATTGCCTTTTAATGAAGCTGTTGAGAAGGTTTTAGATGTGTGTAGGAAATATGCTAACAAAAAGGTTTAATATCCTCATCATTTTATTGTCCGCATTTCTTTTAAGAATTTATAGATTACCTGAACTTTTAGGTTTTTGGTATGACCAAGGACGAGATGCCTTGGTAATTTGGGACTTAATCAATAAAGGTAAATTGTTTCTAATTGGACCAATGATGGGTTTTACGGGGATGTTTCGAGGACCTTGGTATTATTATTTAATTGCACCATTTTACTACCTAGGTAAAGGAAATCCTATATTTCCATCATTTTTTTTAATTTCGATTACTGTTTTTGCAATTTATGTTTTGTATGATGTGGGAAATAAATTAGGAGGTAAAAGTGTGGGTTTGTTGGCTGCTTTTTTGGCTGGATTTTCCAGCTATATAATTAATTCATCACGTTGGCTTTCAAATCCTACACCAATGTTATTAATTGGAATAGCACTGGTTTGGGTATTTTTTAGATACTTAGAGAAAAAAGTTTGGTCTCTACCACTGGCTACATTTTTAATTGGAATGGGATTAAACTTTGGTGCTGCAACTGAAATTTATTATATTCCGGCTCTAATATTAATATTATTCATTAACCGTAAAATATTACCAAGTTTAAAAATACTCATACTTTCTTTGATGACTTTTTTGTTTACATTTCTTCCTCAGATGATTTTTGAAATAAGACACCCTGGTGTTTTATCTGGTGCTTTATATAATTTTATATTTCAAGAAAACTCATTTACCTACAATTTTGTTCAAATTTTAATATTAAGATTAAAAACATATTATGATATTTTTGCATCGAAGTTTTTTGTGAACGGTAATTTATTGTTTTTGCCTTTTTTTGTTCTTTTTATTTTTAATATATTCCGTAATTTTAAGAAATATTGGAAAGAAGATAGATTTAAGATAGTTTTTATCTTATTTTTGGCTCCATTCTTGGGTACTTTATTCTTTGTTAGTAATTTGGGAGGATTTTATGATTATTATTTCACCGGATATTATCTAATATTTATTTTGTTTTTTTCATTCATTTTTATAAATTTAACAAAGTTAAAATTTGGCAAATTTATATTAATTATTTTTATGTCCATTTTCCTTTTTAAAAACTATCAAAGTTTCAAATTTAATTATGGCAAAAGTTTAAATGACGGAGAAATTATTGCTTTTAAGAATCAACTATCTGTAATTAACTGGATTAAGTCGGACAGTAAGAATAATCCCTTTAATGTGGATGTTTATGTTCCACCAGTTATTCCATATGCATATGAATACTTATTTCTATGGCAAAATTTAGGACAGCAGGAAAAATTAACAACAGTACTTTATACTTTATATGAAATTGATCCACCACACCCTGAAAGACTTGAAGCTTGGCTTGATAGACAAGATGGAATAGGTAAAGTTACAGAGTCGGTTAAATTTGGAGGTATAACCGTAGATAAAAGGGAGAGAATCACACATGAATAAAACAAATAAATTAATTTTATTTTTGATTCTTACGGTCGCATTTTTAGTGCGTATATATAACTTTAAAAGTTATTATGTTTTTTCTCATGATTCTGACCTTGCTTCGTGGATAATTAAAGATATCTTAGTGAATGGACATCTTCGATTGATAGGACAAGAAACTTCAAGTCAGGGTGTTTTTATAGGTGCACTTTTTTATTATCTGCAAATACCATTTTATTTACTTGGACAGATGAATCCATTACCTGCAGTATTTTTAACAATCTTACTGGGGGTTTTTACAACTTACAGTATTTTTTTTGTCTTTAATAAAATTGCAAATACTAAAGTAGGTTTAATTGGTGCTTTTATCTATTCTGTCTCGGCTTTAATGGTTTTTACTGATCGTGAAGTGGTTCCCACGATGCCTGTAGTCTTGTGGACTGTTTGGTTTTTATATAGCTTATTTTTAATTTTTAAGGGTAAACAACTTTATGGATTTATATTATCTGCAATTTTAATCGGTCTAGTGTGGCATTTAAATCTTGCCCTTATCTTACTCACACCATTAATTTTAATAGCTTTTATATACTCAAAACAAAAAATAAATTTAAAGGCATTGTTTGTTGGTTTGCTTATGTTGTTTGTGGTAAATGGTCCACTTTTATTTTTCGAATATCGACATAATTTCAGTCAGACTAAATCAATAGTTCTTTCTTTAACAACCAAGAAAGAAACAAGTGTGGTGTTTTTAAGTAAATCTGCAAAGTTTGATAGAGTAATGCAGTTGGCTAACAAAAATGCTATTGGTATTTTATCAAAATATAATTTTATTAATCCGAAATTAGTATTTATTACATATCTACTTTTATTTATTTATTTATACAGAACCAAAAGAATTAATACTTTTTTGTGCACAATTTTTTTAGTCTGGCAAGGATTATATTTACTTTTTTTTACACTTAACCCACTTAACCCTTCAGAATATTATTTAAATGGAATGAATATTGTTTGGATCTTTATCCTATCGCTTGCACTGTCAGATCTTCACAAGAATATTTTAGGCAAAGAGATTTTTTATATTTTACTTGGTCTATTTGTCTTATCAAATTTAAATTATTTATTTAGATACAATACTGATAAAAAAGGATATGTTGAAAAAATAGCACTGGTTAGAGAAATTAAAATAGATAGTCTGGCTCATAACTATCCCTGTGTTTCAATATCGTATATTACAAAGCCTGGATATGATTTGGGTTACAGATATCTTTATTGGTTGGAAGGAATGCATGTTAATAATCCAATTTCAAATTCGCCTGTTTATACAATTGTTTTTCCCCACGAATTAGTTAATAAGATAGATAAAAGTTTTGGTTCATTAGGTCTTATATATCCTGATTATGGGCGTTATAATATGAAGGAGGTAATTAATAGTTGTGGTGGTGCAAACTCTAACCTTACAGATTCAATGTTTGGATATGTTGAATAAAAACAACAAAATGACAAAACAAAATAAACAAAATTTGATCAAAGATGACAAAAATATATTTCTCTCAATTGTTATTCCTTCGTATAACGAAGAAAACAATATAAGAACAGGGTCTCTTTCTGGAATGGTTGATTATTTAAAGGAACAAGATTATTCATGGGAAATACTGGTAGTTGATGACGGATCAATTGATAAGACGGCAGAATTATCGGAGAAATTTGCAAAAAGTCATAACTTATCCTCTGGTAATAACAACATAAAAGTTTTTAGAGAACCCCACAGAGGAAAAGGAGGGACAGTTATTGCAGGAATGCTTAAGGCTACCGGGAAAGTTATCATTTTTGACGATATGGATCAAGCTACACCAATTGATCAATTAGAGAAAGTGCTATCAAAAATTAACGAAGGTTTTGATGTTGTAATTGGATCACGTGCAGGAAGAGAAGGGGCTCCATTAATAAGGAAAACAATGGCTTTTGGATTTATGATTTTAAGAAATTTGATTTTACAACTTCCATTTAAAGATACTCAGTGTGGTTTTAAGGCATTTACAAAAGAGGCTAGTCAGAAAATATTCAAGAGATTAAAAATATTTAATGAAACAAAATTAACCAGCGGAGCTTCAGTTTCTGCTGGTTTTGATTTGGAAATATTGTATATTGCTAAGAAATTAAAACTTAAGGTTACTGAGGTTCCTGTTGTTTGGCATCATAAGGAGGGAACAAAAGTTAATCCAATTAAAGACTCATGGGAGGGTTTGAGGGATTTATTAAAGGTTAAAGCAAATGCTATTAAAGGGGTCTATTTGTTGAAATGATGAATGAGACGATTTATTACTTTTAATAATCTTTTAGTTATTTTTTTTATTATCTTAGGAACGTTTTTACGTTTCTATAAACTTCCAGAGAGAACCATGTTTGACGCAGATCAGGAGTGGATCGCCTATCGTGCAAAAGAAATATTGAATGGAGACTTAGCTTTACTTGGGCCCAAAACATCTGTTGGAGACTTTTCCATTGGGCCTGGATATGTCTATCTTACAAGTGCGGTTTCTTATTTTTTTGATGACAACCCGATTTCAGGAGCAGTTTTGAGTGTAATTCTTGGAGTTATAACAGTATATGCAGTTTTCTTATTTACGAATAAATTTATTGATAAAAAAGTTTCTTTTATTCTTTTATTTTTAACCTCAATTTCATTTAACTTAATAACATGGGACCAAAGTCCCTGGGCACCGTCTCTTTTTTTTATTTCCCAGATAGTTTTTCTCTGGGGTGCATATATTTCTAAAGAGAATGATTTTGGTTATTTACTAATGACAACAGGATTTATTTTAGGTTTTCAATCTCATTTTGGTATATTTTTGAGCTTTTTGTCTATTTTCATCTATTTAGTATTTGTGAGACCTGTTAAGCCAAGACTTTCAATAGTTTTACATTCTTTATGTATTTTATTTGTTGGTTTGTCTCCAAATATACTTTTTGATATAACTCATAATTTTATAAATATTAAAAGGATTCTAGAAATTACAAAGGGTGATGGTGCTCTTTATTTTGTGGGGTTTGGAAAAATTATAAACACTTTGGCGTATAACGTAGTTTCTCTAGTTTATCCAAGAAGTGTAAATATTTTGGACAGTTTTATTATAAAAGGCTTTTTTGCATTGATTTTGGTAAATTGTATTAGCTTACTTAGAGATAAAAACAGTAAAAAACTAGCACTTCTTCTCTTGATCACAACAATTTTCCCATCGTCATTTTTTTACATACAACAGGGAAAATTTTCAGAATATTATTTGATGATGACTATCCCATCTCTTATATTTATGTTGGGTTTTCTGTTAAAGAAAATATCAGAAAAAAGAATTATTTTAATAATAATTTTAGTTGTAGCCACGTACCTTAATTTTAAAACGTGGTACAGTTACAAAAGAAGTTGGAGTCTTAAATCAAAAATTGATGTTACCGAGTTTATAATTTCTAAGGGTGGAAAAGAAAATTATGGAATATCGTTAAGCATAAAACCTGGTGACCAATTTGGTTTTAAGTTTATTTTTGATTATTATGGAATTAAGGCTGACATACCCCCTCAAAAAGGAGAGACTAAAATATTTTCAATAATTCTTCCTGACGGATTTGATGGTATGAGAGGAATGAAACAGTTTGATGGCATCGGTCTAATCTGGCAGGGGATATAATACTAATATATATAAATGTCTAGGGTTTTTATAATTCACGGTTGGGGAGGAAATCCAAAGAAGGAATGGTTTCCTTGGGCAAAAAAAGAAATTTCAAATTTAGGATTTGAGGTGGTTGTACCTGAAATGCCTGATACTAATTATCCAAAAATTGGTTTATGGGTGAATAAATTGCATGAAGTTGTTGGTGAAATTAAGGATGATGATATTTTTATTGGTCATTCAATTGGTTGTCAAACAATTTTAAGATTTTTGAATACTGTTTCCACCGATCAAAAAGCAGATAGACTTATTTTAGTTGCGCCATGGTGGTATTTAAATTTATCAACTAATGAAGAAAAATTATTGGCAGAACCGTGGTTAAAATTTGATGTAAATATGAAAAATATAAAAGAAAAAGTGGAAAAGGTTATTTGTATTTTTTCTAAAGATGATCCTGTAGTACCTTTTTTAAATTAATAAAAAATTATTTAAAGATAACTTTAATGCAGAGATTATTGTTGAAGATAAAAAAGGTCATTTTTCTGCAGAAGATGGTGTTTTTGAAATTCCCGTATTATTAAAACTTCTAATGCAATAATTATTCTTTCGAATTAAGATTAAAATAGTTTATTTATTTGTGATAATATTTGATTATATGGACTTCAAAAAAATATTTCGTGAATGGAACTGGACAGGGTTTGGGTTGCTTGCAATTATTTTGATTGGATTTTTTGTTAGATTTTACAATCTCACGAAATTGCCAATTTTTGTTGATGAAGCAATTTATGTTAGGTGGGCACAGGTAATGGCAAATGAACCCACTTTAAGATTTTTACCTTTATCTGATGGTAAACAACCTATGTTTATGTGGGTTTTAATGTTTCTCATTAAATATTTTTCTGACCCTTTATTCATTGGTAGATTAGTTTCAATTGTTACTGGTTTAGGAACAATTGTAGGGATATTTACTTTAAGCTATCTTTTACTAAAGAATAAGAAAGTTTCATTAATTTCAACTTTTCTTTACAGTGTTTCACCGTTTGCTGTATTTTTTGACAGAATGGCTTTAGTTGATTCAATGCTTTCAATGTTTGGTATCTGGACAGCTATTTTTGGTGTCTTAACTGCAAGATATAAAAGACTTGATCTTGCATTAATTACAGGATTTTTCTTAGGATTTGCTGTGTTAACTAAATCACCTGCAATATTTTTTGCAATTCTTTTGCCAAGCTTTTGGGTACTAATTCCTTGGTCAAAAAAGAAAAATGAAATAGTAACTCAATTTTTTAAACTTTCTGCGCTTCTAACAGTCACCTATGTCTTAGCTTTTGGTATGTATAATATCCAAAGACTTGGGCCCAATTTTGAGTTATTAAACTCTAGAACAGGGGACTATGTATTGCCGGTTAGTCATATATGGACTAATTTTTTTGATCCATTAATTCCATACTTAAAAGATTTTGGAGTTTGGATTATTAAAATGGGTCCATTTATGTTGATCCCGTTATTTTTCTTGGGTATATATTTTGGATTAAAGAAATATATTAAAGAAGCTTTTATTTTACTTCTTTGGTCAATCTTCCCTTTATTTATTCAGTCAGAATTAGCTAGAGTATTTACAGCTAGATACATGTTTTTTATCTTTCCATACCTTTTTATTATTGTGGCGATGGCTTTCTTAACTGAATCAAGAATCTTAAAGAGGTTTATTGCTTTTATATTGGTTATATTTATTTTTCAGGCTATGCAATTTAACTATTATCTTTGGAACAATCCTGAAAAAGCAAATCTTCCAAGAGGAGAAAGATCTGGGTATTTGGAAGAATGGACTGCAGGACAAGGTATAAAAGAAGTTGCAGATTACTTAAAAGACGAGGAAGCAAAAAATCCAGGAAAACAAATAGTTGTTGGTACAGAAGGATATTTCGGTACTTTGCCAGATGGATTACAAATATATCTAAATGATCTTGATAACGTTATCGTTATAGGTGTGGGTGTTATTATTGTTGACACACCAAAAAGCTTAAAAGAGTCGATTGAGGCAGGAAATAAAACCTATTTGGTTATTAATAAATCAAGATTTAGGGCGGATGCGGAAGAACAGGGTTTCACATTAATTAGAAAGTTTCCAAAAGCTTTAAGACTTACAGATTCAGATCAATACGGCATATATGGTCCACAAGAAGAGCTTTATCTTTTTGAACTAAAAAAGTAACCCTCAAGATGTTACAATTTAGCTGTGGATAATGAAAACTTGTCAATTCATGATGTAAAATCGCGATCTGTCAGGGGAGTGGTTGTTTTAACTGGCAGGACTTTGGTTTTACAAATTGTCTCGCTAGTTGCACAACTTCTTCTTTTTGCTTATCTTGGTGTTAGTGAATTTGGAGTTTTTGCAATAGTTTCTGCGGTTGTTAATTTTTTGACATATTTCTCTGATATTGGTTTAGCAGCTGCTCTCATTCAGAAAAAGGATGCTCCATCCGAAACTGACCTTAAAACAACCTTCACTGTTCAACAAATTCTGATGTTAATACTTCTCATCTTACTGATTTTCTTTTCACCATTAATTGTAAGTCACTATTCTCTTACGGTTTCTGGAAAATATCTTTTATATGCATTAGGTTTTTCACTTTGGATATCTTCTTTTAAAAGTATTCCATCTGTTTTATTGGAAAGAAAATTAGAGTTTGTTAAATTAGTTTTCCCTCAAATATTAGAAACATTTGTTTATAATATTATTTTAGTATTTTTAGCAATGAAAGGATTTGGTATTACCAGTTTTACTATTGCAGTTGTTGTTAGAAGTTTAGTTGGCCTAGTTACAATTTATTGGATTCAGCCTTGGAGACTAGGATTTGCTTTTTCTACATCAACCTTAAAGGGATTATTTAAATTTGGTGTTCCATATCAAGTAAATACTCTTCTAGCTACATTTAAAGATGATGGAATGGTACTTATATTGGGTGGAATTATTGGCCCGATTGGTATTGGTGTACTTTCCTTTGCTCAAAAAGTAGCGCGATTACCGCTAACCTTTTTTATGGATACAGTTACACGTGTTACCTTTCCTGCTTTTTCCAGATTACAATTAGAAAAGGATCATTTGGAACGAAGTGTAACAAGATCGATATTTTTCATTTGTTTACTGGTTTTTCCAAGTTTAGTGGGAATTATTATATTAATGCCTTGGATTGTAGAACTTATTCCTAAATATAATAAATGGACCATTGCACTAGTTCCTTTAATCTTTGTATCAATTAACTTTGCATTTGCGGCCGCTACTACTCAATTAACTAATTTATTAAATGCTATTGGTAAAATTAAAATAACTTTTTACTTAATGATTATGTGGACAGTATTAACTTGGGCGCTTATACCACTGTTGGCGATTAAGTTTGGAGTAAATGGAGCATCTATTGGATATAGTTTGGTGGGACTTTCTTCAATCGTTGCTATATATATCGCTAAAAAATATGTTAATTTTTCAATCTATGATTCAATAATTAAACCGTTAGTTGCATCTTTAATTATGTTTTTAGTTTTGATTTTTCTTAAGAAATTCTTATCAGTGAGTTTTTATTCATTAGGAATTCTAACTCTAGCAGGAGTAATTACCTATGCAGTCTCAATAGTTTCGATGATTGGGGTAAGTTTAGTTGAAGATGCTAAAAAAAGCTTTAAAACCATTTTTAATCGAAATTAGCAAATGATTAAACAAAATAAACATGTTTGCTTGATTTGTGGAAACAAAAATACTTTAGAGTATTGGGCTATGCATGGATATAAATTGGCTAAGTGTAATAATTGTTCATTTGTTTGGGACTTTTTTCCTTCTGAAAATGTTTTGGCTCAGTATGATAAATCTTACTTTCAAAACCAAAATCCAAAAGGCGGATATGCAAATTATTATGAAGGCATGAGAGTTAATAGAAAGACATTTACAGACAGACTTAATAAATTACAAAAAAGAATCGGCGGAAAGAAAAATTTTTTAGATGTTGGCTGTGCCTTGGGGGATTGTTTAATGGCTGCTAAGGAAGAAGGTTGGAAAGATATTTACGGTGTTGAAGTTTCAAAATTTGCATACGAGTTTGCAAAAAAAAGAGGGTTGGATGTTAAAAATACAACATTAGATAAAGCAGATTTTAAACCAAATTCATTTGATGCAATCGCATATCAAGATGTTATAGAGCATGTTGAAGATCCTCTTTATGAACTTAGAACATCCTATAAATTATTAAAAAGCAAAGGTTATATTTTTTTGGTTACTCCGGATGTCGGTGGCCTATGGCATAAATTATTAAAGGGTCTTTGGTACCATTACAAACCAGGCGAACACATTATGTATTTTTCTCAAAAATCATTGCGATTGGCATTAGAAAAAACGGGATACAAAAATATTGAAACAAGAAGGACCTATCATGTTTTAAGCATAGAGTATGTTCTTAATCGATTAAAATACTATTCTCCATTTGTATTTGAAAATTTATTGAAATTAATTTCTAAGTCAAAAATCAAAGATATTGCATTTAAAGCATATACCGGTGAAATTGAAGCATGGGGACAAAAATAAGTAAAATTCGGATAACAATACAAAAAAATAGACCCTACTATTTTACAATAATAACCTTTATCGTTGGTGTTTTATTGTGGTCTTTGACCATGGTCAGAAATGGATTAAATTATCCTTACGGTGTTGGTTTCTGGGGCGCAAATGGGCATGATGGCATTTGGCACATTGCACTAGCAGAATCCCTCTCAAGAGGAAGTTTAGATAACCCTGTTTTTTCAGGTTTTGCTTTAAAAAATTATCATCTCGGTTTTGATTTATTGCTTGCTTTACTAAATAAAATAACTAGTATTCCTATAAGTATTCTTTATTTTCAGATTTTACCCATTATCTTTTCAATCCTTATAGGTATATTGGTTTATAAATTTGTATACGAATGGAGAAGATCAACAAATGAAAGTTTATGGGCTTTATTTTTTGTTTTTTTTGGCAGCAGTTTTGGGTTTGTCGTTACATACTTAAGGGATAGGGTAATTACTGGTGAATCTATGTTTTGGTCTTCTCAGTCTTCCTCAACGCTTATAAATCCTCCATTTGCACTATCCTTAATTTTTATACTCTGGGGGCTCTTGTTCTTAATAAAATACTTAAAAAATTCTTCCATTAAATATTTTATACTAATCGCTTTAATGTTTGGTTTATTAATCCAGATTAAAGTTTATGCCGGTCTACTTGTTTTGGGGGGACTCTTTCTGGTTGCAATATACAACATTACTTTTAAAAGAAGTCCAAAAATATTGTATCTTTTCCTTTCTTCGATTTTGATATCTATATTATTATTTATTCCATTTAATAAAGAAGCTTCAAATTCTATTCAGTGGCAACCATTTTGGTTTTTGGAAACACTAATGTCTTATTCTGACAGATTGGGTTGGGAGAAGTTTTATTCTGCAATGACTACTTATAAGATGGGAAAAATTTGGCTTAAGGGAATAATTTTTTACGGAATATCATTTATTATTTTTATAATTGGAAATATGGGGTTAAGAATTATCGGTTTTGATTTTGTAGTAAGAATTCTAAAAAGAAAAGAAAAGATTAATGATGTAATGATATTTATTTTCTCAATATTAATCGCAGCTATTTTAATTCCCATGTTTTTCGTTCAAAGAGGAACTCCTTGGAATACTATTCAATTTTTTTACTATTATTTATTTTTCTTCTCAATCCTTGCCGGTATTTCAACGAGTTTACTTTTGGAAAAGCTTAAATACGTGTTTAGAAGATTTTTGATAATTTTTATATTATTATTTACGATCTTAGGAGTTTGGTCTACCATGCAACACTATTTACCACTAATGCCACAGGCGAAGATATCAACCCTTGAAATGGAAGCTTTAGATTTTTTAAAAGACCAACCGCAAGGTGTAGTCCTTACTTATCCATTTGATGCTATTATGGCAAAACAGGCGGAGAGTAACCCACCAAGACCACTTTTTCTATATGAATCAACAGCTTATGTGTCTGCCTTTTCCCAAAAAGATGTATTTTTAGAAGACGAAGTAAATTTAAACATAATGGGTTATGATTGGAAAAAACGAAGACAAGACGTTTTAGACTGGTATGAAGAATCTGACGAGAAAAAGGCAAGGCAATTTTTAAAAGATAATAATATAGCCTATGTTTACTGGTTAAAAAACCTACCAGGAAATACCTATCAACATGCATATTTGGGAGATTCTCAACTAGGTTTAACAAAGATTTTTGAGAATAAAGAAGTTACTATATTTTCTAACAAATAGCATACAGGTTTGATTCGAAACTGTTATAATATTCTAAATATGCCTAAAATCTCAGCAGTAATCAATACCTATAATGAAGAAAGAAGGTTAACCAGAACTTTATCTTCTTTAAAGGGTTTTGCTAATGAAATAGTTGTTGTAGATATGATGTCAACTGACACAACTCGTGAGATTGCTAAAAGTTTTGGTGCAAAAGTATTTAGGCATAAAAAACTTCAATTTGTCGAGCCTGCTAGAAATTTTGCCATCAGTAAGGCTAAAAATGAGTGGATAATACTTTTAGATCCAGATGAAGAATTGTCAGAAAGTTTAAAACTTTTTCTAAAAAAAGAAGTAAAAAAACCTGTTGCTGACTTTTATAGAATTCCCAGAAAGAATATTATTTTTGGGAAGTGGATGAAACACACAGGTTGGTGGCCGGATATGAATATAAGATTTTTTAAAAGGGGAAGTGTTTCATGGAATCAAGTAATTCATTCGGTTCCAATGACTACTGGCAAAGGTTATGATTTACCAATAAGTGAGGAATTGGCCATAAAACACAAAGCCTATTCATCTTTGGAGGAATATGTAACCAGAATGAACAGATATACCACGGTCCAGGCAAGGGAACTTAATAGAAAAGGAGTCGAATTTGTTTGGACTATGTTAATAGGAAAACCTCTATCGGAATTTCTAAGGCGATACTTTTATGAGAGTGGATATAAAGACGGTTTACATGGTTTGGCCCTTTCACTTTTACAGTCATTGTCCGAAGTTGTTCTTTATACCAAACTTTGGCAAAAACAAGATTTCAAAAAGAAAAAAATCAGTCTGTCGGAAATTGAACCAGAGTTTAGAAAATCATTTAGAGAAATAAATTGGTGGTTTGTTGAATCAGAAATTAGGGAAAGTAATAATTTTATTAAAACAATATGGTTAAAAATAAAAAGAAGCCTTCAGTCTCAATAATAATTTTAACAACCAATGCTCTTGCTATGACTAAAGAGGAGTTAAAGGATATTGCCGTGCTTAAATCGGGAAACCTTAATCTTGAGTGTATAGTAGTTGACAATAATTCTTCAGATGGAACAGAGAATGAACTTAAAAATTATAGCCTACCCAATATGAAATATAAGTTTATTCAAAGTGGAGCCAATAGGGGTTACGCTGGAGGAAATAATTATGGTATTAAAGATGCATTAAAAAGAGGAGCTGATTATATAATACTACTCAATAATGATGTGATAGTTCCTTCTGATATGGTAGTTAAGTTGGTTGATTTTATGGAGAAAACCCCCGACGCTGGTATAGCATCTCCTAAAATGTATTTTGCTTCAGGGTACGAATTTCACAAAGACAGATATAAAAATAAAGAACTAGGAAAAATTATTTGGTATGCTGGTGGAATACTTGACTGGGACAATATATATTCCCCTCATAGAGGAGTTGATGAAGTAGACATTGGTCAATATGACAAGATTGAAGAGACAGATTTTGCAAATGGAGCGGTCCTAATTATTAAAAGAGAAGTTTTCAAAAAAGTAGGTTTCCTTGATCCATCATTTTTCCTTTATTGGGAAGATCCAGATTTTTCAATGAAAGCAAAAAGTAAGGGCTTTAAAACCTATTATGTGCCAACAACTTGTATGTGGCATAAAGTTTCAGCTTCAACAGGTGGTTCCGGAAGCCCAACAAACGATTATTTTTTAACTAGAAATAGATTCTACTTTGCACTAAGGTATGCAAAATTAAGAACTAAGTTCGCAGTTTTAAGAGACACTATTAGACTTATTTTTATGGGTAGAACATGGCAAAAATGGGGTGCGGTTGATGCACTTTTAGGAAAAAAAGGAATGGGGCAATGGGCAAAACGTTAGACCTCTCAGTAATAATTCTTCTGGGTGGAAAGATAAATAAAGATCTTTTAAAAAAATGTCTAAGTTCTGTTTCCTTTGCTGATGAGATAATTACTGTTGATACAATAAAATTAAATGGAAGTTTTGATAAATGGAGAAATAAAGGGTTACAGTTATCTAAAGGCAGTTGGATTTTATATATAGATTCTGATGAAGAAGTTACCTCAGCACTTAAAGATGAAATAATAAAAATTATTAAAAATTCAAATATCAAAAATAATGCATACGCAATACCTCGTAGGAATTTTATTTTTGGTCAGGAATTTAAGCACGGTGGTCAATGGCCAGATTATCAAAAAAGACTTTTCAGAAAAGAAACTTTTAATAAATGGGTGGGGGATTTGCATGAAGAACCAATTTTTGCTGGTAAATTGGCACACCTTGAAAATTCAATTGTTCATCATAAAGATATGACAATTAATGAAATGATAGAAAAAACCAATAAATGGTCTGAAATAGAAGGAGATTTGTTATTTAAATCAAATCATCCAAAAATGAATTTAATTCGTTTCATATCCGTTGCCCTAAGAGAATTCTTTTTGAGGTTTGTAAAAGAATTATGTTTCTTAGATGGTAAAAAGGGTATTATCTATGGAATTTATCAAATTTATAGTAGACTTATTAGCTATTCAAAATTATGGGAAAAGCAGCTATCTACAATCCGTACCTAGATACATTAGGAGGCGGAGAAAAATATACATTATCTTTTGCTAAAGTCTTAGCAGAGGACTTGGGTTATGATGTTTCAATTGAATGGAAAGAAGAAAAGATAAAAGAAAAACTTATTGCACGTTTTGGCTTAAAACTTCCTCAAAATATAAATTTTGTAAAAAATATTAACAGAGGAGACTCTTATGATATCTGTTTTTGGGTTAGCGATGGCAGTATTCCGACGCTTAGAGCAAAGAAGAATTACATCCATTTTCAAGTTCCTTTCCACGATGTAGATGGTAGGTCTCTTCTTAATAAGATGAAACTATTTCGAGTGAATAAAATTATTTGTAATTCAGAGTTCACTAAAAAAATTATTGATAAAGAATATGGAGTTAATTCTGAAGTTTTATATCCTCCCATTGATGTAAAACTTTTCAAACCGAAAAGAAAAGAAAACCAAATTTGTTATGTTGGAAGGTTTTCCAATCTTGTTCAAAACAAAGGTCACGAAATTTTAATTAAATCTTTTAAAAAATTGGTGACAAACAAAAAATTTGAAGACTGGAAATTAATATTAGCGGGTGGTACTGAAGTTGGAGTAGGAGATTATGTTAAAAAATTAAGAAAACTGTCAAAAAACTATAATATTGAAATTATTGAAAGCCCTGATTTTAATATAATTAGAGAAATTTATGGTAAGTCTAAGTATTTTTGGTCAGCTGCAGGCTTTGGAATGGACGAAATTAAAAATCCTGAAGGAGTAGAGCATTTTGGAATAACCTTGATTGAGGCAATGTCCTCAGGCTGTGTTCCTTTAGTTTTTAATTCTGGAGGATTTAAAGAAATTATTGGACCTTTAAACCTTTATCTTTTGTGGGAAAATATAAATGATCTAATAAACAAGACAGAAAAGATAGCTTTGGTTCCTGGAAAATTCAAATCGATTTCTGAATTTACTGTTCAGAGATCAAAAGACTTTGATTATTTAAATTTTAAAAATAAAGTATTAGAGATAATAAAATGAAAAAACTAACCGTATCAGTCGTTATGCCGAGTATAAACGGAAAGACTATTATGGAAAAGAATTTACCAATGCTTTTTGAAGCTGTAAATAACTCTGTAAATAACATAATTGAAGTGATTGTAGTAGATGATGGAAGCTGGGACAACAGTGTTTCTTTTCTAAATAAAGAATATGCGGGCAGAATAAAGCTTATAAAGCATACAAAAAATAGAGGTTTTTCAGCTGCGGTAAATACTGGTGTCAGAGCCACAAAGGGAGATTTAATTCTTTTGATAAATACAGATGTTATTCCAGAGAAAAACTTTTTAGAGTCGCTTTTACCCCATTTTGATAACCCAAAGGTTTTTGCTGTTTCAACGCACGAAGAAGGATATGGTGGTGCTAAGGGTTTTTTTGCAGAAGGGTATATACAGCTTGCAATGAGTAAAGAAACCAAGGAAGCTCATCAAAGCTTTTATGTAAGTGGTGGAAGTGGAGTTTTTAGAAAAAGTATTTGGCAGGAACTTGGTGGAATGGATGAAAAACTTCTCTCTCCTTTTTATTGGGAAGATATTGATTTATGTTTTAGAGCTGCAAAAAGAGGTTATATAAATCTTTGGGAGCCAAACGGAAAAGTAGTTCATCAACATGAGTCTACAATTTCTAAGTTTCCAAAGAAATATGTTGCCAGAGTTAAAGAAAGAAATCAGTTATTAATGCTATGGAAAAACATTCAAAGTAAAAACTTAATTAGAAAACATATAATAAAAATGCTTTCTCGAGCGATTGCGCATCCTGGATATTTTATAATTATTTTTATGGCTTTGGGTAGGCTTCCTATTGCTCTTAAGGCCAAAAAGAAAGAGATTAAAGAATGTAAAGTTTCTGATGAGGCTATATTTGCAAATTATCAATGAAAAAAATAAAACTTTCTATTGTTATTGTAAACCTAAATACTGTTGATCTAACTGAAGGTTGTATTAAATCAATTTATAAACACAAATTAAATTTCCCCTTTGAAGTATTGGTGACAGATAATGGTAGTAATGATGGTTCTGTTGAAATGCTTAAAAAATATGACAAGATGTATGATAATTTCACCGCTATTTTTAATGACAACAATACCGGTTATGCCAAGGCCAATAATCAAGGTATTAGAAAAAGTAAAGGTGAATATATACTACTTTTAAATAATGATACTGTTGTTTATGAAAATTCTTTAAATAAATTAGTCGAATTTGCAGAAAAAAATCCTGACGCCGGTGTTGTTGGAAGTAAATTATTAAATATTGATGGTACACTCCAAATGTCTTGTTTTAACTTTCCTACGATAAGTAATGCAATTAAACAGTATTTCTTAGGGCAAAGAGGACTTTTTGATAAATTTGCACCGACATCCAAAAAACCAACAACAGTTGATGCTGTGGTTGGAGCTGTTTTTTTAATAACACCAGAAGCAAAAAAAAGAGTGGGAATTTTGGATGAAAGATACTTTGCTTATTTTGAAGATATTGATTACTGTAGACAGACTTGGAAAAATGGTTTAAAAGTTTATTACCTTCCGGAGTCAGTAATCACACATTATCATGGAGCTACATTTAAAAAACTTGCTGATGAGAGTCAAAGATGGAAGAAATTGATACCCTCCAGTAAAACTTATCATGGTTTAATTAAGCATTACATAATAAACGCTATTATTTGGGTTGGTCAAAAGTGGCAAAAAGTATTAGGATTGATAAAGAATTAATGTTCATGGTTAGAGATTTAAATAGATTAGCTAGAAAAATAATTGAGGGTAATCAATATCTAACAATTGCTTCAGTCGGAGGAAACAGTCCATGGATTTCTCCGGTAGTTTATTGTTTTGATAAAGATTGGAACTTGTATTTTGTTTCAATGCCAACTTCAGAACATTGTAAAAATATTTCCAAAAATAAGAAAGTTGCAGTCGCAATTTTTGATTCACAACAACTTTGGGGCGAGGAATAGGACTTCAAATTGAAGCAATTGCAGAAGCTGTAAATTTAAAAGATTCATTAAGAATTGCTAAGCTTTACGGATTAAGAGAATATCCCTATGGCGGAATTAATACCAAGAGAGCAATGCAGTTTATTAAGTCAATGGTTTTTGATGGTAAAAAATATAAAATTTATAAAATTACTCCAAAAACGGTTTGGATGAATGATCCGAATTCAAGGCTTGATGTAAGAGTAAAGATTGATTTGAATAAAAAGTAATCAATAAATAAAAAGACCCCATTTTGTTGTAAAATGAAGAAGTGATCAAATTCATTAAAAGTCATCAAAAATTAGCTTGGATACTTCTTGTTGTTTTATCTACAATTCCTGTTTGTTGGAACTTAATACGTCCAGGATTTTTCTCTATGCAAGATGATTTACAGGCATTTAGAGTCTATGAGATGGATAAATGTTTCCAAGATGCCCAAATTCCATGTCGCTGGGTACCTGATGCGGGTTATGGATATGGATATCCTCAGTTTAATTATTACCCCCCATCCGTCTATTATGTTGGAGCATTGCTTCACAGAATTGGGTTCCAATACATAGACGCAGTAAAAATCTTATTCATCATTGGCTACGTCGCTTCAGCTCTGGCAATGTTTGTTCTTGTTGATTCCTTGCTTGGGTCGTGGCCTGCCTTTGTTTCCTCTATTCTTTATACATATGTGCCCTACAAAGCAGTTGAAGTTTATGTTAGGGGAGCTATGAGTGAATTTTGGGCTTTTACATTTTTTCCGATTATTCTTTGGGCAATTTATATGCTTATCAAAACTGAAAAGAAAAAATATATTATATGGTTTGCCATATCATTGGGTCTTTTATTAACTACACACAATTTGATGTCTCTAATTTTTGCACCAATTGCAATTATTTGGGCAGTTTATTGGTTAATTACTGAGAATAAAATTAAGAGATGGCCAGTATTATTATGGCCTGGATTATTGGGAATTGGTCTGGCTTCGTTTTTTACACTTCCTGTTATTTTCGAAAAAGAATTTGTTCATGTTGAATCGATGCTTGGTGGCTATTTTGATTATAGAGCTCATTTTGTAAGCTTATATAAGTTATTTATATCTCGTGAATGGGGTTATGGCTCTTCCGGTTTTCCAGATGAAAAATTAAATCTTTCTGTTGGTCTGGTCCAATGGTTGATGGGCTTAATTGCCGGAATTTTAGCAATAAAAAATTACAAAAAATTTCCTAAATTGTCTTTTCTTTCTTTAATGCTTTGTTTTTCTACAATACTTACTTTGTTTATGATTCATATGAAATCAAGTTTTTTGTGGGCCAAACTTCCTGTCCTATGGTGGATGCAGTTCCCGTGGAGGTATTTATCAATCTCAATATTTTTACTTTCAATTCTTGGGGGATTGGCAATATATTTTTCAAAACAATATAAATATTTTTTGGGAATAGGTGTAATTTTAGTGGCAATCATTATTAATATAGGTTTCTTTGTGCCTAAAGACTGGCTTGATATTAAAGATTCAGATAAATTCTCAGGATCTAGTTGGCAAAAACAGATGACAATTAGTATTTTTGATTACTTGCCAATTTATGCAACATTTCCACCAATAAATGAAGCACCTGCAATACCTGAGATATTAGATGGTAAGGCAGATATTGTTGATTATAAAAAGGGAAGCGATTATCAAACTGGAAAGATAACTGTTTTAGAAGATGCAACAATTCGGTTACCATTGTTTGATTTTCCAGGAATGAAGGTAACTGTGGATGGTAATGTTGTAAATCATTACAATAACGATTGCAGACTCGAAAAGTTTTGTTATGGTCTTATTACTTTTAAACTAACTAAGGGGGAGTATCAAATCGAGGCCAGATTAACTGATACAATAATAAGAACGATAGGAAACTATCTATCTTTAATTAGTTTGGGGATAATTATATGGCTAATATCAAAGAAACAATAAAAAAACATTGGCCTTTTTTAGTAATATTTATCTTTGGATTGTTTGTTTCGTGGCCTCTTTTTAGAAGCGGTTACTTTTCACATCAAGACGATTTACAGATAATTAGGATATTTGAGATGAGGAAGTGTTTTTCCGATTTTCAAATCCCTTGTAGGTGGGTTCCTGATATGGGGTGGGGAAATGGAATGCCACTTTTTAATTTTTATGGCCCCCTAGCTTATTATTTAGGTGCAATTTTAAGTTTTGTTTTTGGATTTATTGGATCGGCAAAGATACTTTTCTTTATGGCACTTATTGGAGGTAGTTTTGGAATGTATTTGTTGATCAAGAATTTGTGGGGTAAATATGCCGGTCTAACATCCGCAATTCTTTATATGTTTGCACCATATAAAGCGCTAGATATCTATGTCAGGGGAGCATTATCAGAAAGCTTGGCGCTTTCCATAATCCCATTTGTTTTATATTTTGGTTATAAGGCTATTGTTTCCGAGAAAAAAAATTACTTACTATTTTCTTTGACACTATTTTTATTTTTAATAACTCATAACATAATGACAGTTATTTTTGTTCCAATTGTTTTAGTTTGGATGTTTTATTGGGTATGGGTTGGAAAATTTAAAGCCTTAAAACCAATATTACTGTCTTTGATCTTAGCGTTTGGAATGTCTGCATTTTTTACTCTTCCTGCATTTTTAGAGAAAAATCTAGTTCAAACTGAGAGTCTAACCAGATTTGAGTTGGATTACAGAGCAAATTTTATTAGTGTCAAACAGTTATTTTTAGACAGAGTTTGGGGCTATGGAACTTCAATTCCTGGGCCCGAGGGAGGAATGAATTTTCAAATAGGATGGCCATATTGGTTGTTGACCATAGTTTCAGTTGTTGCCATCTTTTTAACTAAGATTAAAAAGGAAACAAAAATTTTAGTACTAGGTATATTTACAGTATTTTTATTTTCGATCTTCATGACTCACAACAAATCGACTATCTTTTGGGAGAATATTTCAATTTTACAATTTTTCCAATTTCCTTGGCGATTTTTGTCATTATCAATTTTGACATCATCAATATTGGGGGGAGTAGTTGTTTTTATTGCAAAGGAGAAATATAGAAAAATTATTAGTTTATTAATAATAATATTGGCGATTTTTTTGAATTGGGGATATTTTAGACCTCGAGAATATTATTCTGTTTCAGACTCAGAAAAATTGTCAGGTAAACTTTGGGACGATCAGAGAAAGGGGGCACTTTTAGATTATTTGCCCAAAACTGCACTTGAACCTAGAGAAGCTGCACAGATAGACCCAATTATTATCTCTGGAGATGCAATTATCTATGATTTTGTAAATAAAAGTAATAAATTTTCCTTTAACATTGATGTTAAAAAAGATACTCAAATTGAAATGCCAATTTTTTATTTTCCTAATTGGGAAGTTGAGGTTAATGGAAAAAATCATATTATTACTCATGACAATGTTTTAGGTAGAATTTCAATTTTTCTCCCAGATGGAAAATATGATGTTGAGGGCCATTTTAGAAATACTCTCCTAAGGACATTTGCTAATACATTATCGATCCTTAGTTTTATAGGACTTTTGATATGGACAAAAAAGTGCAAATGACAGAATCATTTCAAAAAATAATTTCAAAGTACATATGGTTAATAGTACTAATCATATCGTTACCTGCCGTTCGATATCTATTTATAAATGGTTTTTTTGGGGTATCAGACGATTTGCATATTGGATGGCTATATGAAATGGATAGAGTTATAAAGATGCTACAATTTCCACCAAGATATGTTCCAGATCTCTCCTTTGGTTTCGGTTATCCTCTTTTTACTTTTGTTTACCCTCTACCTTTTTACATCGCTGAGGTGTTTCACCTGATAGGTTTTTCGTTGGTTAACAGTATGAAATTACTCTTTGGACTTTCAATTCCTTTCTCAATGTATTTTATGTACAAACTATTAAAGCATTATCTGTCAGAAGAATTATCTCTGGCTGGTTCAATTCTTTACGTCTATGCACCTTATAGGGCCTTGGAAATATTTGTGCGGGGTAGTGTAGGGGAGATAGTGGCTTTTGTATTTTTTCCAATTATTCTTTTGGCAATTATTCAAGGAAAATATGTAATACTGGCCATTTCCTCTGCAGCACTTATATTGTCGCACAATATTTTATCTTATATGTTTTTTCCCTTTGCTATTATTTTAATTTTTCTGCAAAAGAAATATATTATTAAGAACTTGAAAGGTCTTTTTTTAGGACTTCTTACGTCAATTTATTTTTGGTTTCCCGCAATATATGAGAGTAATTTAATGAAATATGATACGGTTTTTAATTTTTATGATCACTTTCCTGCATTAAAGCAATTTATTGTCGCCTATTGGGGGTATGGGGCATCAGTTCCAGGTAATTACGACACAATGTCTTTTTATATGGGTGCTGTTGGGCTAATAGTGGTTGGGTTAGGTTCAGTTTTGTTTTTTTTCAAATTTAAAAAGATAGATACTGAGAAAAGAACAATTTTAATTTGGGCAATTTTAGTCTTTTTAATAAGTGTCTTTATGATGAATTATCGATCTGCCTATCTTTGGAGAAATCTTCCACTTTTACCTTATTTTCAATTCCCTTGGAGATTTTTGGCAATGACAACACTGGTTAGTCCTTTGTTTTTGATATCTTTTGCAAAGTTTAAATATCAAAAAATATTAGCGCTTGTCATAATTGTTTTTTCTATTGCTCTTAACTTTAATTACTTTAAAACAAGTGAATATCTAGGGAGACTTGATGATTATTATATAAATAGATATATTCCTATTCTATCTGCAAGTGAAGAATACAAAAAAACTTCGGAAGAATATTTAAGATTACCTAAAGAAACTATAGTTAGACCAGATAAAGTTTATCCAAGAGTGTTTAGTGATAACAAGTTAGTCAAACTTGATATTCAGGAAATAAATGCTCTTAATGCAAAAATAAAAACAGATAGTACTGAGAATTTTACTCTTAGTTATAATAAGTATAACTACCCCGGCTGGACAGCTAAAGTTGATGGGAAGAAAGTAAATATAATGTCAGGGGAACCATATGGTCAAATTAGTTTAGCGGTTCCAAGCGGGAAACATGAAGTTGAAATAGAATATAAAGAATCGTTTTTAAGACTTTTTTTTGATTTAATATCACTCTTTTCATTTTTATATTTATTAGTAAAATTAAAACATGAAGATTAAATTACTAATTTTGGCAGTAGTTTTAAGATTATTGGTTTCAGCTTTTATATTTCATCCTGATATAAAAACTTTTAATTTTCAGAGCCAATTCTTAAGACGAGGAGTTTTTAACATATACACCTATCTAGAAACTAATAAAAGTAATCTTTCCATGAAAGATGAGTTTGTTTATTTTCCATTAACTTATTTTACACTGGGAGGATATCAGGCTATTTCATCCCCGTTTTTGGGCAAAGCATTTGGTACCTGGTTAAACAATGCTGACTCCAATACTTTTACATTAGATCCAAATATTTTTAAATACCTTGTTATATTAAAATTACCCTATTTGATTTTTGATTTTGCTATAGCCTTTTTATTATTAAAATACTTTGATGATAAAAAATTAGATAAAAAAGCATTTACGTTGTGGCTTTTTAATCCTTTTACTATTTATTATATTTATGCATTTGGAAACGTTGATATCTTTCCAGTTGCGATTACATTACTATCCTTAATCTTGGTTAAGAGTAATAAATTAAAGTTAGCTGCTTTATCATTGGGAATAGCAGCAGGGTTTAAATTATATCCCCTACTGTTCGTACCGTTTTTGATTTTAAAAGGTAAAAATATAAAAGAGAAATTTCTATTAGGCTTTATACCGTTTTTAACTTTTGGCCTTATATCTTTACCATTTATGTCCCAGGCTTTTATCAAGTCAACTTTAATATCTGGCCTGACCACAAGAATATTTAATCCTGGTTTTGAAGTTGGTTTTGGTGAGTCAATAATAGTTGGTCTTTTGCTATTTGCTGCACTATTTTACATTGCCTGGTTAATGGATAAAAAGATAAGTGTGTTTAAATATTGGTTAACAACCCTACTAATTATATTTTCTTTTTCCCATTTTCATGTCGCTTGGCTTTTATGGATAGCTCCTTTTGTAGTGATATTATCTATCAAAAAAACGTATTTATCATATCCTTTATTTTATTTAGCAGTAATTGCTACAATTATTCCACTTCTGTATCAGGATAGGTCAATGTCGATATCTTTGTACAGAATATATAGTAGTTGGTTTGATTTAATTCCAACGCCATTTACACTTATTCAAAAAATTTTTGATCCGTATAATTTACAAAGTATTTTACATTCGTTGTTTGCGGGAGGGGCTGGTGTGATTATATATAAGATTTTTAAAAGTGAAAAATTAACAAGATAAAGAAATATTATGAAAAAAATGATTTGGCTTACAATATTTACAGTTTTATTCTTGGTTTTTATTGTTCCTGTTATTCTTTCCCTTGCTCTTAAAATTATACCCAAGAATATTCAGCCTAGTTATGATTCCAATATTAGAATTTCGGTGTATAAAGATAGAGAATTTACTCAAGAGTTTATAGCCAATAACAATAACTTGACTTCAATTGGTACATCAATTAGGAATCCCAACTTAAAAAATAAAAAGGACGTTATTTTTAATTTATATGATGAAAATATCTTAATTAGGACATCTAAACTTAATGGTTTAAATCTTGAAGATGGATCTTTTGTCAGATATGATTTTCTTCCAATTCCCGATTCTCTTGGAAAAAAGTATACATTTACGATATCTTCGCCAGACGCTGGGGCTGAAGAAACAATTGAATTATTTATTAGAGATGCCGATTCCTTATCTGGAATAGTCGAATATGAGTATCTGGGAGAAATTAAGGCAGGGGGCATTCCTTTAGTTCAATATTATTTACCTATGAATAAAATTGAGGTTTTGAAGAGTGTGTTGTCTAATTTCTTTGCCAGACTTCTATCTCATCGTTCTCAAATATAATTTTGAGACCAACGTTTTCAAGATTAATTTTTGGCTTCACTGCCCTTGGAAAATACAAAACATCAATATTATTTGTAATTAAAGAATTGCTTACTTTCACCGGATCTACACTTTCAAAAATTAGATTCTTTGTTTCAAGTCTGGGTTTCCAATTATAGCCCATAATGTCTACTTGTTCATAATCGTCCATATATGTTCTTCTGGATGTAAAAGCCGAAACATACGATGTATCAAACCAGTCCCAAATATCTGGAGTTGTCCTTTTTAAATCCAAGTATTGATTATAAGGAGGAGTAAGTATTACTGATTCTGTGTTGGTATTCTTTTTAATAAAGTCCAAAGCTACAATTTCATTTGAACTAATCTTTGCAAATGCAGATCGTGGTTTTTGGAAAGAACCATAAAATTCATAAATTAAACCTAATTGAGTCGGAATCATTAAGCAAATAATAATAAAACCCAATATTAAACCATATCCTTTCCCCTTTACAATTTTAGATACTGTAATACCTGCAAGTATTCCAAAGAGTAATATAAAATATTGTAAAAACTGGCTTGTATTACTAGCAACCCCCTTTTGTAAAAACAATAAAGGTAAAATAATAGAGAGAATGATTGAGATTTTAAATATTGCGTTTGATTTTAAAAATTCTTTAAGTCCTAGAAATCTCATTCCTAAATTTCCAAAGAAGAATATTAAAAATCCAATTCCTTCTAACCAAATGACACGTTTCCAGTTTGATTCATATATATAAGTTTGACGTCTTAGCTCCCAATCTAATAAGTTTAGACGAGAGTTCTCAACAATCATCGTCCTGATGTACCACCAAGGCTCCAATATTAAAAAGGATGAGGAGTTTGAAGTGTTTGGTAAATACAATATAAGAGCCAAAATACCGCTAACCAATGAAAGTACAAACAAATCAAATTTTTTCTCTCTAATTATTTTCCATAAACCGAAAATTCCTATTGTTGCCAGCAATATCACCCCCGCATAAATCTTAAAAGAAGAAATTGTACCTAATATGATTGAAGCAATAATAAAATATACTATTTTTCTTGTTTTATTTTTTTGTTCCAGATAAACCAATACAAAATATATTGCTGAAAGGAAAAGAAAATTAGAAATTATTTGAGGAGGATTTCCACTGGAGCTTTGAGGTTGAGTTGCCCAGAAAATACTTTCACCGCCAATAGTTTTATTTTTAAGATATGTAACAATAAATCCAAAACTTCCTGCAAAGTAGGTAAAAATTGTAGACCATAAAGATGCAGAAAAATTATTTGTAATTTTTTTAGTTAGATAAAAAACTGATACTCCCAAAAATAACGAATAAATAAATGGAAATATTCTAAAGTATAAATCTAAATTAGATATCGGAGTGTACTTACTTACCATGCTAGGTAAAATATCTGAGAAGAAATGATAGTTTGTAAGTTTTTCACTGGCAAATACAGGATTTTGAAAAGGCCATCCTTTTTTCATTTCTTCCATCAGAGCAATGTGCCATGCTCCGTCATGACCATTTGCACTCCAGAATACTAATTCACCATTATTGTATCTACCGCTGGGTGAAATAATTGCAAGTTGACCTACAATTCCTATGGTAAATACTGATAAAACCATAAATGTTTGTTTGTTTAGAGAAATTTTGATCTTTTTAATTCTTTTAAGTAGCGGCTTTGTTCCAAAAACGACAATTAATAATACTATTGGGATAATTAAATAGGGTACATGAAGGACGATGAGTATATATGAAAGTAAAGTTAGAGCAGTAAAACCAAATATTACCCCCATCAAAATACTTTCCATGGTTAAATTATATACAATTAAGTTATAATTAAAAGATGAGAAGGAAATCTCTTTTTATTTTAATTGCAATTTTGCTCTTAGGTTTATTTTTGAGAATATATAGAATTTCTTCAAATTCTCTTTATGGAGATGAACTAACAATTGGTTATGATAGCTATTCGCTTCTAAAAACAGGGATGGACCAGACAGGTGAAAGATACCCGTTAACCTTTAAAATGGGGGCAGGAAGGCCACCAGGATATGTTTATTTCTCCATGCCTTTTATTTCCTTATTTGGATTAAATGAAGTAGGGGTTAGAAGTTTATCTGCAATCTCAGGGTTGGGCATAATCGTTTTAATGTATTTTTTGGGAAAAAAATTGTTTTCAGAAAAAATAGGACTTTATGCAAGTTTTTTAACATCTATTTCAATGTGGGATATTTATTTGTCTCGCGGTGGCTTTGAAGCCCATTTTGCTCTTTTTCTGTCACTTTTGGGAATAGTTTTCTTTTTATATAAAAAATATATTCCAATGGCACTGTTCTGGGGTTTGGCAATATTTACTTATCCTACTTACAAACTGACTTTACTCTTGGTATTTTTAGCCTTACTTTTATTATATAAATCTATCAAAATACTAAGAAACAAAAAATTTATATTAGCAATTATTATATTAGGAGTATTTGCCTCTTTCTCTTTATACGAAACTTTTAATAGTGTTTCGGATGAGAGATTTTTAAGTATTAATATTTTCTCTGACAAAAACCTCAAAGAACATATTATTCAAAACATCAATGAAGAAAGAACACTGTCAAACTTACCAGAAATAATTAAACCTGTTATGTATAACAGACCATTTAGGTATTCTAGGCTTGCATTTGAAAAATATATTGAGAATTTATCACCCAGTTTTTTATATTTAAGAGGAGATGGTAACCCAAGACATAATCCAGGAGAGTGGGGTATGTTTTATTTGGCTGAAGGATTATTATTTGCAATAGGTTTGTATCTGTTAATTAAAGGGGGAGAAACAAATCTTAAGCCTTTGGTCTTTTGGATTCTTATTGTTCCGCTCGCAACGATGTTTTTGGGTCAAACCCACGCTTTAAGAAATAACTTCATGATTCCTCCATTTATATTAATTGAAAGTTATGCATTGTCGCGAGTTTCCAAAAAAACCTTTTATATAATAATGTCTATATTGCTGATGCAATTAGTATTTGTTCTTCTCAGAGTCTATTTTTATGCTCCTTATAAATTTGGTTCTTTCTGGTCAAGTGAAGCAAAATATGTTTCCAACATTGCTATTAAAGAGCGTGATAATTACGAAAAGATTATATTGTCATCTAAAATTGACAGCGTTGAATATGCATATCCTGTTTATGCAAAACTTGATCCAAATGTTGTAATTTCAGAGTATGGCAAATTTCCGAAAGAATATGGAAACGTGGTTATAACAGATGATCTAAAAGGTTTTAAAGATGATGACAAAATTCTTATTTTGGAGTAACTATATAAAATGCTGGAGATCCGTTAGTCAAGTTAATAATTTCAAGCAGTTCTCCATCATTAAGATTTTCTTTTGCCAGACTCCAAGGGCTTCCTATAAATAAAGTTTCTTTACTGTTTTTATCTGCTGGCCAGTTAATATGTCTAAATGTATATTTGTTGAACTCAAAATAATAGTCGGAACTTTCGGAATAAATCTTCTTCTCATCTTGGTAAGTTAATGGATCGTATTTTGTATAAAAAAGTACATAGAGAAAGGGGTTACTAATCATATTTGGCCCATCAATTCCTCTTGCTGGGTCAATAACGATTTCCTTATATTTGTCTTGATTTACAATCATATATTGGACAGCTTCTCTCCATCCTTCGTCAAAAGATTCACTTTTATCTCTTGGAAAGTTAACCCAGATAATTAAGTAAGCATGAATTAAAACAATTAGTATAAAAATTGAATATAGTAAAAAGTAAATAGTTCTAACTAATTTTATTTTTACCTTTTTAAGCTGATGATAGATACTTATTGCCCCCATAGCAGAGATCATAATCAGTAAGGGAAATAAATGAAGTAATCTTCCTGCATGTTGTTGGTTGTTTGTTAATGAATCAGGCAAGATCCCAGTGAGCGCCCAGACAATAAATATATTTTTATTAGGGATTTTATTTTTAATAAATTCAATAATTCCAGCTATGAAAAATGGAATTTCAAAAATATAAAGGACTCCTAATCCAATTGGATTAGGTTGTGTTGCGTCCAGTCCATTAAAAAATAAAAGACCTGGGTTTAGATAACTTATATATCTCTTTAACCAAAAAAAGAAAAGCATCGGTAAATCGGAGATAGAATTAAAGTACTTAAGTAATATATGACGGCTAAATTCTATATCGTTACTAATTAGTACCATCTGTAGTCTTGTGCCAGCCCCTTGGAAAAGAGTGACATACAATAGTGGTAGTCCCAGGATTAGACATGTAAAAGCGAAAACACTTAAATTCCTTAAGTTCTTTTTGACGTTCCTGATATTAACTATTAGTACACCCAAAATAAATGCTGGTATAAAAAGTCTGGGGGCAAAAGCGGTATACATGGTCAATGTAAAGAAAAACGCAGAAACAAATGCCCAAACTAAATTTCCGTTAAACATTTTTATGAACCCCCAAATACCCAGTAGGACAAAAAGGCTAGCCATTAAGGTTTCATAAGAAAATCTTGAATAAAAAATATGCCAAGCGGATAGAGAAAGAAATATACTTCCCAAGAGGGCGATCCTTTTATTTTTTAAAATATCAAGTAAGAAGAAGAAAAAGATGGGGATACTAATTGTTCCCAATAAAGCGTTGGGAAATCTTATGGCAAAATCATTTAAACCAAAAATTTTAATTGACGGAACCATTAGATATGCTGGTACTGGATTTTTATAATCTCCAACAGATTGAAAAACTAAAGGCATAAATTTTCCATATTCGTCCCTTCCAGTTTTTAGAATTGAATAAGCAGAGTAACCAAAAGAAATTTCATCTCCGGTCAAGCTTGGGGGATTTTGGGTAATTTTATAAAGTCTTAAAAATCCTCCAATAATAGTGATTATAAAAAGTGCAAAATATAGCCAAAAATTATTTTTTTTCATGGTTCAGATAATTCGTAATTTTTACCGAAATAGGATTCAAATCTTTGTTGTTCATGGGCCTTAAAATCAAATAAAACAACAACAATCTGAAACAAAACAAGAATAGAAGTAAGTATTAAAAAGTATTTCGCAACTAGAGCATTTCTTTTTTGGTAGAGGTTTGATAAACCATAAGAAATTACTAAGAACACAACAGGAGAAAACAAAACTAATCGGTTTAGGGAAACCATGTCTTTGGAAATCACGGATGGGATCACGAGTATTGTGGATACAAATAATAATTTTCTTAAATTAGGTTTTTTAAGTGCAAGATAAAGACCATAAAACATCGGAATAGTAAAACCTGCAAATATCGGGGGGTTAAAAGCATAACTCAATAATTTATACTTTGGTGTAAAATAAGTTTCCGGTACAAGTTGACTTACATATTTTAAAAATATGTATTCTGAATAGAATAAATATTTGTTTTCTGATACCCGTGAGAAAAATTTATAGTTGTTGGCTTCAGCAGCTCCTCTGTAACGATTAATGCTATTTATAAGACCAGGGTCTACAAAAATTTTAGCCTCTTGTCTTAATGAATTTGTAAATCCGATGGAATTTTTTGAAATTAAGAATAAAAGAGGCAACGATAAAATAAAAATTAATATAAGGGATAATTTCAATTTGTTTAAACTAATTATTTTTGAATAAATTAAAGTTATAAATAAAATTAGTAGTAATGGTATAAATAGTGCAGAAGAGTAGATAGAAAGTAGAGAACCTGTTACTAATAATAAATTTATCGTTTTGGATTGAGTTTGAAAAATTTCAATTAGTCCCAAGATAATTAATAATGTTGGAAAAAGTAAAAGAAAATAAAACGAATGACCAACGGCTAAGTAATAAAACCAAGGTGAAAAAAGAATAGTAGCTACGGAAAGAAAAGCAAACTTTTTATTTAATAGTTTTTTAGATATCAGCCATATAAGATATGTGTTAACTAAAACAAGAAATAAATAGAATATTTTTGATATATGTAAATTTTGTCCAAGAAGTTCCGCTAAAAACAAATTTTTTGAGGTATAATAAGGTAACATTGGTAACATATGTTTAAACTCGGAACTTTCAATATTTTAGCACACTTCAAATTTATTTTATTCATTGTTGTTTTGATTTTTACATTTATTCTTAGAGCTCATAATTATGAGCGTGTGCCAACATCAAATCATTTAGATGAGATGCTCTATGCATGGAGTGGAATTCATATAATCGAAACTGGGACACCAGTCTCTTGGTCTACACTAGATTATCCTAAAAGAGCAGAAGTCTTTAAGGGAAAAATCTCATATAAAGGGGGACCTCCGGAGGCTTCTGTAACTTTGTATAAACCATGGTTGGATGAACCGCCTCTATTCTCAATGTTGGTAGGTTTCTTTGCTCATATAAATGGGGCTAATCGTAATGAATTTATCCCCAGTTCTTACATAAGAATACCATTGGTTTATATTGGTACGATAGTTTCTGTTTTTATATTTTTGATTGCAAAAAAATTAGCAGGGTATAAAACAGGAATTTTGGCAATGCTTATATATGGTATAACTCCAACTTTTGTTTTTGCTTCAAGACTTGCGATGCCTGAAAATTTAATTTCTCTCTGTTTTGTAATTATCATGTGGTTACTTTTAAAATATAGAGAAAACCTTAAATTTACATATCTTTCTCCTATCCCAGTCCTTATAGGGCTTGCGGGACTTTCAAAACCTACGGGTTATTTTTTACTTTTATTTTCTGTTTTTGTAACAATCTGGCTTTCAATTAAAAAATTATCTTTAAAGAAGACAATTTTAAAGATTACATTTTTGATTTTAGGAACTTTGCCTTTTGTTATTTATTACTTTTGGTACAGTAATAATCTAGACCCTGAAATTTTTAAGATTGTATTTAGAATTCAGTCTAGTCGACCTGTTGGCTTTAGTAACTTTGCTAACATCTTAATTTCGCCCTCGTATGATATGACGATCTTTAGAGATGGATGGTTTATTTTTGCTTTTGTTTACGCAATCTACCTATCAATGACAACAAAAAAGACTTTTGCTGTTAAGTATATTTCTTTAGCGTTTATCTTTTGGATGTTGGTTGTTATATTTACTGGCGGTGAAGGAGATCCAATGGCATGGTACAGATTTCCTATTTATCCAATACTGGCAATTATTTCAGCTTTAGGTTTAAAGCATTTACTTAAATTAAATAATTTATTCTCAACATTTATATTGTTTGGTCTACTTTTGACAAGTAGGTACTTACTTACAACACCCTTTAATCTTAATGTCAAACCATTTGAATTTAAGATGTGGCTAATAGTAGCGCTTTTACCATCTTTAATTTATTTTTTAATTAGAAATAAAATGCTAGTTAGATTAAATAAGATAATTGCGATAATAATCGTTGCAATTGGTATGTTTTGGAACAGTTCCTTGATTTATCAGTATTATGATCTTGATTGTGAAGCCAAAACTTGCCCAATGGTTCCCACTACTAAGCTTTCAGAATTAAAATTTCCTTTTTTTTGGAGATTTTTAACATTTAGATTTTCAAAATAAAAATGAAAGAAAAAATATATACAATTGTTTTAATCTTAATTACCATTCTCTCATTGGTATTGAGGTTTTATAAATTAGACGAGGTTCCAGCCTCACTTAATTGGGATGAAATTGCAGCTGGATATAATGCTTTTACTATTGCTAATTGGGGTGCAGATGAGTTTGGTAGCAAATTTCCTATTGTTTTTAAATCCTTCGGGGATGATAAACACCCCGTTCATATTTATTTGACAGCAGTAATTGTTAAAATATTTGGATCAACAGATTTTTCAACCCGCGCAAGTAGTGCGTTAATTGGATCCTTGGGTGTTGTTGCTATCTATTTTCTAGCAAAAGAACTTTTTAATAATAAATTAGCTGGGTTATTTTCTGCTTTATTTTTAGCTGTTTCACCGTATTCCATTCATTTTTCAAGAGGACTTTGGGAGGCTAATTTTGCCCTTTCCCTTCTGGTAATAGGTCTTTCTTTTTTTTATATTGGACTAAAAAGATCAAACTATTTAATTCCTTTGGCATTTTTCTTCTTTGGATTGAGTTTTTTTTCCTATCACTCAGCTAAAATAATTGTTCCTCCAATTGTTTTTGTTATTTGTTTATTGCATTTAAAGAAATTAATTTTAAACAAAAAAACACTTATTGCTTCTGTTATCATAATTTTTATTTTTGGATGTCTAGTAATTAAAGAGCCTAGAATTTTAGGATTTGCTAGGGTTAATCAAAATAGGTTTTCAGAAGATGTTGTAAATAAATATGGTGGACTAACAAATACCGTTGTACATAATTACAAAAATTATTTTACTTATTCTTATCTTTTTAAAAATGGAGATCAAAGTCCAAGAGGCTCAGTAAAAGTGATAGGACAGTTTTATTTAATTGATTTATTTCTCTCTCTAATTGGATTTATTTTTTTAGTTGTTCGAAAAAAGTGGGAGCCAATTACTATCATAGTTTTATTACTACTACTTTCTCCCTTGCCTGGTGCACTTTCATCACTGGAACCAAGTGCCACCAGAGGAATTTTTATGATTTTACCTATGATCCTATTATCTTCCTTTGGAGCTTCTGTACTATCTTTATTCACTAAGGATTTTTGGACAAGAGGAGTAATTATACTGGTAATACTTCTGTTTTTATCTAAAGAAGTCTATTTTTACGTAAATTATTACTTTACAAATTACTCAAAGAAAGAGGCGATTGAATGGCAATATGGTATGAAAAAAATTGTTGAACATGTAAATAAAAACCCTAACTATTATAGAGTTTACATGGATAAAATTAGACAACAACCATATATATTTTTCTTATATTATTTAAAAACACCTCTCCCAGAATTATTATCAACAGTGAAATATGATGAAAGTGAATCAAAAAGTTACAACACAGTATTGTCTTTCAGTAGATATCAGTTTGGAGGTTGGGACATAATAGGAAGCTTTCCAAATTACAACATTTTATATGTGATTACTCCAAGCTATTATGGAGGCTTAAGATACTTACAACAATTTGAAGTCAAAGAACTTATAAAGTATCCTGATAAGAGTGATGCCTTTTACTTAGTCAGTGGAAATGAATAATAATGAAACGTAAAATAACAAAATTATTACTAGCTTTAATTGTATTTTTAGGTTTTATTTTAAGATTTTACAAAGTAACGAGCATACCACCGTCTTTAAACTGGGATGAGACATCTATTGCATATAATGCATATTCAATTTTAAAAACAGGCAAAGATGAATGGAATCAATTCTTACCTTTGCATTTTAAGTCCTTTGGAGAGTATAAATTGCCTGCACAAATCTATGCTTCAATTCCTGGAATTGCCATATTTGGTTTAAATGAATTGGGGGTTAGAATTACCCCTGTTGTTTATGGGACATTAACAGTTTTGTTACTTTACTATCTAGTACAAGAACTTTATAAGAAAAAAGAGATTTCTTTAATATCCTCATTTTTGTTGGCAATCTCGCCTTGGCATATTCAATTAACCAGAGCCTCTTTTGAATCTTCGTTTTCATTGTTTTGGGTTGTAATGGCTATTTGGTTTTTAATTAAAGGTTTTAAGGAATCAAAATGGCTAATAATTTCAGTCATTCCCTTAGCGATTTCAGTTTATACATACAATACCGCAAGAGTTTTTACACCCTTATTTTTATTTGTGATAGCTATTATCAATTTTAAAAAATTTATTGATATAAAAGCTTGGACAATATCAGCAGGTCTTTTGTTTTTTGTACTTTTATTGCCACTTATTCCATTTGTTCTTTCTGGGGAAGCTAGTGCAAGATATAAATTAGTTAGTATTACCGATGATGCAGGTTTAATTCCAAGAATTGAAGAACGTAGGAATTTGTCAAAATTACCAAGTCTTTTGACAAAAATAATTCATAATAGGTATACCTACAATACTTATTATTTTTCAAAAAATTATTTA
>Ga0208958_1000348_pt1 | contig 55914 bp, 50 predicted proteins | sample RifOxyB1_FD_184032 | JGI IMG/M metagenome (GOLD analysis project Ga0208958, IMG submission 184032) | Soil microbial communities from Rifle, Colorado - Rifle Oxygen_injection B1 (SPAdes) | ecosystem: Environmental > Terrestrial > Deep subsurface > Rock core/Sediment | place: Rifle, Colorado...
GTGAATTCAGCGAACGCTTTGGCGAAGTTGGATCTCACGAGCGGCGAGATTGATACCACCTTCAGTCCGGTGGGTGCGACCGCGAACGGCTTTAGCACCAAAGTGGCATCTCTAACCGTCGTCGGAACGTCCCTTTACGCCAGCGGCTCGACTCTCATTTCGTATCGGGGGACACCAGCATATCTCTTCGTTCCCGTTTCCCTCGATAACGGAACCCTGGGCGATTGAGTGAAGGACTTTTTCACAATTTTTCCAAATCGATTACGCGGAGCGGGGCTTCCGCTCGAAGCTCAGTCCAGTTATTCCATCTCGGAGACTTTTGGCAATAGAGTAGATGTTCATAAAAGCGCACACTTTCTTGTCAGGCTGGCTCAGGATCGATCACAGTATTCAATAGAGTTTGCCAGCTTATCCGAACCAGCGAACTGGTTTGACTCAAATGTGGTCATGAAAGCTGTAGAAGTTGATACTAAAGCCCATGGGGATAACTGTGCTGAACTGATAGAGACAGTTGTTTCAAACATAAGATCAATTGAGTTTCTTTTTGAACGCTTTTCGACAATGAGATCAATTCTAGAAAAAATTGAGCACGATCGAGCATCAGTCCTTCTAAAACATAAGCCGCAGTAATAACCCATGTAGTAACCCGAGAACATCAGGAGCAGCTCCCGACTCAGGGGATCGTGGATGAGCACAAATCCATAGCTCATCCGCCCCTCAACCGCATTCGCGACGAACACCTGAAGTACGGATTGCGCGGACAGTCAATGCCTTCACCGATCTTCAAGCGCTCAGTCCCGGAAGAGCTGTAATCCAAGTCACCAAAGCTCACCTGCGAGGAAAGCGATTCAAAGGGCTGACTTACCCGCTCGAGCCCGCATTACTGAGGGCTCCATCTAATCGCGAAACGATCTGCCCCGCCTACCGCTAATCCTCCGACTTTTCCATCCTGCCAGTCAAAACAAAGAAGGAGTGGTCACTCTACTGCTCGATCCAGAACCAGAAATATCAGCCGAAGTATTTAAAAGGGCCTGCTCGAGCAGCTGCAGAATAAATGGGTCCTGAACATTCGGTTCAACCTCGAAAGAGCGCACCGACAGCAAAAGCCAATGCAGCCGCCGCCGACCCAATTCCCAAAGTCTCGAGGCCTGAAATCCACCAAGGTTTGAGTGACCACCGACTTTTCAATGAACCGATCAGAAAAAATACGGAGCACGTGAGGAGCGCGCCCAGAACGAACTGGGCTCTGCCCAATTCCAAAACATACGGAAGGAGCGGAAGAAAACCACAAAGCAGAAAGGCGGTAAAAGTGCTGAACGCGGCTTTCCAGGCTGACCGATAGGACCGGGGCAGGCCGTATTCCTCGGTGAGCATCAGATCCTCCCATTTCTGACTGTCACTCGTATAAATCGCGGTCGACTTTTCCAGTACTTCTCCACTGAAACCCTTGTTGGCGAGAATCTGCCGAACCTCTTCGCGCTCCCCTCGCGGCTCCTCCTGGATCTGCCGTCTTTCGTGGGCCTCGATTTGCCGGTACTCATCGCGCTCTGCTTTCGTCCCCAGGTAATTGCTGGCCGCCATCGAGAACCCGTCCGCAACGAGATTAGCAAAGCCGAGGATGATAATGACCTTGGGTGGCAGATTCGCACCCACGACCCCTGAAACGACGGCGAAAGTCGTCACGGCACCGTCAACAGCACCGTAAATCCAATCCCTGAGGTAATTCAGTTCCTGCCGTTTGGACAGGCGTTGCCGGATCTGCTCAGGCGAATGGCCGTGTTCAAGCCGTTTCGGAACGGACACAGCTACGCGGCGCGGGCCCTGCGTCGCTTTGCCTTGCCTCTGGCGGGCGGCGCCATGATTCGCTGTTTTTCCTCAAGGAAGTGTTGACCCATTTCTTCCAGCTCTGACTTTTCGAAAATTTCTCGCGATTTTTCGAAAACTTCCTCTTCTTCTTCCTCGATATGGTGTTCCACGATACTGCGAAATGCCTTGAACTTCCCTTGCCACTGTTCGGATGCTTGATTTCCGCCTTTTAGCTCGTTCAACAGGAACTTTCCGATTCGATGCTCCTCCAGCGCCTCGAACGCGCTCACACGCGTCTCGTCATGCTGCTTGAGCTCGGAGTAGAAAATCTTTTCCTCAGCCAACATGTGAACTTCGAGCATTTTTGCGAGCGAATCGAAGGTGCGTTTGCCGGTGGCGGCGGCACGCCCCCGTGCCATGGTAATCCGCTCGAAATGCGCTTTCACATCCTGGTGATCCTTTTTAAGACTTTCGAAAATGTTCATCGTTTGGCCCCCATTTTTGCATACGTTCGCAACGCTCACGAAACGTGCAACCATTGTGCCGCCGAGTTATGCCCGATTCTTGCTTGTGCGCTCAGAGGACTGGGAGAAAACCAATGATGACTTTTGTAACGTATCTGCTATTCGCAAGTGCGATATCCATTTCCGCCGAAGCTTTTGCGGCCCAATCTGTTCCGGTGACGGTAAAAGACGGGGCGACTTCCTTGAAGGGTGACCTCTATTTGCCTGACGCGCCCGCCGGTTCGCTGCCCCTCGTGCTTGTCGTGCATGAATGGTGGGGGAAAAATGAATTCCCCGCGAGTCGAGCGCGACGAATTGCCGACGAACTCGGGTACGCGGCGCTCGCCGTGGACCTCTATGGTCAGGCCAAGTCCGCTTCAACCCCTCAGGAGGCGCAAGCCCTGGCCGCTCAGTTCTCTAAACAGCCAATGCTCGGCGTAAATCGCCTCAAGAAATTCATTTCGACTGCCCCGATTGCGGCAAAGAAAGCCCCTGCTTCAATTGACATGTCTAAAATTGCCGCGATCGGCTACTGCTTCGGCGGTGGTCAGGTGCTCAATTTGGCGCGGGCAAATAGGCTGCCCAAAAATCAGAATCTCGCCGGAGTCGTCAGTTTTCACGGAACCCTGTCGTCAAAACTCGAAGCGAAAACACCGATTCAACCGAAGCTCCTGGTGATTCACGGCGACTCGGACCAGATGGTCAAGCCGCAGGAAGTCGTTCAGTTCAAAGACGAAATGGAAAGGGCGAACGCAGACCTCACCTTTCTTTCATATCCCGGCGCTTCCCACGCTTTCACGAATCCAAATGCGACGGAAGTCGGGAAGAAATACGACATTCCGATCGCTTACAACGCGGAGGCGGACACAAAATCATGGAATGAAATGGCGACTTTTCTACAGAGGATCTTCGCGTCACGCCCGATTTCGCGTTAATTTCTCGTTTGATCGAATCGTGCCGTAAATCTGGCGTAAAACTTGATAAACATAGCGCCATGACGCTGAACAAAATTTTTGTTTTGCTGCTTCTATCACTCACCCTTTCAAGCAATACGGGTTGCGGCATCCAAAGCATACCGCAAGCGCAAAACGCAGTCGAAGCCTCCTGGTCAGAGGTATTGAACCAGTATAAACGAAGAGCCGATCTCATTCCCAATCTGGTGGAAGTAGTAAAGCGCTACGCCTCGCATGAACGAGACACTCTCGAAGCCGTGGTGAACGCCCGCGCTCGCGCGACACAAACGAACGTGAATGTCGGCGACCTCAACGTGGAAAGCATGAGAAAATTCTCCCAGGCCCAGGCAGGCTTGAGCTCCGCCCTGTCACGACTCATGGTGGTAGTTGAGAGATACCCGGACCTGAAAGCGAACGAAAATTTTCGCGATCTTTCCGTACAACTCGAGGGAACTGAAAATCGAGTCACAATCGCGAGGCAACGGTACATCGAGTCCGTTCAAAGGTTCAACAACCTCGTAACCGTTCCGCCCACTTCGTGGACAAATTCTCTCATTCTGCATTACGAGAAAAAGCCGCAGTTTACCGTGGATGACCCCAAGGCCATCGAAAACGCCCCCAAGGTTCAGTTCAAATGAGCATTCATCGTGTGCTCTTCTTCTGTATTTTGATGCTACTTTCGCCGCTTCAGGCGCATGCGCTCGATGTTCCCCCACATACCGCTCCTGTCGTCGACCTGGCGGACGTTTTTACTCCGGTCGAAGAGGAGCAGATCTCTGCAAGTCTCCTTCAATTTCAAAGGCAGCACGGCCCTCAGCTTCAAATACTTACTGTCCCGACCCTCGCGGGTGAGCCGATCGAGGCGTATTCGATCAAAGTGACCGACAGTTGGAAGCTCGGGGATCAAAGACGGGACGACGGAGTTTTACTGCTCTTTTCTGATCAGGACCGCCAGGTTCGAATCGAAGTCGGGCAGGGCTTGGAAGGACCGCTGCCTGACGTTCTCACCGGAAGGATTGTTCGCGACGTCATGCTGCCCTTCTTTAAAGAAGGACAATACAGCGCCGGGTTGGTTTCGGGCATGAATGCGGTGGCAAACCGCCTGGGCGGCACACTCCAGGGGGTCCCCGTGGCATCGGCGGCCAGAACGCCGCAGCATCGTCAACGGTCGCCCTTGGCGTCTTTTCTATTTTTAATGATCCTATTCTTCTTCATCCTGCCACGCCTCTCAGGCCGAGGCAGGCGAAGAGGCCTGGGCGGTTTCTTGAGCGGCATGCTTTTAGGCGGGGTCTTCGGATCCCACAGGGGATCACACGGGCGCAGGCATGGTTCAGGTGGCTGGGGAGGCTTTGGAAGAGGCGGAGGCTTTGGCGCTGGCGGCTTCGGTGGAGGAGGCGGCGGAGGCTTTTCGGGCGGTGGCGCCAGCGGCAGATGGTAAGGAGAAATCCTCTTATGCGTTCAAACTCACTCATCAGCGATGACGAAAAAGCTCTGATCGAAAGCACTCTCCTCGATGCTGAAAAAACGACCCTGGGCGAGATCGTCCCGATCGTGGTTCGACGAAGTGATACGTATCCTGGCGCCCGTTGGTCGATCGGTTTTGCGTGCGCTCTCCTCTCGGCGGCAATTCTCTATGGCCTCAACCCGTCACTCAACCCGCTCTGGTACCTCGTCATCCAATTGCCGGGTCTTCTGTTCGGCCATGGAATCGCGAACATCAGCAGTGTTCAGCGTTTCTTCCTTTCCGATTCCCTGATCGATGAAGAGGTCCACCAACGGGCGTTGGAGGCTTTTTACTTAAACAACTTGAATGCCACGCGCGAACGAACCGGAATATTGATATTCGTTTCAATCCTCGAACACCGGGTCGAAATCCTCGCCGACAGCGGAATCAACGCGAAAGCGCCAGCCGGAACATGGGACGAAATCGTGAGAGAACTCACGAATGAGATCCGGCAAGGAAAACTCACCGACGGCATGTGCGCGGCCATTCTGAAATGCGGAAAAATCCTGACCCATCACTTCCCGGCTCACCATGAAAACCTTAACGAGCTGCCAAACAAACTGTTGATTGAGGACTAAAGAATAAGGGTCGAACCGGAAAAAGCCAATAAAACCAATCCAATTTAAGCCAGCGATATTCCAACTGTTTTTCTGATATAATAGTGATATGAAACAGTGCAGTTTTCGAAAGAAACTCATCGTGTTTCTAACGGTCGCGGGTCTTGCTTTGTCTGTGCGACCGGAAGCCTCGAGCGCGGAAACGAAGCCGCGAACCGATTGCGTTCGACGGTTGCTCCATGAACTTTCCCGTGCCCACCTCGAACCCGGCATGGCTGAACAGGAAGGCTTTCGCGCGGGACTCCGAACCGCTGAACGACCTCTTTCGGAGTTTCAGCCGGAACAACGAATCCGGGTCACGCGCAGGAACAGCCGAGGCGAAGCAGTTCGCGGCAAAATTCGTGTGCTCGTGGACCATCCAACGGCCGACATTCACATCATCGCCGACTTTAACGACTGGGGAAAAAAACTGACTGCGGCCGATCGACTCCGGCCCATTCCCGACACCCCCTACTACGAGGGCGACGTTCGGACGCTCAAACACGGGATGCAGTATCGCCTCCTCGTCAATGGACAAGAGGTTTTCGATCCAACATCCAGCACCATTACCACGCCCCAGCTGTTTAAAAAACTCACCGGCCGCGAAGAGGACCACTTGAACTCGGTTTTTTGGGATTCTGAGAGACCCGGCGGATACCGATTCAAAGCGCCCTCGATCAGTTTGCGGGATGCGCCAATCGTTTCGGCCCAACTCGATCTCTGGGGATTGCCAGCCAAATGGCCGTTTCGCGGGCGGAACGGCCCGGCAACGATCGGCGATACCTATCGGTTCATCGCCGAATCAGGAATCATCGATTGGCTCAAACACGAGGGCCAGTACAATTCCGTGAGGTTCAATCCGTTCGGCCCGAGTATCGACGGGCCGGGCTGGCGGTTTCACTATCTCGTCATCAATCAGTACGGGGTGAATTCGAAATTCGGGACTCCTGACGAATTTCGACAGATGATCGATGCCTTTCATCGGGCTGGTATCGCCGTCCAAGCCGATATTGTCGCGGCACATGTTCCAACGAGTGGAAACTGGGGCATTCGTTCCGTAACGGGAACGGGTGCTCTTGGATGGCGCAAAGCGGATGGCTCAACGCTCTATGGAGCGGAACAGACCGAATGGGGAACGGTCTATTTTGATTTCGCGAACCCGTTTGTCCGCCGTCACCTCATCGAGGGCGTTCTCACGATGCTCAAAGAATACAATCTGGATTCTCTGCGGCTCGATCATCTCGACGGAATCATCCGGCGCAAAGGCGGTCGAGAGTTTCTCCGCCAGCTGACGGGAGAAATTCGCAAGTACAAACCTGAAGTCGTGATCGAGGCTGAGGTCTTTCATCACTATCCAGGTCTGAGCCACGCCTCCGACCTGGGCGGGCTTGGAATCGATTTCACCACCCAGGCGGAATACACTCTCTTCATCCGCAACAATCTCGTCCGTCCGATTACGGAAATCGATACGGGCGAACTTCATACCGCACTGCATGCTCCCTTTAATCACGGCGAATTTCACAAGGTATTTGCACTCACGAACCAGGACGAAGCCTCCCTGAAATATGCACCGGGCATGGGGGCCTACCCGCATGATCTCACCCAAAACCTAGGGCATGAGATGTCGATTCGCAAAATACAGAGTTTTGGCGGGCTTTCGATGTTTTCGGGTTCCTATTACGTCGATACGCCTCCGGTGAGACTTCTGCAGAAGGGAAATTTTGACGATCAACCGGCCGTGGAATGGGGTGCCCGCACGCAAGACGACGTCATCCGAAATTCCCGCTTCTTCAAAACACTCTCCACCTACTTCAAAACAGAACCCGCTTTCGCGCCTCAGTATCTGCGCCGATCGATCGAGAATCACGTGGACCACCAGAACAAAGTCGTCAGCCTGCAGCGGTTCGATCCTCAATCCGGAAAACATGTTTACGCGTTGGTGAATCTCGGCGATCGTCAACTCCTGGACTACGGATTCGGCGTCGATCGCTCAGCAAACTGCAAACTCGTCCTTGACAATCATGATCAGGAGTTCGGCGGAGCCGCGCGTTTGAGGAAAGCACTTTCACAAAAAGCCTCGCTGACCTCCGATGCCCAGGGCATGCATGGAAAAGCCGCGAGCCTCACTCTTCCCATCGTGGAACCCTACTCGTTCATCGTACTCGAACTGGATCCCTGACTGGACATCACCACCGAATTTGGGTACTAAACTTGATACACAATCAAGAAAGCAGAGCTACTTTATGAAGCTGAAACGCACCCCTGAACTGCATGCTTTTCTATCAACTTACTTCCTGGATGCCGATCCCGAAACAGATGAGCAGGTCACCTCTTCCTTCATCGCCGCCTCCTCACGCGAACATCATCAAAAGATCCTGTCCCAGGCGAAAATGCTGATCGCGGATCCGGAATTTCCCACCGAAGAACTCGGCAGCGAGGCCAATCGCTGGTTTGGCGATGCCGAAGAAGCTCGTGCCTGGCTCCAAACGATCCTCGCCTTCCTTGAACGGGCTCAGACAAACGAAAGCGTCGTCGTCAAAGACAGCAACGGCACTCCGCTTGGCGAAGGGGATTCGGTTCTCGTTATCAAGGACCTGAAAGTGAAAGGCGGTTCCAGTGACCTGAAACGCGGTACCCTCGTCAAGAAAATCCATCTGATTGACGACCCGGAGAACATCGAGTGTCGCATCGGTGGCAGCACGCTTGTCCTCAAGACCTGTTTTCTTAAGAAAGCCTGAATGGATTCATCCGATCGAAAGTCTCGCCGCGACGAGTTCGACGACCTGCTTCGGGACGCAATCGAAAAGCTTCCACCAGAAGTCCGTCGTTTGGTGGACGAAGTCCCGATTATTGTGGATGACGAGCCGTGGCCCGAACTACTCAGGGAAATGAACCTTCCAGTCAGCTCAGAGTCGGATCTGTGCGGCCTGCATTGGGGCATCCCGCTCAACGAAAAAAGTTCGATGAGCGATCAACCGGACACGCCGCGAATTCACCTCTTTCGCGGTCCCATCGTCCGGCTCGCCGGCTCAAATCGCCGCGAGCTCAAGCGGCAGATCCAGATCACGCTCATTCACGAAATCGGTCACCTCTTTGGACTGACCGAGGAGCGCCTGGCAGAGCTCGGATACGAGTGACGGGTGGTAGTGCCTACTGCCCAACACGCGTCATCGTGGCAAATGCATAGCCTTCCCGATAGCCGGCTTTGTAGCCAAGACCAGCGCTATCCGTCTGCGGCCTTGAACCGGGGCGAGGTTTGTAGTCCCAGCTGCCATCGCCGTAGTCATCGCCGCTCGATCCTGAACCGGAATCACTGGAATCACCCCAGTCCCAATCACCGGAATCACCCCAGTCCCAGGAATCATCGGAATCAGAGCCCGAACCTGAGTCTCCCGAGCTTCCCGAGCCCGACGAGCCTGAGTCCGAGCTGGAATCAGAACTGGACCCAGATGATGCATCGTTTGCTCGATCATCATACTCCGCCTCATTCAGACCATCGGTAAAGCCCGCGTTATATCCTGAATCGTAGCCACTGATGTACCCATTATCGTAACCACGGTTGTAGTAGTCGTTGTATGCTTCGCGATAAACGCGGTCGTAGCCGGTCGAGAACCCATCGTTGTATCCCTGATTGAAACCATCATCCAACCCGCCTTGATACGGATTCTTGAAAGTACAGTTACTCGGAATAAAAGCCGAGGTACAGGACGTCTCCCGCTGCCTTTCTTCTCCGGTCGTCGGATTCTTCAAGCATCGGGTAATACACGTTTCAGTTCCCGAATGAGTCAGAAAGTCATAGGAACAGGCCACGGTTTTCGCTCTTTGTGTCGTTGCACAAACGGTCCAGACGTAGCCCTCATCACGAAGCCTGGCTCTTTCGTCAAAGGTGGCCCGAATCTGATCCTCACGATTCTGCCATTCCTCCCTCAGTTCATTCTCTCTTCGCTGTTCCTCTTCTTCGGCCCTTCTGGTCTTCTGGTCATAGTGTTTCTGTGTCGCCGAAACGACAGCCCAGCTGACAAAGCCGGCCGCCGCGACCGCGAGTACGACAACAAGCACGATTTTCCAGGTATCGCGCCCTTTTGTATTCAAGAGCGACCGCGACATCCGGAGTTCCTTGATTAAAGCGTCACGATCCAAAAGGCCAAGCCGCTTCAGTGTCAGGGATTTTGTCTCGTAAAGATCGCCTTGCGCCATACCGAAAACGATATTTCGCTTCTCATCCGCCGTATAGGCTGACTCGTATTCCTGCCTCAACTCCTGACCGTACAGGCCCTTGCTCATCGCCTGGTGAAAAAGCTGATCGAGAGTCTCAGAAGGCATGCTGGCAATGATGTAGCGCAGCTCGATCAACTGGGCTTGCTCTTCCAGCACCGTCTGTCGCGCGATCTGCTCTCGAATACTGTCCAAGGAATAGGAACTGTCCTCGAGTTTTGTGAGGATTTCCTGAATTCCTTCGAGCGCGATCGCTTTGTTTTCGGTCGCCTGATCTGCCGTCAGATCTGCTTCTCCGTAATAGAAAGCGGGATTTTTCAACACTTCCTGCCGAATCAATCGAAAGACAGCCGCACTCTCGGCGACTTGCGGCGCCCGATCCGCGGCGCGAGCCTCCTTAGGAATCGGCGCAAAAACCAACTGCATACTGATGATCGCGATTAATAGAGCTTTCATTTTAGAATTCCTCCACCCATAAGTATCTGAGCATCCCTTTTGCCGTCCTGATAACCTCGATCGTAGAGTGACCTCGAACTCCCCGTCCGTGAAGTCCAAAGCGGTTTCATCATCACACCCGTATAACTTTGATAACCGTCATCAAAGCCATCCGAGTAGCCGTCGTTGTAACCCTCATCCTCGCCGTCTTCGAACCCGTCGTCGTAGCCGACCCGTGTGCCGTCTTCGTCCCCCTGCTCCTCTCCATCCGGAACGCCCTCGTCGTAACCGGGGCCGTACCCGTCTTCGTAGCCCTGCTCATATTCAGAAGGGTCATAACAATCAGCCGGAATAAAGGGAGCACTGCAGCTCGGTGCGGAATGGAAAGTCTCGCGTCCGTCCGCGAGGCTTTTGAAGCATTCCACCGTGCAATATCTTGTGCCTTGAAAAAGGGCGTAATCGTAACGATTGCATATGATGGAATCGGGCAATTCGTATCTTCCGCAGATGGTCTTCACGAAGCCGTTGTCCTGAAGGTACCGCGCTTCCTCGTCCGAGAGGAGCCGCGAATACTGGTTGTAATGCTGTTCGAGTTGTCTCCTCAAGCTCTCATACTGATTATCGAGCTCGGTTTTTCTCGCGTTGTATTTCCCTCCATACACACCGGCGGCAATACCCCACGTCATCAAACCCACCGTCGCGATTCCGAGTGCCGCGAGCCCAATAATGGCCAGCCATTCATCTTTATCAATTCGCTTCACTTTATGGGTAGCACGCAACCGCTCGAGATCCATCACCCACCCTTCCTTCGTCATGAAGTTCGAGCGCTTTCCGATCATGCTGAAATGGTGATCCAGGTCTTGAGAAACCGCTTTGGCCAACGCATTGGCTTTTTCGGTTCGTGTATATGCGGCTCGATATTCCTGCAGGCCTTCGATGTAACTCGGGTGATTTTCAATCTTCGCGGCGATCGCATCCATCGTCTCCGCGGGAAGGTTATGGATCTGATAGAACAGCTCCTCTTTCTGAGCTTTGAGGTTTTCCTGATTCAGCCGAACGACTTCCTCCCTGAGCGCATTGGGGGTCATCGTTCCCTCTTTGAGCGCCTGGAGTCTCTCTCCGACCGCTTGCTCAAGCTGTGCCTTTCGCTGAGTTTTCAATCCATTGACCAGCTCTCGAGGAATTTTCTTTAAAATCCCCTCATAGCGTCCCGAAACGCTCTCCAAAACAAGTTCAAGCAAATAGTTCGCACGCCTACTCTGGTCGGGTACGGTACCAACCTTCGCCTGTCCTGCAATCGGCGCAAGAGCCACTTGCAGGATGAGAATAATCGCCAAATACCTTGTCATGAATCCCCCCTATGATTAGGCAAACGCCAGTTTTCAAGAAGTGTTTCCCAGCCGTGACCCGAAACCGGAGCCGCATCGGAATGCGGCTGCTCCGGCAAATAGAACTGAATCGATCCGTATCCTTGGTAAGAGAGTGCTCGATAGCTCGTCAAAAGAGCTTGCGTGTCGAAACCGAACGCCCTGGAAAGCCGGGCGGCAAAGGCTCTTACGTCGGCTACATCGGTATGATCGAGCACCGCTCCCCGAGTCCTGGGATAAGAAGCCTCCGCAACTGATCGCCAGGCGTCCAAATCAGTAACGGTAGCTCTAAAAAAATGAACCGCCTCATTAAACATGAGGCGAAATCCTTCGAGCGCCTCCAATTCATAAAGGACGATCGGCGCCCTCAACCCGGATTCCCGCTGACTCTGATCAGTGTCGCGTTTGAATACCTGGTAAAGCTTCCTGATCAACTCCCGCTTATTCAGAGCCTCTGAGCCAACCTCGCTCAGTGCCTTGTCAAGAGTTGCGGGCAGCCCGTGATACCGAATTCCCTCAACCGGCATTTGGAACTGAGTAGCGATCAAGGCCGACGTTACATCTTTATAGGCTGTAAGGACCTCCATATAAGCCAGTGCGCAGGCATCAAAGATCACGAGGTCCAGTTTGTACGGCTTAAGCCGCTCCGCGAGCGAAACGTAGCTGAAGTCCTTTTCCGGTTCCGAAAAATCATACGTCGGCACGCTTCGCCAGCCGTTTCCGTGACCCCAGAGCACGAGGATCTTGAGAGACGAGGAGGACCCCTTCGACAGGAGTTCTTCAAGCCACTTCGGGTCGGTGCTATCGGTTTCGCTGAATATTGACTCTTCCAGCAGAACCTGATCCCGATAGCGCCGCATGAGGGTGCCTCGAAACAAATTTCCATCCAGAGCGGCGTTTCCGTCATAGTACAGGTGAAATGTCGTCCCATTGGGCGACCGCTGAGCGATGGAACTCCAGCTTTCAAACTCCCGATCAGCTTGATTAAAGACGCGTCCGGCCCTGTCCACCTGAATCAAGTCATTGTCTCCGTTCAGGTAGACGAAGAATTCAACTCGGGAGGCCTTTTCTATTTCGCCCGCGCTCGCCAGTCTGACCGTCGTGACCAACGCAGCAAGAAGAACCCGGCCAAATAGCTTCACACGAGACCTATTCATTAATCACCGATTTCGTCCCAGAACTTGCCGGGGAGCTTTTCTTCTTTCTCGTTCAGGAACTCGAATTCATCAGCTTCGACTTTTTCAATACGCTTGAGAAGCGACTTTCGGTGCTTGCACCACCGCCATTTTCTGAAATCAACGAAGCTCAAGCAATTCTCATGTCGATCGTACAAGCCTTCGAACAGCTCGGGATGGCTACCGCGGATTTTCGTCAATTGCGCAATCAGCGCCTTGTTCTCGGCATGAAGTTCAAGAGCCTTTCTCTTGAATTCGTCGTTGTGATCGTACTTTCTCTGAAGAATCCGCTTTTTCCATTTATTGATCGTATTCACGACCATGCTGGTGTGGAGCCTTCGCTCGGTCTCGCTCAGGTTACGATTTCGAGCGATGCTTTTCTCGATCTTCTTCTGCTTATCATAGAAGATCTTGAACTCAACCGCTGAAAGATAGTTCTGCGAATAGAAGACCTCGAGGTAAATCAGGTTGACGAGCTGGTAAACGGAGTTGATCTCCAGAACATGCATGTACGGAATTTGACCAAAGACCTGCGTGGCCAGGGCGAAATTATCGACAATAACATTCTTTACCGAAGTTTCGGGATTCTGAAGCCGATCTGCGACACAAGCGGCGTCCTTATTACATTCTTCCACGAGCTTCTCTAACTCAACCGACTGCTTCGGACCCTCGATCGACGTGAAGCCTTCCTTGTTGCGCTGATCGACAGCCTGAATCAGCTGAAGAAGCATGTTGTTCCCGTGAGCGCGAAGAACCTTCATCCGATGCTGAAAATCAGCCACTTCTTCGGTAGTCTTGAGTTCGTTTGATTTCATCTGGAAAAAGGCGTCTCGTTCGAGAAGAAGCGTTTTTTCGTTCAGGTAATAACCGCTCAGCGCCGTGCCTGTCTGAAAAGGATTTTGTGAAAATACGTCGATCTGGGTGCCCGACTTCTCCATGTCTTTCTGAATCCGCTTCATGTAGTCATCGTAATCCTCGGCACGCGAGGCGCTCATTGTTGCGACCAAACACGCGACCGCGCAGATCAAGGACGAAGTAAACCGGATATGGGTGTTCATTGGAGGCCGCTCCTTCGCTTGTTGTTTTTTCGATATTCGTCAATCTCTCTTTGAAGCTCGTCGTTCTCCTTTTGAAGAATGTCAGCCGGACCTCTCATCGCGCTCGCAACGACGACTCGGCGAGTGTCCGCCAGGTACATCCAACGTAAGGCCATGTTCATGAGAAGCTGTGTCTGGAATTCTTTTTCGGCATTCGAAATATATTTATTGTCCTTGAGAACCTTGATGGTCTTCAGCGTCCGGCTCGCCATCATGTTGTATTGAGCTTCGACGAGTTTCTGCTCAACGACGATGACATCGAGGTAAAGTAATAACAAATATTGATACGTGTTCTTGACCTCGTAAACGCTGAGAAACCTGCTGACGTCAACGGATTGCTTGGCATCCAGGATGATGTTGATAAACTGAAAATTAACCAAGTTATCGTCGAGACCCACGGGCGTGCAGCCCTGGTCGATATTGCACTCGCCTTTCAGCACTTCTTCAACGCGCTTCAGTTCACCTTCGAGATTCGAAAGCCCGCCGTCGGCTTCGACGGACTTTCGAATGGTGATCATGCTTTGGTAGAGGTTCCTTTTAACGTGAAGGAGATATACGTAGTAAAGATTGATCTCGCCGAGATCCTGCGGCTGATATCCTTTGAAGAATTCAATCAGTGCTTTGATGCCCTTCACGCCGTAGGTACTGATGTACTTGGTCAAAAATCCGGCCGCGAACGCGAGCGGGATATTACCCGTCATGGCCGCCGCGAGTGAAACGCCTCCGGCCAGCAAATCAGTACCGATCTGTTCGGCAACATCGCCTTTCTTGCCGGCGTGTACGGATTTTGCGGTGAAACCGATGAAAGCCGGGCCAATCAGCGACACACAAATCAACAAGACTACGCACTTCCGCATGAGCGGTCTTTTTACGACCATTGCCCCCCCTTTTTTTGAATCAAACGATACGGAGAACGCGCAGAGCAGATTCAGTGCCAACCGGGTGCTTTGAGGAGCGTGATCGAACCCACTGATTTTTTGGAGCTTTTTTTAGTCAGCGAAAACCAGCCCTCGAGTGCAACAATGCTCCGGTGCCATTTGGGACCTTTTCTCACAGCTGCAAAGACACCACTTGAGCGAAACCAACTCATTTGAGCATTGCAACACGGACTCTTTTGGCTATTCTCTCGACCCCATAAGGGGAATCATTCATGTCACTCGTTGATTACATTATTTATGTCGGCGGCGCGGTGCTTGGCTTGGCGCTTCTCTATATGCTCTGGAGCTATGCCACTGGACTGAAAGACTCCCCGAGAGAGCTCTGGCTTCTCTTTGCCGCCAAGGTCACGGAATACCTGGCCTATGGTTCGGCGAATCTCGCCTTCGTTCTTTTTCTCTCAAAGGATGTCGGCATGGGGGACATCGCGGCCGGCTCTTACGTCGGCGTTTGGTCGATGGTGCTCACACTGACCACGATGTTTGTCGGCTCGATCGCTGATGCGATCGGGATCAAAAAGACCTTGCTTCTCGGCATCACACTCCTGGTTTTCGCTCGTATCGTGCTGCCGTTTTCGACCAACATTTATATTCTATCCCTGTTTGCCTTTTTGCCGCTCGGAGTCGGCATGGCAATGATGATTCCCGTCTTATCGGTCGGCATCAAGAAATTTACGTCCAAGGAAACCGTAGCCCTCGGGTTCGGGCTTTTTTATACGCTTATGAACGTAGGCTGGGCCGGTGGGGCCTGGATTTTTGATCATGTCAGAACGCTGGTCAACAGCCAGGGCGGATCAACCGTCTGGTTCGGGCTTTCGGTCTCGACTTACCAGGCCGTTTTTCTTGCCGGCTTTTTCTGCACGCTCCTGAATTTCGTCTTCATCATGCTTATGAGGGACGGAGTCGTCTATTCGGAAACCGAGGGCGTCAAACTTCCCTCCAAAAAAGAAAAGTCAAAGCGATCCCTCAAAAACGCCTGGGCCGAGGTCAAAAAAGGGGCTCGGGATTCCGGTAAGATCATCCGCGAAGTCTTTTTCGAAAAGCCATTCTGGGTTTTTCTGTTCATGCTCGGCTTGCTCATTTTCGTTCGCTTCACCTTTTATCATTTTCATTACACCTTCCCGAAATACGGAATTCGCGTTCTGGGCGAGAAGATCAAAGTGGGTTCGATCTTCGGTGTGCTGAACCCCGCCATGATCGTTTTCCTGACGCCGCTTTTCGCGACGCTCTTCAAGAAAACCCGCTCCTACGTCATGCTCGTCGTGGGGACCTCGATCTCCTCGGTCGCGGTGTTCATCGCCGCGATGCCCGAGCGAATTTTCGAGCCACTCATGGGCACCTGGTTTTCGGAGCTCATGCTCAACCGCTGGCTCAATATGGCCCCCGAAGCTCAACGGCCTCTCGTGTTGGGCCTCGTAGTCATGGTCATGATCTTCACGATCGGCGAAGCGATCTGGTCGCCGCGATTAATGCAGTTCACGGCCGAAATCGCGCCCAAGGGCAAAGAAGGCTCTTATATCGCCCTATCCGCTCTTCCCTTCTTTTTAGCCAAACTCTTCGTCGGACCGCTTTCCGGCTGGCTGGTTGCGACCTACACGCCGGAAGGCGCCGCCTCGTACCCCCTGCACTACATGGTCTGGCTCTGGATCGGCGGAATGGCGATCGTCTCCCCTCTCGGACTCATCATCTTCCAGAAGCTCTTCAGAAAAGCGGAGCATCGGGTAAACGAGGACAAAGTTCGCACGGCGGCCGCGAAAGTCGGGAACGAGGAAGACGGCGAAGCCCTATGAAGCGGCGACGCCGTTTCGTCCGCTGACGGTGACGACCAGATTGGAAACGATCTGGTCAAGCGATTGCGCCTGAAGCAGCAACTGCTCCGCCGATTGGGCGATCTGCTGTCCCGAGCTCATGTTCTGACCCGAGACCTGTTCCAATTCCTGAACGGATTTGGTGATTTCGCCGACGCCGTTGGATTGCTCGTTCGACGCCGTCGTGATCTCCGCGACCAACCTGTTCACCTCATTGGATTTCTCGACGATCTTTTCGAGCAGCGCCAGGCTGGAATTCACCATCTTCTCGCTCTGATTGATTCGGGCCTGGATCGAGGTCCCTACCTGCGACATGCTCTTCTGCGTCTGTTCCACGATCCCGTTCACCTTCGCGACGCTTTCCTCGATCAAGCCTGATATTTCGTGGGCGGCGTCCCCGCTGTGCTTCGCGAGAGTTCCGACTTCCTCGGCCACCACGGCAAAACCCTTGCCGTGCTCGCCGGCCCTGGCCGCCTCGACGGAAGCGTTGAATGAGAGAAGCTTCGTCTGAAAGACGATGTCGTTGATCACCTGGGTTTTTGCCTTGATCGCCTCAATCACGTTCAGAATCTCGGCGATTCGGCGATTATTCTCCTCCACCACCCGGACCATTTCACCATTGGCGGAATGGATTTCCCTGACGGACAGGAGGATTTCATTGATCGATCGTTTGCCTTCCGTGATCTGCTGCACGTTTTCATGCGAAACCCGGGACGATTGCGCGGCGCTGTCCGTGTTTTTTTCGATCGTCGCCTTCATCTCCTCGATGGCCGCTGCCGTCTGCTGAAGGGCCGAGGCGGCCTGCGCGGCTGATTGCGCAAGATGCTCCGATGCCGCCGCGATGTTCGAAGACTGGCCTTTCGTGTTCCTGGATTCGCCGGCCAGATTGGCACAAACCTTTTCCAGAGCCACCGAGATTTTCGCGGAATACATCGCCGAGAAGAGCAGGGTTGCGAGAATCGCCAAAAACGAGCCGCCGATGATCGAGTATTTCGCGCGGCTCGTGATGCGCGTTGCATAATCGCGCTCCGATTCGATGATATCGGCGTTGTTCATTTGGACATTCGAAAGAATCTCCTCGAGCTTTCCAAAGCGCTCCGAGAGTTCGGCCTCGAAAACCTTCGGAATCGCGTCGGCCTGATTCTCGGCGAAAAGCTTTTGGATTTTTTCAAGAGGCGGCTCGAGTTCACCCATGAGACGGTCCGCTTCTTTTCGGAGGTGATCAGCTTTTTTGTCCATCACGATCCCTGAATATCGCTCTCTCGCGCTATAAAGACGATAGACTGACCTCTCAAAAAGTCTGACGTTCTGCTCGAATGCGTCAGCGTCGCCACGTGACCCCAGCGCATTCCACATGAAACGGGAGATCGCGTTGATTTCAGAAACCAGCTCCTGGCTGGTCGTGACCGCGGGAACCGTGTTATCGATCAGTCTGTTCAGGTCTGTCGAAAGTGTTCCGACCTGGAAAAAGACAAAAATCAGAACGGCCGCGATAAAGGCGATCGGGGCCATGGCCATCGTGACCATCTTTCCTCGAATGCCGCGCATGCTGAAGCTGCGAAAAACCTTCAAAAAATCCTTAAAAAAGCCAAGTAAACGCTGACGCATGACCAGAACCTCCTGGAACTAGCGTTTTTTGTAGCCGACGTAGTAGATGCCAATGGTTTTTCCCGCGTCCTTGATCGGCTCATAGCACGTGTCGTAAGGCGCACCCACGACCTCGATTTCACCGCAGAAGCTCTCGCCTTTGATAATGGCGTCATAGGCTTTATTCTTGGCCAAAGGAGTCCCGATCGCCCGGGTTCCGTCGTCTTTTAAAACATTCGTGCTCACACGAATAAACTCTTCACCGTCCCGGACAAAGACCGTCGCGGTGCCGCCATGCATCTTCTTGACATCGTCAACCACGTCGAAGTTGTTGTTGACCTTTATCTTCCCGAAAAAAATGGCGGGGACTGTCTTGCCCGCCATTTTGTCTGTTCCAGAAATTCGAGGAACGCCGATTTTGTTAAGCTTCGCCTTTAACGAATCGAGGGACTTCTTGGGATCGGCGGAATAGGCCGTTGAAAAACTCGAAACTCCAAAAACAATGGTTAACACGGAAAGGAAAAATCTCATGATGCCCCTTCAAATAATTGTTCAATTTTTAGTCTTTCAATTATTTTAATTGTAGAGGGAACTTTTGACAATTTCTAAATATTTTACCCTGACGAGGTGTGCCGTCCGGAGCTATTTGACTTTTCCGAGGTCCTTGAGCCGTTTCAGAAGAACGGGCTGATTATCGACTACCCACGTATCAGTTGAAAGTTCCCGGTAGGCTAATTCGAAATAGGGCTGAGCTTCAGCCGTACGCTTGAGGATGTGAAGACATTCCGCGAGTTCTTCAAACAAACGCCCGCCCCTTGAACCCCCGGCAATCCCCGCCCCCCCGGCCCCACCAGCCCTGAGTTCCGTGAGCAAATCATTTTGAATCCCAAGCGCCAGCTCCGTACGGCCCATGATTCTCAGCACCTTGCCGATCGACCATTTCGCGACAAACACTTCGCGGCGGGTTCCATGAATCTGAAGGTGACCGAAAGCCTTTTCAAAGGTCTTCAATGCGGTTTCGAATTGCCGCAAATCGTACTGTTTCCAGCCAAGCGCCGTATAAAGACTTCCCAGCCAACGCTTCACGTGCTGATTCGGCGAATCCTCAGCCAAACCGATCGCCCGGATAATCCAATCTTGCTGTTGTTTTTGAGGTTCAATGGCCGACATCATCAGCGCGATCTGAACCGCGAGATCATCCTCGCCCGAATCCGTGGCCAACTCCCATGCAATCACGAGATGCGATCGGGCCTGAGACGGTGTTTTCTCCAAAACTTCAAGTCGCCCCGTCTCGAGGTGCCACAGAATGGTTGCTGAAACACGGGGAGCGGCCCCGGGCTGGTGAAGAAGATGCTCGGCCTTTTTGAGGGACGCGTGGGCATCCTTCAACTTCATTTGCGCGGCTTCAGCTCTCGCGATCCGACTGTAAAGATCGGCAAGATAAGATCGATCGGGTGTAGGACCGTTTTCAGCCGCGGCCAGAAGTTTTCGATAAGAACCCTCAGACTCGTTTGGTTCGGTCGGATTCCAGAACTGTTCAAGGGAAGACTCATCATTCATGAAGAAAGGAGTAACACATCGCCCGCAATGCCGTCTTCTGAAGATTTCGGTTGATGGCGGAGTGCGGCACCGCTCGGACGTGAGTTACTCATGGCCGATAACGATCAGGCAAACCGTTGAAGGCCTTGTCAAGCGAGGTAAACGCATTGAACCGCACCAGATGAAACAACGCGGCAGCGCCGTCCTTCCAGCTGATCTTTTTTCCCTGAAGAACCGTACGTGGAAAGTAAGAGATGGGCAGCTCAAAAACCCGAGCGCGAATCTTGGCCACGTAAGCCGTCAGTTCAACCTCAATTCCAAAGCGCCTGGACTTGAGACACATCGCCTTGAGCAGGTCGGAACGAAAAATTTTGTAGCAGGTCTCCATGTCCGTCAGATAAAGGCCGGAAAAGAGGTTACTCAGCACGGTCAAAAACCGGTTGACGAAATAGTGATAAGTGCGGTGCACCTGCCATCCGCTCTTTTTGAAACGGCTTCCATAAACCACGTCGGCTCTTCCATCCAAAAGAGGCTGAAGCAGAAGCGGGACATCGTTCGGATCGTATTCCGAATCAGCGTCCTGAATCATGATGAAGTCTCCCGTCGCGGCTTCGAAACCGCGAGCGACCGCGGCTCCCTTGCCCTGGTTCGTGGGTTGCGCAATCACTTTGAAGCCATAACGGGAAGCGAGAGACTCCAGTATCGCCAGGCTTCCGTCCTGTGATTTGTCGTCCACAAAAATCCACTCGCGGTCAATCGGACACGGCGAGCTCATGAGGACCTGAATGACTTCCCCGAGCTGACGTTCTTCGTTGTAGACGGGCACTACTATCGACAATTTCTTCATCTTCGCTATTCCCATTCCAGAACAGCCAGGAGCGATTGGCCGAAAGGCAGTTTAAGTTTCTTATGACAGAAATCGTCGATCGGGCTCAAAAACGGGCAGAGCGTTTCGAACCCGCGGATCGCATCCATTCCGATCGAAGATCTCTTGAGTACCCGGCCGTTGACGAGCCAGCCACCCAGGCCGAAGGCATTGAAATACCGGACATTCGCGCGGGCTTCGGGCGCGGCTTCCCGAAACAAGCTTGAAATCGAAGCAGCCGAATAGCGTCGAAAATGACCGAAAGCTTTATCCATGGAACCGTAGGCCCATTGATGCGCGGGAACAAAAGATATCAGTCTTTTCGGACCGCTTGCCTTGCTGCCGCGCAAGAGATCGCAAAGCCGGCGAACCGCCGCCCGATCGTCCTCAAGGTGTTCGAGGACGTTAAACGAAACGATGGTATCCAGGTTTTCGGCACGATACGGCTCGAGATCATCGTTCAGCAGATCGAGTCGAGAAATCGTGAATTTCGAATTCCCGGAGTGCAGCTGGGCGTAGCGATTTTCCAGGACTTTGAGGAGCTCGGGATCAAGCTCAGTCAGGATCAAACGTTCTCGAATCGGCAGATGTCGCGAAAGATTGCCGATTCCCGCTCCGATCTCCATAATTCTCGCGCCTAAGAACGGCGCGACGGTTCGACTGACCCAGCCCTGGTATCGGACCGCGTGCTCCAGCGATTTCAGCTCGAAAGGAATCTCCATTCCAGAACCATAAAAGCAAAAGAGAACCATTTCCAGCCTTTCTGCTGTATAATCGCGAAATGTTGAGAAAACCTCTCCACCGCTTCTTTGGCCTGTTCCTCCTGGGCCTGATCATCCATTTGATCGCCCGGCGAGGTCTCGAAGGCGATACCCACGTCATGCTCGACAATGTTCAAGGTGCCTTGGCGTGCGTGCGCAAAGGTCAGTGGTCCAGTTGCTCCGAAGCGGGCCAGTTCGGACTTTTTCAATTCTTGCCGGCTTTTCTTCTCACCGCGTTCGGGTTGAGCAAGTCTGCCGTGATGCACGTTCTAGCCTATTTAAGCTTTTCCGGGTTCTTTCTTTCGCTCTATTTGATGTACCGTGGCTTACGCACGCGCAGCCGTTCGGTCGCGATTTTAGGAATTTTCATTCTCTTGAGCGGTTATAACCTCTGGTATGCGAACTCCTCGTTTTCGGAAATGGGCTCGGCCTTCTCCATCCTGGCTTTGGCGTTCGTTCTCGTCCTGCCGTTTTCCGCGGGTAAAAAGATCCTGCTCTCTTCCCTGCTTCTGTTCGTTTCGGCCCTGACCAAGGAAACAGCTCTCCCTTTTTTATGGGTAATCCTGGGTCTGGGGCTCTGGGTTGGAAAGCATTCCAAGCGGGAAAAAGGCATGCTCCTCATTGGCGCGACGCTGACGTCAGTACTCGCGATCGCGGCCATCGTCGCCTTCAACTACTTTCGATTCGGAAAGCCCTATAATTTGCTCTATCTCGATCCGGCTTTCATTGTCCCCACCCTGTCTCTTCAAGTCAGCCTTTTCTTCGGACTTTGGTTCTCGCCGAGCGGGGGTGTCGCCTTCTTTTGGCCATCTTTTTTTCTCCTCTTTCCTGTTACGTTCTGGCTGATAGGCCGGAATTCCCGGAATTTCCTGAATTACTGGAAAAGGGGAGCCGTTCTAACGGGAATCGCCGGTCTGCTGGCCCTGCTCTCGCTCGGTTTCGCGCGATGGTGGTCGCCTTTCGGGTGGGCGGCCTGGGGCCCGCGGCTTCTCCTCCCCTGGTTGCCAGTCAGTGCTTTTCTTCTGCTCTATAACTATGCGGATGAATTTCAGGCGGGGCTCGCGAAGCTGAGCCAGAACGCCGGGCGATTCTGGGTTGCCGGTACGTTCATCCTGGTCGCGAGCTTCCCCCAATTCGCGATCCTGACCAATCGACCGATGATCGCGAAAGTCATCGAAGGGCATGCCACGGTTTGTGCCGACATTCATGAAAATATCGGCATCTATTACGATTGCCTTTTAGCGGCGGTTTGGCCAAAACGCTGGGGAATTCTGGAACTATATCGCATCTGGCCAAGACCGGAGTTATTCATCATCTCTCTTCTTTACAGTGCATTCTTATTGCTCGTGCTTCAGTCTTTACGAACCGCCCGGAAGTCCTGAAGCTCCACCTGCAAAATTCCCCTTGATCTCTCCAGAAGGTCATTTATTCTTTTCGTCATGGAAACTCAAAACACCCTCACACCATCCCCATCGCCTGATATGTCGTTTCGTCAACTGGTGAATGAGCGCCGCAGCGTTCGTTCATTTCTGCCCGAACGCATCCCGAGCGAGGTCATGCAGGATTGTTTCGACATGGCCATTCTCGCGCCCAGCGTCTCAAATCTTCAGCCCTGGCAATTCTACTGGGTGAAATCTGATCAAAAACGCGAGGAAATGCGGGATCTCTGCATGCGGCAGGCGGCGGCGAATACCGCGGCTGAATTCGTGGTCTGCGTCGGCAGAACCGGGCTTTGGCGTAAGTACGCGAAACTCATCATTCAGCAGATGGAAGAGGCCAAGCTCGATCTCCCGAAACCTTTTGATATTTATTACCAAAAGATCGTGCCCATCTCTTATACGCTCGGCCCTTTGAGCATTCTCGGATACCTCCGGCAGTTCCTTTTTTGGGCCATTCGGGTTTTCAGACCCATGTCGCACACCCCGAAAAATCGATCTGAGATGCGCGCTTGGGCAATCAAATCGACCAGTCTCGCTTGCCAGAATTTCATGTTGGCTCTTCGCGCTCATGGCTACGACACCTGCGCCCTGGATGGGTTTGACCCGGCAAGAGTGAAACGCATGCTCAAGCTGCCACGGGACGCGGTGATCGTGATGGTCATCACCGCCGGTAAGCGCGCTCCCGATGACGTCAAATTCGGGCCTCGCCTTCGTTTGGGGCGCGAAAATTTTGTCTTCGAAGCATAGCTGAAGCGCGGTCAAGTCCTGACGATCCTACTGTTTCGAGATTTTTATGATGACATCTTTTTCGGGAGGGCATTCCGCTCTCGAGTCGCAATTACTCGTCGTGACGTAAAGGTAACCATCGGGGCCTTGCTGCACGTCCCTGAGGCGACCGTATCCGGACGGACGCTCCCCCGAAAGATAGACCTCGTGTAACGCGAAGCCGCGTGAGCCGGATCGAATCACCAATCGATGAAGATGTGTGGAGCCAAGCGTGCCCATGATGAAATTGTCGCGCCACTCGGGAATTTTATCACCGCGATAGACGGACCCTCCCCCCGGAGGTACTGCCGACTTCCATGATATCGCGGGTCGCACCTTTCCAGGACTGGTCTGGCAGCCCGTCACCGTCGGCCAGCCCAGGTTGTCTCCGGCTACCGCGAAATTCACTTCGTCACGCCCCGTCTGTCCGAGGTCCCCCGAGGGACCGTGATCTGCCACAATCAAAGTGGATCGATCCAACCAGTCAAACGCCTGTGAATTCCGGATCCCGGAAACATAAACGAGGCTTCCGGGCACGGGATTATCGCGCGGAACACCTCCTTCTGGCGTGATACGCAGGATCTTCCCGGAAAGGCTCTCGTTCCTTTGTGCCCGGTTAGGGACACCGGCATCTCCGGTGCTGACGTACAGCATCCCATCCGGGCCGAACCGGAGACGTCCTCCGTCGTGAACGGGAGAGGCCGGGATCCCGTCCAGGATCACGCGATCCAATGTCGCGGTTCGACGATTCACCGAAAGACGATAGCGGCTGACGCGATTGATCGCGCCGCCTCCGCTGCTTGTAATGGTGTGGTAAACGTAGAAAAATGAATTCTCCGCGAACCGCGGATGAATGACCAAGCCGAGCAGACCGCCTTCTCCAATCTCTTCGAGCGCGAGCTCAAGGACCGGCGCCTCTTGTAGAACTCCGTTCCGAATCAGGCGCACACGGCCCGGCCGCTCCGTAACGAGCCATTCGCCACTCGGGAGGAACGCGATCGCCCACGGCACCTCGAGACCATTCACGACGACTTCCGTCCGGATCGAGATCGTGCCCGAGGGACCGAAACCATCCTCAACGAATATGCAGGAATCCCGGGCCACGTCGGCGACCTGCGCCAGAGCCAGGAAAATGGCTGCGCCAATGAAAAGAGCCATTATGATGAGAGTCTTCGGGAAACGCATGGCAGTCCGTCCTCAGATGGATTGCAAAGCACGTTCCCGCCCTAACCTTCGGCAGGTCCCGCTTTTCTGAATCTGTCGGGATTGATCCGATGCTTTCGGATTAATCCGTAAACCTCGGTTCGCGACTTCGAGGCCAACCTCGCCGCTTCTGCGATGTTTCCCCTTGCAACCTCCAAAACTCTTTCCAGATACCCGCGTTCGAACTGGCTTTTTGCCTCCCCGAAACTGGGCAGCGCTTCCGACGGACCCTTCGTTTCCGCGTCGGGCTCGGGCACGGGCTCGGGACGCGTAGATTCCGCTTCCACTTCCGGCGAAAACAAGTCGCCCGCCGTCAAAGTGGCGCCGTGCCCCAGAACCAAGGCACGTTCAATGCGATTCTGGAGCTCCCGGACATTTCCGGGCCAAGAATGATGGACGAGCGCCTCCTGTGCGGACGGCGAGAATCCGTCGAAGCGGATCTTCAACTGCTCGGCGTAACGCTTCCCGAAGAGAGAAGCCAGGAAGAGAATATCCCGGCGTCTTTCCCTAAGGGGAGGGATCGTCAGCGGAATAACGTGGAGACGATAAAAAAGATCCTGCCGGAAACGGCCTTTCACCAGTTCGTCTTCGAGTTTGCGATGAGTGGCCGAGACGAGACGCACATTCACCGGAATCGGATGAACGCCTCCGAGCGGGATAACTTCCTTTTCCTGTAACACACGGAGCAGTTTCGCCTGAATGCTCGCCGAAGCGTCTCCAATCTCATCGATAAACAATGTCCCCTCGTTCGCGCGAACAAACAGCCCCTGCTTGTTTTCACGGGCGTCCGTGAACGCTCCGCGCACGAACCCGAACAACTCGGCCTCGATCAGGTTATCGGGAACGGCGGCGCAATTAAACGCGATAAAGGGCGCTTTAGCTCGGGGACCGCACTGATGAAGCGCCCGGGCGACCACTTCCTTTCCAGTCCCGGTCTCACCCTGGATCAAAACATTGCTGGTCACGCTTGCCGCGATCGCGATCTGTTTCAGGAGCGAATCGAGCGCGGGATCGCGAGTTTTAAAAATGCTCCTGATGTCCTCGGCATTCGTATGCTGCTTGATCGCGCGAAGCTCCTGCTTAAGCCGAAAATTCTCGACCGCATGGACGAGCTGCGATCTGAGCTCCCCACCCTGGAAAGGCTTTCGCAGATAGCCGGTCGCGCCGAAAGTGAAAGCTTTAACGGCCGAATCCAACTCGCCATGCGCCGTGATCATGAAGATCGGGATCTCATGGTCGACTTCCCGGATCCGGCGCAGCAAGTCCACGCCGTCAAACTCCCCCAATCGGATGTCCAGCAATACCGCCATGAACTCCTGCCGCGAGAGCGCGGACAGGGCGGCAGAAGGGGTCGTACACGCGTGAATGGCGAAACCCTCATTCTCGAGAAGCAGGCTGATGATGTCACTGACCTGTTCGTCGTCATCGATAATCAGAATATGATCGGGAGAGTTCTTCTCGGTCATTGAATCGTTCTCTTCGATTCCTCGGTATCGATATTTTTTAACGCCTCGAGCTGCCCGTTGAGCCGCGCGCATTTTGCTTCGTAAAGCTGTTCAGCCCTGAGTAGCTCCGCGAGAAGCTTTCGGCTGAGCACGACTTTCTTTCCTTTAGCCTTCCTCAGCGCCCGTTCAACTGAAAGAAACGCCTTCGCCCGTTGATTCGCGCCGTGAGCGGGAACCACGACGGGCTTGGGAATCACGGGGGGCGCACTCCGGGCAACCGGCTCCTCCGGAGCTTTGGGCGGAGCAGGCGGCGGCACCGTCGCGCAGCCCGCCAAATATGCAACCGGAATCAGAGAAACCAGGACCCAAATACGCGGCTTCATAATTGAACCTCTGATGCTAGCATCGAACTTTGTTGCACTGTCTTCACGGGAAGACGAACACGAAATATCGTTTTGCCGGATTCAGAACTCACGTTCACATCCCCCCGATGGGCTTCGACCACCTTCTTCACGACGTGGAGACCGATGCCCATCCCCTGCTGCTTCACCGAATTCGCGCCGCGATAAAAGCGGTCAAAAATCTTGCTTAACTCGTCCCTCGCGATATCGACGCCCGAGTTCGTAACGTCCACCTGAACACCGGCACCCGTCGATTCCGAAACGCCCACCGAAACCTCAATCAAAGATCCTTCAAGTCCGTACTTGATCGCGTTCAGCAGCAGATTGACGAATGCCTGAACAACGCCGTCCCAGTGAAAGAACGCGAGGACGGTTTCTGGCGCGACCAACCGAAGCGCGATCGATTTCTTTTCAGCAAGAGGTCTGACTTCGTCGACCGCCGTCTGAATCGCGGAGGAGAGGTTCCGGTTCGAGAAGTCGGCCTCGAAAATCCCCGAACCCGTTTTTGAAAGATTCAGAAGATTATTGATCATGAACTCAAGCCGTTTCGAGGCAATCAGACACGCGGAAAGGCACTTTTTCTGCGACTCGGTCGAAAGCTTCCTCTCCTCCGAAGAGAGCAGATTGAGGCCTTCTTTCAAGGCGGCCATCGGATTACGGATCTCATGCGAAATCGTCGCTAGAAATTCGTTCTTCGCCTGATCAAGCGATTCCAGGCGCGCGGCCATTGAATTGAAATCCTGGGCGATCTCTCGAAGTTCGGTCAAGCCTTCCGCCCGCATGCGACAGGAAAGATCGCCTTCCCGGATTCGTGTGGTCGCATCACGGAGGTGTCGAAGCGGCCGGATCAGACCGTGATAAAAGAGAACCATCATCCATGCCGTGATGACGATCGAGAGCACGACCGCGACGAGAATCAGCCGAAGAAGGCCAGCCGCGGCGTCACTTGCGTGCCTCACATTTTTTTCTCGTTCCTGACTCAGAACTTCCTGCGCGTGTTTCACTATATCGCGCAACTCGGAGACGGAAGTTTTCGCCTTCACGGCCGGGATCAAACCGGATCGCAGGAGACTGATCGCCTTCGCCTCCTTCAGAATCGTATCGCGATACTTGGCGATCAGCTTCGCATAAACCGGGTCACGCGTGATCGCCCACTTCTTCTCGGCGAGCTGCTTTGCATTCACGGCCGAGTCGAGCGCGAACAGAAGGTCCTGGAGCGGCACATCCCTCTCGACCAACGCCTTGCTTTCAACGAGGTGGACCCGCGCGACGGAGTAGGCTCGAACGCCCAGGATTACCGTTAACGCGATCAGGGATACGGAAATCAGCATCGCGTTGATTTTGAGACCGGGAGGATACGGCGGAGAGTACAACGGAAAACGCATTCACGAAAATTCTACATCATGCATTACTTTTACAAAGCGAATTCCAAAGCAGCCCGCCCCGTTAACTTCTCATTTTTCGGTTTCGCGAGACACCTTCCTTCTTGATCGCGAGATACTTCTTCTTGTTCGAACAATTGTCGAACAGGCTGGATTTGTAAGAGCCGAGTTCGTCCTCCCAAACTTCAGTCCAAACCTCTGAAGTAATCGGCGCACTTCCCCAATTCCAGACCTTGGCCGCAGGTTCCTCACGTTCCGGCGAAACGTCTTTGACGAGCTGCTTGTAATCGGGGTGCGCGTTCTGCCAGACGATATCCTGACTTGCGCCGTCGAAGATCTCGACTTCGATCATTTTGATATTTTCGGCCACTTCGTCGAGCATTCCCAACATCCATCGGTTTCGTGCGACCAGGTCCTTCTCGATCCTCGCGCGCGCTTCGCGCCTCGTTTCCGTTGAAAGGGCTTCCTGATTCGCCACGAGCGTGCGCCAGACCGGACTCGCGGACCGGAACCGGCGGTAATGTGTCACGTCGTTCACGAATCTGCCAAGTTCCGCGCGAAGTCCGTCGGATAAACCGCGCGCGCGTTCCTTTTTGATGCGCGGAAGCAGCCGGGCAGCGACCGTCCTGAGTTTGTTTCCCATTCGTTTCTGTTCCAGCGCTGCCGATCGGCTGAGTCGCGGTATCCCGGAATTCTCGTCGCTCAGGAGATTGAGCTGTTCCTGCGAGGCGATAAAGTATGGCGAACGAACCCATTCGCTTGCCACGCGATCCGGAACCGGAAGCTTTTTCCTTTTCAGGAAGCCAACGGCGAGCGGATACAGTTCCCCGGGCTCTTTCTTCTTATGCCACTCCGAAAGCCAGCGGTACGAAGGCTCATAACCCCTGTGAAATTGCTGCAAGGCACGCAGAGACTCCGGAAATTGGCAGAGTTCATTCATGGCCATCGAGAGCACCATGAGGCTTTCAGGCGCGAAAACCCGGCGCATTCCCCCGGCCTGAAGGCTCAGCGTCGCGCCGATCGCGGCATCATAGGAACGGGACGCCAGAGAGCTCCACGCGAGTTCCGAGAGCGCCGCCGGGAGTTCATTCGAGTTCTTTCGCACCAATCTCAAATGGCGTGCGGCCGAATCGTACTTGCGGAGAGCGAAATGAGCCCTGCCCGCGAGCAGATGAGCCTGATCCAAATGCTTTTCGAGCGGACGCTGCCTCGTGACGAGAGCGGATTGCGCCGAGATAAACCGTTCCATTTCTCCAACCGTCCCCTGATGATCGCCGCTGAGCGCCGCCCAAAGTCCAAGCGCGAAGCTCTCGTAAGCCCCGCCCCCCCGGAGCAGCGATACGGTACGCTGGATGACCTCCTTTGGCTTTTCCTGCTGAATCTGCTGTTTCAGGAGCAGCATTGCTACATTCCAAAGAAGCCGGCGCCCGCTCGCGCTTTCGGCGGACGCGAGATGGTCCGACAGAACCGCGGCCAATTCATCCGGAAGCTCCATGGCGGGATAGCGCGAAACAAGACGGTTGAGACACCCCAAAGCCGCCATCGCAACGCCCGCCGAGTCGGGTCGCTTGTTTCGCCCAGTCAGTAAAGCGGCAAAGCCGGCCTGCGCGGAATGATTCAAGCCCGCAGCCAGGAGCGTCCGCGCGATCCAATATTCCGAAAAACTCCTGGCATCCCCCGGCGGAGTGTCGCGCCGGTACGCGATCGCCTCGGCCAGACTGCGCGCCACCGAAGCGCGACCTGCCAAAAGAGAGGTGAATTCGTTCTGGACATCCGACGGAATGGAGGCATCAAAGTTCCAGCGTTCCGTCCGCTCACACGGATTGCCGGCGGAAAGTCCGCCTCCCGCAAAAGCCGGCACCGTCCAGAGCCAAATCAACAATGCTCCAAACCATCGTCGCTTCATTGCTCGCCTCCACCGAAGAGCACGGACACTCCCAACGTCAGGGAATTCGTCCAGTTCGTCCGTTCATCGACGATTTGCCCGAGCTTTGTGGGAATGACCTTTTCGATGATATTCTCGTGGTAGGCCATGAGCCTATAATCAATGACGAACGACACGGATTTCGAAAGATAGATCTGCTGCCCCAGGCCCAGGAACGGAGTGAAGTAGGTCCCCGTTTCGGTGTTGGTGGCGCCCCCTCCCCCGAGAAGATGGAAATCGTAGTAGAGGATCTTCTTCCCGATGAGGCTGAGCTTCCCGTACATAATGCTCGCGGAGGCCTCGCCGCCCAGGAAGGAACGGGGCTCGTTCGTATTCGCGGTCGCCCCACGCGTGGCTTCGAACGTCAGCAAAGCCTGCGAGGGCGCGACGCGTGCTTTCCAGCCGAAAACCCGTACGCCCAGGAACTCCGTGAAGTGATATCCGAGAGACGCTCCGGTACTCTGAACGCTGAGAAAGGGATCAGACCCGATCAACCCGAAATAGCCCCCCGCCTCGACTTTGCCGGCTTTCGTGTAAAGCCGGTTTTGAACGACCCCCAACTCTGAATCATCACCTCGGGCCCAGTACTTCTCCTTGATGGCGTTGACCTGAACGCGTTCATTGTCTTCGGACTTGGCCCCCGCGGCCGCCGAAGAGACAGTCGCGAGGAGCGTCAGGGCGAAGAGCGCGAAGAAACCTGCATTGATAGTTCTCAAATCAGCCTCCCAAAGTTTTGAATATGAATGGATAAGTTACACCGACGTCGATCCCGCCCTTCGTGTGCGGAAATCTCCAAGCGACGAGCCGTCTCACGATGCAGTCATCGAGGTTCGAGCCGGTTACCGTCGAATTTCGAACGGCCGCCGTTTTCACGCGGCCGGAGCCATTGATCGTGAAGCCGAGAACGAGCTTTCCCTCGAGATCAGGATCATGAATGATCGAGGATTCGTAACAGTAGCGAATCTCACTCAGATGGCGGTGGATCACCTTGCCCACCTCATCCTTCGTCAGACCCTCCTCGACCGAAGACCCCGTGGTATCCATCGCGACGAGCGAACGGCCTTGTCCTTGAATACCGACGTGCTCTCCACGACCGTAGCCGACGCCTTTGCCGTCACCCTGACCGTCACCGCCGATCGCGCCGATATGGGTGCCGCGCCCCGTACCCGGACCGGTGATCGGCGCGACCGAGTGAAGTGCCGGCGAACTGGAATTGAAAAGTCGGCGCGCGCTCGCCGATTTATCGACGCCGGGCCCGTACTCCGATTTGGCCAGGAGCTGTGTCATCCCGCCGCGAAAGAGTCCTTTCATCGCGGACTGCAGCTTATCGCCTTGAAAGGCGGAGGCGACGGCCGTGGGCTGTTTTGCTGACGGCGCCTTTTTGGGGGATCCGGCCCCGCTCGAGGCGGCCGCGACCCTGAACCGAATCGGATTGCTAAGCGCGACTTCCTGAACGGGAATCGGTTCCTCGGGCACGGCAATATCGCTCCGTGGCCAAAGAATACTGACAAACAGAAAGGCCGCCATGAAAGAACCGACCGCGCGAAGGCTTCGTTTGAATTCCAGCCAGTCCGGATCGCTCTTTTCAGAGACCGCGAGAGGAACTTCTTCCGGCGAGTTGAAACTCCAGTCGTAGGCACCGATCCGGACGGTGACATGAGGCAGCTCCTCGAAGCTGACCACGATCGTTTCAAGCGGTTTCAATTCATGAACGGCTCTCGAAGTACACAGCCGGATCGATTCGGACGCGAGCGCGGTCAACCGGTATCCCCCGTCAGCTGACTTCAGCGAAAAAACGGGAATATCGTCGATATTTCCAACATACGCCGCTCCGAGCCGGGTCGAGTTGAACGTCCAGCCCCGTGACCGCTCATAGACGCGGAGCGCTCCCGCTGTTCCGCTTGGTCCGGAAACATAGGCCGGGCGAACGGAATGCCGGTTTCGCAGAACGACCGAGGCACCCTCGATATCGAGCCGGGCTCCCGCTTCGAGATCCGCTTTCTTGAAAAGGTATTCCCGGCTTCCGGTCAGCTGACGAAGCCGAACCCCCTCTTCGGACCGCTCCAGCTTCCAGTTGCGACCACGCCCAAGCAATAACGGCTTACCGCCGGCCCAGATCTTCTGCCGGGTGCCGTTTCGAGTGAAAATCGACAGGACAATGGATTTCTCCGTTTTCGGGTTCATGGCGAATACCTCATTTCACGAAGGGTTTGCTTTGTTTCCTGTTTGAAGCCCGTCCGGCTTCGATAAAGGTGTGCCCGGTTGCGGCGACGCTCCTTTTCGGCGATTTCAGTGAGGTGATCGAGCGGCCGTCCATTAATTCCTTCAACAAGCTCATCGTCAAATTCGATCACTTTGCTTCTTCGCGGAATACCGAAGGCGGTTGCCGTGACAAAAAGTTCCACCAGGACCAGGACTATAAGGAATCTGGTTTTCATGTCGTTCATCCTCCACCTCCAGCCGCCGATCCGGTCCCTCCGGGGGCCCATCCAAGATTCGCGACGGACTCTCCGTCTTTGCGCAATTCCTCCATGAGCTTGTCGGCTCGCTCCCGTGCCAGGCTGCTCTGGTAATGTCCGAGCAACAGCCGGTTGACGTTCTTGCGAGTCCGATCGCTCAATTCATGACGGGTACTCGCCAACTCGGCCAAGGCTTCGGCTTGAGCGCCGATTCCGGCCAAGGTGTACGCGCGGAGCAAGCCAAGGGTCCCGGGCTGAAGAACCTTCTTCTCCCTGGCGTACTGAAGAAGATATGTCGCTTCAGCCCAGCGTTTCTGCCGCGCGGAACGGTACCACTCGGCTTGCACGCATTTCGCCAGGTCGTCGCAATCCGTCTCCTTCGCGGCCCATTCCCCGTCGGGGTTGATCGAGCCGAGACGGCTCGGATCGAGCGGCTCAGGAGCCGGAACTGGATTCTTCGGCAAGAGAGTCGCCAATCTCTTGGGATCGGCGTGCAGATAAGGCTGGGCAATCGCGTCGAACGCCTCCGCCTCGATCGCGCCCGTGGAGGCGAGCTGAAACGCCTTACCTCTCAACAGATCGGCCTTCTTCGCGAACGGTTCGGCAATCGCCGGGTTCGCTCCGCGAAGCGAGCTCAGACTTCGCGCAGAATCAGCGTAAATATCAGCAAGCTCGTTGCTCACCGTGGCGCGGATCCGAATCCAGGGCAGTTTGGCCGCTTCCATCGCGGCATTCTCGATTTCCCGGAGCGCTTCGAGCCGGCGGACAATATAGGCCTCTCGTGCATGGAGCGGCGCAACCGACCTGATATTCTGGCGATTCAGCGCGATGGCCCGGGGGATACTCACGATCACTGATGGAAGGATCTGGGTTCTCGTCAGTGCGTCGAGATCCTGGAAATGCCGCGTGAGAATCCGAATCGCGACGTGCCGGTCCCTGAACGCAAGATGCCGAGCCCCTTCCAGCGCCAGCGCGGCCCAAATCGCGCGCAACTCCTCCGGTCCTCTTCGAGCCCGGGCGAAAGCCTTCGCCGTGAATTCCGGTCCTTTGGCAGCGCTCTGAAAAAGATCCAAGGTTCGATAGCGCTCGCATTCCATCGAAAGATCATCGGCGCAGACGTTTTGATCTTTCAGAACCGACCGAAGCTGGCCTTGATCACCGGAAATCCAGGCAAAGGTCACGACCTTGCGCCGAAGCGCTTTGCGCTGTCCCCCTCCGATCTTGACGAGCTCCGGTTTTTGCGAAAGGTACTGGCGATAGGTTCTGCCGGCCGCCGCATAGTTCAACTGTTCTTCATGGATTGAGCCTTCGGCCAGTAATGCTGAAGCCGCGGCCTCGCTCCCGGGAGCCGAGCGCATGAGCTGGCCGAAATAGCCCAGAGCCTTTTTGCGTTCTCTCGCGGAAAGCGCCGCATGTCCCGCGATGGCCAGGCAATCGGCCTTTCGCTTACTCTCCGGGTATTCGGAAAGGAACTGCTCCGCCTTTTGGATGGCCGAGGCATATTCTCCCGCCTTGTAACTCGACTCAAGCGATTTGAATCTCGCGTTTGACGCAAGCTCGTAGAGCCGAATGGCGAACGGGGAACCCTTCCATTCCTTTACGGCCAGGAACTCGCTCGCGAGCTCGTGGAGTCTTTCCCACTCGGCGCTCGCGACATAGGTGTCAACGACGAGCGTGGCGGACGGGGAAGCATACTTCGACTTGGGATACTTCAGGGCGAAGTCCTGAAGACGCTGCAGAGCATCGCGCAAATCCCCGTGCGCATAGATGCAACGGTTAGCCTCGAAGTAGAAATTATCGATCGCCTCGACGCTCTTGCCGGTTTTTTCGATATGAGTCGCGATCCAACCGATCCATTCCGAAAGCTGGCTGTCGAGCTCCTTCGCATCAGCGTCCTTGAGGGACCGGGCTTTCAGATCACCGGGAACGAGATGGCGTTTGCGAAGGAGTTCGTAGCGGCTCGCGATCGCGCGCAAGCTCGCGGTTTGAACATTGACCGGATCCTTCGGATTGACCGCACGCCAGGCGCCATGCTCCACGACCCAACGGTAATGAGTGGTGGCCTGTTCGAACTGGCCGATTTCGAAATAGCTTTCGGCGAGATTAAAATGAACTTTCGGAATCCGGGGGTCCTTCTCATCGACAATTTGCACGAACGAATCATAGATCCCGGCGAGCGCCTTCGTCAGCACGGCCACTCCGTCAGCGTCCTTGTTCCGGGTGATCAGGACTTGCAGCTGATGCGCGGCTTCCAAGATGAGCTTTTCCGCTCGGGCGACAACCTCGGGAGCCGTTTTGCGGTTTCGATAGGCGACCAAATCCTTGGCGGTCTGAACGAGTCCCAGGTACTGTCGTTTGTTCAGCTGATCCTCGTAGGTGATCACGACGACTTCAAAGCTCTCGGGCCGCTTACCTTCTTCACGCAGGAGGAGATTCTTCCATTCGGCGAGTTCCTCGGCGTGCCCATGGGCGCGTAGCAGTTTCGCGTAGCGCACCATGATCTTGCCGAAAAATTCGCCCGAGTCGAGCCGCTTCAGATACGAATAGGCATCATTGACGCTGAAATTCGCCAACTTCTGCTCATAACCCGCCATGAAAAAGAGAGCCGCGTCGTGAACCGCGTTTTCCCGAAGTGCTTCATCCGACCGGGACTGTTTGTTCTCGGAATAGTACCGGATATTCCTCTCGATGTAAGACAATGCCCTCGGCACATCCTTCAGGTTGTACTGGCACCACGCCTGACGGTAAAGCGCATGCGGATACCGGGCATCCTCCGGATGGCGTTCAAGGGGCTTGAGATATTCCGAAGCGGCCCGCCAGTTGTTCTTGCTCATCGCGATTTCGGCGAGGGCCATGTATGCCGGGATCACGTCGTCTGACTTCGGATAAGAACGTACCAAGTGAAGGTAGTCCGCACTCGCCGCCTCAACATTTCCGGACTCGGCATTGGACCTCGCGCGCAGGTAGTAAGCACGTGGAATGTCCGGATGCTTCGGAAACCTCTGGATCAGTTCGGTCAGCGTCCGGCTCGAATCGGCATAATGCTTTCGATACGTTCCCCTTCCTTGTTTCGCCTCTTTGCGCTTTGTGATCACCCCAAAGGCGATTCTGAATTCCATCGACCCCGCCTGCCGCTGAGCTTCACCCAGCTTGAAAAGCAACAGCGGCTCCCGATCCGTGGAACGATGCTTGCGAAGCAGCCCCTGAAGCTTCCGAATGGCGTTGATCTGGGAGTCAAGTGCGGCCTGGTCGACCCGTCTTTCGTGAACCTCGACCGCGGAGAACTTCGGGTCAATATCGTCCGTGTCCACGGTCCTTTTCGGGGCCGACTCGGCTCCCGTGGGCAGACAGGTCATCAACGTGCCGCTGACGATGAATACGATGATCCAATGATATTTGAGCAAGGGATACCTTTCGTTGGCTAATTCGGGTTAACGACCGCTAGTTTGAAATCCGTGTAACCAGTCACCGCCGCCGATGCCAGGACCGCCTTGATCGTGGAATAGGGCGCCCGCTGGTCAGCTACGACGATGACTTGAGAGCCAGTTTTCTCCTGTTTCTTGCGTTGAAGGGACGAGACCAGCGCTTTCGACGCTCCGTTCGCGCTCAAATCCTCGGATTTGAACTTGTAATCTTGAATCCCGGCAATCGCGACCTCGCCATCGATTCGCACGGTTTTTTCGCCGATTTCGAGTTTCAAGCCCTCCACCGGCGCCGATCCCGTCAATGCCCGCGGAATGATGAGTCCCGGAGACGGGGTGACATCGATCGCGCCGCTTCCGTAGCTTTTAAGAAGGAACACGAGAATGATCATGAAGATATCCGCCATCGACGTAATCTGCAGAGTCATTTGCGTGTTGAGTAACGGCTTTTTTACGAAGGACTTTCGCATACGGGTCTCCTATTCCTAAAAACCATCCAGCGCGACGCCGGGAACGGTCCTGCGGATCACCTCGATCGAGCTGACAACGTCTTTATAAGCAACCGTGTTGTCAGCGACTAATCGGGCTTGCTTAAGGCCCGGCCAATTCTTTTTGACCTCATCGAGTCTTCGCGAAAGCTCGGCGTCATCCCGCCTTCCACCAGGAAGCGCCGGAACAATGAAGCCACGCGTTTCCTTTCCGCTTAACTCCATGCCGATCGCGCCATTCGCCGCCAGATCAACCCTCAATCTCACATCGCCGTTTGAAGCCTCGGTCGGCGTCCGCCCGCCGGCTGCCATCGTCGCCTCTAGAATTCCGATGGACGCGAAGGCGGTTGAAATCATGACGAACGCGATCAACACCACGAAACAGTCGATGATGGGAGCGAGATTCAGATCAAAATCCTGGCTCAGAGGGGACCTGCTTCCCAAACGGGCAAGCGGATCCCCGGATCCGTCGAACGCGCTCATACGCTGCGCTCCAGAACGCTCACGGTTTCGTTCTCGAGAATGTAGAAACGCTGTTTCAAGAGATCGAGCGCTCTCATCGCGGCACGATCGACTTCCGCGACGATCTTGTTGCTCCGATTGATAAGGAAGCTGAACGCCACCATGCTCGGAATCGCGACTCCGAGGCCCATCATCGTCGCGTTCATCGCCGTCGAGATTCCGGCGGCAAGAAGGGCCGACTTCTGCTGCGGATCAGCGTACCCGACGGCTCCGAAAGAGTGAATCAGCCCCGCGATGGTCCCGAACAACCCAAGCAACGTCGCGACGTTCGCGATCGTTGCAAGAAACGACGTTCGTCCCTGGATCGCTTCCGTCGCCTTTCCCACGACAATTCCAAGGCCGCTTTCAATCAGGTTCTCGGGCTGATGCGCGCGCAGGAGTGCCTGCTTCGTCACCTCGGCGGCGGGTTTTCCCTCGAATCGGTCACAGATCGCAACCGCTTCGGCGATCTTGCCGGTAAGCACGAGATCACTCACCCGCGAGAAAAAGACTTCCGAGTTTTGCATCGGATAATACTTCAGCAAAGCTCTCGACCGCTCGATGATGATCACCGCCGCAAATGCGCCCGCGGCGATGATCGGCGATACGTGCCACCAGTTCGTCCTGACGAATTCAAAAAAGTTACCCATTACAGTTTCCTTCCTTCCTTTTCAGTAGACCGTTTTCGGTTGGTAATTGACCATGATCTGGTCCGTAGAAGACAGGCTGAGAACAAAATCCATGTCATTGATGTAAAGCGTGTTCCCGGAAATCGAATAGCTCTCCGAAGGAACGATCGTGCGCGTCGCGTCCGCATGAATGATCGTCACGATCATGTCTTCGGTGCTGGTCGGCTCGCGGGAAAGCGCGAACTCACTCTTGCGTTGAACGATCGCTCGTCCAACCTGATCGAGAATAGAGCCATAATCATCTTCGGCGATGTTCAAGGCGAATGAGCCATTGCCGACGAGGTCGGCCAGCTCAAGATACCGGTCACCGCGATCAACCGCGACGTCGCCGGCGTTCCCCGCCGCCTTGTCTCCGGGTGCACGCATCGCTTGCAGTTCCTGCAGCGCCGCTCCCGTCAGGGGAACGATCGGAATCACGAGGTAGTTCGACTTCTTTTCCATGAAACGATCGAGCTTGGTGAAAAAACCTTCCAGCTCGGCCTTCACTCCATCGACCGGGATCAACTCCTGCGAATCGGGGCAGGTCGAGAGCTTGTAAGTGTAGCCATCAACATTTTTTACCGGGCAGTTCGAGGAGAAACCCGTATATGGAGAGAACCCTTTCGGAATCGTGCTTGAAATCCGCAGGCTCTGATCGTCCTCGTCCGTCAGGAAGATCAGAACACGTTGCGATCCCGGACGGAAGAACGCGGTATTTGACCTCTCGTTGTCCGTGAGAAATTGCAAAAGTGACTGCAGTCCCCGTTCAGAGCCGGCTCCGGATGTTCCCACGCTCGCGTTGATCATGAAGTCGGGGACGAGAGTCCGCGACGAATCCTGCGTGGAGAGGATCGGCTTACCCGAATGAATCGTGTCGTTTTCGACGGTATTCACGCATTGTGTGATCGCGGATTCTCCCCCGCCTGGATTCAGGCACCCGGACGGCCCGGTGTACCGGGTCTGATCGTCTCGAACGCGGCATTGCGCGGTTCCATGAAAGAAATACGGATGCTGCTCAGTGCACAAGGCGGCGATCGGGCCGTCGTGAACTCCGGAAAGAAGTCGCGCGTAATCGGGGCCCCATGCGGGAACTTGCGCGCCCCAGGTGATACCTCGTTTGAATTCTCCGGTTTCGAGATTAACCAGATTCGGGTCCCACGGCGGATTCACGAAAGTACTCAGGCGGGACAGCACATAGGGCGACGTCCAATTCGTGGTCCCGTCGATGGTCGTCTTCAGGTATTCGCGAAAAGCCGGATGGGCCATATAGCTGTCCGTCGTGATCACCGCGACCCGAATATCCCAGTTCGGCCGCAGGTACTTCTCCGCGAAAGATGCGAAGCCTCGTCGCAATCTATCCTGCGAGACGTCCATGCTTGCCGAGTTATCAACGATATACAGCAGGTCGACCTTGGTGTTGATCTCACGCGCGACCGCAAAACTCTCGAGTTGCTGGGTGAGACGAAAGGAATTGGGTTTCTGCTGCGTGCAGCCCCAGGACCAAAGGGCGCAGCTCATGAGTATCGTCCAGGAAATCCGGTTCATCTTCATTCCCCTTTCTCTCATCGGGAACTTGCCAGTAAAGTCGTGCTCGCCACGCTGGCGCCGCAACCCTGACTGCGGGAAGTATTCTGCCAATCCTTAAAGAGCACCAAACCATGCTGAATGCTGATCTGATCCCCTAACTCGGCTTCAAGACCTGCGGTCGGATCAGGATCTTCGGCAGGATCACTTGGATCCCATTTCGCGAGTGCCTGAGGAATCACCTTTTCGCGTTTGAGCGAAGCACCGATCGCTTCCAGAAAGCCATCGCGGGGCGGAGTACAGTCGTTGTAACAGAGCGCCTTTCCGAGGCAGTACCGGACACTGATAGACGATTCCGGCCCCGCGAGCGGACCAAACACGATGCCTTTCGAACCGCGCTCGAAATGCGTCGGCACGCCATCCACTCGCAAACACACCGACTTCCAATTTATGTGAGCGACTTCCTTTGCCGTCCCGAGCTCAACGAAATTGCGATGCTTTTCGCAATTCTCCCGATCACGATGCCCCGGCAAAGCCTTATGTTGAAAGCGCGCGACCAGGCATCCCGACCGCGGCACCACGCTTTCGTTGGGCGAGGTGGCAGGAGTCTTCGCCGGTCCTTGAGGCTCCGGCTCCGAAGTGCCGTTCTCCACCAGGATGGGGGCACCCGCGGCCGGAACCTGCGGCTCCGAATCCTGATCCTGAACCGCGGCTTTTTCCGCATCCAACGCCGCCGGGTCCTGCCGCTCGTCACTGAACTTGTCGCCCCTGTTGGCCATGTTGAAAACCAAGTTCGCGACGAAGATCACGACGGCGATCGCGATCGTCAAAGACCAGGTTCTGAATCCAAGAATCCAAGCTGAATCTTTTTTCATGAATCTCGCTCCGCAGCAGTTAGGCGATCACGCCGAAATCGGCGAGCACGAAAGAATCCATGTCATCCGCGGAGTCATCGTGAGCTCCCGCCGCCGAGGCAAAGCACTCTGCGAAACGGTAGAGATCCTTTCGCCGGCACCGGTCACAATAACGGGTATAAATCGATTTTCTGCGATACTTGCTCAAGCACAGATTGCAGATCGAACCCATGCTGGTCCTGTTTACCTGTCTCATTCTTCCTCCTCCTTGAGTTGTCTTGAGTTGCCTCGAATTCAAATTTCCGAACAAGGAAGCTTAGAGCAACCCGCGTGCCACTACCGGTCGCGATCCATCGAATGCATGATTCTGAGCCTGAAAACAGCTCAATTCCGAAAAAATTGTTTGAGTGCCTCGCCCGCGACGGACCTCAGTCGCGCGTGAGTGTACTGATTTTGCGTACTGAATTCAGAACACCTGTACGTACTGAGTGAGCCGAAATGTACCAAGATCGCTACATCCGGTATTCAGTTCGACGGTACACGTCTTGCTCTGATCGAGTGCTGGATGAAGTTTCAAACGTTTCGGCCCATGAGTCTCGGGATCACTCTTCTCGCAACGGGCGCTGCCGCGGAAACGGAACTGAGCCTGGATACGAGTGCCGGATATTTCGAAACGCCGGGTCTGGAAGTCTCGACACGGTTTCGAGAGGACATTTTGGAAAGCGAACAGCACGGCCTCGACGTTCTTTTGAACGCCTCGTTCTCCACTGGCTTTGTCGCCCGGTCGGGAACCTCGCAAATCTATTCAGCCACTGCGTGCTTCTACAGAGGTAATGATAACTGGCTCGTTTCAGCTGAGCCGTACATCGGCTATGAGGTGAACGATTTCAGCCCCACACTCGCCTGGCCGGGCGCGCGACTCGGACTGGAATACGCGGCCCTGGCAAACAGTTACGGAATCCAATATTCGAGGGAACAATGGCTTCCGCTTTCAGACGAGTTCGAGCTCTGGCTGGGCACCAACCACGAACTCCGGGTTTATTGGAGCGCCACCCGAAGGAACCCTCAATGGCAGCTCGGTATCGTCACACGGCGAAGTGTCAACTCCTCCGCGACTCAGCTCGGTCCGGAAGCCCACGCGATCATGCGGATCGGCCCGCGCTGGGAAGTCGAACTATACGCGAATGTCGCCGTACGGAGGGGATCGAGTGATGACTTTCCGCGGGACGGCAGCTCCGGGTTCGGCACACGCGTGAATTGGTCCAACCGCCCCGATCTGAAGTTCCATATTGGGATATCTGAAGCGACCGACGGCCTGACCCAGGCCTGGATGACGGCTGGAGGCGTATCCTGGTCGGCACTATAGAGACGAATACTAAACACGAAAATAATGAATGGAGGAATGACCGAATGAAATTGATTTTTACCGCGCTTATCGCAGTCGTTACCATGGCAGGAGCCTTCTCCGGTTGTGGCAAGTCGAATGACGAAGTGATCACGATGTCGGAAATGGCCGCGGCGACCGTATCCGGCAACGTAAACTCCGGCTCCGTCGGGACATTGTCCCTGAATCTGAAGAATGGCGTCCTGCTCGATTGGTGGTTCCCTATCAACACGGCGTATGCGGCACACGGTTGTCCCAGGCCAAGCACCGCGGTGGATGGCCTCGACTGCTCGGTCGACGGCTCGGGAAAGACGATGACCCTGGCTTATAATTCCTGCAACTTCGGGAATAATTCGGCGGTCTGGGACGGGACTGAAATTCTCGCGTCCAGCGCCGCTGTTTCATGCGGTCAATTCCCTTCAGAAAGTCCAGGCGCGACCTTGGCCCGGACTTTCGGGCCGGGGACAACGCGGACCGTGGGCAACAGCGTCCATGTTTCGTCAATCGATACGACGACTCCGAGCGGATATGAAACTCCCGTTTCCGGAGGCTCTCTCATTACCTATGATGCCAACGGCAAAAAACTCGAGATCAAGGGCGTTCATGTTCTCTCGCGGAAGATATTCCGGGGGAATGGCAATACTGATCGGGTCGAAACCGAGGCAGATCACACGCTGAGCACCTCAACCGGCAGTCCGCTGGACGTTCGCTTGAACAACGGCGTTCGAACCGTGAATGGAACCGTTAAAGTACAGCACAATGTCGAAAAATACACCGGTACCGCCGTTTTCGAGAATGTCATCTACTCCTCCCCCGATTGCTGTCTGCCCCAATCGGGGACGATCACAACCACACTCTCCGGCAGTCGTTCCGGAACCGAGACGCTCACGTTCTCCGCCTCGGACTGCGGTTCCGCCAAACTTGAGAATGAGAAAGGAGAAATGAAGGATCTCCTGTTGAGCCGTTGCTTTTGAAAACCAATAATGAGGTGATCATGAGAACTCTGATCTTCATGCTTTCCATATTTCTGGGAATAGGTTCTTCCCTCTCCGCGTTTGCGGTGAAGGGCGGGTCTAAGCCGGACAATTTTGGGAAAATCGTTTCAAGCGAAGCCAAGGTATTCCGAACAGAACCCGTTCCGGGATACCGGAATTTCGGGCAGTGGGTAAGCAGCCAACGCCGACATCAGCCGAATCGAACTCGCAACGTTCCGACGAACGATCCAACGGGTTCGCCGGTGGTGCCCACGGCTCCGGTTCCTCCGATTGAACAACCGACCGGATTTTCTCCTGGCGGAAGCAATGGGACATAATTAGTGGATGTAACCTTGCGAACTTCGGCGGCGGCGGTTTCAAGCCGTCGCCGCCCTTTTGAGTACTTGCCGATCGCTTCGTTTCACGAGATTTGCATTCCAAAGCGGGCATGACACCTGATCTTGACCGCCGGTTCTGGATCGTTCTCGTCAATAAATCATTAGCGCTCGTTTACCAAAAGTACTCGGCCGGTAAAGAAATCCGGCTCATCGAGCGGATAGAACACCCCGAAGGTCGCCTGAAGCGGCACGAAATCGATAGCGACAAACCGGGGAGATCCTTCGGCCCGAGTATGGTCAGGCGACACGCCTATGATAACGCCATCAATGCCGTGGACCACAAAGCTCAGCAATTCATGAGCGAGATCGCCTCGCTTCTCGACCACGGCAGATCAGAGGATCGCTATGACTGGCTTGTGATTGTCGCGAACTCTCGAATGCATGGCCTCTTGAAAAAGGAACTGAAGAAACCCATTCTCAATCGAATCGCGAAAACCGTTTCCCGGGATTTCAACTATGTGAACGAACACGAAATTCCGGCTCATCTTCAGGAATACCTGAGAGAACTCGAACGCGCTCCCCTACTGCGAAAGGCGGGTTAGCATGGCGACACGGGTGAATAGAGCGGCTACTGCCAGCAACAAAAAGGGGGGAAAGGCGCGGAAACGAAACCAGAGCGCCCGCCTTTATGACTCGCATGACACGCTCGACTCGGATGAAAACCAGGAAGCCTTCGATTCCGGCACTCACGAAACCATGGCGCGCAATCGTAACGCTTCGGCAGGCGTTCCGACTGAAGAGAACGCCACCGGTGTGCCGGAAGCTCGGGATTTCTCGATTGGACGGAACGATCGATCCCGACCCGAACAGATCGCCAATTCTCCACGGCTTTCATTGGACTCGGCTTCCCTAGGTTCGCATCGGGAACTTCCGGTAAAGCATACGGCCGACGGAGAGAACAGTTCGCCTCCGCTCTCCTGGAGTGGCATCCCTCCCTATACCGAGGAACTCGTCTTGCTCTGTATCGATCTGGATTCTGAAAACACCCCTTATATCCATTGGCTCGTTTACCGGATCCCGGCGAGCTCGCGCGGACTCCCGCCAGGCATACCGGGCGGGGACGAAATTCCGCAAGTCCTGGGCGCTCTTCAGGGCCTGAACTCCGCAGGGACGCTCGGCTACGTGGGACCGAAGCCTCCGTACGATGTCGGCTGGCATCACTACTCCTTCAGGCTTTACGCGCTCGACCAGGCGCTTAATGGCCTCAGACCGGGGATGTCGTGGGAGGAGATATCGAAGCTGATGGCGGGCCACATCCTTCAAAAAGCCGAGTTACTGACTCGCTTTCGGCGGACGCTGGCCTACGCGGCATAGGAGAAGTCATGGCACTGAAAAAGGCAAAATTTTTCCCGAAACTCGCCGGTTCATCTTCGATCAGCCCCCGGACGAAGGAAACGATGACCTCCGTCGGAAAGCGTAAAGTGAAAACCGCTCATAGACTGAAGGAAGGACGCTCGACATTGAGCACTGGACGGAGCAATGTTCGGAGCACCGGACGCGGCGGGCGCAGGAGATCGCGACTAGGCTAATCGATAAGGGTGGCAGGCATAAAGGGCTGAGACGCGAGCTTTCCCTGCCAAACGGCTCCGATGGGTGACCGATAAAGGATTCGGTATCTTTGCAGCCGATCGCTCGCTCCGATCTCGGCCTTCTGACCACCGGCTCCCGGAACATGCCAGCGCGACTCCGCGAGATCGATCTCGATGTCCTTTCGCTCTGATGGAGCCAAGAGATGAACGTCTTCGGGTCCGGTCTTGCATTCGCCCGGCGGGCCGAATACTTTTTCGCCGTCGTAGCGAATAGCCACGAGTCGCAATGAGCAAAGATCTGGCGGAATGACGAGTGCCCGCGGTTCACTGCCGACATTGACGATGGAGAATCGGAGTTTCGGGCTCAGTCTTCCCGAACGAACGGTGTTACTTTCGACAGGTCGCCCGGCGGAAACGGGCGCAGCACTCTCCAAAATCTTGAGTTCCGTGGCAAACGGACCCCAGCGATGTCCACGAAGCACCGCCGTCCCGTTTTTCCCCAGCGCGACTTCAACTTCAAGAGAATGCCGGATCGGACCGGGGGACATCTTCTCCTCAATCGTCTTTCCGCGGCCCTGCTGAACGTAGTAAGACTCGATTCCATAGAGGACGTTCATCTCGTTAAAACCGTGCCGCAAACCCCAAGGATGGCTGATTCGTCCCGCGATAAAGAGGCCGTTCTCCGGCTTCTTCTTTGCAATACGAACGACTTCAGCCACGCCCTCCGGATTCTGCGCAAGAACGGCATAGATCCGGGTACCCTTTTTCACAGGTTCTGATCCGAAGGCTTCGTGCGCGGATTCCTTGTTCACCTGCGAGAACTCGTAATTGAGCCTGACGTAGTCGCCACGAAAATAGTCCCGCGGGTCAACCGGCAAGGTCTGAAGAAAAACAATTCTCCCCGTCTCCCGGATATATTCCCGCTCCGCGGCCATGCCGAGAAGAACCGCGATTTGCAATCCGATGGCAGATGCAATCCAGAGTTTTTTCATTTCAGCACCTCCGAGACCGCTTTTTTCCGACTCGAATAGACTGAACCGGTTATGAAGAACCCCGCGCCCGTCAGCAGGAACACCAAAGAGCGCACGAGAAGACTCCCGAACAAATCCGTGTACCTGACGGCCACCAGAAGTCCAAAGACAATGCAGCCCTGAAAAACCGCCGAAAACCGAACCTCACGACACCCGAACCGGAACAGCAGAACGGACTGCGCGAGAATAGAAAGATTATACAAAGCCGCCGATTCCCAACCACGAAGCTGCGTCACCCCCAGGCTCTGCAAAAGATAGAACACTCCGACCGGCAAGACCACCCAAAGATCCGGCCTGACCTCGCGCGTCTTTCCATCACGGCTCAAAAAGTAGAGCACGAGGCCCCACATCATTAAAAAACCGATCGCCCCTGTAATAAAGTAGGGATGCGAACGGAGTTGCGCTGCCTGCTCCAGCCGCGCCGCGCTCGAGTGATCATGCCCGGCGAAGCTCAGAACAAAAACCGTGAGCAGAAACGCGAACTGGCTCCAAAACCAGAAGGACCTCCCCGATTCCCGCAGCTGACCCCAATGTTCGAGGAGGATACCCAAACCGATCAGACTCCCTGAAAGCAGAAGCATCGCTGAATAGGCGATGCCATACGGAACAAAGCTTCCCGACCAAAATACCAGAAGCAGGGAAATCGGAATGAGATTGCCCAGAACACGCGAACTGAACTTCTTCATTACCGGGAAAACGCCCGCAATCAGGAGCGGCGCCCAGAGCAACTGGTTGCCGAAGCCAATGGCTTCGGAACCGGTCCAGAGAACCGTCAGGATGCAGACGACCATTCCTTGCACGGCCGAGGGCAAGGCCCAGGCCAGAAAGAGCGCTCCCAATGCCCAGATCATGAACCCGTTCGGGTAGTGGTCGTTGATATGGTAGATCTGGGCAACCAGCCAGACCCCCGCGCCAAAGAGCATCGTCCCGAGAAGATGAAGACCTTCAGCGAGCTGAGGACGCCCTCTCCTGACGAGAATCGCCCCGAGATGCGTGGCCAGCACCGAGCCGATCACAATCGCGAGCTTGACGAACCGGTCGAGGTTTTCCCAGTTGTACGCGAAGAACAGAATCACCCCAAGACCAAGGAGAATCGCGCCGATTCCGATGAAAACAAGCCGCCCCCAGTCGACTCCTTCGGGGACAGGGTAGCGCGCGCGAAGCTTCTCGACCTGCTCCCGCTGCAGAAGTCCCTCGCGTTCGAGATCCCGAAGTTCCTGATGAAGCCATTCAACGTGATTCATGATCAGCGCGCCCGTTTCGAGGAACGTTGAGCCAGGCTTCTCATTTTGGGGAATTCAGTCCCGGAAATCTCAGCTTTGCGCGGTGTCCCCGTCCGGGCCATCTCATCCATTTGCGCGACTCGCTCCCGCGAAGGCGGATGAGTACTCAGCGCGTCCGTAAGCGCTGAAATTGGCCCGCCCGCCTTGCCCCGGGCTTGCTCAAGTTTGTAAAGCTTGCTGTAAAAAAGGCCGACGTGATCCTTCGAATAGCCTCCCTGAACCGCGACATTGAAGCCGATCCGGTCCGCTTCCATTTCATCTTCCCGGGAGTTCGCCATGAAAGCGAACTTCTGAACAAGCAGGCCGCCCGCGGCCCCCGCGCCCGCGCCGATCGCGGCCGCTTTCGCGAGGCAGGCCGAATCACCTTTACACGCGAGCTTCCCGATTCCGAATCCCGCAGCCGCTCCGAGAAGACCGCCGCCGACACCATAGAGCAGCGACTTCGACTCCTCCTTTTTCGCCTGATACATCCGTTCAGCCGTATGGCGGGCCACGACGTGGCCGATCTCATGACCGATCACTCCGGCAAGTTCGGCCTCCGAATCGGCCATCGCAATGAGGGGCGCTGTCACGAAGATCGTTCCAGCCGGAAGGGCAAATGCATTGACGTAATCCACGTCAACGACGGCGAAGGTATAATGATACGGTTTCCCCTCCAGGTGATTCGCCGTGACGAGCTGAGTGCCTATTTTGCGGACGTAAGCCTGAAGCTCAGGGTTTTGAACCGGAGGATATTCCTTCATCATCTGGGGGAGAACCTCCTGGGTCATTTTGGCTTCTTCGGCCGGCGTAAGCGCGGCCTCCTGGCCGGTATTGTCGCCTTCGCGCATCCGCGTGCGATTCGTGGCGCAAGCCGAGAGAATAGAACTGGTGAGCAGGATGATCGTGAGATGGGTCAATGATTTCATGAATGAGTCTCCGGCATTGATTTTAGCTGAAAACCCCGATGGCGCCAGCCCAAAGACTGCAATCAAAAGAGCTCCCGTTCCCATAAATCACAGAGCAAACGCTCACTTACGCGTTCCTGGACAAGATTACCATCAGAACGTGCCGACGCCCTTTTGGTGCGCTACAATTAAGATGATGAATCATCGGGCGGCCATTATCCTCACTCTGCCGGTTCTTATTCTATTCGCCTTGTTCTGCCCGCGATCTGAATGCGCGCCATTCAAAAACAAATTCCCGGACTGCGATATTCCGCTCGACCTGCGCGAGCCCGGGCAGTCGATGCACGGGATGCCCATCTTCGATCAACGAGGTCTTGGAAATGGCGTCTGCTATCTCGTCGCCGCCGTCCAGGCCGCCGAAGCCGTCCGTCGGGCGCGGTTGAACGGCGATCCTCGCCAACGGATTTCAGCGAGCTCGGCCTTGGCTGAACTCTCCACTCGAGAACCTTTATACCGCCACGAACTCAATCCATATTTTACCAAAGGATCGGGATATTTCTGCGATGCCATGGACCACCTCAGATCGCATGGCGCTTGCGACAGCAGCAAAATGCCGTTTTCAGACCCGCTTCTGGGAGATACCGGCCGAAACGCCGAGGACAAAGCCGCTGTCGAACGAATCCAGAACACTTACCGAACGAGCGAGGAATATAAGGCGACGGCCAGAACTCTCGCCGAGATTCTTTCGTCGGAACAAGTGCGATACGATGAAGTCGATGATCTTCAAAAACGCAAACAAGAGCTCCTCAACCGCCTCTGCCCGAAGTGCGTGATTTCCAATACTGTCGAAAGCCAGATACCGCCTGAAATAAAAAAGGCCACCGAAGCCCTTCTTCACTATCTCCATGAACTCGACTCGCAGGAATTCACCATGAAAATGGCCCTGGAGTCTAACCCGATCCTCTCGGCCTGCAAGAAACCTGAAAATCGGCTCTCCCTTCGCAAACTGCCGGAATGCAAAATGGAACCGTTTCTCTACGAAATAGGTGCGTTCGTGAAAGAACAGTTGAGCGAACCGAAACCCGTTCCCGTCCCCTTGACGATCTGCTTCGCGCTGCTCCGTTTTAATTCGAACCAGTCCATTCGCCAGCTGAGCGATATCGCGCTGTATCAACGGGAATGTGAAAAGCATGCGATCCTCGTGATCGGCCGTAGAACAGTCCGAAACGAAAACTCCTCGCGCTGCGAATTCCTGGTCCGCAATTCTTACGGCGAAAAATGTTCGCGTAATGAACCGGGTCGTACCTGCGATCGCGGGGATTACTGGATCGACGCGGAGCTATTGGAAAAAAACACCGTCCAAGGAGTCAGGCTCCACCATTGAGACGTCGTCTCAGAACCCGGCCACCTTTTGGTCCAGGAGTTCCTGCCAGCGAGTGCTCTCCGCTGCTTCGAAAAGCCCCCGTCGTCCGATGTCGTGGCCTCCGGGAGCTGACAGGTTCTGGCTTGCCAACCGGTCGATCCTGAGAAAGTCCTGATGAATGCAAAGCCGATCATCCAGCGATTTTTTTTCCAGGCTCTTCTGAAGGGCATCAAACGAAAGTTCCAGCTTCGCGTCCGGCGAAAAGATCTTCGCGCCCCTGCAGATCGAGACGTCCACGGCTTTCGGCCACTCCATTCCCGAGATCAAAGTCATGATGCAAAGCCGTGACAGCGTATGCCGGTTCGGACTGCGCGACCCCACGGCGACCGGTGGCTCGAGATTCCTGTCGGCGCTTTCCTTGAGATCCTCCATCGCCTTCGCCATGCTGTCGGAAAAAAAGCCGCGAAACCTGCTGAGCGTCGTCCCAGTCAACGCCTGGGCGCGGTCCAGATCAGAACGAACTTCTTCGGGACCGAGCTTCGATTTTTGGAGCAGTAAATCGACGTCACGGCCGGCCATCAAAAGAATGTCCTCCACCGATTTCGGACCTTCGCCGCGGCGATAGCGGGTCGTGAGATCATTCCGAATCAGCATCTGCAAATGCGACGGCAGAAAGACGTTCGTATTCTCGAGTTTGAACTTCGTGAAAACCTCGTTCAAAATCTCCTCGGCGCGATCCATCTGAGTCGAATCCGGGCTCTTCAAGTCAGAATTCACGGTGCGAAGATCCGTGCGCACCTGCTTGATCAGGGTTTCATCCTGCTCTCGATAAGGCGACGGAGAGAACGCGAAAATATCAAAAAAATGATCCAGCCGATCCAGCGCCAAAACAGCCGAAAGCCCGCCCGCGGTTTCAGACGAAGCCTCGCGCACGATGCTGGGCGGATTCAGGTTCACTTTCTCGAGAAATTCATTCAGCACGCCCTGATGCCGTTCGCCCAGAAGTGAGCCGACGCGATCGTTGATTCCGGTCACGAGGTCAGTGGAATAGATCAAGTTAAAGTTACCGATGAACTCTCGAATGCTCGTACCGGGCTGCACCTTTTCGGGAACCGGTAGTCCCGCAATTTGCGAGACAATCACGTAAGCACTGTCATTCTTGAACGGGCCATCGCTGTAGGGGTACGGAATGCCGTTCCCCTGATCCATATAGAGCGCGCCCAGCATGATGTCAGCAAGGCCGTCTTTCACTTTCCGGGTTCGATCATCGGGCGTGAACTTCGGGTTTTTCAGGTCTCGTACGAGTTCGTTCAGAATGCCTTCGCAGTTTCGCTTCATCTGCAACACCCGGTTCAGGCGGGAGAACTGGTAATTGACTTTCTGTGCCTGTTCCGGGTTGGCTGAATTCGACCCACCGACGACCCGATCGAGCCAGTGATACAAAACGGGCAGATCGCGATCAGCCAGTTCAATTCCGTAGAAAAACGGAATCGGCTCCCCGTCGTTCTGGCTCCGATGAGCGAGATCGACCAGAATGTGGGAATCCCGCGCCCTGCAGTAATCCCGGGTCAAAGCCTCAAGCCCGCAGGAAAGCGCGACCGGCATCCGATCTTTACGGGACTTGTAGAGTTGGCGCGCGGATGGGATCGAAGTAGCGGCCTGTACCCCGAGCTTGAGGAGTTCAGAAACCGCCGCCACCGCAACCCCCACCATCGGAGTCGCGAAAGAGCCGGCAATGAGCCCGACATTCGCGGCGATATCAAAGGCCTTGGCTGGGTTATCTGTCAAACAGCCGCTCAGTTGAGCTGTACTCGAAAGAACCGAACTCGCATAGCCGCTGAACCGTACCAATCCCGAGGTAGCCTTTGAGGCATAGCTCGCGTGATCAACATAGTTCAGCTGAGCGCGATTGTACGAGAGCTGATAACGTTCATTCGCGTAAAGCGAAAGCAGCTGATCCCGAAGTCCCGGAGTAAGGCTCGGATCGTCCAGAATCAGGAAGAGGTCGTTCGTATTTTCTTCGGCGACCCTCTCGCCGCGGTAGTAAGCTTCGCGGGCGAGCGCCTCATCCAAAGCTTTTTGAAGCGCGGCGCTCCCGCTCAGAGCCTCTTGAAGATTGCCGTCCACGGTGTTTGTTTTCGGGTCCCTGCAACTCGCTTTCTCGTTCAGGGATCTGTAAATACCGGTGAGGCGAGCCGAACGCTCCAAAGCAACGCGGGACCAGTCTCCGGTGCTGCAGCCACTTTCGAAAGCGGTGATCATTTCGTCGACGACGGAAGGCTTCGTCCCGGTGGACGGGTCACATCCCAAAAATAGAACCGCAAAAGCGAACACGATGCTTTTTTTCATAATACCCCGTATCGACGTTATGTCTCAAAGGGGTATTCAAGCGGCTCCAGGAAGTCAAGCGGGCAGCCCTGGCGTGAAAATGAATTCGCGCACTGCGTTAACTCAGCAATATTGCTTCGCTACGCCGCCGATTCTTTGACCGCAGTCCTCTTCGTGAGCATCAAATAGCTTAACCAGGAACGAATGCTTTCGAGGTGCACCTTTTCCTCGTCGTATGCGCCACGAAACGAGGCGGCGATTTCGTTCAGTTTCATCTCCTCAGCTACCCGGATGAGCACATCCCAGCCTTCGTGGTCCGCGAGCTCAGCGATAAGAATCGCCTCGAAGCTTTGCATCACCGAAGTTCTCGGATCACTCACGACTTTGAGGATGCCGCTCGAAGCGACCGCCGCCGCGTCGGCTGCCGGAGTTTGCGCCGTCGGGTCGGCGCCCAGAGACATCAGAGCATCGCGAACGAGTCCGAAATGGCGAAGCTCCTGATCTCGAAAACGCTCCAGAGTCGCGACGGGAATTCCGGCCTGATCGGTATCCAACACTCGGCATTTCTGAACCAGCGCTTCATACAGTCTTGTCCCGGTACGCTCGAAGGCGAGCCTCTCGCCGAGTTTGTCGATCAGCAACTCGGGCCGGTTCCCCGCCAACTTCTCCAGGAGAGTGCTCACGCCTCCTTTGATCGTGCCGGGAATCGGAAGCGTGCCGATCGGCTTCGCCTCCCTGAGGTAACTCGCGCGAATTTTCGCGATTTCCTCGTCGCCATCCAAGGATGTGGGGGTCGAATTCAGCGCCGCCCCGATGATGTCCTTGCTGTCGATGGGTGAAGCGTCAACACCCGTGCGGTTTAAACCCATTTCAGTCGTCTTTTTCATTTGAAGACTCCTTTGCGGCTTAAGCTATTTTTTGATTGAGTTCTGTCCCGGGAATCCAGCGATACCCCGCCGCGACGGCCTGACTGGGCGAGCCTTCCCTGTTGACCTGGTTTCGGTACGCGATGGACTCCGGGTTCTCGTCTTCGCGCTTCACGATATCCATTCCATTCGTCCGCAGATCAGCTTCGGCGTCCAGCACGGAACGGACATAGGATCGGTGATTCCCGAAGTTCAGAAGCTTGGGGAGTTTTTCCGGAAGCACTTCGGCGGGATCCCGGTTTTCGATCGATTTGAAAAGTTCCATGACATAATGCAAGTGCCCCAATTCATAGTCATGAAATCTGTCCCAAAGCTTCTTGAGACGAGGATCTGATTCCGACTCAAGACAGCTTCGATACGTGTAAACCTCAGTGGCCTCGTGGAGCAGCCATTTTTCAAGAACGGTTTCGTCCGGGTCCATCAGGGATTCGTATTGCGTGACATGCTGTTCCTCGATCGAAGCGATCTCGGCATAGAGCTGGCGAGCCACGGGATCGGAAAAGAGCGGCCCGACATTGAGATAGTAATTCTCAGTCTGCTGCTCGGCGGCCGTGATCAGGCAAACATTGAGCTTGCTGATCGGGTCGGCCTTTCTTCTGTCGTAAGGCCTGCGAAGATTGTCCAACGCGCTCCGATGCTCCTCAATCGTCGGACGTCCGGGCAAAATGTCGGTGTAGCTCTGAAGAAGATTGTTCGCGTCTTTTCCCTCGAGCCGGTCCAGTAACGCCGAATATCGATAGAGGTGATCGAAATCCTCGAGGAGACCGAAACGGTAAACCTGCGCGAGATAAGGGTCGGGTTCGTTCTGAGCGATCGAGGCGGTGACCTCCACCGCGACTTGCTCATATCCGATTGTCGTCTCAAGCGGCGACTGATCGGGCGGCAGCATCCAATTGATCGCCTTCTGCTGATGCTGCTCGATTTGCCTGACCCGCGCGAGATGAGGCCGAAGGTCGTGACTGGCCCGGGCCAGCATGTGCTGGAACATGACGGACTCGAACTCAATGCCGTTCATGAGAATGCTTCGTACGCGCGAAAACGCATCATCGTTCAGTTTGCTGAACGGCTGTTGCACGATCTCCCTCCAGGTGAACTGCTGCTTTTCAAGAGACTGACCCCGTGACTCAATGAATTTCGATGCCATACGTATGATTGCTCCATGTGAGTTGATGAAAAATGAAATCACAATGCAACCGTCGTGCTGACTCACCGGTCTTTCGGCTGCGCGAGCTTTAGGAAGTTGACATCAGTGCCGCGAGACCATAGCATCGCGCCACGAATCACGGAGAGCTGAAGACCGGTGAAATTCCGGCACTGTCCCGCAACGGTAATTGAGCGACCGCTCATCAGTCCGAACGCCCCGCGAGATTCGATGCGCAAGACGCAACGGCACCGGCAACATTTTTTTGCCGGAGGACGCCAAGTCCCGCCAACCCCCGCCAGCCCCCGCCCAACCCCCGAAGGAGGGGTGAACGAAATGACTCTTTTCATACTCTTCCTTTTCACATCGCAGATCACCTCCGTTACCGCAGCCCCGGGGGTTGACATCATCGTCACCGCGACGCGCCTCGAGACACCGGCTGCACAAACGGGCGCTTCCACCACGATCATCGGCAAAGAAGAGCTGAGCCGGCACGCCGGTGAAAAAGTCGCGGATCTTCTGCGAACGCGAACCGGTCTGACAGTCAATCGCGCGGGTGGACCGGGTTCGGCGACGTCACTATCGATTCGGGGCGCAAACTCGGAACATACGCTCGTCCTGATCGACGGGATTAAAGTCAATGACCCCCTCAGCCCGACCCGAAGTTTTGATTTTGGAAATCTTCCCGTCGAGGGAATCGAACGAATCGAGATCATCAGGGGCTCCGAGAGCGTTCTTTACGGCTCGGACGCGATCGGCGGGATCGTCCACATCATCACCAAGAGGAACGGACGAACCCCCTCCCGCATTCTCGGCTTGGGATACGGCACCTACCGGACTTTCGAGACCTGGACGAGTTTGAAAAGTGGAGAAGCCGAAATTGACTACGCCTTGAACGCGCAACTCGAAACATCCAGGGGCTTCTCGATCACCGGTCGGGAGCTGACGGGTGTCGAAGCCGACGGAAGAACCTCGGCAAGTGTTTCCACGCATGCCGGCTTCCATGCGGCTGAAAAGGCGCCCTGCACCTTTGATTTCCGGTACTCGCGCGCGCGAAACGACAATGATTTCTCTGGCGGGCCCGGGGGCGACGATCCGGATTATTTCAGCTCCGAGCAGACTTTCTCGGGCAGGCTCGAGGCGCGTTCAACGCGCAGTCAGGATTGGGAACCGGTTCTGGGGTTCTCGTATCTGAACATGGCGCGAACGGCCGACAAAACCCCGAATTCAAGTCACCCTGAAGCTGTTCACACCCGGCATGACAGCGATCGCTCGAAAATCGATCTTCAGAATAATTTCTTCATCGGTGGAGCAGGCACGGTCAGCCTCGGAATCGAAGCCGAAAGGGAAACGGGACTCACACGCGAAGACCTGGGCACGGGACCCGCGGATAGCTTACGGCAGTCCTCGACCAATGTCGGCATTTTCGTTCAGTACCAACACCTCTCACCCGGATATTTCTATACAGCCGGAATCCGTCGTGACGTTCACGACCGCTTCGGGTCCTACGCGACTTACCGGATTGCGCCAGGACTCGCGCTCACCGATTCAACGACGCTGCGGAGTTCGTATGGCACCGGGTTCAAATCGCCTTCTCTTTACCAGCTCTACTCGGGTTTTGGAGATCCTGCCTTGCGTCCCGAGCTGAGCACGACCTTCGACCTCGGCCTCGAACAACGGTTCGCAAGCGGAACCGCGCTCGTCCGTATGACATATTTTCAGACTGGATTGCACGACTTGATTGTTTTTGAAAATTCGAGACCCGGTTATCAAAATGTGGGAAGAGCGCGTAGTCAAGGGGTGGAAACTGAAATCAGTTCCGATCTTTCTCCAGCGCTTCGCGCGACCTTGGAATACACATGGATGCGTGCCATGGACGAAAACTCCGGCCTCGAGCTCCTCCGGCGCCCGCGGCATCAGGCGTCATTGGCCTTGTCAGGCGCCTTGTCAGGCGCCCTTTCAGGCCACCCCGGACGAGCCTGGACCTTCGATGCAGAGGTCCGGGTAATCAGCCATCGCCCGGACCTCGATGCACAGACCTGGTCACGAAAATCAATGCCGGGTTATGCAGTGGCGAACCTGAGCTCGTCGTATTGGGTGGGCATGAAATCCAGGCTCTCGTCCAAAATCGAGAATATCTTTGACCGCGAGTACCAGGAGGTGGATGGCTACTCCACTCCGGGCCGAACTCTTTTCATTTCTTTTCAGCAGGAGTTTTGATGAAACGCTCGTTGCCGCTCATCAGCTCTGGCGCGCTTTCTCTCGCCGTCCATCTCGGTTTCATTGCAGTCTCGCTATGGCTTACCACCAAGACAAACAAGCTGACCAAAGACCCGGGTTCACGGCATTCCTCCAGTGATGCTGCTGATGTCGCGATTTTTTTGCCGTTGGGCAACTCACAAGCCAAACAGCGGTATCGCTTGCCCCCACAACAACCAGCGCGAGCTGAATCCCCGCCTGCTTCCGGCGAAAAAGCATCCGGAACCGGCGGACCGGCGGACGTTTGGATGATAGGTTCTCTTCGGCCTGATTATCCCGGGATTTCGCGACGGCGCGGCGAAGAGGGCAGAGTCACTGTTTCAGTTCTGATCGGAAAGGATGGAACGCCTACCGAGGTAGCGCTGTCAGGATCAAGTGGCTTCTCACGTTTGGATGAAGCAACCGTGAATTTCTTCCGGAACGCGAGGTTCGGGTTTCGTTATCCGATCCCGGCTCCTCTGAAAAAAAATTTTTCGGTATTGTTCAAGCTGAATTCGGAGGAATAAGCCGATCAGCGACCCTTGCGCTCGGGAGTGTTCTGAGTTTCTTTTTCGCACTTCCGGCAAAGGTGAACTTCCATGGTCTGCCAGGAATGCCAATCGCCTTCCTTCGAAGGAAAAAGCTCGCGGCAGCGGAAGCACTTGAACTGCCCCGAGCGCGGCTTCGTGGTTGGCGGATTCTTGCTCATGTAAGAAAATGGCTGTGAAATATCGATCTCCTTATGATGAGGGGGATGATCCGCTCGGAACCATCCCCTCACTCAAGATGAATTAGTAACGGTTACGACCGC